>Ga0335084_10000136_pt1 | contig 51614 bp, 49 predicted proteins | sample Lox_Sample_44_FD_206721 | JGI IMG/M metagenome (GOLD analysis project Ga0335084, IMG submission 206721) | Soil microbial communities from Loxahatchee National Wildlife Refuge, Florida, United States - Lox_Sample_4.4 | ecosystem: Environmental > Terrestrial > Soil > Wetlands | place: USA...
CGCCTCGAGGTGCAAAAGTTAATGGCGGAGGGGAGAGGATTTGAACCCCCGAGGGACTTGCGCCCCTATCCGATTTCGAGTCGGACGCCTTCAACCGGGCTCGGCCACCCCTCCGCGCCATTCACGATCTCTTCTTTTGAAAGAACTCGCGCAGTATCGCGCCGCACTCCTGATCCAACACACCGGCACTCACGACCGCGCGGTGATTGAGCCGCGTGTCCTCCAGCAGCCGGTACAGCGACTGCGCGGCGCCCGCCTTCGGGTCGGCCGCGCCGTAGACCACGCGCGCGACGCGCGCATTCACCGCGGCGCCGCAACACATCGCGCACGGCTCGATTGTCGCGTACAGCGTGGCGCCGGTGAGCCGATAATTGCCGACCGCTCCCGCCGCCTCGCGCAACGCCAGAATCTCCGCATGCGCCGTCGGATCGGCGTGCGCGATCACCTGGTTCCGGCCCCGGCCGATGATCCGGCCGTCCAGCGCCACCACGGCGCCGATCGGTACTTCTCCCTCGCACTCGGCACGACGGGCCTCGTCGAGGGCCAGCGTCATGCACCGCTCGTCTTCGGCCGTGTCCACTTTCATCACACTGGTCATGGGCAGGGGGACGTTGATCCGCCCCCCTGCCCGCGATGGTGCGCCCTAGAGGAGTCGAACCTCTGGCCTTCGGATTCGTAGTCCGACGCTCTATCCAACTGAGCTAAGGGCGCGTTCTGGCGGAGAGGCCGGGATTCGAACCCGGGACAGAGGTTTTGCCCCTGTAACCGCTTAGCAGGCGGCTGCCTTCGGCCGACTCGGCCACCTCTCCAAACAGTCAAGCCTAGTGAGTATAAGGCATCCGAGCCCGGGCGACTACCCAGAAGGTAGGTCGTGCGCCATACTGTGCGCCATGAATACACACACATCCGAGACCCGCCCGATGACCGACCTGCGCCAATTCCTCCGCGATACCTGGCGCCTGGCCAGGCCTTACTGGTTCTCCGAGGATCGCTGGGCGGCCCGGAGCCTGCTCGCCATCGTGGTCGCCATGAACCTGGGGCTGGTCTACATCAACGTACTCCTGAACAAGTGGCAGAACACCTTCTTCAACGCGGTCCAGGAGAAGAACGCCGAGGTCTTCTTCCGCCAGCTCTGGGTCTTCACGGGACTGGCGGCGCTGTTCATCGCCGTGGCCGTCTACCAGCTCTATCTCAACCAGATGCTCCAGATCCGGTGGCGGCGCTGGCTGACGGAGCGCTACCTGAACGCCTGGCTCAGCAACCGCACGTACTACCGCATGCAGCTCATGGCGGGCGACGCGGACAATCCAGACCAGCGCATCGCGGAAGACGTGCGACTCTTCGTGGCGCGATCGCTGTCGCTCTCCCTGCAGTTCCTCTCGGCGGCAACCACGCTGGTGTCCTTTGTCGGCATCCTGTGGTTCCTCTCGGGGCCCATGAAGCTGCCGTGGCTCGGCTGGACGGTGCCCGGCTACATGGTGTGGGCGGCGCTCCTCTATTCGATCGGGGGCACATGGCTCACGGAGAAGGTGGGCCGGCGGCTGGTGCGCCTCGACTTCGACCAGCAGCGGTACGAGGCAGACTTCCGCTTCTCGCTCGTGCGCTTTCGCGAGAACACGGAGGGGGTGGCGCTGTACCGGGGTGAGCCGGACGAGCTCCAGAGCTTTCGCGAGCGTTTCGCCAAGGTCGTCACGAACTGGCGGGACATCATGAGCCTTCAGAAGCGCCTGACCGGATTCACCGTCGGTTTCGGTCAGCTCGCCGTCATCTTCCCATTCGTGGTAGCCGGCCCGCGCTTCTTCCGGGGCGAGATCGCCCTCGGCGGTTTGATGCAGACGGCGCAGGCATTCGGTCAGGTGCAGAACGCGCTGAGTCTCATCGTGGACTATCAGCTCTATCCGCAGATCGCTGAATGGCGGGCGGTGGTGAGCCGGCTCGTCGGCTTCGAGGCGGCGATGGTCCGCTCCCAGCCAATTCCCGGCGCTGATAGCATCGAGCGGAGCGATGGAGCCGCCGGCATCTCGCTCGAGGGCGTTGACCTTCACCTGCCCGACGGTCAGCCCCTGCTGCAAGGCGCCTATACACGGATCGGAGGCGGGGAACGCGTGTTGCTGACCGGGCCGTCGGGGGCGGGCAAGAGCACGCTCTTCCGCGCCATCGCGGGCATTTGGCCCTTCGGTCGCGGCAGGATCAGGGTGCCGCCGGACGCGCGGGTCCTTTTCCTGCCCCAAAAACCTTACCTGCCCATCGGCTCGCTGCGCGAGGTGGTGAGCTACCCGATGCCCGCGGCCGGAGTGACAGACGCGGATCTGCGCGAATCACTCGAGGCGGTGGGACTGCCGAAGCTCGTCGCGCGTCTCAACGAAACCGCACACTGGGCGTTGCAGCTCTCCCCGGGCGAGCAGCAGCGTATCGCGTTCGCCCGCGCACTCATCCAGAAACCCGACTGGCTCTTCCTCGACGAGGCGACCTCGGCCGTGGACGAGACAACCGAGCAGCGGCTCTATGCGCTCGTCACCGAGCGCCTGCCGGGAACCACGGTGATCAGCATCGGGCATCGCCCCACGCTCGGCGCCTTCCACAACCGACGCCTTGTAGTCCGCCCCAACGGCGACAGCGCCGCCCTCGAGGAGGCCAAGGCCACCCCCTGACGGAAAGCATGACACCACAACGCATGACAACCTCACTGATGCTACACGCGAGACGAATGACCTAACCTTCTCGCCCACGGTCAACATGGCTTCGCCATGTTGAGGATTAAATGGCGGAGGGGGAGGGATTCGAACCCCCGATCCCTTGCGGGATTCCGGTTTTCAAGACCGGCGCCTTCAACCAGACTCGGCCACCCCTCCGCGACAGCTATCGCTTGGGCTCGATGCGTTCGAGCCCGCCCATGTACGGCCGCATCACCTTCGGAATCGTGACCGACCCGTCGGCTTCCTGATAGTTCTCAAGGACCGCAATCAGCGTACGACCCACCGCCAGACCCGATCCGTTCAGCGTATGGCAGAACTCCGGCCGGCCGCCGCCCTCCGGGCGAAAGCGGATGTCCACCCGGCGCCCGCCGAAGTCCGCATAGTTCGAGCAGGACGAGATCTCCGTGTACTTCTCGATCGCCGGCCGCCACACCTCGACATCGTAGCCTTTTGCCGAGCTGAAGCCGACGTCGCCCGTGCACCGCTCGACGACACGGTACGGCAGCTCGAGCCGCTTCAGCACTTCCTCGGCGTTGGCGACCATTGACTCCAGCTCGTCGTAGGACTGCGCAGGTGCCGCGATCTTCACCAGCTCGACCTTGTCGAACTGGTGCTGCCGGTAAATTCCCTTCATGTCCTTGCCGTAGGTGCCCGCCTCGCGCCGGTAGCTCGGAGTGAGCGCGGTGTAGCGCCGCGGCAGATCGCTCCCGGCGAGCACTTCGCCGCTATGGAGCGCCGACAGGGGCACCTCCGCGGTCGGGATGAGGTACAGCGCACGGTTGTCATCCGCCTCGACCGTCTTGAACAGCCCTTCCTCGAACTTCGGCAGCTGCCCCGTCTGCAGCATGGTCTCCCCGTTCACGAGGTGCGGCAGCCACAGCTCGGTGTAGCCGTGTTCGCGGATGTGGAGATCCAGCATGAACTGCCCCAGCGCGCGCTCGAGCCGGGCGAGCGGGCCCCACAGGACGGCAAAGCGCGCCTTGCTGATCTTGACTGCGCGCTCCAGGTCCAGGAGCTCGCGGGCGATACCCACATCCTCATGAGACTTCGGGGTGAAATCGAATGCCCGGGGCGTCCCCCAGCGGCGAACCTCGACATTGTCGGCATCGCTGGCTCCGCGAGGCACCGACGGATGCGGGACGTTCGGAATCTCGAGCAGGAGCGCCTGCACCTTTTCGTCCGCATCCTTGACCTGGGCGTCCAGGAGCTTGATCTTGTCCGAGCGCGCCCGCATCACATCACGCACAGCTGCCGGTATGCCTCCCGCGTGCTTCCGGCCTATGTCCTGGGACTCCCGCCCGTGCTCGGCCTTGAGCTCCTCGCTCTCGTGGATGAGGCGGCGGCGGGCGATATCGCAGGCGACGAGCTCTTTGACCAGCGCCGTCCCGCCCTTTTCGGCGAGGGCGCGCTCGATTTCCTCCGGCTTTTCCCTGATCAGCCTGATGTCCAGCACGTCGCCTCCCCCTCACCTTGCCCTCTCCCCCGACGGGGGAGAGGGATATCCGCAGTGAAACAAAAGAGGCCGCCCGCAGGCGGCCTTGTCGTCCCCTGGTGGGGTGTCGCTATGAGGACGGCTCCGCGGGCTGCTCGGCCTCGACGCGCGCGACGCTGCCCACGCGATCGTCCGCATCGAGCGCGATGATGCGCACGCCCATGGTATTGCGGCCCTGGCTGGTGACGTCGCCGCCGTGGATGCGGATCATCTGCCCCTTGGTGGTTACGGCGAGGATGTCGTCGCTCTCGCGGATCTGCAGCATCCCCACCACGGAGCCATTGCGTCCCTCCGTCTTGATGTCGATGATGCCCTTGCCACCGCGCCCCTGGAGCCGGTACTCCTCAAGCGGTGTCCGCTTCCCGTAGCCGCGCTCGGTGATCGTGAAGACGCTCACGCCTTCCTGAACCACCTCCGCGGCGATGACCTGATCGTCATCGTCCACATCGATGCCGCGCACGCCGCCGGCCGTCCGGCCCATGGGCCGGACCTCTTCCTCGGGGAAGCGAATGATCATGCCTGCCTTGGTCGACAACAGAACCTCGCGCTGGCCATCGGTGCGCCGCGCGGCCATCACCTCGTCCCCCGGTTCCAGCGTGATGGCCAGAATGCCCCCGCTCCGCGGGTGGGAGAACTGGCTCAGCTCGGTCTTCTTCACCGTGCCGCGCTTCGTCGCGAAGACGATGTAGCCGCCGGACTCGAAGTCGCGCACGGGGACACACGTCGCCACCGCCTCACCCTCGGCGAGCGAGAGCACGTTGACGATCGCTTTGCCCTTGGCCTGCCGGCCACCCTCGGGTATCTCGTGCACTTTGAGCCAGTGGACCTTGCCCTTGCTGGTGAAGAAGAGCAGGAACGAGTGCGTGGAGGCGACGAACAGATCCTCCACGATGTCCTCTTCCTTGGTCTCCATCCCGGTGACGCCCTTGCCGCCTCGCTTCTGGCTCCGGTACGTCTCCACATGCGTCCGCTTGATGTAGCCGGAGCGCGTGATCGTCACCACCATCTCCTCGTCGGCCAGGAGATCCTCGATGGTGAGATCCGTCGTCTCCTCGAGAATCTCGGTGCGGCGCTCGTCGCCGAAGTCGCTCTTGAGCGCCGCCAGCTCCTCTTTGATGATCCCCATGAGTCGCTGCTCGGAGGCCAGGATCCCCTTGAGGTCCGTGATGAGCGCCAGCGTCTGCTCGTGCTCTTCCACGATCTTGTGGCGCTCGAGCTGCGTCAGCCGCTGCAGCCGCATGTCGAGGATGTGCCGCGCCTGGATCTCTGACAGCTCGAGGCGCCGGATCAAGGCTTCCTTCGCCGCCTCCGGATGCTCGGCCTGTCGAATCAGGCGGATGACCAGGTCGAGCTGGTCCACCGCCTTGCGCAGGCCCTCCAGGATATGCGCCTTCTCCTCCGCCCGCGCGAGGTCGTACTTGGTCCGGCGCGTGACCACTTCCCGGCGAAACGCGATGAACTCCGTCAGCATCTGCTTCAGCGTGACCACCTGCGGCCGCCGGCCCACCAAGGCGAGCATGATGATGCCGAACGTGGTCTGCATCTGGGTGTGCTTGTAGAGCTGGTTAATCACGATCTGCGACATCTCCCCGCGCCCCAGCTCCAGCACGATGCGGATGCCTTCGCGGCTCGACTCGTCGCGGCGCTCAGAGATCCCTTCGATCCTCTTGTCCCGAATGAGCTCGCCGATCTTCTCCATCAGCGTGGCCTTGTTCACCTGGTACGGGAGCTCCGTCACGATGATGGCCTCGCGGCCGCCCCGGAGCTTCTCCACGTGCGCCTTCGCGCGCAGCGTGATGATGCCCCGGCCCGTCGAATACGCTTCGCGGATGCCCGCGCGTCCGTAGATGTAGCCGCGAGTCGGGAAGTCCGGACCCGGGATCACCTTCATCAGCGCATCGACCGTCGTATCGGGGTTGTCGATGAGCATGACGAGCCCATCCACGATCTCGCTGAGATTGTGCGGCGGGATATTGGTCGCCATGCCGACGGCGATGCCGGAGGAACCGTTGACGAGCAGGTTCGGGATCCGGGTGGGCAGGACCACCGGCTCCTGCTCGTTCTCATCGTAGTTCGGGACGAAGTCGACGGTGTCCTTGTCGATATCGGCCAGCATCTCGTGGGCGATCTTGGCCAGCCGCGCCTCGGTATACCGCATGGCCGCCGCCGGATCGCCGTCGATGGAACCGAAGTTCCCCTGCCCGTCGACGAGCGGATAGCGGAGCGAAAATTCCTGGACCATCCGCACGAGCGCCTCGTAGATCGGCGAATCGCCGTGGGGATGGTATTTCCCCATGCAGTCGCCCACGATACGCGCCGACTTCTTGTACGGGCGGTTGAACGCCACCCCGATGACGTTCATGGTGTAGAGCACGCGGCGGTGCACGGGCTTGAGGCCGTCGCGAATATCCGGCAGCGCCCGGCCCACGATGACGGACATGGCGTAGTCGAGGTACGACTTGCGCATCTCCTCTTCGATCGGGACCGGAGTCTGGCGCTCTGGGCTCATGCGGGTCCTTGGGGGCTAGATGTCGAGGTTCACGACGTCGAGGGCGTTCCTCTCGATGAACTCGCGCCGCGGCTCCACGGCGTCACCCATGAGGATGGTGAAGATCTCGTCGGCTCCGACGGCGTCGTCCATGGTCACCTTCAGCAGGGTCCGCGTCTCCGGATTCATGGTGGTTTCCCAGAGCTGCTCGGGATTCATCTCGCCCAGCCCCTTGTAGCGCTGGAGCGAGATCCCTTCCTTGGCGAAGCCCATAACCACATCCATGAGCTCATCGAGCGTCTGGGTGACCACTTCTTTGCCGGAGTCGTCCACCACCGTACACGGCCCCTTGTGAAGGGCGGCGATCTCTGCATGGCACTCGAAGAGCTGCGCGTAGTCTGGGGACTTCAGCAGGTCGGGGCTGAAGGCAACCGGATGCGGGCCGGCAACCTGGATGAGCGCGGCATCGCCGTTGTCGCCCCCGGCCAGCTCTGCACCCCAGCCTTCGAGCTCACTCGCCACCTCGCGCACGGCCGCGAAGATCTCACTGTCGCCCACGCCGCGCTTGGTGCCCCTGAACTTTTTCCGCAGGAGCCCGTCGAGAATCGCCCGCGGCACACCGCGCCGCGCGAACTTGGCGAAGAGGGTCCGGAATTCGAGGGCCCGCTTGAGCGCCTCGAGCAACGCCTCCTCCTTGACCGGCTGCGCCTTGCCAGGAATCTTGATGGAGGCCTTCTCCACCCACTGCGCGAGTAGGAATTCCTCCATCTCGCGCTCGCTCATCAGGTAGCGCTCCGCTTTGCCTTTCTTCACTTTGAAGAGCGGCGGCTGCGCGATGAAGAGCCTCCCCGCCTCGATGATGGACACCATGTGGCGGAAGAAGAACGTGAGCAGCAGGGTTCTGATGTGGGCGCCGTCCACATCGGCGTCCGTCATCAGGATGACCTTGTGATAGCGGAGCTTCGCGATGTCGAACTCCTCGGGGCCAATTCCCGTACCGAGCGCCGAGATGAGGAGCCGGATTTCCTGGTGCGAGAGGACCTTGTCGTAGCGCGCCTTCTCCGCATTGATGATCTTGCCGCGAAGCGGCAGCACCGCCTGGACCTTCCGGTCCCGCCCCTGCTTGGCGGAACCGCCGGCCGAGTCGCCCTCCACGAGGAAGATCTCGCGGAATTGCGGGTCACGCTCGGAGCAGTCGGCGAGCTTTGCCGAGAGCCCTTCGTCGTCGCGGCCGCCCTTGCGCGTGAGCTCACGCGCCTTGCGGGCCGCTTCGCGGGCCTGGGCGGCCCGCACGCACTTGTCCGCGATCTTGCGCGCGGTGGTCGGATCCTCCTCGAAGGCTTCGGCCAGCCGATCGTTGACGATCTGCTGCACCAGGCCCTTCACTTCGGAGTTGCCGAGCTTGGCCTTGGTCTGCCCCTCGAACTGAGGATCGGGGATGCGCACGGATACAACGGCGGTCAGTCCCTCGCGCACGTCGTCGCCGGTGACTGCACCCTTGAACGTCTTGAGATATCCCTGGGCCTGCGCGTAGCTCGAGAGCTGGCCGGTGAGCGCCGCGCGAAACCCGGTCAGGTGCGTGCCCCCCTCGCGCGTATTGATGTTGTTCGCGAAAGAGAACACGTTCTCCTGGTAGCCGTCGTTGTACTGCAGGGCCACCTCGACCTCGATATTGTCCTTCTTTCCCTCGAAGAACAGCACCTTTGGATGAACCGGCGTCTTGTTCTGGTTCAAGTGCTTGATGAACTCGATGATCCCGCCCTTGTAGAGGAACGTATGGCTGCGCTCGTCACGCTCGTCCTCGATGGTGATCTTGAGACCCTTGTTGAGGAAAGCGAGCTCGCGGAGGCGGTTCGAGAGCGTGTCGAAGGAGAACGTGGTCTCCTCGAAGATCTTGGCGTCCGGCTTGAACCGGATGATCGTGCCATGCTTCGAGTTCTTCTCCCCGGGGGTGAGCGGCGCGGTGGGTACGCCGTATTCGTAGCGCTGGGTCCATACCTTGCCACCCCGCCGGATCTCGAGCTCCAGCCACTCGCTGAGCGCGTTCACCACCGAGACACCAACTCCGTGGAGCCCGCCCGACACCTTGTACGCCGAGTGCTCGAACTTGCCGCCGGCGTGCAGCACCGTCAACACGACCTCAGCCGCCGATTTACCCGTCTCCTTGTGCGTGTCGACCGGAATACCACGCCCGTTATCCCCGACGGAGCAGGAGCCGTCGGAATGCAGGATGATCTTGATGCTGTCGCAATAGCCCCCCATCGCCTCGTCCACGGAGTTGTCGACAACCTCGTAGACCAGGTGGTGAAGACCATAGGCGCCGGTGTCGCCGATGTACATGGCAGGCCGCTTGCGGACGGCCTCGAGGCCCTCGAGGACCTTGATGTCGCTCGCAGTATAGGTCTCTGCGCTCACGCCGTTCCTCCGACAGTCGCGCCCATCGACTCCACCACGGTGCCCCCTTTCACGTCCCACCACGCCGCGCCGCTCCCATCGGGCAGCCCAGGCTCCGCGGTGGTGAGAAAGACCTGCCCTTGCCTGGCAATATGTCGGAGCACACGCCGCTGCACGTCAGGATCGAGCTCGGACAACGCATCATCGAGCAGCAGAACCGGCGAGCTTCCGACGGCTTCTTCCACCGGCCCCACCTCGGCGAGGCGTAGCGCCAGCACCAGAAGCCTCTGCTGGCCCCGCGAGCCGAAGCTCCGCGCGTCGTGGCCATCCAGCTCCACCACGAGATCGTCCCGGTGTGGCCCCACCAGCGTGAGCCCACGGCGCCTCTCGTCGGCGCGCCGTCTGGCCAGCGCTTCGATGAACTCGGCCTCGGTGACGTCGCGAGCGAGAGCGGAACGGTATTCGAGTCGCACCAGATGGTCCGCACCGGCCATCTCGGGGTACAGCTTTGCCACCTCGCTCTCCAAAGCTTCGACCGAGCGCCGACGGCGCGCGAGGATCTCGACACCTATCTTCGCCAATTGCTCGTCCCACGGCTGGAGCTGCTCGAGGAGCCCGCGCTGTAGCAGGTGGTTGCGGCGGCTCAGGACCTGGCGATACCGGCTGTGCGCGGACAGGTGCGCCGGCTGCACCTTGGCGGCAAACCCATCGAGGAAGTTTCGCCGGGCCTGCGGCCCGCCCGTCAGAATGGCCAGATCCTGCCATCCAAACGGAATCGCTCGCGCCCACGTGCATCCCTCGCCGGTCACCATCCACCCACCGTCGTCTCGCTGGGTGATCCCGCGCCGGATCTCGCGCACGACATCGCCGCGCACGACGGATCCATTCAGCATAGCGCCGACGGTACCCCAGAGCGGGAGATCCACGGCCTTAGCCCCGCGAAAAGAACGTCCCACGAGGAGCACACCCATGGCTTCCAGGAGATTGGTTTTCCCTTGAGCATTGGGCCCGCTCAGGACGTTGAGGCCGGGGTCAGGATGGAAGGAAAGGGAGCGATAATTACGAAATTCAGCGACAGTCATCCACTGGATGAGCACCCGATTTTCGCCCCCATGAGAACGTCAAATTCTCATAGGCATGATAACACACAGCGAACCTTCCTCCTCGAAGCTTTTGATGATTCCGGGGCTCAATCCATCCTTCAATTCGAGTATGACCTGCTCCGTCCCCTGCGCGCCGAGCGCATCGAGCACATAGCGCGAGTTGAATCCGATCGTCATCTCCTCGCCGGCGTACTGGATCTCGATCTGCTCCTCCGCCTCGCCAAAATCCGGACTATAGGCGGTCAGCTTCAAAAGCCCGGGCGAGAGGGTGAACTTCACCGGCTTGGTCCGCTCCTCGGACAGCACGGAGACCCGCCTCAGGGCGGCGGTCAGCGCTCCCCGCGAAACAACAATCTTATGCGGATGCGCCTTCGGCACGACCTGCTCGTAATTCGGGAACGTGCCTTCGATGAGTCGGGCCATCAGCAGCACATTCGGCATCTGGAGAATGAACTGGTTGTCGCTGATCGCCACCTGGACGTCTTCGCCCGAGCCGACAATGCGGGCGATTTCCTGGACGGCCTTGCGCGGAACGATACCGGATACGGTTCCACTCGCGCTGGCCAGCGGGCGAACCACCAGTGCCAGCCGGTGCCCATCGGTCGCCACGAGCCGGATTTCCCGCTCATGGACCCCGAACAGGATCCCATTCAGCGCATACCGGCTCTCGTCGTGGGAGATGGCGAAGATCGTCTGCGACAGCATGTCACGAAGAATCTTGCCGTCGAGGGTGATCCAGGACGCCGCGGAGCCCGTGGCCATCGCGGGGAAATCCGTGGCGCTCAAGCCGACGAGCTTGTAGGAGGCCCCGCCACAGCGCATGGCCACCCAGGCATTGTCCTGGACCTTGAGGGTCAGCCCGGCGGCAGGAAGCTCCTTGACGATCTCCAGCAGCTTGCGCGCCGACAGCGTGATGGAGCCACCGGTGGCGACCTTGGCCGGCACGGAAACGCGCGCTCCGACTTCGAGGTCCGTGGCGGTCAGGCGCAACGTATCGCGGTCGCTCTCGAGCAGGACATTGGCCAGGATGGGCAGCGTCTGGCGAGGCTCGACGACGTTGTGAACCATCTGGAGACCCTTGAGGAAGGCATCCCGGTCCACATGGACTTCCATGTCAATCTCCGTTGGTTGGAAAGGAAAAGGAGAAAGGCGTCGTCGTAGTGTACGTCGTGGCGGTGGACATTGTGGATGACGCGTAAGAGGGCGAGAAGACGATTGCGCCGGCGTGCACCCATTCGTGGACAAGCATGTGGCAGGCTTGGGGAGGACGGTGGATCACAGGGTAATCCCCTGAGTCAGCGTGTCGATGGTCTGCTTGAGCTTTGCGTCTTCCTGAATCATGGCCTGAAGCTTGGTGACGGCGTGAAGCACGGTGGTGTGATCCTTGCCGCCGAACGACCGGCCGATGTCGCTGAGCGAGGCGTGGGTGAGCTGGCGCGAGAGGTACATGGCGACCTGGCGCGGGAAAGCGACCGACTTGGTGCGGTTCTTGGCGCGCATGTCGGAGAGCTTGATGCCGAAGAACTCGGCCGCCTTGCGCTGGATATGCTCGATGGTGATGATGCGCTCTTCCTCTCCCCAGAGGTCGGCCAGCACGTCCTGGGCGAGCTCGATGCTCATCTCGCGACCAGACAGGGAGCAGTAGGCGATCATCCGCGTAAGGGATCCCTCGATCTCGCGGATATTGGCCTTGATACGGCTGGCGATCAGATAGGCGACGTCGTCGGGCAGGAGAACGCGCTCGATCTCGGCCTTTTTCTTGAGGATGGCGACGCGGGTTTCAAAGTCCGGAGGCTGAATGTCGGCAATGAGACCCCATTCGAAGCGCGAGCGCAAGCGTTCCTCGAGATCGGGAATCTCCTTGGGCGCGGCATCCGAGGAGACGACGATCTGTTTTCGCGCGTCGTAGAGATCGTTGAAGGTGTGAAAGAACTCTTCCTGGGTCCGCTCCTTGCCCGATATGAACTGGATGTCATCGATGAGGAGGAGATCGATCGTCCGGTACTTGGCCCGAAACTCCGATGTGCGGTCGTAGCGGATGGCATTGATGAGGTCGTTGGTGAAGCGCTCGGACGAGAGGTAAAGCAGGCGGAGCTGAGGGTAGAGGCGTCCGATCTGATGGCCGACGGCGTGGAGCAGGTGTGTTTTCCCCAGACCGACGCCGCCGTAGATGAAGAGAGGATTGTAGGCGCGTGACGGCAGCTCCGCGACAGCCTGGCAGGCTGCCTGGGCGAACTGATTCGAGTTGCCGACCACGAAGGAGTCGAAGGTGTAGCGGACGGAGAGTCCCGACGCCGTGACGGGCGGCTCGGCCTCGGGCGGTGGCGTGGTGGGCTGCCCCGCTTCACGGTCGACGTCGAGCGAGATCCGAGGATTGCCGCCGAGCACTTCACGAGCCGCCGCCTGCAAGGACTCGGTGTGGTGCTGATGGAGCCAGTCTCGCGTGTAGGGATTCGGTGCGGCGATCTTGATGTGGTCGCCCTCGACAGCGGTAAGGCGGCAGGGGCGGAGCCAGGAATCGAGCGCGGCCGGAGGGACCTTGGTTGCCAAGGCCACGAGCATCCGACTCCACAGTGCCTCGAGCATCTCTAAGAGTGCGCCATGGCAGGGGTGAAGCTAGTTACACACAGAGATATCCACAGATGTGGATAACCGCTGTCGCTTTCGTAATGGGATTGTGTGGCGAGCGAACCGAGCGAAGCCGACAACCGATATGTCATCTGGTTCGAAACAATGCCCAGGGGCAACCTCGTCTATTTCGAGCAGCTCCCCTGGCGAGTTTGCGGCCAGTTCCGAAAATCGCAGGGAAACGTGAGGACGGCACGTTACCACACCGTGAAACGCGCTCGCAAGAGGTCACGTATCTTGACTTGCGAAAAGTCGGTCAGTACACTACGCGGGTTCGACGATCGACGGAAGGAGTTCCTCCATGAAGCGGACGTATCAGCCAAACACGCGCAGACGGGCCAAGACGCACGGCTTCCGCGAGCGCATGAAGACGCAGGGCGGGCGGAAGGTGCTCAAGCGGCGGCGCGCCAAGGGACGCAAGCGGCTCACCGTCTAGCGACGGAGCTGTGAGCCGAGCTGTCGGAAAATTCGGACTTCCCCGCACCGCCCGCCTCAGGCAGGCCAACGAAATCCAAGCGGTATTCCAAGCCGGCCGAAGAAAGGAACGACGCGCATTCGTGCTCCTCTGGGTACCGTGCCGGGGGCCCGGGCGCACGGGCTTCGCGGTGAGCAGACAGATCCGAGGAGCGGCTCGTCGAAATCGCGCAAAAAGGCGGTTGCGCGAGGCGTATCGGAGCCTCGGCCAGGCCCGAACACGCAGCATGAATCTCGTCTTCGTGGCACGCACATGGGCCCTCGAGGCGCCCCTGGGCGAGTTACGAAACGAAATGGCGCAGGTGCTCGCGGAAGCCGGTGGGAGCGCCAGCGCATGAGCGTAGGAGCGACGATAGCCTGCGCTCTGGTACGGGGCTATCAATTACTCCTTCGACCGCTCCTACCGCCAGCCTGCCGCTTTCAGCCGAGTTGTTCCGAGTATGCACGTGAGGTGCTCGGCCGCCATGGGCTCCTCCGGGGCGGTTGGCTCACGATGCGCAGGCTCGGCCGCTGCCATCCTTTCCACCCGGGCGGGTATGACCCGCCGTCCGGACTGTCGTCACGCCCAAGAAAGGGGCGCCAATCGTGATGGAGCCGCGGGCCTGATGGAGAAACGAGCGATAGTGGCCGCCCTCTTGATGGCGGGCCTCCTGATCCTGTACCAGACGCTATTCGTTCACGCTCCCGAGACGCCCCCTCCGGCGCCCAAGGCCGAGGCGCCCGCTGCCAAGCCTTCCGCGCCCACTGCCCCGGGCCCGGCCGGCCCCTCTCCCGCGGCGGCAGCGCCGGTACCGGTCCCGATGGCGGCGGTGCCCCTCAGGACGGCGCAGGTGACCGGGCCGCTCTACAAGGCGCAGGTGTCGAGCCATGGCGGAGACCTCTCGGCATGGGAGCTCGACTATCGAGGCATCAAGCCGATGATCGTGCCCGGCCTGCTTGGACCCAGGGGGATCACGGTGGAACGCGCCGGCCAGCCGCCGCGCATCGTCGATTTCACGGTTTCGCCTGACTCACTCGATCTCTCGAAGGTGAATGGCCGCGGTGAAATCACCCTCGTGGGAGAGGACGGATTCGGTCTTCGCATCACCGAGACGCTGCGCTTCAGAGGCAATGACTATGACGTGGAGCGTGTCATCAGCGTCGAGAATCGGAGCCGCTCGGTGCAGGAGGCCACCATCGTCATCATGTGGGCCGCTCCGCTGACCTGGCCCAAGGACATGACGCAGAAGTTCCAGGGTCAGCACCCTACACGGGTGGTTCGATCTGTGAATGGAAGCGTGCGGCACGAGGAACTGGCAAAGATTACAGATTTCATTGGCGACGGCCAATGGATCGGCCTTGAAAGCGAGTGGTACCTGGCGGCTCTGGTGCCGCAGACGGCCGATTTTCGCTTGGCTGAGGGCAAAGTCGGGGACTCAGTACAGGCAGGCCTAAGGGCGACGCTTCCCGCCCTCGAACCGGGCAAACGCTGGGACGGCCGGGTGCTCGATTATGTGGGCCCGAAGGAATACTCTCGGCTGAAGGCCCTCGGGGCAGGTCTCGAAAAGTCCATTTATTTCGGTGGTTTCCCGATACCTCAGAGCTATGGCGGTCTCCCGATGGAGTGGATCGCCGTCCCTATCCTGTGGCTCCTAGGCTGGTTCCATCGCTATACCCATAACTATGGCGTTGCGATCATTCTGCTCACGGTGCTCACGAAGGTCGTCTTCTTCCCATTGACCCTCAAGAGCATGCGATCGATGAAAGCGATGCAGGCGCTGCAGCCGCAGATCAACGCGCTGCGCTCCAAGTACAAGAGCGATCCGCAGCGGATTCAGCGCGAGACGATGGAGCTCTATCGCGAGCACCGAGTCAATCCGCTCGGCGGATGTCTGCCGATGATCGTCCAGATTCCGGTGTTCTACGCGCTTTATGTCGCCCTGTCCGTGTCCGTCGAGATGCAGAACGCGCCTTTCATCTGCTTCGGTCACCTCTTCGGCATGGATCTCTGGATCTGTGATCTGGCGGCGCAGGATCCGACCTACGTGCTGCCCATCCTGATGGGCGTGTCGATGTTCGTGCAGCAGAAGATGACACCCACCATGGGTGACCCGCGGCAGGCAAAGATGATGCTGCTCATGCCGGTGGTATTCACCTTCATGTTTTTGAATTTGCCTTCGGGGCTCGTCCTCTACTGGACGCTCTCCAATGTGCTCCAGATCGCCCAGCAGCTCTACATGGAGCGCAGCCATACGCCCGCGAAGCCTATGGCCCGCGCGGCGAAGAAGGCGTGATCCAGGTCCTCGGCGCACAGCTGTCTCGGTAGTCGCGTGCCGCGCGCTCGGAATGATTCGCTGGAAGAGCTATTCAAGGCCTTCCCTGCGCTCCTCGGCAGGCCCGCAACCGCGGTAGAACGGAAGGCCTTCGATCGCTATGCCGATCTCCTGATGCACTGGAACCGGACCCACCACCTCACCTCGCTCCGCACACGAGCGTCGATCGGCCGAGGGCTTTTCCTCGACTCCCTTCTGTTTAGAGCGCTCATGCCCGTGGAGGCGAAGCGAGTCGTGGATATCGGCGCGGGGGCCGGGATTCCCGGGGTACCACTTCGCATAGTCGATCCCGACCTGTCGCTCACGCTGGTCGAGGCGCGTCGGAAGCCCGTCTCGTTTCTTCGCGCCCTGGTACGTGAGCTTGAACTCAAGGACATACGTGTACACCACGGCAGAGCTGAGGATTTGGTGGTGGAATTACCTGAATTATTGGGCAAATATGACATAGTCCTTACACGGTCTGTAGGCATCACTCCGAGCTTGGTAGAAAACGCAATGCGTTACCTGAGGCAGGGGGGGCAACTCTTGGCATCCGGCCCACCGGCCGGGAGCCCTTTGCCGCGGCTTCAGTGGTCCGGACACTTCGAATGGAATACCATACGGTTCGATAGGATAGGACTTGATCGCGTATTCTTTGTAGCAGTGAGGCAAGATTGATATTTCGGTCTGAATTGCGTATTGTTCCACGTGGAACACCAATCCTAGATGTTCCACGTGGAACACCCAGCGAGGGGCATTGGCGAAGATCATCGCGGTAGCGAACCAGAAGGGGGGCGTCGGCAAGACTACTACCTCCATAAATCTCGCTGCCGGGTTGGCACTCGCGGAGCGACGCACCCTGCTCATAGACCTGGATCCGCAGGGTAATGCGACGACTGGATTGGGAATCAACAAGGCGAAGCTTGAGCGGACGATATACCACGTTCTGCTGGAGGGCGTCTCGATCGAGGAGGCCAAGTTAGGGACTGACCTTGAGTTCCTGGATCTGGTTCCCGCCGACATTGACCTGGTAGGTGCCGAGATCGAGTTGGTCAACACGCCTGAGAGAGAGAGCAGGCTAAAGAATGCTCTGGCAGGTGTGACTCACGCCTACGATTTCGTGATCATTGACTGCCCACCGTCCCTCGGCCTTCTAACCCTCAATGCACTGACAGCAGCCAATGCGGCCCTGGTACCCCTTCAGTGCGAGTACTACTCCATGGAAGGCCTGGCCCACATTCTTCGAACCGTAGGTCTGGTAAAGGAAAAGCTAAACCCTGGGCTGAGAGTAGAGGGGGTTGTGCTGACCATGTTCGATGGCCGCACCAGCCTCGCTGCACAGGTGAAGAGCGAGGTTCAAGGACATCTGGGCGGACAGGTCATGCAGACCATAATTCCGAGGAATGTGAGAATCACTGAGGCGCCAAGTCATGGCAGACCAATCATGCTCTACGATCTCAAGTCTCCAGGCTCGGCAGCATATCTCGAGTTGACCAGGGAGGTGCTTACCCATGAACGCTAAGCACGGTTTGGGGCGAGGCTTGGGGGCTTTGCTCGGATCGGCAGTCTCCCCTGCCCCTGAGGTACCTTCAGCTGGTGTCCAGGAACTGCCTATAGACAGCATCGTTGCCAACCCGATGCAGCCTAGAAAAGACTTTGATAATAAGGCCTTAGCTGAACTATCGGCATCTCTTAAACGGTCCGGAGTACTCCAGCCGGTGGTCGTGCGACGCTACGGCCAGCAGTTTCAGATCGTGGTAGGAGAGCGGCGCTGGCGGGCCGCCCAGATGGCGGGCCTCACCCATATACCCGCCGTGGTCCGCGAAGTCACAGATGCGGAGACCCTCGAACTGGCCCTGGTCGAGAACCTGTTGCGCGAAGATCTGAACCCAATGGAAGAAGCAGAAGCTTATCAGCGACTTCTGACCGAGTTCTCGTGGACGCAGGAAGAGCTCGGCCAACGCGTCGGCAAGGATCGGAGCAGCGTCGCCAATTGCCTTCGCTTGCTAAAGCTTCCGGATCTCATCCAGGAGGATCTTCGGACTGGACGCCTCACCATGGGCCATGCACGCGCGCTCCTCTCCCTCACCTCCACCGCGGACCAGCTCAAGCTCCGCGAGGAGATCCTCGCCCATTCATGGTCTGTGCGGGCGACTGAAGAAGGTGTTCAGCGGAAGCAGCGAATCATGCCGCGCCGTATTGGACGGCGCTCGGCTGATCTCGCCGCCCTCGAGGATTCCCTCAGGCAGACACTGGCGACACGCGTGCGTCTTGTCGGTAACGAGCGCGTTGGGCGTATCGAGATTGCCTATACGTCCGCCGAGGACCTTGACCGGCTGGCCGAGCTCATTACCGGCCGGCGGACGTAGATCGCGTAGACTCCTAGGCATGGCTGAGCGCATCGTCGTAGGTCTCTCCGGCGGCGTCGACTCTTCGGTCGCCGCCGCCCTGCTCGTCGAGCAGGGCTTTGACGTGGTCGGCATCACGCTGCGCGTCTGGCCCTGGCGAGAATCGGCAGAGGCCACGCAGCGTTTCGGCAGCTGCTGCTCGCCGGCCACCGTGAACGATGCGCGGCAGGTCGCTCGCCGCCTCGGCATTCCGTACTACCTCCTCAATAGCGAGGCGGAGTTCGAGCGCACGGTGATCGACGATTTCGCGCGCGAGTACGAGGCAGGCCGGACGCCCGTGCCGTGCACCGTGTGCAACCGCGACGTCAAGTTCGGCTCCCTTCTTGCTCGCGCGCGCGCCTGGGACGCGGTGGCCGTCGCGACTGGGCACTATGCGCGCATCTCGCGTGATCCGGCATCGGGCCGGGTTCTCCTCTGGCGTGGCATCGATGCGCAGAAGGACCAGTCGGATTTCCTCTGGCCGCTCTCGCAGGCTCAGCTCGCGGCCGCACGCTTTCCGGTCGGCGAGCTGACGAAGCTAGAGGTGCGTGAGCGGGCGCGCGCGCTCGGACTCGCCACCGCCGACAAGCCGGAGAGCCAGGAGATCTGTTTTATTCCGGACGATGACTATCGCGGGTTTCTCCGGCGGCGCATTCCGCAGGCCTTCAAGCGCGGCCCCATCGTGGATTCCGCGGGACGTGTGCTGGGAGAGCACGAGGGTGTGGCGGCGTACACGGTGGGCCAGCGGCGCGGTCTTGGGTTGGCGACCGGACGCACGTTGTATGTCACACAGCTCGATCCGGCCCGGAATACGATCGTCGTCGGGGACGCGAGCGAGGTCGAGGTGGACCGGCTGGTGGCTGAACAGGCCAACTGGATCAGTATCGACCGGCTCGAGGGTCCGCTCGAGGTCGTGGCCCAGATTCGCCACCGCCATATACCGGCCCGCGCGACCATCCGGCCGCTGGGGCAGGGAGTCGAGGTGCGTTTCGATGTCCCGCAGTGGGCGCCGGCTCCGGGTCAGTCGGTTGTGTTCTATCGGGGCGACATGGTGGTAGGCGGCGGCGTCATCGCTGCCGGGAAAGGCGAAGCCGCTTGACAGTTTTCCTGTTGGCATGATAAACGTTTAGCGTTTGTCCCTTATTTCACAACGTCTCGCAGCCGGAGAACTCACGATGCGTCGTGTATTCGCCATCGCATGCTTCCTGGCCGGTCTCCTTCCTGCCGTGGCCTTTGCTTCAGGCGGGGAGGAAGGCGGCCTCATCAGCCTGGACAAGTCGCTCATCATCCAGGCCGTCAACTTCGCCATCCTGCTGTGGCTTCTCACGAAGCTGCTCTACAAGCCGCTCCTGGCCAAGATGGACGAGCGCACGAATGCGATACAGAAATCGCTCGACGAGGCCCAGGCCGCGCGCGCGCAAGCGCAGAAGGAGCGGGACGAGTTCGCCGCGAAGATTCAGGCCGCCAATGCCGAGGCGCAAAGGATCCGGGCCGAGGCACTCAAGGACGCGGCCGACGAGCAAAGGCGGCTGGTGGAGGCTGCCAAGGCGGAGGCGGCCCGCCTCGTCGCCGGCGCGCGGCAGGAGATGGACCAGGACGTGCGTCGGGCCCGGCAGGAGCTTCGTCAGGAAGTAGCGGACCTCGCCATCGCCATCTCGGAGCGGCTGATCAAGAAGAGCCTCAACGACACGGATCACCGGCGCATTGTCGACGACGCCATCGCCCACATGGGCCAGAAGAACTAGACGGAGATGCGTGCCCAGGAGGGAACGGCGCGGCGCTACGCCAAGGCCCTGCACATGGCCGCTACCGAGGCCGGGGCAGGGGAGGCCACGGGCCGTGAGCTCGCCGCGTTCCTCGATGGGCTTCAGGCCGATCGCGGAGCGCTCGAAATTCTCGAGAGGCCCTGGATCAAGCCGTCCGACCGTCGTGCCGCCGCCCTGGCGCTCGCCGAGAAGTCGGGGAGCGGCAAGCTCGTGCGCGACTTCATTGGGCTGGTGGCCGAGCGCGGGCGCCTGGACCACCTGGCCGCTATCATCGCGGCGTACCGCGATCTCATCGACGCGGACCTGGGTCAAGCCCGCGCCCAGGTGCGTAGCGCGGTGGCGCTCACCGATACGGAGAAAGCCCGGCTGAGCAGCCACCTCCAGGCCGCACTCAGCAAGCGAATCATCCTCGAAGATAGCGTCGATACGAATCTCCTCGGCGGCTTCGTCGCCCAGGTCGGCAGCCTCATTCTCGACGGCAGCATTGACGGGCAGCTCGCACGGATGCGCGAGCGGCTGGCAAGGGGCCAGGCATGATCAAAGCGGAAGAGATCAGCGAGATCATCAAGAAGCAGCTGCAGGGCTACGAGGCGGCGGTCGACCTCAAGGAAGCCGGCCGCGTCATCGAGGTAGGCGACGGCATCGCCCGCATCTATGGTCTGCAGGGCGCCATGGCCGGCGAGCTGCTCCAATTCCCCGGCGACATCTTCGGGCTCGTGCTCAACCTCGAAGAGGACAATGTGGGCGCCGTCCTGCTCGGCTCCGACGTCCTCATCAAGGAGGGCGATACCGTCACGCGCACCAAGCGCATCGCCCAGGTGCCCGTCGGCGAGGCGCTGACCGGGCGAGTCGTCGATGCCCTCGGTCAGCCCGTGGATGGCAAGGGACCGATCGCGTCCAAGGAGTTTCGCCCGCTCGAGCGCTACGCCCCGGGCGTGGTTGACAGGCGTTCGGTCAAAGAACCGCTCCAGACGGGCCTCAAAGCCATCGACGCCATGATCCCGATCGGGCGAGGCCAGCGCGAGCTCATCATCGGAGACCGCGGCACGGGCAAGACCGCCATCGGAGTGGACACGATCATCAACCAGAAGGGGCAGGACGTGTTCTGCTTCTACGTGGCCATCGGCCAGAAGCGGTCCACGGTCGCGCAGGTCGTCAAGATTCTCGAGGACACGGGCGCCATGGCCTACACCACAGTGGTCATTGCCTCCGCTTCCGAGGCGGCGCCACTGCAATACCTGGCGCCCTACACGGGCTGCGCGATGGCCGAGTTCTTCCGCGACTCGGGCCGTCACGCGCTCTGCATCTACGACGACCTCTCCAAGCACGCCACCGCCTATCGCCAGATGTCGCTGCTGCTGCGCCGCCCACCGGGACGCGAGGCGTACCCGGGCGACGTGTTCTACCTCCATTCGCGCCTGCTCGAGCGCGCGGCCAAGCTCAATGACCAGCTGGGTGGCGGCTCCCTGACCGCGCTGCCCATCATCGAGACGCAGCTCGGCGACGTGTCCGCCTATATCCCGACCAACGTCATCTCGATCACGGACGGCCAGATCTACCTCGAGTCCGATCTTTTCTACTCGGGTGTCCGCCCGGCCGTCAACGTCGGCCTCTCGGTGTCTCGCGTCGGTGGCTCGGCGCAGATCAAGGCCATCCGCCAGGTCGCCGGCAAGCTCCGTCTCGACCTGGCGCAGTACCGTGAGCTCGCCGCCTTCGCGCAGTTCGGCTCGGACCTCGACAAGTCCACGCTCGCGCAGCTCGCCCGCGGCCAGCGCATGGTCGAGCTGCTCAAGCAGGGTCAGTACGCCCCGCTGACCGTCGAGCGGCAGGTGGCCATCATCTTCGCCGGCAGCCAGGGGCTGCTCGACGACCTGCCGGTGGAGCAGGTGCGGCCGTTCGAGGAGTTCCTCTACCCGTATCTCGAGCGCAAGCACCCGCAGCTCCTGCCCGATATCGCGAACAAGAAAGAGCTGACCGACGAGATCCGCGAGGCGCTGACGAAGGCGCTCAATGGGGCCAAGGTCGAGTTCATCTCGTCTCGCGGCATCAAGGCGGCCTAAGGCCCCCGATCCATGGCCACGCTTCGGGACATCCAGCGGCGGATCCGATCCGTCCAGTCGACGCAGAAGATCACCAAGGCCATGAAGCTCGTGGCCGCGTCGAAATTCCGCCGCGCCCAGGAGCGCATCCTCGAAGCGCGACCGTACGCGACCAAGATGGGCGAGCTGGTGGACGGGCTCGTCGCGCGCACGGCAGGGGAGGAAACGCATCCGCTCCTCGCCGCCCGCTCCACGGGCCGGAAGCGCCTCGTCGTGATCACCGCGGACAAGGGCCTCTGCGGAGCGTTCAACTCGAATGTCCTGCGCGAATCGCTGCGGTTCATCCGTGACGCGGCGGAAGTGTCGGTCCCGCTGGTCGTGGTCGGCAAGAAGGCGCGCGACTTCTATCGCCGCCGCCAGTTCACGGTCAAGTCCGAGATGCTCGGCGTCTTCGACAAGCTTGCTTATTCGCATGCTCAGGAGCTGGCGGATGGCCTGATGCAGGATTTCCTTGCGGACGAGGTGGACGAAGTCCAGCTCATGTACAACGAGTTCCGCTCCGTTGCCGTGCAGCACCCGGTGCGCCGGCAGCTCCTGCCGCTGGGAGCGTCTGAGGCCGGCGAGGACGATGCCGACGATGGACCGCAGGAGGAATATATCTACGAGCCGAGCCCCGAGGCCATTTTGGCCTCGCTGCTCCCGCGCCATGTCACCACCCAGGTGTACCGCGCGCTCATGGAGTCGGCGGCGGGCGAGTTCGGCGCCCGCATGACGGCCATGGAGGCCGCGTCCAAGAACGCGCGCGAGATGATCAATCTCTTGACCATCCAGTACAACAAGGCCCGCCAGGAGCGCATCACGAAGGAGCTCCTGGATATCGTCGGCGGGGCGGAAGCCCTCCGGCAATCTGTCGAAGCGTGACTCCAAGGAGCGCCATATGAGCGAAGGCAAGATCGTCCAGGTGATCGGCCCAGTCGTCGACGTCGAGTTCGAGCCCGGAAAGCTGCCGGCCATCTACAACGCGCTCGAGGTGCCCGGCGCGGGTAGCACCGACGTCTTCGCCTATTCGGCCAAGCTCGTCCTCGAAGTCGCACAGCACCTGGGCGAAGGCCGCGTGCGTGCCGTAGCCATGGCGGCGACGGACGGGCTCACCCGCGGCATGCCGGTGAATGACACGGGCCAGCCGATCTCGATCCCCGTGGGCAAGGAGACACTCGGCCGCATCATCAATATCACCGGCGAAGTCGTGGACAAGGCCGGCCCGCTCACGACGACCAAGACGCTGCCGATTCACCGTCCGGCGCCTTCCTTCGAGCAGCAGTCGACCAAGGTCGAAATGTTCGAGACCGGCATCAAGGTCGTGGACCTGCTCGAGCCGTATACGAGGGGCGGCAAAACCGGCCTCTTTGGCGGCGCCGGCGTCGGCAAGACCGTGCTCATCCAGGAGCTGATCAACAACATCGCCAAGCAGCACGGCGGCATCTCGGTCTTTGCCGGGGTAGGGGAGCGCACCCGCGAGGGCAATGACCTCTACCACGAGATGAAGGAGTCGGGCGTTATCGCGAAGACGGCGCTCATCTTCGGCCAGATGACCGAGCCGCCCGGCTCGCGTCTGCGCGTGGCGCTGACCGGAGTCACCGCCGCGGAATACTTCCGCGACGACGAAGGCCAGGACGTGCTCCTCTTCATCGATAACATTTTCCGGTTCACCCAGGCCGGCTCGGAGGTCTCCGCGCTCCTCGGCCGCATGCCGTCGGCCGTCGGCTATCAGCCCACGCTGGGCACCGAGATGGGCGCGCTCCAGGAGCGAATCACGTCGACCAAGCGGGGCTCGATCACGTCCGTGCAGGCCATCTATGTCCCGGCCGACGACATCACCGACCCGGCGCCGGCCACGGCCTTTGCCCACCTCGACGCGACCACGGTGCTCTCGCGCTCCCTCACCGAGCTGGGCATCTACCCGGCGGTCGACCCGCTCGCTTCGACCTCGCGCATTCTCGACCCGCTCATCCTCGGGCAGGAGCACTACACGACGGCCCGCGGCGTGCAGTCCGTCCTTCAGCGCTACAAGGATCTCCAGGACATCATCGCCATCCTGGGCATGGAAGAGCTCTCCGACGACGACAAGCTGACCGTGGCGCGGGCGCGCAAGCTCCAGCGATTCCTCTCCCAGCCGTTCCACGTCGCCGAGGGCTTCACCGGCCAGCCGGGGCGGTACGTGAAGCTGGCCGACACGATCCAGGGGTTCAAGGAGATCCTCGACGGCCACTGCGACGACATGCCCGAGCAGGCCTTCTACATGGTCGGGACGATCGAAGAGGCGCGCGAGAAAGCCCGCAAGATGTCCGAGGCGCAGTGATGAATTTCGAGCCGAGACGCTGCCGAGCTGCCGCAGGCACGAGAGCGGCGAGGCGAGGGCTGAGATGAATTTCGAGCTGAGACGCTGCCGAGCTGCCGCAGGCACGAGAGCGGCGAGGCGAGGGCTGAGATAGTGCTGTTCGAGCTTGCCACACCGACACGGATGCTCGTGAGCGTCGACGCCGACGAGGTCGTGGCGCCGGGCGCCGAAGGCTACTTCGGCGTTCTACCCGGCCACGCCGCCTTCCTGACGAACCTCGCTCCCGGCGATGTGATGTACCGCAGCGGCCAGAGCGAGCACCACCTGGCGGTGCTTGGCGGCTTCGCCGAGGTGACGGCCGAGCGGGTCATGATCCTCGCCCAGAATGCCGAGCTGCCCGAGGAGATCGATCGGGAGCGCGCGGAGCGTGCCCGCCAGCGCGCCGAGATGCGCCTGCAAGGGAGGAGCCCGACGGGCGAAGCAGAAGAGATCGACTTCGCCCGTGCGATGGAGGCGCTGTCCCGCTCCCTGACGCGGCTCCTCGTCGTCTCGCACGCCTCGTCGCGCTAGCCCGACTGCACCGTAGGCAGGGCAGACGGGCGGGTTGATCGCCCAGCATCCGAGGCACCGTGGTAACCGCGACTTCTCCAACTTCCCGTCCTACAAGCGCCTTGTGTCTGGCATGCGGTTCGCATTTCCGACCAGCCATGACGACAATCCTCATAGTGGACGACGAGCCCCCCATCCTGGACCTGGTGCGCTTCACGCTCGAGGACGCCGATGTGCGGGTGGTGGAGGCGCTGGACGGCGCCGAAGCGCTCGTTCTGGCGCGACGGATCAAGCCGGATCTCGTGCTCCTCGACGTGCACATGCCGAAGCTCAGCGGCCTCGAGGTTTGCCGCCAGCTGAGACTTGAGCCCGACCTTGCCCGCATACCCATCGTCATGCTCACGGCGGCGGGTCAGGACGCAGACCGCGCGCGCGGTCGAGAAGCCGGCGCCGATGAATACCTGACCAAGCCCTTCTCGCCGCTGGCGCTCCTTGCCCTCGTCGAGGCGCTGGTGCCGGAGACGCGATCGTGGCGGCCGATGTAGCGCTGTCCCAGGCGCTCGCCTATGCGCGCGACCTGCGGAACCTCTATGAGGTGACGCGGGCCCGCGAGCAGGAGATCGAGCGCGCCCGCGACAAGCTTCGCGCCGCCTACCAGCAGTCGCTCACCTACGCCGTCGATCTCAAGAAGACGCACCGACGGCTCCAGAGCTCCATTCTCCAGAGCCTGCTCGGGCTGGCCAATGCGCTGGAGGCGAAGGACGAGTACACACGCGGGCACTCCGATCGGGTCGCGGCGATGGCGCGGAAGCTCGCGCTGGCGGCGGGGCTCGGAGCCCGTGAAGCGTCGACCATAGCTCACTCCGGCCTGCTCCACGATCTCGGCAAGATCGCGATCCCGGAGCGCATCCTGAGAAAGCCCGGCCCCCTTACCGACGAGGAATGGCTCGTCATGCGGCGGCATCCGCTCACGGGCGCGCAAATCGTGGCTCCGCTCGAGTTCTTCGCGGACGGCGCGCTCATCGTCCGACACCATCACGAGCGCCAGGACGGCAGCGGCTATCCCGACGGGCTCATGGGCGAGAGCATTCCGATGGGGGCGCGCATCGTCGCCGTAGCGGACGTCTACGACGCGCTCACTTCCGACCGGCCGTACCGGCGCGCTCTCAGCCACCGCGAGACCCATGAGCGAATGATGTCCGAGGCGGATCGCAGTCTCGACGGCCGGCTCGTGGCGATCTTCTTCGACAGAGTCACCGATGCGCCTCCTGGCACAGCCGCTCTCCACTGATCGCGGCGCGAGCCCGTCGACGATCGCCGGGCAGCTGGCGCTGATCGCCTCCCTGACCGGGCTCGGCATTGCCCTGGGTCTGGCCGCCGAATCGCTCGCAGGAGTCGATCGCAATCTCGGCCGTGCCTTCGCGAGCGGCTCCGTCCATGGGGGTTTCCTGTCGGCAGGCTGGTTACTGGCTCTCCAGGGACACGAGGGCTGGCGCGGGCCGGCGCTCCGCGGTGCCGGGGCACTCATCGTCGCCTCGCTGGCGGGGAAGCTTTCCCCGGCGGGCGCGGTGGCGTATTTGCTGATACCTCTCGTGATCGCGCGCGATGCCACCGTCTGGCGCGCTCGGCTCGAGTGGATAGGGTGGCGCGCTCCACGCGATTGGCGCGCGCCGTTCGTGGGCGCCGCCGCGGGGGCCTTTCTCGGGGTTCACCTTCTCTTCGCGTCGTCGTTGATGCTTGGTTACCTGGTGGCGATTCCCGCCGGCCGCCCCTACCTGGCGGCAATCGCCTACGACATCGGCGCCAATGCGCTGACTGTCGAGTGGCTGTTCCGTGGCGCGATCTTCTCGGCGCTGTGGCGGCGCTGGAGCTTCTGGCCCGCCGCCGCAGCGTCCACCGGACTGGCGCTGGTGCGATACCTTCTCGATCCGGCGCTGCCTCAAACGGCTGAGCTCATGGCCGGCGCGATCTTCTACATGCTGCTCCTTGGTCTTGGCTGCTGCGCGCTGCGTGCATGGAGCGGCAGCCTCCTGCCGGGCTATCTCGCCACCGTGGCCTTCTTCGCCGTCTATCGGATCCTGCTCGTGTGATGCTCGGAGCGCTGGGCTTGATCGCGCTCATCGCCGCGGCCATCCGGGGGACCGGGGGCGATCACGTATCGTCGCTTCACCACCTCTACCTGATTCCGGCCCTCTGGGCGGCCCTCACCCGGGGTGTCCCAGGAGGCGCTCTGGCCGGGCTCGTCGCCGGCCTGGTCCAGGCGCTCAGCGTCTTGCCTCTGATAGAGCGCGCGGGGGTCTCCTGGCTCGCGCTGGATGGACTCGTCTCGCTGTCGACTCCGCTCACTATGGGGCTGACCGTCGGCCGATTGGTGGATCAATCACGCGGGCGTGGCGCGCAGCTCGGCGCCCTCCTGGAGATCCAGCGGAGCCTGGCGCTCACACGGCCGCTCGGGGAGCGCCTGGCGGTCGTCGCCGAGCTCACGCGCCACGCCCTGGGGGTGGACAGGGTCAGGCTCGTTGTCGAAGCCGGCGGTGACACGCCCGTTGCGGCAAGCGCGCCTGGGACATTTGAGCCCGCCGAGCTCCCTTCGAACACCGGTCCCACGCCCTGCCGGAGGCTTGTGCTGCCGCTCGACGCAGGGCAGGGCCCGGCGGGAGCGCTGATTGTCGAGCGGGACGGGGACCTCTCGACCGCGGTCTGCGGCGTCGCGAGCGCGCTGGCGGTATACGTGGCCCTTGCCATCGAAAACGCGCGGCTCACGGAGCGTCAGCGGCACTTCGCGCAGGAGCTCGACGAGAAGATCGCCGGAGCGACCCGGCGCCTCCGCGAGCTCGATCAAGCCAAGAACGAATTTCTCACGATCGCCTCGCACGAGCTGCGTACACCGCTGACCGCGCTGCAGGGGTTCAGCGAGCTGCTGCTCACTCGCGAGGTGCCGGCGGAGCGGGCGCGGCGATATCTCGGTCACGTCCACACCGAGTCGCAGCGGCTGGGCCGTATAGTCGGCGACCTCCTCGACCTCTCGCGCATCGAGTCCGGCCGCGGGCCCGAGCTGCGGCCGGTGGCGCTCGATCTTCGCGAGATCATCGAGGCGAATATCGAGATCTTCGCCTCCCAGCACCCGCGCCATCACTTCGATTGGAGAGGCGCCGGGCCGGTACCGCCGCTCTGCGCGGATCGGGATGCCGTGGACCGCATGCTGAAGAACCTGCTGTCCAACGCCATCAAGTACTCGCCGCACGGCGGGCGTGTGCGCGTTGAGGCCGGTGTGGCCGTGGACCAGCCCGGCATGATCGCGCTGTCCGTGGAGGACGATGGTGTCGGGATCGCCGCCGACGCCCTCCCGCGCATCTTCGACCCGTATGTGCGCATCGCCAATCCCGAGACGGCTGCGGCACCCGGACTGGGTCTCGGGCTGAGCCTGGTCCGGGGCCTCGCGCACGCGCACGGCGGCAGCATCGAGGTGGAGAGCCTGCCAGGGAAAGGCTCGCGCTTCCGGGTGCTTCTGCCGGCCTGAAATGCCGGATTTGGCCGATTTTTCGGCCAGTTCGCTTGACACCCTTCGACGCCTCCGTGTAGTCTCAAGCGGGCGTATGTCACGACGAGAAGAGATCGCGGGCAGGATGGCGGAAGCCGTGGTGAAGCGGCTGGTCGCGAGAAAGCTTGCCGAAATCAAAGACGAGGCCCGCGCCCGGGAAGTCGTCCAGCACATTCTGTCCGAGAACTTCCTGGCCGAGGAGAAGATCGAGACCGAGGTCAAGACCCTCCTCCTCGACAATGCCAAGCTCATCAAGGACTCGGCCTCCGACTACAAGCGACTCTTCACCATGGCGAAGACCAGGCTGGCCCGCGAGCGGGGGTTCATCCTCTGATGCGCATGAGCCGCGAGCGGCTGTTCGGACTGGCGGAGCGCATCGTCGGCGATCTGGCGGCCACTGAAGGTGTGGTCATCCGGCAGATCGCCGACGAGAAGGTGCGCACTCAGCTCCGGACCGAGGTCTTTCGCGTGCTCGAGGACGAGGGCCGCCTCGAGGAGACCATCGATCAGGAGGTCCGGAAGACGCTCAGCAGCTACTCGCGCCCCGCGCCCGAAGGCAGCGCCGAGTGGGAGGTGCTCTACAACAAGACGCGCGACGAGGTGTACAAGCGGAGGCTCCGGCTGTGAAGCGCATCGTGGTGGGTCTCTCCGGCGCTTCGGGAGCGATCTACGGCATCCGGTTCCTCGAGCTCTTGCGCGGACTGCCCGGCGTCGAAGCGCATCTGGTGGTGTCCGACCCCGCGAAGCGCACCATCGTGGAAGAGACCGAGTGGACGGTGAAGAACGTCGAGGCCCTGGCCGCGCATCGCTACGACAACAAGGACATCGGGGCGGCCATCGCCTCGGGCTCGTTCAAGACCGACGGCATGGTCATCGTGCCGTGCAGCGTAACGTCCGCGGCGTCGGTCGCTCATGGTCTGGCGGACACCCTCCTGACGCGCGCCGCCGATGTCACGCTGAAGGAAGGTCGCCCGCTCATCCTCGTGGTGCGCGAGACGCCGTTGCACCTGGGGCATCTCCGCACGCTCACCGCACTGGCCGAGATGGGCGCGGTCATCATGCCGCCCATGCCCGCCTTCTACACTCGGCCCAAGCAGATCGAGGACATCGTGGATCATACGCTGGCGCGCGTCCTCGCCCGGCTCGGCCTGCCCCAGGATCTGGTGGCGGAATGGCAGGGTACCAATCGCCGCAGTGACCCGCCGCGGCCCGGGTGAGCGCCATCGCCGCCGGAGCCCGCATGCCTGCGGCCGTCGACCTTTCCATCGTCGTCCCCGTCTACAACGAGGAAGAGAACCTGCCTCTCCTGTGGCCGGAGATCCGCGAAGTGCTGGATCCCATGGGGCTGGGCTATGAGGTGATCTTCGTCGACGACGGCAGCCGCGACCGCAGCGCCGAGATCGTGCGGGGTTTCCACGAGCAGGATCCACGCGTGCGGCTGGTGAGGCTCAAGGCCAATGCCGGGGAGACGGCGGCGACGGACGCGGGCTTCAAGTCGGTGCGGGGGCGGTGGGTCGTGGTGATGGACGCCGATCTCCAGAACGACCCGCACGATATCCCCGGCATGCTCAAGCACCTCGACCAGTGGGACGCGGTGACGGGCTGGCGGGTGAAGCGCGGGGACGGCGACTCGTGGGTTCGTCGCACGTCGTCCCGCATCGCCAATCGGATACGCAACAAGCTCAGCGACGAGACGATCCAGGACAGCGGCTGTACGTTCCGGGCCTTTCGGCGCGAATGTCTCCGCGATCTGGTCCTCTACAAGGGGTTTCACCGCTTCGTCCCCACCCTGCTCAAGATGCGCGGCTATCGCGTACTGGAAGTTCCCGTCAACCATCGGCCGCGCCGATTCGGACAGTCCAAATACGGCATCGGCAACCGCGCGTGGAGCGCCTTCAAGGATCTTCTCGCGGTGCGCTGGATGAAAGACCGCCTGCTGCGCTACGAGGTTTCCGAGGATCTGGGCGGTGAGGGGAGCGCGCCCCGGTGAGGGTGCTGCTGATCGGCCTGGGGCGCTGGGGCGAGAAGCATCTGCGCGTGCTGGGCGAGCTCGGCTGCGAGCTGTGGGTCGCCGACCTGTCGGCGGACCGACGCGCCCTCGCGGTCAAGGCGGGCGTGCCGGAGGCGCGCGTCGTCGGCGATTTTCGCGCGGCGCTGCCGCACGTGGACGCGGTGGATCTCGTCACGCCCGCGGACACGCATCTTGCCATCGCCAGTGAATGTCTGCGGGCGGGCAAGGACTGCTTCGTCGAGAAGCCCCTGACACTGACCCTCGCCGAGGGTCGCGCGCTCGCCGGCGCCGTGCGCTCGACCGGGCGCATGCTGCAGGTCGGACATGTGTTTCGTTTCCACCCGGTGACCCGGTTCATGCGCGAGCGCATCCGGAGCGGCACGATGGGGCCCGTGCGCTACTGCACGGGCCGCCTTGCCGGTTTCAAGCGGCCACGAACGGACGTGGGTGTGACGCAGACGGACGGTATCCACTACTTCGATCTCTTCGCCTATCTGCTCGGGCGGGATCCCACCTCGGTGACGGCAACCTTGCGGGACTTCCTCGGCCGCGGCATGGACGATATCGGGTTCTGCTCGGTTGACTATGGGCCGGTGCCCGCCTTCGTCGAAGCGGGCTACTTCGCGCCGGATACGTGCCGTGATTGCGTGATCGTGGGCGAGCGGGAAACGCTGGCAGGCGACTTCGGCACCGCGGAGGTCACGGTGTTCGCCAACCGACACGTGTGGCAGGCCGGGGCCTGGAATGCGGCGGAAGGCGCCACCGAATCACACAAGGTCACGGGACCTGAGCCGCTGAGCCTTGAGCTGGAGGCCTTCCTCGAGGCCTGCGCGCGCCGGACAGCCCCCGCGGTGGATGTGGAAGCCGGATTGCTGGCCCTCGCCGTGGTGGAGGCTGCGCAGCGGTCGTCGGAGCTGGGGCGGCGGGTCTTCCTGTCTGAGCTGGACTAGCTTGGGGATGGTGCGGCGGCCGGGATCGAGGGGCGTTTCGCGAGCATCCTCGGACGTGGGGTCGTGGCGGTCCGGGATGGGTGGAGCGACTCCCGCGCGATGGACTCCCGTGTCTCTCTGGCGACATAGCGCGCGAAGGGTCCGAAGTGGACGTAGAGCGCCATCAGCGACATGGTATAGCGAAGCGAGCGAGGGTTGCCGAGAAGGCACCGGTACACGACGCGCCAGAAGTGACGCCGCGTCTCGCGCGGGAGCCCCAGTCGGGCGATCAGGCGGAAGAGACCCTTCAGATCCCTCGCGAGCAGCCGCAGAGGGCGCCTGATCTTCCGCTTCCCGGAGTCGAGGCGGAGCCCCACGTCGAGGACCCGCGCGAAGTAGTTCTCGGGGGCGTAGATCGTCTCGATGACCCGCAGGTAGTCGCGCAGGATGTCGATGCGCGCCCGTACGGTGTCGAAGTTGAGGCCGCCCGTGCACTGATCGCCCTTCCCGGCGGCCTGTAGCTCGTAGCCCTCGTGCAGCCGCCCCTCCGCCTGAAGACGTCGCGTCATCTGCGTGGTCGGCAGCGCGGCGAGCAGTCCGGCCATGTTGACGGGGATGCCCGTCGCGCGGACGCACTCCATGATCCCGGTGGCGACGTCGCTTCCCTCCGAGTCGAAGCCGAGGATGTAGCCCGCGTTCACCATGATGCCGTGGTCGTAGATCTTGCGGATGCTGTCCACGATGGACCGCTGCGTGTTCTGACGCTTCTGCATCGCGACGAGCGTCGCCTCGTCCGGACTCTCGATGCCCACGAAGATCGCGAAGAATCCCACCTCCTGCATCATGCCGAGGAGGACGTCGTCATCGGCCAGATTGATCGAGGCCTCCGTCGTGAACTCGAACGGCCAGCCGCGCTCCTCCAGCCATGACTTCAGACCGGGCAGGAACTGCTTCACGAGCCGCCGGTTGCCGATGAAGTTGTCGTCGACGAGGTCCACGTGACCCCGATAGCCGAGGCCGTAGAGAGTCTGGAGCTCCGCGAGCATCTGGGCGGGGGTCTTCGCCCGCGGGATGCGACCGTACAGCTCGATGATGTCGCAGAACTCGCACGCGAACGGGCAGCCTCGGCACCACTGGACGGCCACGTGCAGATACTTGTCGAAATCGAGGAGGTCGAAGCGAGGGCAGGGGGATTTGGTGACGTCGGCCTTCGCCTCCTCGCGGTACACCTTCTTCGCCACGCCGTCCCTGGCGTCGGCGAGGTAGAGGGGGAGCGTCACCTCGGCCTCGCCGAGGACCAGATGATCCGCTTCCATGTACAGGTGCGGGCTCGAGGTGGGGTCGGGACCGCCCACGAGCACCGTCTTCCCGCGCGCCTTCGCCGCCCGGGTCACGGCGAGGCAGCCCTCCTGCTGGGGCAGCATGCCTCCGGTGAGCACGACGTCCGCGCTGTCGAGCATCGCGGCGTCCCACGTCTCCACGTTGCAGTCGACGAGCCGCACCTCCCAGTCCGCGGGGAGGAGGGCGGCGACCGTCAGGAGTCCGAGAGGCGGCGCAGGGTATCGCGCGCCGATGAGGTGGCATGTGTCCCGGTAGTTCCAGAACGACGCCGAACGAAACTCCGGGTGCACCAGCAGGCAGCGCATGCCGTCCTCAGCCCTGCATGCCGCGATGCTCGCGGAGCACGCGTGAATAGAGCGACTGCCGGCGATCGAAGAGGAAGCCGACCAGGAGCCTCGACAGTGACCGATGCCACTGAATCCCTTCGTAGGTCTCGGCGGCGGCCCGTCGCAACTTGGGGAGGTTGTTCCACGGCACCCCGGTGAAGTCGTGATGCTCCGCGTGGTGGCCCACGTTGAACGTGAGCCGGTTCATCGGCCCGTAGTAGCTGAAGGTCTCCTGCGCGCCCGCCCCCGGGAGAAAATGCTCCTGGACCCAGCGCCCGCCGAGGAAGTGCAGGCTGATCGAGAAGTAGAGCGAGAGGACCAGGTAGACGAGGGCCCGCGGCCCGAGCACGAAGAGAACGGCGAGGTCGAACCCGACCTGCACGACGGTATTGAGGATCATCCAGCCGTCGACGGGCCTTATGCCCTTCAGCCGGTAGAGACGCGTGAGCTGGATGAAGGGGAACAGCAGGAGCCAGAGTGCCTTCCCAATCGCGGAGCGGCCGGCCAGCTTGGCCTCCCAGCGGCTCGGAAGGTCTCCGTCGATCTCGTAGACCCCGAGGTACGCGTGATGCTTCAGGTGGTACGTCTGGAACAGCCGCGAGCTCGGGAAGAAGACGGGAAGATTCGCGAGCATTCCCGTGAGCACATTCGCCCACGCCTGCCGGAAGACGAGCCGGTGGGCGCACTCGTGGATGAGCACGCCGAGCGCGTGACTGACGAAGGCGCCGACGAAGTACGCGACGAGGACCACGGCCCACCAGGGAGCGTCGGCGAGCCACGCGGCGATCGTCATCTGAAAGGCGACGAGCCCAACCGCCCACCAGAACGTGCGTGGATTGGGCCGGATCAGCTCCCGGATCTCGGGATGCCGGCGGAGGATCTCCCGCGCGCGGCCGCTGTGCGGCTCCGGCTCGCCGGTATACGTGAAGTCCTCGCGGCTGTCCGACGGGGCGGCCATGGCACGATGGCTATCGAGAGAGGTCCGCCTAGGGACGGCCGGCACCCCGGGGGCCCTTCACCCGGCGATCTCCGGCACCGCTTCCCGAATCCGGTCGGTGGACCGGGCGTTGTCCCTGAGCCTCTCCTGCCACGACGGGACGTCCAGGCTGTAGGAATGCTCGCCCAGGCTCCCCTGATTCTTCAGCGCGAAATGGTGCTGGTCGATCTGAAAGAGGATGTTGAGCACGGAGAGCTGGTTCTTCACGATGTAGGGGCGCAGGCTCCAGGCGAAGCGGAGGCTTTCCCAGTCGCGCTTGGCGGCGAGAGCGGCCAGCGTCTTCAGGTAGACCGCGATCTGCAGCGGGTACGGCAGCCACATCTGCTTGGCCCCGCCCTCGACGAAGGCCTTGATGAGCCTCTTTCTCACGTTGGTGTAGGCGAAGAGCCGGGTCATGAGGGCAATGTATTTTTTCTGGATCTCGATGGGGCGCATGTTCATGGGGATGAACACCGTGTGCTGGGCGTCGTAGAGCTTCCACTCTCTGGTGAGGATGCGCCCGGCGTCGTAATACTCGAGCCACTGCTTCTGGTTCGGCACGAGGATATTGCAGTACGGGTAGATGATGTTGTTGCGATCGAAGAAGTCGAAGGCGGCATCGAAGGCCGCTTCCGTCTCGAGATCCTGTCCGAAGATGAAGCTGGCGACCACCTCGATTCCGTAGCTTCGGAGCGTCTGGATCGCCACGTCGTAGTCGTAGCCTACATTGTGGCCCTTGTCGTACTGCCCGAGGACGGCGGGCTGGAGGCTCTCGAGGCCGATGAAGACCTGGAAGAACCCGGCCTCGCGCAGCAGCTCCATGGCTTCCTTGTCCTTCGTGATATTGATCGTGACCTGGCAGCCGTAGTAGGTCTTGAAACGTGGGTACTTCTTGTTCAGGGCGATGACCGCTCTGAGGATCCGCTTGAACTCCTTGGGAATCCCGAAGATGTTGTCATCCACGAAGAAGATGGGCCGGCCCAGCGTACGCCCCAGGAGGTCGCTCTGGTAGACCCGCTCCAGCTCCTTCGTGATCGCCTCGGGCGTCTTGTACCGCATCTTGTTGCCCAGCATCAGGATGATCGAGCAGAAGTTGCAGTGGAAGGGGCAGCCGCGGCTGGCCTGGACCGTCATGTAGAGGTAGTCGAGCCATTGCCGGGGCCGCGACATGAGACGGTGCTCCACCGTGTGCATGTCGGTGGCCTGCTCTTGCTTGTAGACGCGCTTGAGCCGGCCCTGTCGAGCGTCTTCGAGGATCTCCGGCCAGATGTAGTCCCCTTCCGAGATGCAGATGCTGTCCACGTGCTCGAAGACCTCGGCGTCTCTCTGGAACTGGTGCATCATGAAGGGGTGGTATCCGCCCATGACGACGGGGATGCCGCGCCGCCTGAACTCGTCGGCGATCTCGTAGGCGCGCGTGGCGTGCGTGATCATGCACGTGATCGCGACCAAATCGGCCTTCTCGTCGAAATTGACTTCCTGCGTGTGCTCGTTAACTGTGCAAATCTCTACCCCAGGCGGAGCGAGAGAGGCCAGAGTGTCGAGAACGTTTACGTTCAGGCCGCCGCCGCGCGAGGGGAAGGGCCAGTAGACGAGCTCGAAGAGCTTTTTCCATTCGTACTGCGACCGAACGCTCGATCGAGGGTCGCGCTGCGGGTAGATGATCAGGACTTTCATACATTCCTCCCCGGGAATGCGCGGCATGCTACCGCGTTGATACCTCCCGGTCAAGGGTGTGATCGCACTCGGGTCTTGACGCGGCCCGTCTCTTGAACCATCCTCGGGGGCACGCAGTTCGCCCAGGAGGCGCACGTGATGTGGAGCTCGGTGCTGCTCATCGTCGGCTCGGCCTTGACCGTGACCGCGGTCGCCGCCTACGCGTCGTCGATCTATCTCCATCGCGCGATGGCGCACCGGGCATTGACCCTGCACCCCGTGGCCGACCACGTGTTTCGCGTCATCATCTGGCTGATGGTCGGCGTGTCGCGGCAACAGTGGGCCGCGGTGCACCGCAAGCACCACACCTTCACGGACGTGCCCGGCGATCCGCATAGTCCGCTGGTCTATGGTTTCTGGAAAGTGCAGTTCGGAAACTTCCTCTACTACCTTCGCGACGCGCGGAAGCCGGAGGTCGTCGCGAAGTTCGCCTCCGATCTTTCGCCCGATCGCTGGGACCGGTTGATCTACAACCGGAACTGGGCGGGGATGGTGGTGGGAACCGGGAGCCTGATGCTGCTCATCGGCTGGTGGCAGGGGCTGATAGCGTCGGCGATCCACGGCGTCCTGCTCACCCTCGTCCTCACGCCCCTCATCAACGGGCTGGCCCACTGGCACGGAGAGCAGCGCTTCCCCAATACCGCCCGCAACATCCGCTGGCTCGTGTGGGTCACCGCGGGCGAGTCCCTGCACAACAATCACCACGCCCGGCCGCGGAGCGCCACCACGAGCATGGGTCCGGGGGATTTTGATCCGGGGTGGTCCGTCATCCAGTTCCTCCATCGCATCGGGATGGTCACGTCGGTACGGCGGAACTAGCGCCGCCGCGTCAGCTCGTGATCTCCGAAGCGGTCAATTATCTTGCCGCGTCCTCCCCGCGGATGCGGCGGTTCATCTGGAATCACGCGTATCAGACCTTCAACCGGCTCTTCGCCGACATCGACTGGCACTTCCTGAGCTACGGCTACGTGAGCGTGGACTCCACCGCTTCCACCCTGAGCCTCGACCACGTCGACGAGGCGCATCGCCCCTTCGTGCAGCTCTACCACCACGTGGCGGAGAGCGCGGGGCTGGCCGGCAAGGACGTTCTCGATGTCTCGTCCGGGCGGGGCGGGGGCACGGCCTTCATGGCGAAGTACATGCGGCCACGCTTCATCGCCGGCGTCGACCTCTCGGAGCGGGCCGTCATCTACAGCGCGCGAAAGCACCGGCTCCCCAATCTTGCCTATTGCACCGGAGACGCGGAGAGGCTGCCCTTTGCCGACGAGAGCTTCGACGTCGTCGTCAACATCGAGGCGTCGCACTGCTACGGGTCGATGGAGGGGTTTCTGCGGGACGTCCGTCGGGTTCTGCGACCGGGGGGCGATTTCGTGTGGGCCGACGTCCGGAATGCCCACGAGGTCGAGGCGCTGGACGACGCCTTCCGGAAGGCCCGGCTCCTCCCGAGCCGGACGGAGGACATCACCGCCAATGTTCTCGCCTCTCTCGATCAGACCACCGATCTCAAGATGAAGGCGGTGCGACGCTACGTACCGCGGCCCCTCGTCTCGCTCATGCTCGAGTTCGGCGGGGTGCCGGGATCCGTCATCTATCGGGAGCTGGTCCGGCGAGACAAGCGGTACCTGCACTACGCCTGCCGCAAGGCGTGAGGGAGGCCCTCCGCGGTCAGCGCTTCGCGCCGTCCTTCTTCCCGAGCCGCGATACGTCGCCATCCAGCTTGCGCTGGAGCAGCGACATGAACCAGCGGGAGGGAGCGGGGAACACGGGCGTCAGACGGAGCGTGCGGGGATAGATCAACGTCTTGCGACGTCGCTCCAGGGCGCGGATCACCAGGCGAGACAGCTCCTCGGTGGTGCCCGTCGGCCCCAGCGCCATGGCCCGGCCCGCTCCCGGGACATTCTGGCGCGCTCCCGCCAGCAGCGCCGTCTCGGTCGGGCCGGCCATGAGCTCGAGCACATGCACGCCCGAACCGTTCAGCTCGAGACGCAGCGTCTCGGAGGCAAGTGACAGGGCCGCCTTCGTCGACGAGTAGTGACCCGTGAAGACCCACGGCGCGATGCCCGCCAGCGATGTGACGTTGACCACCGCGCCGTCCTTCCGCTGCCGCATCGCCGGCACCAGGGCCTGGATCAGGGCAAGGGGAGACCAGTAGTTGAGCTCGAACAGCTCGCGCATTGCGTCGCTGTCCCCGGCGCCGAACTGGGAGCCCAGGACATTGGCGCCGGCATTGTTGATGAGGATGTCGATGGCGCCGAGCGCGGCCGCCGCGCGCGCGGCCAGATCGGCCGCGGCGCCGCGTTTGCCCAGGTCGACGGCCAGGACCGCCGGGCGGGGATGGCCGGCGGCGACGATCTCCGCCGCCAGCTCCTCCAGGGCGCCGATGCGGCGGGCCGCGACGGCCACGGCGACGCCGCGGCCGGCGAGCGCCTTGGCGAGGTCTCTGCCGATTCCGACGGAAGCGCCGGTGATGAGGGCGCGTTTGCCTTCCAGGACCATCTTCATGGGTTCATCCCCTCTCGAAGGGAGTCAGCATACCTCAGAAGTCCCATCGAAGCTCCACGTAGGCCGTCGAGTTGTCGCGGAGGCGGCCGAAGACGGACGGCGTGGGACCGCGGAAGATGTCGCCGCCCACCGTCGCCCGCAGGCGGTCGGTGATCGCGTACTTGGCCTTCGGACGTACCGCATAGTCGAGCCGGGTCAGGCCCACGATCGATCCGACCTCGGTCTCGAGGGTCTCGTTGAGCCACTTCTTGCTGATGCGGAACGAGATGGACTGCTGGACCTGGTCCAGCTGGCTATTGATGCTCGCCTGCGCGGTGGCGACGGGGCGAGTGATCGGGTTGGGAATATCGATGGGATTCTGGAAGTCGGAGATGACGCGCAGGATGAACTGCAGGTTGAGGTTCAGGTTGCCCATGAAGGTCCGGTCGGCGCCCAGCACCATGAAGAAGAACGGACTCTTAACCTGGCTGTTCTTCCAGTGCTCCGTGAACGTGTACGCGGCCTCCGCGCGGAGCCCGTATGGCCCCAGCACGGTGGCGGCGTCGAGGCCCACCACCTGGATGTGGTGGTAGGTCTGAGCCACGTAGACCTTGGTCGGGCTCATCCCCACGATTTCGGCGTCGGGGTAGAGATCGAACCCGTCGAAGAAAGAGATCGACCAGTCCACCTTCCCGCCGGTCTGGTCCACCTTGAAGGCGAACTGGGACACGGGCTCGTTCGGAAGCTGGCGGGGCAGTTGCACGTATGGATCGGGAGGCGTCTGGATCGGGATGATATTGGGCTGAAAGGTCGGCAGCCAGACCCCGGTCAGCGCGAAGCCGCCCACGCGGTACGTCGCCAGGATACCCGCGGTTCCCGTGCGCTGGTCGTTGTCCTCCGGCACGAGGAGCGTGAAATCGCGCGAGGTCAGGTTGTCCGTCGGATTGATGCGATCGGTGCGCCCCCAGGCGATGATCTGCTGGCCGACGCGGATGTCGAGAGGCCCGAAGCGGAGATCGAGATAGCCTTCCCGCAGGAGCGCGCCGGTGGACCTCGCGTCGAACAGATCGTCGTTCATCAGCCATGCATCGGCGACGAGAGCGACGGCGGGGAGGAGCTGCGACCTGCCGCGGAGCCACAGCGCGGCCACGCCCAGGTTGTCCTGGTTCTTGAGATCGCGGGAGGAGCTCCAGTACGACCCGCGCAGCGAGCCGGCGAGATCGGTTTGCTCGACGATGGTGCGCCACCGGCTCTCCGCGGCGGGCGGCTCCTCGCCGGGAGCGCGCGCGGGAAGGAGGCAGGACAGCACGAGCGCGAAGGCCACGAGCCCAGCCCGTGGACAGCGCCCCATTACCGCCCGCGCTCGAGGTAGTGCACGTCGAAGTACTCGTCGCTCAGGCCCTTGTCGATCTTGCGGTCTCCGAACTCGAGCACGGTCTTGTGGTTCTGCTTCAGGTCGGTCATCTCCGACTGGTCCCAGCGGCGATACTTCCCGAAGCGGCGGAGCCCGGTGTTCGTCAGCACTTTGAAAAGCTGACCGGCCCGGTTGTAGTAGTCGATCTTCAAGACCATGGACTGGTCCACGTCGACACAGGATACCGTCTTGGCGTAGGCGCTTTCCTCGGCGAGCTTTCGCTCCCTCGGGACCGCCTCGATCAGCGTGCAGGGGATGCCGTTGACCCGGTCGGGGCCTATGGTCTTGTACTCGTACCGCTCGATCTTGGCGTCGGTGATGTCCTCGTACGTGAAGTCCGTGCCCATCCAGGTGTCGCCGCGATTCGCCGTGGGCACCCGTCGCGAGGCATGGTAGGCGGGAAGATAGATCCACTGGTCCGCGTCGCCGTCGCTGCGCTCGATGGTCAGGATTCCGCTCCGGGAGAATTCCGGCGGCGTGTGAAACCGGATGAGGCGCACCGAGTCCTCGGCGTTCCGCTTCTTCGAGTAGAAGGTCGCCGTGCGCTTCCTGACCCGCCCGGAGGCGTCCACGAGCTGCAAGCCGACGCTCACCACCTCGTCGTCCGCCCGGGAGTCGCGAAGGACGCGCTTCATGATGTCCCGCGCATTGTCCTTCCCCTGCGCGGGCGCCGGCGTCGGGAGGCAGGCGACGAGGCCGGCCATGAGCAGCGCGCCGGCCAGCAGCGCCCGCCGCCGTCTCGCCCGAGCGGAGGGCACGGCGCTAGTCCAGGATGCGCGAGCGGATGGAGGCAAGGGTCGATCGGCCTATGACGTGGTGGATCCCGGGAACGGAGCCGAGCGGGATCAGGAGGAGCGCCGGTCCGAGCACGGCGACGAAGGCGGCCGGAGGGAAGGCATTCTGGAGCTGGATCCACGCCGCCCCCATCCGATCGTTGAGATACACGCTGACCGCGGCGCCGATGGGAATGCCGAGGAGCACCGCCCCCATGGCGTAGACGCCAGCCTCAGTCAGGACGGCGGTGGCGATCAGGCGCCGGCTGTAGCCCAGGGCCTGGAGGGTCCCGAAGTCCCGCTCGTTCTCCAGCACCATGAGGTTGATGCTGGTCAGGACCACCAGGCACGCAACGAAGAGGCTCACGAAGCCCCCGAGGTTGAGGAGGACGCTCGTCGTGACGAGGAGCGCGCTGATCTGCGTCTGGAGGTCCTGCTTGGCCAGCACCTTGCCCACGAACTCCAGGTCATAGGCCCGGAGGGCGCTGGCCCCGCCGCCCCCGCCGGTTTCGAGGTAGGCGCCGGTGGCCCTGTCCGGGAACTGGCAGATCTCCTGGGCGGCCGAAAAGGGGACGATGGAAAGACCCGCCACCGCGGCCCAGGACAGGCCGACGAGGCGAACAGGATACTGGCGACCCATGGCCTCGACCTGGAAGATGTCGCCGACGGTGATGGCGAGGCGCTTGGCCAGCTCTCGCGTCAGGACGACCTCCCGCTCCGCCCCGGCGCGGATATTGCGGCCCTGGATCACCTGCACGCTGATCATGCGCGATTCGGGGTCGAGGCCGACCAGGGTCGAGTCCCCGACCAGACCGCCCGCCAGGGCCTGGACATAGCAGCTCAGGTACGGCTCGGTCCGCGTGACGGACGGGATGGCCGTCTTGAGCTCCTGCACCCGCTCCAGCAGGACGGGGTACAGGAAATCGACCGAGAGGCTCCACCGGTCCTGGCCCAGCCATGTGCTCAGCGTGGTGTCCAGGGATATGAAGCTGAGGCGGTACGCCGTCGCGACCCCGAGGGCCAGCGCCAGCGACATCAGGGTGACCGCGGTGCGGAAGCGCTGGCGGGCGAGATTGCGGAGGGCATAGCGATAGCTGGTGGGCAGTCTTCGGACGAGCGCCCCCAGACCCCACGACCGGGCCACCGACCGGAACCCGACCGCGCTGGGCGATTCCCGGATCACCTGCTGCGCGGGCAGGCGAAGAAGCCGGAGCACCGGAATCGCCGTCGCCACGAGGGCGACGGCCGTCTCGTAGCCCATGCCTCGGAGCATGCTGGCGAGATCGGTGGTCATGCGGACCTCGGGCATGCCCATCGACCTCGACGAGACGGTCGCGAAGAAATCCCGCACGCCGAACGAGCAGAGGAGGCCGAGAAGGCTGCCGATGAGCGCCAGCCCGAGGCTTCCCTCCAGATAGGCCCCGAGGAGCCTCCCCGGCCCGTACCCGAGAGCCATGAGGGCGCCGATCTCCCTCCGCTCCGCCGCGATCATCTGGCTCATGTTCACCGAGACCACGATGAAGGTGAGCGCCATGAGGATGGTCACCAGCGCGGGAATGAAGACCCAGACACTCTCCAGCTGCATCTGGACGTACTGATAGCTGAAGTGCCGCTCCCGCGGGCTGACCTGCTCGATGTTGAGCTTGCGGAGGCGCGCGAGCACCGTCTGCTTGACGCGGGAGGCATCGGCGCCCTCGTCGAAGAGAAAGACGAGGTCGTTGACGAGGGTGAACCCGAGGGAGTCGGACATGGCGTCCAGGTTGGCGAAGATGAAGCCGAGGCTCCCCCTTTCCGGGATGAAGTACGTCGGATTCGAGGTGGACACGAAGTACTCGGGGGTGATCGCGATGCCGACCACGCGGCGGTGATAGAGCGCCTCGCCCACCTTGACGTCGATGGTGTCGCCGACCCGGTAGCCGTGATACGCGGCCAGCGAGGTGTCGATGACGACCGCGTCCAGCTCATCCGCGCGAAAGGGCCGGCCCTGGAGAAACTTGAAGGAGTGGATGCCGGGATTCGGCGCTTCGAGAGAGGTCATGACCGCGGTGATCGGCGTCTTGCCGGGCGGGCGGATGATACCGGGGAACACCAGCCTCCGCTCGATCTTCCGGACGCCCTCGAGGCGAGAGAGGTCGGGGAGGTTGCGGGCATCGTCGGGCAGGAACCGGACCTCGAGATCGGCGAAGTGAAGCTCGCGGTAGACGCTGTCCCGGGTCCAGAGGAGGCTCAGCACGCCCATGTAGATGCCCGCGTAGACCGCCACCCCGCTCGCGATCATCAGGATGATGGCGAGGGCGCGCCACTTCATGCGCCAGAGGTCCCGGAGCATCTTGATCCGAAGCGTGCTCATGGATGAGGGACCGTGGCGTCACAGCGCGCCTCGATATGGCCACGCTCGATGCGCAGCACGCGATCGGCGAACGTGGTGAGCCGCGGGTTGTGGGTCACCACGACCACGGTGGCCCTCGTGCGGCGGCGCAGCTCGCTCATGACCTGCATCACCTCGAGGCCGGTGCCTTCGTCGAGGTTGCCGGTGGGCTCGTCGGCGAGAATGAGCGGCGGCTCCTTGGCGAGCGCGCGGGCGATGGCCACGCGCTGCTGCTCGCCACCGGAGAGCTGGGAGGGAAACTTGTCGAGTTTGGCGCCCATGCCGACGGCGGAGAGGTAGTGGATGCCCCGCCGCCGGATCTCGGCGGCTTTGAGCGGCAGGATCTCGAGCGCGGCCTCGACGTTCTCGAGCGCGGTGAGGGTGGGCAGGAGATTGTAGAACTGGAAGACGAAGCCGATTTTGACGGCGCGAAACTTGGTGCGCGCGCGCTCGGTCATGGTGGAAATGCGCTCGCCATCCACCACGATGCTGCCGGTCGAGGGGACGTCGAGGGCGCCGATGAGGTTCAGGAGCGTCGTTTTGCCGCAGCCCGAGACGCCGAACATGACCACGAGCTCGTCCCGCGAGATCCGGAGGTTCACATCGCGCAGGACTTCCGTGACGACCTCGCCCGTCCGGTAGCTCTTCGAGACCCGGTCAATGTCCACCAGCACGTCCTGGGATGCGGGCGTCGACGGATTCCCCACGCTGGACGCCTGCCCCGAAGCGCTCATGCTCGCTTTCGTTAGCCTACATCAATGACTCGTTGCACGAACAGCTTCTTGAAGAGTCGCGAGCGATTGCAGGCGCGGAGCAGGATCTCGCGCGCCTGAATCAGCGGCGGCTTCTCCAGGGATCCGAGCAGCCCCATGAAGTGTGTCAGCCGGAGCACGCGTTTGACCTGCCGCCGCCGGCGGGCGCTGTAGAGCCGGCACGCCTCGTCGAGGGAGTCGGGGCCACGGTGGGCGGTGGCGAGGAGCTCGGCGAGCAGGTCGGCGTCCTGGAATGCAAGATTCATCCCCTGGCCGCCCGCCGGATGCACCGTATGCGCCGCGTCGCCCGCCAGCACGGCGCCGGGAATCGACAGCGTTCGCCCGAGGGACTTCGTCAGATGGTAGACGTGGCCGCCGAGGAGCTCGATCTTGTCGACGGGGAACGACGGGAGGCGCCGGGCGACCACCTGGTTGAAGTTCCGCGGCGAGATGCCCTCGGAGCCGCTCGTGCGGCGGAACTGGATCCCGATGCGCATCTCGCCCTTCGGCAGAGGGGCCATGACCATCACGCCCGTACGGCCGAGGACGTAGTAGCCGGCGTCGGCGTACTCGCGGAGCACCTTGATGCGCGCGTTGTAGAAGGAGTGGGCGTAGCTGTGCAAGCTCCGGTCGGGGAAGTACTTGTCGCGAAGGGCCGCCTGGGAGCCGCTGGCGACGACGGTCAGCGGGGCACGAACCTCGCCGCCCTCCGTGCGCACACCGGCCACGCGTCCGTCCTCCACGATCAGATCGAGACACGGCGTCTCGCGCCGCACGCACACCAGGCCCGTCTGCGCCGCTGCCTGCTCGAGCATGCGCTCGAGATCCGGGTGGGTCACCAGCGTGAGGCGGGCGGATCGAGCGAGATCCTGGTCGAAGTCCACCTCGAAGATGGTCTGGCCCCGATCGTTGAGCATGCGGAAGAGGTTCAACTGGGTGGGACCATACGCGGTGAGACGGTCCTGGAGCTTCCACCGCCGCAGGATGGGGAGGACCGAGTCCTGGATCACGTCGCCGCGGTCGATGTCGCCGGGGGCGCGGCGCCGCTCCAGCACCACGGACCGGATGCCGCGCAGCGCGAGGGCATTCGCCACGGCAAGGCCCGCCACGCCTCCCCCGGCGATGACGACGTCCGAGCCTAGAGGATCCACACCTTTCGCGTCGCGTCCGGTATTCACCGTCTCCGGTCAGCGGAGCGGCGTGCTCAGCGGGGGCGGCCCGAGAGTCTGGGCAGCCAGCGCGGCGTCGTCTTCACGTACCGGAGGTAGGGGTCCTGGTAGCGCTGAACGAGGACGGGCTCCTCCGAGGCCGTGATGTAGATGTGCGTGACGAAGCACATGACGATCGCGTAGAGGAGGTCCGCGGGAGAGGCGAAATGAAAGGCCGCGCCGAAGATGATGGCGAGGTTCCCGACGTACATAGGGTTCCGCACGAAGAGGTACGGGCCCCGGATCACCAGCTCCTTCGGGGGGTCCGTGGGGAACGCCGTTCCCTTCCCTTCGCTGATGAAAAACCAGAAGGAGGTGTACGACAGCGCCGCTCCGGCCAGCAACAGGGCGAGGCCGGGATACCGGAGCGCATCCGGCAGGGTGAAGGGCAGGAGCCCATCGAGGCGCTTGAGGGTGAGGACGGGAAGGACGACGAATATCCCGATCACCAGCGTCCCGTAGAGGTGGGCGCGAATGATGCGCGCGGTGTCTTCGCTCATCTGCGCGGCCCGGCGGTTACGCGGCGGCTCCGACCTTCGACGACAGCTGGCCCACGATGTCGCCGAACGTCCGGATCTTCATGATCTCTTTGGTGGGGATGGCGATCGAGAACACCTCTTCGAACTCGCCGGCCAGCGTGACGAGATCCAGCGAGTCGACCCCGAGGTCTTCGATGTTGGTCTCGGGTGTGATCGTGGAGGGGTCGACCTTGAGGCGGCGAACGAGGACGGCCCGCGCTTGCTCGGTCACTTCGTGCTCAGTCATCTTGGCTCCCCTGTTCTGGGCTGAAGGAGATGGTCACGCGGCCTTCCCGACCACGAGGCACGCGTTGCTGCCTCCGAAAGCAAACGAGTTCGAAAGCACGGTGCGCACCGTCATCGAGCGGGCCACACCGGGAACGTAGTCCAGATCGCATTCCGGGTCCTGCTCGCGGTAGTTCCGGGTGGGCGGGACGCGGTCGTGCATCGTCGTGAGGGCGCTCGCGATGGCCTCCACCGCGCCCGCGGCGCCGAGGAGATGCCCGACGGCGCCCTTGATGCTGACGACGGGGATCGAGCCGGCCCGGGTCCCGAACAGTTTTTTGACAGCGCTGGTCTCGATACGGTCGTTGAGGGGAGTCCCCGTCCCGTGGGCGTTGATGTGGTCGATCGCCTCGGGCGAGAGGCCGGCGCTCACCAGCGCGCGTTCCATGGCTTCTACCTGTCCGTCTTCGCTGGGCGCGGTCAGGTGATGGGCGTCGCTGCTGAAGCCGTAGCCGAGGACCCTGGCCAGGATCGGCACTCCCCGCGCGCGGGCGGAGGACTCGGACTCGAGGACGAGGACGCCCGCGCCTTCACCGAGGACGAAGCCGTCCCGGTCGCGGCTGAACGGCTTGCACGCGTGCTCGGGATCGTCGTTGCACTCGGAGAGCACGCGGAGGGCCGACCAGCCTTCCAGCAGGACCGGATTGAGCGTCGCGTCCGATCCGCCGGTGACCACGATGGACTGGATGCCGGACTGGATGAGGAGGAAGGCGATGCCGATGGCATGGGTCGACGAAGCGCACGCGGCATCGAGGGTGAACAGCTGGCCGTGAAGGCCGAATCGGATGGACAGCGCCGAGGCGGCCGCATTGTTCATGCACTTCGGAATGCCGACGGCGCTGACCTTGCTCGTCTCGTAGTATTTCTTGTGATAGGGCTCGGAGGCGGCCACGCTCGTCATGGAGGCGCCCAGGATGACGCCGGCCCCCCGCCGCTCGTCGTCGTCGAGGAGGCGGGCCTGACCCAGCGCTTCCTCCGCGGCGACCACCGCCATCTGCGAGGAGAGGCTCAGGCGCTGGCTATCGCGGGGCGAGAGCCGGGCGTCCGGATCGAAGCCTGCGGGCGGCGCGCCGATCTGGACGCGTCGCCCCGAGACGTCGAAGGCCGTGATGGCGCGGAGCCCGGTGGACCCGGCAACGAGACTCTCCCAGAACGTGTCCACTCCGGTGCCCAATGGGCTGACCACGCCCATACCGGTGATGACGACCGACTCCCGCATGCCGCCCGCGCCCATGGTCAGGTTCACCACCGGAGGACGATGCCTCCGTAGGTCCACTTGGTCGCTTCCGCGGGCAGGAGGGCGATGGTGTCGCCGGGGTGGATCAGCTTCTCGCGGTTCATCTCGTCCAGCGCGATGTAGATGCTCGCCGACGCGGTATTGCCGACGCGCTCGAAGTTCGAGAAGCGCTTCGCGCCGTGGAGATTCGTCTTCTCCGTCATCGAGTCGATGAGGTGACCGCTCGCCTGGGGTGGCACGTAGTACGCGATCTCGTCCGCGGCGACGAGCCCCGAGCTCCACACCCACTCCAGGCCGCGCTCGACGAGCTCCGGTCCCCGCTCGAGAATGGCGCGAAAGTCGTGCACGAAGGCCGGGCCGTCGCCGACCTCGTTCATGCCGGCGGGCGAGAGCGCGCCGCCCGCCTTCAGGACCATTCCCGGGGTGCGTCCGCCCCCGACGGAGCGGAACATGCAGCCGAGGATGCCCGTCCGCTCGTCGTCGGAAGGCACGAGCACCGCCGCGCCCGCACCGTCACCGAACATGGCCGTGGCCACGAGGTGTCCCTTGTCCTGATTCGCCCCCTGGCTCAGCAGCTGGTGGAAGGGAGAGATGAGCTCGGAGCCGATGAGGAGCGCCGCGCGGGATCGCCCGCTCGCGATGAATTGCTCGGCGATGACGAACGCCTGGGCCATGCCGCCGCAACCCGCGCGCAGCTCCATGACCTGGCATTCGCTGAGGCCGAGGAGGTCCTGGACGAAGAGGGCGGTGGCGGGGAAGGGGTAGTCGGGCGTGGCGGTCGACAGGATGATGAGGTCGATGTCGTCGGGCGTCAGGCCGGCATTCTCGAGAGCCTGGAGGCTCGCCTGGTACGCCATGTTGGCGTTCGACTCCCCCGGCTTGAGCTTCCGGGTCTCGACATCCAGCGCGAGGTGCCGCGTGACCCCGCCCAGCATCTCGCTGACGCGCACGATGTCGCGCCCAAAAAAATCTGCCAGCCGCTTGTTGTCGATGGGCTCACCGGGCAGATACGCACCGGTGCCGGCAACTTTGGCCCGGATCTCTCCACGCGGTCTCGCGATCTCGTTCATCACCATTTCCTATCGAAGGGAAGTGAATGGTAGGAGAGCGCCGCAGGCTTGTCAAGGGATCGGAGGCATTCTCGGCGGAAAAGTGCTCTGTCGGATTGCCTATCAGTAGAGCAAACCCCACACGATCAGCGCGAAGCCCAGCCCATTCGCGATGATTCCCATCGTGTGCGTCGGTGCGCGCGCGGAAAGAGCCGACGCGAGATGATTGATTCCGAGGAGAACAGAGAGAACGACGATGATTCGGCCCACGAAAAGCTTGCAGACCTCATCGCGCGATAGCAAAGCGTAAAAGATCCCGACACACAGCGCGAAGTTCCAAAGTGCGATCTCGCGCTGCCATCCCACCGCGATTCCCCACGAGGAGCTCGCCCCGATGCGGCGCGGTGCCGCGATTTGGAGCAGACCAGCAATGAGGCAGGCGATCAGCCAACACACCAGCGCGAACTCCAGCGGCCTCATGGCTCGCGGATCCTGGCCGCGCTCATCGACGGAGGTGATGCAAGGGATCTGACTCCAGCGAACGAGGGCAGCGGACCCGCATGAGGTCGAGCCGGGTCGAGGCTAGCGGGCCGGAGCGCGGGAAGCCCTCACCGGCTTCCTACGCCACCGTGACCTTCAGCAGGGTGTCCGGGCGCGCGGGGCCCGGTGGGACCACCTCGTCGAGGATATCGCCGGCGTCCGGAGAGATCGCGTACCGCGACAAGGCACGGACGATATGCTCCGCGAACGGATGGAGGTGGTACAGAAACAGCGCGTCGAAAAAGAGCGCATCGACGGCATTGGGATTCTTCACCGCGACGGTCATCAGGGACCGCCAGAACGGCCACCGGAAGCCCCGCGTCCTGATCCCCAGGTGGTAGAGGAGTCGGAGAAACGCCGGAATGTACGTGCGGTAGAACGCCCACGGCCGCCGGCGCCGGGGGCGTCGCATGGCGAGGAGACCGCGCAGACTCCGCGCGAACGCCTTGTCCGGCCGGTAGATTTCCCGCACCAGAGCGGCGTACTTCTCCAGGTACTCCCGCTTGGTGATGGTGCCCTTGGGAATGAAGTTGAGCCCGTCGAAGGAGTTGATCGTGAACTGCTCGAGATTGGGAAGAAGACGGCCCTCCTTCTCGAGCCGGCGAGACAGCTGCGTGTGGGGAATGGCGCCGAGCAGGCCGACGATGGCGACGCCGATGCCCGACGCCTCGATGAAGGCCCGCTGCGTCTCGAACACGTGCGAGTCTTCTCCATCGAAGCCGAGGATGAATCCGCCGATGACGTGAAGGCCGTGGTCGCGGATCAACTGGATCTTCTCGAGCGGATCGCCGAGCAGATTCTGCCGCTTCTGCGTGAGCGCGAGGAGCTTCGGGTCGGGAGTTTCGAAGCCGATGAACACGTAGCCGAGCTGCGCCTTCGCCATGGCTTCGAGGAGCGGCGGCTCGTCGGCGAGGTTCAGGGAGGCTTCGGTGCCGAACGGGAACGGCGAGCCATGCTCTTCGTTCCAGTCGGCGAGCTTCTCCAGCATCGCGCGAGCCTTGTGCTTGTTCCCGATGAAGTTGTCGTCGACGAGGAAGACGCCCCCGCGAAAGCCCAGGCGCTTGAGCTCGGTCAGCTCGGCGAGGAGATGCTCCGCCGGCTTCGTCCTCGGCACGCGGCCGTAGATCTCGATGATGTCGCAGAACTCGCACTTGAACGGGCAGCCCCGCGAGAACTGGATCGGCATGTCGGCGTAGGCGTTGATGTCCCGCAGGAGATCGAATCGGGGCATCCGGACGCGCTCCATGTCCGTGTTGCTGCCGCCCTGGTACTGCCGCGGCCGGAGGCCGGCGCGCAGATCGGCGACGAAGGCCTCCATGACGTCTTCGGCCTCGCCGAAGCAGACCCAGTCCGCGTCCTGCGTCACCTGCTCCGGCGAGTTGTGCGTGTAGGGGCCGCCGACGGCGATGGGCTTGTTGTGCGCGCGGGCGGCGGCGACGCATATGCCGTAGTCCACCCGCTGCGTCGCCATCACGCTCAGGAAGACCACGTCGGCCCACGCCCAGTCGTCCGCCGTTTCGATCTCCAGGTTGCGGTCGATGATGCGCACGCGGAAGTCGTCGGGGAGGTAGCTGGCGATGGTCAGCAGGCCGAGCGGCGGCATGGTGACGTTACGGTGGTACAGGAGCCGACCCGAGCAGTGCGGGTTCCAGAACGTCGGCTCGAAGAAGCGCGGATACAGCATCAGAATATTCATCGCACCCTCCCGCTGCTCGATGTGCTCGTTCGGGGCCGCGCCGGACAACGATGCGAATGGCCCGAGGCCCGCTCGGCACTGACAGACAGAAAGCGAGAGTCTATTCCTGATGACAACAGGGGTCAAGATGATGGTACGCAGAGAGCCCATCGATCGGGCACATGAATTCCCGCGCGGCGTTCGTCGCCGGCGTCGGCTTCCTGACCGGACGGGCGCTCGGGCCGCGCCTGCTATCCGGACAGCCCGAATGGGTGACCTTCACGGTGGCGTTTGTCCTCGCGCTCACCGGGCTTCAGGGTCTCTAGGCGACTGCTCTCCCCCACGCCTACGGCGTGACGGTAGGGCGCTGGGGCGCGGGCGCGTGCGGATTGAGGTACGGACTCGGGTTGACCCGCTGCACTTCCGAGAAGTTGAACGCGTGGGTGCGGCCATCCACCGCGCGGCCGTCCGTGGTGAAGCAACGGCACGGCCTGGTGATCTGCACGACGGTGCCGGGCGCCAGGAGGCACCAGCCCCACGCGGTATTACAGATGTTCGCGATGATGTTCTGCGGCTCGGCCGCAGGAGCGGCCACGAGCAGCACGAGCGTGAGGACGGCCAGCCGGATCCAGCGGAGACCTCGCATCGGGGGCCCTCCCCCAACGAAACGGATCCTGGCCGGGTCGGACAGGTGTTGAAAGCCTAGTCTACGGCACCGAACAGGTCAATTCTCCGTAGCGCGCCATCTACAATGTTACCGAGCGGGGGTCATCGCGCCATGGGCGATGTCACGTTGGCCGGTCTATGCGGAGGAGACAGTTGTCGTACTCCCGAAATACTCCCGGTGGGATCGCGGTCGGCCGAGTACACTCACTCCTGTGCCCGCTGAGCGATTCATGGTGCCGAAGGGGGGACTCGAACCCCCACACCCTTGCGGGCACATGACCCTGAATCATGCGCGTCTGCCAATTCCGCCACTTCGGCCTGAGAAGCCTCACTAGGATACCGGGCGAGACTGTGAAGTCAAGGGGCACCCAGGGTTCGGCATTCCATGGTCACTGACAAAGTCATCGCGACCAACCGCAAGGCCTACCACGACTACGAGGTCCTCGAGACCTACGAGGCGGGCATCGTCCTGCGCGGGACCGAGGTCAAGTCGCTCCGCGAGTCGCAGGTGAACTTCAAGGACTGCTATGCCGCCGTCGACAACGGCGAGGCGTGGCTGATCGGCTGCTACATCGCGCCGTATCACCACGGGACCGACGCCAACCACGACCCGGAGCGGAGGCGTAAGCTCCTCCTGCACAAGAAGGAGATCGGGCGCCTCCTCGGCAAGGTGGCCGAGCGAGGGTTGACCCTCATCCCGCTTCGTCTATACTTCAAGAGTGGGCGCGCGAAGTGCGAGCTGGGCCTGGCGCGGGGCAAGAAGCTGCACGACAAGCGCGCGAGCATCCGCGAGCGCGATGCGAAGCGCGAAATGGCCAAGGAAGCGCGGGCGCGGCAGCGCGCCTGAGAAGGGGGCGACTGGTTTCGACGGGGATCAATGAAGCGCAGGTGGCATCCCGAGGTGCTCGCTCCTCGTAAAACTGTGGGCACGGTTATAGCTGCCGACAACCAGCTAGCTCTGGCGGCCTAACACCCGTCAGCGTCCTCCGGATCGGGTCAACGGGGTCCGGGTTCGGACGTCATATTCCGGTGACTGGCCCCAAGCTCCGCTCTTGAGTGAGGGGCGAGACTTTTAGGAGCTGGCCGCCCTGACAACCAGCCGGTTGGAGGGAGGGGTGGCGAGAGCAAAAGACAACCGGCTATGGATGTAGATGCCTGTCGCG
>Ga0335084_10000137_pt1 | contig 51601 bp, 49 predicted proteins | sample Lox_Sample_44_FD_206721 | JGI IMG/M metagenome (GOLD analysis project Ga0335084, IMG submission 206721) | Soil microbial communities from Loxahatchee National Wildlife Refuge, Florida, United States - Lox_Sample_4.4 | ecosystem: Environmental > Terrestrial > Soil > Wetlands | place: USA...
CTGCGGGTTTCCCCATTGCAGTGCCTCATTAGCGTGCTCCTGGCCGGCTCACCATTCCCTTCCCATCCCACCGGACGTTCAGTTTTCCCGAGTCCGGCGCGAGAGCCTTGCCCTGGATCCACGCCCGCTCCTTCATTGTGATATGTGGTGGGCAGCAGTGCGGCGCTTTCCTGATGAAAATCGTGGGCAGTAAAAACCAAACCAAGGCGGTTATTTACGCTCTGCTGGCAGAATTGCGTGCCGCGACTTTACTTGCCTGGGCGCTCTTTGGTGCCTCGACGCGTGAGTGGTTGGAGAGTCGGCCGAACACCTGCAGGACTATGCATGGCGTGTTGTTCATTCGAGCTGTAGCGCAAAAATGATTACACCGTGTTTAGTCGTGTACGTTCACGGTGCGCTATACTCCAACCCGCCGCACTCGATGTGTTCGGTTCACGCTGTCAGTCGTGCCACCATTCACAGGCAACTCGCGCTACATGCCGGATCGGCCTGACTGCGCAGCCGGCAGCAGGAGATCAGCGGGCTGCTGATGCGATTGATTCCGAAAAACCGCACGGTTCGTGCCTCTCGCCAGCGCCCGGCAGCGTCTTCCATATTATTTCTGCTTTTGCTTTTTACCGCCGTCGCCAACAGCCAGCAGCCGGAGCCGCAGAAACAATCCTCTCCGGGCATGGGAGTCTCCACGGGGGCGGCCCATCCCGCGGTCAAGGACTCGAAGTTCCGCCCCATTACAGCAGGCGGATTTGTAGACGGCGCTCCCGTAATATTTACGAACTTCACCCAACAAGCCGGGCTGGACAAGTTTCGTCATCGCTCCGGCACGCCGCAAAAGACTTCGATTATCGAGACTCCGGGTTCGGGCGTCGCGCTGCTTGACTACGACAACGACGGCTGGCTCGACATCTACCTTCTGAACGGTTCTACGCTGGCAGCCTTCAAAGGCAACGAGCCCGCGCCACGCGCCATGCTCTTTCACAACAACCACGACGGGACCTTCAGCGATGTCACCGACAAAGCCGGCGTCAGCAACGAGCGTTGGGGATTCGGCGTGGCCGTGGGCGATTACGACAATGACGGCTGGCCTGACCTCTACGTAGCCAACTATGGCAGCAACCGCCTCTATCACAACAATCACGACGGCACATTTACCGACGTGGCGGAAAAAGCGGGCGTGACCCGCGGAGGCTGGTCCACGAGCCCGACGTGGGGCGATTATGATCACGACGGGCGGCTCGATTTATTTGTCCCGGGATATGTGAAGTTCGATGCCGATCACCCGCCGATTGCAGGACAAGGCACGATCCCGCTCAATTTCTGCCAGTTTCGCGGCATCAATGTGATGTGCGGCCCGCGCGGCCTGCCGGGCGAGCGCGACCACCTGTTCCACAACAACGGCGATGGCACTTTTACCGACGTCAGTGTCAAGGCGGGCGTCTCCGATCCCGACGGCTACTACGGCCTGGCCTCCGCCTTTGTCGATGTGGACGACGATGGATGGGTGGACCTGCTGGTGGCCAATGATTCCACTCCCAACTTTCTCTACCGTAATCGGAAAAACGGTACGTTTGAAGATGGGAGTTATGGATCGGGATTCGCGCTCAGCGAAGATGGGCGCGAGCAGGCATCGATGGGAATCGGCGTCGGAGACTACAACCGCGACGGCAAGGTTGATCTGTTCACCACAACTTTTTCCGACGACTACAAGACCCTCTATAGAAATGACGGCGCGGGCAGTTTCTCGGACGTTACCTATCAGGCCGGGCTGGGCGATCCGACCATCCCGTTTCTGGCCTGGGGCACCGGCTTCCTCGATTTCGATAACGATGGTCTGCTCGACATTTTCATCGTCAACGGGCACGTCTATCCGGAAGTGGACCTGCAGGATTGGGGCACCACCTGGGCGGAGCGGCCGCAGCTTTTCCGCAATCTCAGCGGCTCCAGATTCCAGGAAGTCCCGCCTGCCACGGGAAGCGGTCTGGCCGCCGTGATCACGGGCCGGGGAGCGGCCTTCGGCGATCTCTTCAATGATGGTCACGTTGACGTCGTCATCAATGACATCGATTCCACGCCGACGTTACTCCGCAACGTGGTCAAGAACGGCAATCACTGGCTGACCCTGAAACTGGTGGGCGGTCCTAAAAGCCCGAGGGACGCGGTTGGCGCAAAAGTCTTTGTGACCGCGGCCGGAATCCGGCAGCGCGCCGACGTATTCAGCGGAGGAAGTTATGGCTCGAGTTCTGACCCGCGCGTCCACTTCGGGTTGGGCACAGCCACAAAAGTGGACAGGATCGAAATCCGATGGCCCAGCGGAACGAACCAGCAGATCGGCGCGCAGCCCGTCGATCGCATAATCACCGTTGAAGAAGGAAAGCCGGTGAGCGCGGAAAAGTGAGCGGCTGAGCCGGTAAAAAAGTAGCGCCCGGCATCTTGCCGGCTGTCCCGAGGGCGTCCCGCCCTCGGATGTTCGAGCGAGATGCCCACCACAACCGCCGAGACCCCCGGCGCTATTTCTGTCCTGCCCGCAGAGTTGGCATCCTGGTTTGAGCAACCGCTCGCTGCTGATGTATAAGACAAATCTTATGAAAAGAGCCCACCTTTGGGTTGTACTGCTCGTTGTCTTTGCGAGCATCGCGAGCGCGCAGACTTCCACCCATCCGCCTGACGCAGCTTCCAGCCTGGCGGCACGCGCCGCAGGATTGCAAAGACACGATGGTTTTTTCCCCTACTACTGGGATGAGAAGAAGGGCGACCTTCTGTTTGAGCTCTCCCCGTCGGCGCTGCAAGGAGAGTTCCTTTACTTCACCGGACTGGGCAGCGGTATCGGTTCGATCGAGACTTTCGCCGACCGGAGTTCCTTTGGCGATGCCGCAGTATGCCGCTTCCGGCGGGTGGGAATGCACCTTCTGGTGATCCAGCAGAACATAGGTTTCCGTGCTCCGAACGGTGCGCCGGAGTTGCAGCACTCGGTGGAGTACAGCTTTCCGACTTCTGTGCTGGCGTCCCTTACCATCGAAGCGGAACACGACGGCACGGTGCTGGTGGACGCGGATGCCTTGCTGCTCCGCGACGCGTTTGATCTGCTCTCCCAGCTGCGCCGTCCGACCCGCGCCGTCGGAGGGGTGATGGTGCGCGAGCAATCGTCCAAGGCGACGGACTGGCGGCTGGACAAGGACCGCAGCGTGATCGATCTCGAGCACACCGGGAGCTTCCCGCTCAACACCGAAGTGGAAACGTTGCTGACGTTCGCGACCGATTCCGAGAGCGATCTCAACCAACCCGAAGCACACTCTCTGAGTGTGCGCGAACACCATTCGTTCCTGGCCATGCCCGCTCCGGGATACGAAGTGCTGGAGCAGGACCCGCGAGTGGGATTTATCAGTGTCAGCTTCCAGGATTTTTCCCAACCCTACGATCAACCCCTGACCCGTTACCTGGTGCAACGCTGGCGCCTGCAGAAGAAAGATCCAAATGCCGCGCTCAGTGAACCGGTGAAGCCGATCGTGTTCTATCTCGATCGCGCCATTCCGGAGCCGGTGCGTTCCGCGGCGCGGATGGGCGCGCTGTGGTGGAATCAGGCCTTTGAGCAGGCCGGATTCAGGAACGCGCTGCGCATCGAGGATCTACCCGAAGGCGCGGACCCGATGGACATTCGCTATCCCACCATCCAGTGGACGAACCGCTCGGGACGAGGATGGTCCGTGGGCCAGAGTCACGTGGATCCGCGGACGGGCGAGATCATTCACGCCGTGGTGCAACTCGATTCGCACCGCATGCGCACCATGAACAACTACTGGGAATCCGTGATGCCGTCGGGCCGCGACAACTCCGAACCAGCGCTGGATACTTTTGCCGCGCTGGACAATCTCGATCCGCGCACCGGCGAAGAACAAGTCATGCTGCAGCGCCTGGCGCTGCTTACCTGCCACGAAATGGGCCACGTGCTTGGACTCGAACATAACTTTGTGGCCAGCACGTACGGACGCGGCTCAGTGATGGACTATTTCGCGCCGCGCGTGAAAATTCGCGCCGACGGCACGGCTGACCTTTCCGATGCTTACATGCAGGGCGTGGGCAGCTACGACCGCTTTGTCATCGAATGGGGCTACAGCCAGGGCAAGCCGGGCAGGAAGGCGCCGGAGGAGAAGGCGCGGCAGGACGCGATCGTAAAAGGGGCGATCGCGAAAGGAGTTATTTGGGGAAACACCGCCGATCCGCGCTGGAATTCGTATGATGACGGGCCCGATCCCGTCACGTGGTTGAAGGAAGTTCTGCCCGTGCGTAATTCGCTGCTGGAGCATTACAGCCCACGCATGCTACGCCCGGGCGAGCCCAACTCAATGTTCACCTCGCGGCTGCCCCTGGTTTATCTGTTTCACCGTTATGCTCTGGGTGCCGCTATCAACGTGGTAGGCAGCGCCGAGGTACCGCCCTCGTTGGCCGGGGACGGGCAGCAACCCATCAGCATATGGCCGGCTGAGAGTCAGAAGCAGGCCCTGCAACTGGCGCTGAGCGCTCTGAATCCTTCCCAGCTGAATATTCCGCCGGAAACCTGGAAGGCGCTGGCGCCAGTGGAGAATCGCGATTCCGATCCCGAGCGCTTTGCCTCGTCCGCGGGATATCTTTTCAGCCCGCAGGATGGCGCCCGCGCTGTGTCCGAAATCGTCGTAGGCGGATTGCTCGATCCCAGGCGGATGCAGCGGCTGGCGGTGATCTCGCGTCAGCAAGCGCAGGCGCCGTCACCGGGGAGCGTGGTGTCAGCCCTGGTGGCTACCGCCTTTTCTGAAGCTGCAAAGACGGCCGCGGAGCGAGACCTCGCGGGCGTTGTGCAAACCGAAGTTGCGGAACGATTAATGATTTTGGCGGCCAGTTCCGAAGCGACACCTGAGGTCCGGGCGGCGGCTTTGGCGGGCGTGCGAGAAGTGCAGAGCGCGGTGAAGAAGAATGCGCTAACAGGTCCGGTGATGGAGCAGATCGATCACGAGATTCTGCTATTCCTGCATAACCCAGGTCAGAACACACCCAAGCTGAAATCATCGGGCGCGCCGGCGGGGCCGCCGGTATAGTGACAAAAGGCGGCGGGCGAGGGCGCCCGCCCCACACCCGAACATACTAAGGAAACTTCCTGATCAGTTCTCGCCCTGCGCCGGGCTGATCGAACTGGAAGCCGTAGCGAAAAACGTTCCGGTTGCGCACCACCGCGCCCACGGTTACGGGTTCGACCCGGGACCGGATCTCGAGCCTCACCGCTTCGCCGATGGGCAACTCAGCCGGAAGCACGGCTGATATGCCGGTCTCGCTGACATCCAAGGTCCGGCCCGACACCGACCCGGCTTTCTGAGAATAAATATTCACATCAATTTCCAGTCGAATTCTTGGGGCACAGCGATTCTCAGCCTTAGTCCCGGTTTGCAAGTTATCCCTCCCGACAATACCTAAAGCAGTAACATGATCAACGTCTCCTGGTATCCGAATGAGGTTGGTTTCCGGTTTTCCGACCAATAATGAAGTGCTCGCGGGCGAAACCCGCACGTGGACCAGAAGGCATTGTTATCTGGCCGCAGGTTCCGTACGGGCAAGAACGACGGGCGAGTGCGCCCGCCCTACCCGATCTTTTGTGCTGCCGGATGTTGGGATTCGTAGGCTGTAATTTCGGGCTCGTGCTGCAGGGTGAGTCCGATGTCATCCAGGCCTTCGAGCAGGCAGTGGCGGGTGAAGTCGTCAACCTGGAAGGTGGCGGAGAATCCGCTGTCATCGCAAACTCTGCACCGTTCCAGATCGAGCGTGAGCTGGTAGCTGGGTAGCTCGCTGGCGCGGCGGACGATTGTCCCCACTTCTTTTTCTGTCAGCACGACCGTGAGCACGCCATTCTTTACACAATTATTGGCGAAGATGTCGGCGAACGACGGGGCGATCACGGCGCGAAATCCGAAGTCCTCCAGGGCCCACACGGCGTGTTCGCGCGACGATCCGCAGCCGAAGTTCTTGCCCGCCACGAGAATGCTCGCGCCTTTGTAACGCGGCTGGTTCAGTGAGAAAGTGGGATCTGGCAAACCATCCTTGCCGCGGCGCCAGTCATAAAAAAGGAACTCGCCGAAACCGGTGCGCTCGATTCGCTTGAGGAATTGTTTGGGAATAATCTGGTCGGTATCGACGTTGGCGCGATCCAGCGGAGCGACTTTGCCTTTGTGAACGCGGAACGGTTGCATCCTGTCTCCTCGCGTAACGGAGGGCGGGACGCCCTCCTGACAGCCGGCGGGACGCCGGCGCTACTTACTGCGGCGCTACTTGATGAATTTCCAGTTTCTGACGTCGGTGAAGTGGCCGGCCACTGCAGCCGCGGCCGCCATCATCGGGCTGACCAGGTGCGTGCGTCCGCCCCGTCCCTGGCGCCCTTCAAAATTGCGGTTGCTGGTGGAAGCACAGCGCTCACCGGGTTGCAGGATGTCGGGATTCATGCCCAGGCACATGGAGCAGCCGGACTCGCGCCATTCGAAACCGGCTTCCTGAAAAATGCGGTCGAGACCTTCCTGCTCCGCGGCATGTTTTACGGCTTGCGATCCGGGCACCACCATGGCCCGCACCTTGGCATTGACGTGATGGCCACGGGCCACGCGTGCGGCGGCGCGCAAATCTTCCAGCCGCGAATTGGTGCAGGAACCAATAAAAACGCGATCCACTGGAATCTCCTCGACGCGGGTGCCGGGCTTCAGTCCCATGTATTCCAGCATGCGCTCGGCCGCGTGCCGATCGGCTTCGGTCTTCAGGTCGCTCAGCTCCGGCACTCTGCCGCTGACCGCAACCACCATGCCAGGATTCGTTCCCCAGGTCACAAACGGGGCCAGCTTCGAGGCATCGATTTGGTTGACTTTGTCGTAACGCGCACCGGGATCAGAAGGCAATGTGCGCCAGTGCGCCAGCGTTTTCTCCCAGCTTCCATTTTGTGGAGCGAAGCGGCGATTCCTGAGGTAGGCGAAGGTGGTCTCGTCGGGCGCGATCATGCCGGCGCGGGCTCCGGCCTCGATACTCATGTTGCACAGCGTCATCCGGCCTTCTACGGAAAGCGCGCGAACGGCCTCGCCCGCATACTCGATGACGTGGCCGGTGGCACCGTCAGTCCCAATCTGCCCGATAATTCCGAGCGCCAGGTCTTTCGCTGTCACACCTTCGGGGAGCGAACCCTGCACGTCGATAAGCATCGTCTTCGGCTTGCGCTGCGGCAGGCATTGCGTGGCCAGCACATGCTCGACCTCAGAAGTACCAATGCCGAAGGCTAGGGCACCAAAGGCTCCGTGCGTGCTGGTGTGGCTATCGCCGCAGACGATGGTCATGCCCGGCTGGGTAAGTCCAAGTTCAGGGCCGATAACATGCACGATGCCCTGGTTGGGCGAATCCATGTCGAACAGCGGCACTCCGAATTCTTTGCAATTCTTCTGCAGGGCCTCGATCTGCAGGGCGGCAATGGGGTCGGTGATGGGAGTGCCGCGGGGCTCGGTGGGAATATTGTGGTCAACCGTGGCCACGGTGCGATTGGGCTGGCGCACCCGGCGCCCGGCCGCGCGCAAGCCATCGAAGGCCTGCGGCGAGGTGACCTCGTGGACCAGGTGCAGGTCAATATAGAGAAGGGGCAGGCGGTCAGGCGGCGAAGTGACCACGTGCTCGTCCCAGACCTTCTCGAATAAGGTGCGATTTTCAGCCATGGATGTCGGGCTAACCCGAATGAATATTTTATCAACAATAGAGGAAGAAGGTGCTCAGGATGAAGTGTGTAAGACCGGGCTTGTGTGGGACCGGGTCTCTGACCCGGTCCTGCGGTGCGCAGCAGCGCCAAGGTGTCAGGATTGCGGCCCGTTGGGCCGCCCGACCGGGTTCCTTCGACCTCTCTCAGGGCAGGCTCCGACCCGGGCCCACATCAGCCCGGTCCCACACAGTCAAGTCCACGGCTGTGAGATTATGATGATCGTTCATGATCAATGGAAAACGCATTGCCGTGGTCTTGCCGGCATATAACGCGGAGAAGACCCTTGCCGCGACCGTGGCGGAGTTGCCCGACCTGGTGGACATTCGCATCCTGGTGGACGATCACAGCTCCGACCGCACCGTCGAAATCGCCGAGCGCCTGGGGCTGCAATTCTTTGTGCACGACCAAAATTACGGCTACGGCCGCAACCAGCAGACCTGCTACCGCGAGGCCCTGGCTGCGGGTGCCGACGTGGTGATCATGGTGCATCCTGACTATCAGTACACGCCGCTGCTGGTCACGGCCATGGCCAGCATGGTCGCCTATGAGGTCTATGACGTGGTACTGGGATCGCGCATCATCGGCGGGCAGGCCCTGCATGGCGGCATGCCTTTCTACAAATATGTGGCCAACCGCTTCCTCACCGCGTTCGAGAACTTGTTTCTGAGAATCAAGTTGTCGGAGTACCACACCGGCTATCGCGCCTTCAGCCGCAAGGTCCTGCTGGAAATTCCACTGCTTGAGAACTCGGACGATTTTGTCTTCGACAACCAGGTGCTGGCGCAGTGCGTGCACTTTGGATTCCGCATTGGCGAGGTATCGTGTCCGACGAAATATTTTGAGGAGGCGTCCTCCATCAACTTCCGCCGCAGCGTGACTTATGGTTTCGGCGTAATACGAACGACGTTGCAGTTTGTTCTGCAGCGAGCCGGCTTGGCGCATTTCCGGATTTTCAGCGCGAAAGGCCGGAAGCTGGAACCTGGCTATGTTGGCTACTACGACCGGGGGGCGGCGGAGCCGCCGGGTTAGAGCCTGGAGAAAATGCCCACCCGGGGTCATGCTCACGGTCAGGCCCGGAAGACGTCCAATGAGGGTTGAGTTAATACCGAATTCCGCTTCAGGCCGTAATCCGTAGTCCGGCGAAAATAGACTAAGGGGAGGAAATGGAGCCGCAAGCGCCTCATGGACTACTGCACCGACTCGTTCCAGGACGTGCGCTATACCTTCCGCACGCTTAGCCGCGACCCGTCATTTGCTGCCGCCTCCATCCTGATCCTCTCTCTGGCCATTGGGGCCAATGTCGCGTCTTAAGCGTAGTCAACACGCTGCTTCTCCGCCCGCTGCTTTTTCCCGACTCGCATGAACTGGTATGGATCGCACCGCCGCCGACTGGCTGCGGCCTGTCCTGCGCGACCTACACGGCAGACGCCTACGAGGGATTCCGCGCGCAGAGCCGTACTTATCAGGACGTTACCGGATACGAAGCCTTCTCCACCCCCGACAATCTCCGCCTTACCGGCCAGGGTGAGCCGGAGTCGGCGACGGGCATCGAAGTCATCGGCAATTTCTTCCAGGTCCTCGGCATGCAGCCCTCCATGGGCCGTCTGTTTACCTCGGACGAGGTTCGCGGCGGCCCGCACCCGGTGGCTCTCCTCGCCAACGCCTACTGGCGGCGCCGGTTCACCTCCGACCCTGCCATCATCGGCAAGGCCATCGAGATGAACGGGACAGCGGTCACCGTGGTGGGGGTGTTGCCCGTAAGCTTCGACTTCGGCGCCGTCTTCTCTCCCGGCGCGAAGGTCGATCTTTTTGTTCCGCTCGACCTGGATCACGAGCGCGATTGGGGCAACATCGTCACCCTCATCGCCCGCCTCAAGCCGGGCGCAACTGTGGCCCAGGCCCGCGACGACGACGCCAATCGGGTTGCTCCCAATCTCTACTTCAGCCTCAAATATCCCGCGACCCTGGAACGTTACAAGGGCGATCTCATTCCGGTGCCGCCGAAGGATTACGTTACGGGCAAACTACACCGCTCGCTGATTACGCTATGGTGCGCCGTGGGCGCGATCCTGCTGATCGCCTGCGTGAACCTCTCCAACCTGCTTCTGGCTCGCGCAGCCGCGCGTGCCAAGGAGTTCGCGGTCCGCGGCGCCCTTGGAGCAAGCCGCAACCGCATCGTGTGCCAGTTGCTCATGGAAATCCTCCTGCTCTCCGCCGCGGGCGCGGCCCTCGGGCTCGGTATGGCCTTCGTCCTGATCACGTGGCTGGCGCACCAGGGCTCCCTGGCCCTGCCGCTCCTCAGCACCCTGCGCATCGACAGCCAGACCCTGGGCTGGACCGTTCTTATCGCCATCCTCACGGCTATGATCTTCGGCCTGCTTCCGGGGTTAAGGATGGCTAGCGGCAACCTGCAGGAGATGCTCAAGGACTCCAGTGCAGGGGCCGGGCTCGGCCGTAAGCACGAGCGCATCCGCGCCGCATTGGTCGTCTCCGAGATTGCCCTGGCATGCGTGTTGCTGGTAAGTGCAGGCTTGTTGCTGCGCAGCTTTCTCAAAGTACTGGACGTGGACCTGGGCTTCCAGCCCGACCGCGCCGCCTCTATAAAAGTGGATTACGACGACACCGCTCCAACCCCTGACGCCAGCGTCGCCAAACGAAGCGCCATCTTCCAGCAGATTCTTGCGCGGGTCAGCGCGCTGCCCGGTGTCGAAGCCGCAGGCATGGCAGATTTTCTTCCCCTCGGCCCGAACCGCGAGTGGGATATGCCGGTGCCTCAGGGAAAGATTTTTGCTCCTGGCGAACTCCCGGACCCGCTGGTGTACGTGATCACCCCGGGATTCATCCGCGCCCTGGGCATTCGCCTCCACGGGCGAGACTTCACCTGGGCCGATGGGCCGCATAGCGAGAGAGTTGTTCTCATCAATGCCTCCGCTGCCCGCATCTACTGGCCCGGGGAAGACGCGGTGGGCAAGGTTCTCATGCGCGACAGAGAGGAAGACCGCGTAGTCGGGGTTGTGGACGACGTCCACCAGGAGAACGTGGAGCGCGGGGCGGGCTCGCAAATCTACTATCCGGCACTTCAGCAAGAGCCGGAAGGCGCGCAACTGGTCGTTCGCAGCAGCCTGCCCCCCGCAGCCCTCGCCGCGAGTGTCCTGACGCGCTGCGCGAGCTGAACCCCAATCAACCGGCTGCCGGGTTTCGGCCCATTCGGGCCATCGTCGACCGCGCCGTTTCCCCGCGCCGCTTCTTCATGCTGCTGGTGGCTGCGTTTGCCGGACTGGGCCTGCTATTAGCCACGCTCGGCATTTACGGCGTGATTTCCTATTCGGTTACGCGCCAAGCGCCCGAGATCGGCATACGCATAGAGCTCGGAGCCAGCACCGGCCGTGTACAGCGTCAGGTACTCGCCGGCACGCTGCGCTTGGCGCTTGCTGGCATAATGATGGGCACACTGGCGGCGCTCGCCGTGGCCAGGGTAATCGCGTCACTATTGTTTGCCACGTCGCCATGGGATTTGCCCACCTTTCTCGGAATGGCCCTGGCGCTATTGCTGGTTGCGATGCTCTCCGGCTACATCCCCGCCCGGCGAGCCTCTGGCATCAACCCGATGGATGCATTGTGCAGCAATTGAGGTGCAGGACTGCCCGCTCCGGGAGTTGGCCTGCCAGAGGTAATTGCGCCTCCCGGCGGTTGCGGCTAGCATCTAACTAAAGACGCATGGGGACCGTCACCACTACCGCGCCGAAACGACAACCACCTAAGATGGTTTACGGCGAGGTTCTGAGTTTTGCCTACGAGACTTTTTGCAGCAACAAGGTGCGGTTCGCGCTGACCGCGCTCGGGATGGTGATCGGCACCGCTTCCCTCATTCTGGTTGTCACCATCGGCATGACCGGCAAACAGTATGTGCTGAACCAGATTCAGTCTATCGGCACCAACCAGATTGAAGCCGAATACCAGAGCGGGGCGCAACGCGTCGCGAATGTCACCCCTGACCCGCTCACCATCGATGACCTGCAGGCAGCGCAGGAGCAAGTGCCGGGCATCGTGGCGGCTTCTCCCGTGGTTTCTCTGGGCGAGCGCATTCCAGTCGGTGGCGGCAAGGAGCGCGACATTTCCGTGCTGGGAGTTTTTCCTGACTACAAGATCGTGCGCAACCTAGTGGTTAGCACCGGCCGTTTTTTTGACAGCAAGGACGAGCAGGAACACACCAAGGTGGGAGTCATCACTCAGAAAATGGCCGAGGAGCTTTACGGATCACAACAGGAAGCCATCGGCCAAACCATCAAGCTGACCGGGCTGCCTTTCACCATCGTGGGCACCTTCCGGGAGCGCGTGGACACTTTCGGACAAACCGAAGTGGTGGATTACACCATGTTGATTCCCTACACGGTGAGCCGCTACTTTACCGACACTCCCACGGTGAAACAGATTTATTTCTCGACCGCCGATCCTTCCATGGTGCAGCCGGCAACGGAACAGATCCGGCGAGTCATCCAGGGCCGGCACCGGGCCGAATCGGTTTACAACGTGATGAATCTCACCCAACTGGTGGTGCTGGCGGAAAAGACGGCCAACGCGCTGACCCTGGTGCTGCTGCTGGTAGCGGCGGTGGTGCTGCTGGTCAGCGGCATTGGCATCATGAACATCATGCTGGCCACGGTGAGCTCCCGCATCCGGGAGATTGGTATCCGCAAGGCGCTGGGCGCCACCAACCGCGAAATACGCTTTCAGTTCCTGGCCGAAGCCATGACCATTTCCTTAGTTGGAGGACTGATTGGCGTGGTCATCGGTTTAGCGATTCCGTATTCCGTACGTTTTCTGACGGAATATCGTATCCCCATTTCAGGATTGTCGGCGATCGTCGCCATCCTGGTTTCGTCGTTCGTGGGCGTGATCTTCGGTACGGTCCCTGCGACCCGGGCGGCGAAGCTGGATCCGGTGGAGAGTTTGCGGTACGAGTGAAGAAAGGCGCTTCTGGCTGCTAGCTCCTGGCTTCTAGCGTTTCCAGCGTGGCCAGAAGCTAAGAGCCAGAAGCTGCCCACAAACAAAAATGCCGGGCTAGTTGGCCCGGCTCATTCTTGTTTGCTCACCTCGCGGGGAAACGGCTTGGTTCTGAGGTCCCGTAGATTTCTTACATACTCTTGGCCACCGCTTACATCACCAGCGCCAGACCCTCCAGCTCCTTTTGCAGCACGGGCATGGAGCAACCTGACATCTCAACCCGGCCCACGGCGTCCATAGCTGCTTGAGGCGATACTCCGTAGCCACGTCCCATGAGGAAGACTTGCAAAAGTTCGGCGGCTTCCCGCGAATCGATCAGGCCTCCCTGCAACAGATCGTTTCGCAGAGCCGTTAATTCGGTACTGGAGAATCGTTCTTTCATGGTCGTTATCACCTCCGACCTTGACCTGCTTATCTCATTAGACTCACTGCCTGCTGTGAACGTTGCATGCAATTTTGGTGCCGCGTTCCAACCCCTTCCCCTATATACGTAAAACACCGCATTCTGGTTTCTTAAACCCCTTATGCTGCGGTAAGTTGCAAGCCAGCTAAATCTTTGGATGCGTCCAGCAGGCAGGTTTTTGTGGCACGAACGGGCCATATCGGGAATTTTCATTATTGACACGTTGTGTCGTTCTGGGACGAGCCGGAGTGACACATTCCGGCTTCAGGAGGGATCGATCACCGCTTCGTCCACCAGCATGATGGGGATGTTGTCCCGCACCGGATAGACGCGGCGGCACTGGGCGCACTTCAGGCTTTGCCCCCCGTCTTTCACTACCAGCGGTTTCTTACAAACCGGGCAAACCAGAATGTCGAGTAGGTCCTGGGGAATCATGGGGTGCATTTTACGCCTCCTCTGCGCAAAAGCTCCAAAAAAGCTATCAGCCATCAGCCGTCAGCTATCAGCCGTCAGTGACGACGAACTGCTTAAACTGACAGCTGAAAGCTGATGTCCGCTCTCCGAATGGTTTACGATAAAGTTCTGTTAGCCAGGGGGGACGAAGGATTCATGGCCACTATTCTGGACGGCAACAAGATCGCCGCTGAAATCCGGGCGGAGGTGACTTCTGAGGTCAAAGATATGGCGGAGGCTGGTATTCGTCCCGGCCTGGCCGTCATTCTGGTCGGCCACAACCCGGCGTCCGAGATCTATGTCCGCGGAAAAGTGAAGAGTTGCGACGAAGTGGGAATCTACAGCGAGAAGCTCACCCCGCCGGACACGATTTCGACCGCGGCGTTGCTGGATCTGGTCCTCGAACTGAACCGGCGCGACGAAATTGACGGCATCCTGGTGCAGTTGCCTCTGCCGCCGCAGGTGGACTCCAAGAAAATCCTGATGGCGGTGGACCCCGCCAAGGACGTGGATGGCTTCCATCCGGTCAACGTGGGATTTCTGTCCACCCAGCGCCCCGGGCTTGTGCCTTGCACTCCCGCCGGCATCATGGAGATCCTCAAGCGCAGCAACATTCCGGCCGCGGGCCAGGAGGCAGTGGTGGTGGGGCGCAGCGATATCGTAGGCAAGCCCACCGCCATGCTGCTGATCAATGCCAATGCCACGGTGACCGTCTGCCACTCCAAGACCCGGGACCTCCCCGGGGTCTGCCGTCGCGCCGACATCCTGGTGGCTGCCATCGGCCGCGCCGGAATGATTACCCGCGACTTCGTGAAGCCCGGGGCCACGGTGATTGACGTGGGTATGAACAAGGTGACCGAGCGCGCGGAGTTTGACCGGCTGTTCGCGGGCAATGCCAAACGCCAGGAGAGTTTCCAGACGAAAGGGTCAACCCTGGTTGGAGACGCTCATCCCAATGCGGCCGAAGTTGCCGGAGCCATCACCCCGGTGCCCGGCGGCGTCGGCCCGCTGACCATCGCCATGCTGATGGCCAACACGGTAAAGGCGGCGAAGATGCGGAGGGGCTCGCGCATGTCCGCCCGGGCGGCGGAGCACGCTCGCAGTGCTTAAGGTCGGGTTGACCGGAGGCATCGCCGCGGGCAAGACGGTGGTGGGTGAGATGTTTGCCGCGCAGGGTGCGCACGTGATCCAGGCTGACCAGATCTCCCACCAGCTCATGCAACCGGGCCAGGCGGTTTACGAGGAAGTTGTGCATCATTTCGGCGCCGGAATCTTAGACCCGGACGGCAGCGTGAATCGCGCCCGGTTAGGCGAACTCGCCTTCGGCGGCCCCCAACGGCCTTCCCGCGTACAGGAACTGAATCAGATCGTCCATCCCGCCGTGATTCGCCGGCAAGAGGAGTGGATGGCCGAAGTGGGCCGGCGCGATCGCCACGCCATCGCCCTGGTGGAGGCGGCGCTCATTCTCGAGGCTGGCATAGCTGAGCACTTTGACCGATTGGTGGTCGTGACCTGCCGCCCGGAGCAGCGGGTCGAGCGCTGGGCCCAGCGGCTGAAAGTGGACCAGGAAACGGCGCGCCGCGAAATTGAGCGTCGCATGGCGGCGCAGCTACCCGACGAAGAAAAGATCAGGGCCGCCGATTACGTGATCGATAACTCGGGATCACTCGATGAAACCAGCCGCCAAGTCAGAGAAGTTTACGCCGAGTTAAAGAGAGAAGCGTAGTCTGTAGCGCGGCCGTCCCGGCGGCTGTCCTGCGGGCGTCCCCGCCCGCAGCAGCGAGGGCAGGATGCCCTCACGACAGCCGGCGAGACGCCGGCGCTACAATTTAGAAGATGGTTTTTGTCCAGGGAAGGTCCCGAACTATGAAACTGCTGCGTCCTGTTCTGCTGGCCGTAATTTTTGCCGGCGCTTTTTATTACTTCACTACTTACCGCTCCGGCCAGATGCATCCCGCAAACTGGTTTGGCCGCCCCAGCAACCGGGTGGAGATCACCGAGGCCGCGTCGAACGGCGCCTTCGATGCCGAAGAACAGAACAACATGAGCGTTTACCGCAAGAACATCGATTCCGTCGTGAACATCACTTCCCGAGCCGTGACCTTTGATTTTTTCTATGGCCTGGTGCCGCAGGAGGGTCAGGGCTCTGGCTTCATCATCGACAAAGAAGGTCATGTGCTGACCAACTACCACGTAATCGCCGACGCCCGCCAGGTGGAAGTGACACTGCACAACCGCAAGAAGTATCGCGCTACCGTGGTGGGGACCGACCGTTCTCACGATCTGGCGGTGATTCAGATCAAGGGTCCCGGCCTGACCCCGATGGTGCTGGGCGACTCGCGCAATTTGCAGGTGGGACAAAAGGTCTATGCCATCGGCAATCCCTTCGGCCTGGCCGGGACCATGACCGATGGCATCATCAGTTCGATCCGCCCGGTGCAGGAGCCCGACGGCATGCAGATTGATGACGCCATCCAGACCGACGCGGCCATCAACCCCGGCAATTCGGGTGGGCCGTTGCTGAACTGGCACGGCGAAGTGATCGGGATTAACACGCTGATCGCCTCCAGCGTGGGCCAGAGTGCCGGCATTGGCTTTGCCATCCCGGTAAACACCGCGAAAGCAGTGCTGAACGACCTGATGACGCTGGGGCGGGTGCGGCGTCCGGCGCTGGGCGTGCGAACGATTCCCATTACCCCGGAACTGGCGGACCAGATGGGTCTGGCGGCGGACAGCGGATTGCTGATCGTGCAGGTGGTGCCTGGCGGAGCCGCCGACCGCGCCGGCTTGCACGGCGGCAATGAACGCGCCTACATCGGCAACGTTCCCATCACTCTGGGAGGCGACTTGATCGTCGCCATCGATGGCCAGCAGGTCCAGGACCAGCAGGACCTGAGCCAGGTCATGAACAATCACCGCGCCGGCGACACCGTGCGGGTCACCATTTACCGTGAAAAAAAGAAGCTCGATGTCAGCGTAACTCTAGGCGAAGCCCGCGAAGAGGTGTGAGCCGTGGCGGGAGAGCACGACTGGCCGGGGTGCTGGAAAGCTCGACGGCACAGGTTGGGGAAGGGCACGACTAAAACCATTCCCAAGCCCGTCGCACGAGTAGACTCTCTTCCCAAACCATCCATACGCCCTGTGCTTAGCCCCTTTACGCCGCCGCCTGCGTGAAGCTTTCAATCTCACTTACGTCTTCGTCGTTGAGGGTCAAGTCCCCGGCGCGCATGACGCCTTCGGCCTGGCTGGCATTGCGGGCGCCCACGATGGCGCCGGTCACGGCGGAATCGCGCAGCGTCCAGGCAATGGCGACTTCGCCCGACGAGCGGCCGTGGCGTTTGCCAATCTCGCGCAGCCGTTCTGCCAGGGCAAGATTCCGTGACAGCTTGGGCTCATTGAAATTCGAACTGGCGCGGCGCCAGTCATCCTTGGGTAGCCTGGCGGCCCGCTCGCGGGTCATGGCACCGGTCAGCAGGCCTGAGGCCATGGGCGAATACACGATGACGCCAATGCCCTCCTGCAGGCAGTACGGAAGGATTTCCCGCTCCACTCCGCGGTCAATCAACGAATAGGGAGGTTGCAGCGAGGTGACCGGTGCGATGGCCTGGGCGCGACGCAGCTGCTTGACATCGAAATTCGATACCCCGATCCAGCGCACCTTGCCTTGCCGCTTCAATTCGGCCAGCGTGGACCAGCCCTCTTCGAGTTGGGGAGAGTCTGGATTGGGCGGCCAGTGAATCTGGTAGAGATCGATTACATCCGTGGCCAGGCGGCGAAGGCTGCCCTCGATTTCGCGGCGGATGGAATCGGCGCCCAGGCCTCCCCGCACGTTGCCCTGTTCATCCCAAAGCCGGCCGCATTTGGTAAACACATAAGGCCGGGGACCTGGCCAGCTCTTCAGGGCCCTGGCCACGACTTCCTCGGAATGGCCCAGGCCGTAAACCGCGGCTGTGTCGATCCAGTTCACTCCCAGTTCGAGGGAGCGATGAATGGCCGCGATGGAGTCGTTATCATCCTGCGATCCCCACGCGAACTGCCAGCCGGAACCGCCGATGGCCCATGCCCCGTAGCCCACCGGGGTGATGCGCAGGTCAGAGTTGCCAAGTTGCCGGGTTTGCATTTCAATCTCCTGCAGGTGTCCGTCAGTTTGAACAACTCTACAACGGAGTCACCCTATGGAACTTTGGTCCCGAAGGATTTCGCGCATACACACAGACGATCGCTCCTGGTTTTTGATTCAGGGCTTCCCGCGTTAGATTCATAAGGAAGAAATGAGTGTTGAATCCATCCGCAGCTTCTGCCTTTCCTTTCCCCATGCCACGGAAAAGTTGCAATGGGGAGAAGTTCTCTGCTTCAAAATAGGGGGAAAGATTTTCGCCCTGCTGTCTCTGAGTTCCGTGCCCCCGCGCTTGATGTTCAAGTGTGAGCCCGAAAGATTTGCCGAACTGGTCGAGCACGAAGACATTATTCCGGCGCCCTACCTGGGCCGCTACCAATGGGTAGCGCTCGAGCGCCTGGATGTCCTGCCCTGGATTGAGGTGGAGGATCTGATTGCGCAGTCATATGACATGGTGGCAGCGAAGGCCAGCGTCGGAAAGACCAACACTTCAAGAACTAGGACTGCCGGGGCCAAAACCTCCAAGGGCAAGGCGGTCAGCCGAGAGTCCGAATCTCGCCGCGCCGGAAAATGAGAAAGGTGATTCCGGCCACAATTTCTGCTGAACCGAACCTATCCTATCCAGCCATCGCAGTGCGTTCCGGTGCACCCCCCTGTACTTCCGATAGTTGACCCTCTTCCTTGACGGTAGTAACAATCTTGACAACAGAACCCACCTTTGGCCGGACCAGGAGCGGACCGAACAGCGGTCGCCAGATTTAAACCACCACGGGGAGAATATTGGTGAAGTTTGTAGTCGTTCTTTGGCTTTTTAGTAGCTTGATGGTTTTTGGCGCAGAACAAGTAAAGAATCTTGAGGACATTCCCAGCTCTGGCGGCACTTCTGGTTGCAGCATTCCCCATTGGTGTTGGGAGCACGATAAGGGTACGAACGGGTCATCAACCGGAAGCAGCAAGATCTCCGGGCAGCTCCGGCGATTCGATGTCGTGTGGAAGTACTATGGCGGAGAGCGCTTCCACGTTTATTTCGGCGCTGCTCACAAGGATGGACAATCTACTTCCTTTACCCTCGATACGTGGATTTACTTCAACAGTCTGGCGAACGTCAACAATATCGAACTTGATTTGAACCAGGTCAGTGTCAGCGGGGACACCGTGATCTATGGCATGCAATGTAATTTTGGCAAGGGCATGTGGCAGTACGTGACCAACCATTCCGGCCACCCGCACTGGAATAATTCGAATGTCGCTTGTTCAAGAAAAGTTTGGAAAGGCGACGCGTGGCATCACGTCATCCTGAAATATCACCGGGATTCTGCGGGAAACGTAACCTATGATTCCGTGACGTTCGATACCAAAGTATCCAAATTCGTGGGCGCCTCCGGGCCCAGCGTTTTTGGGCTGGGTTGGGGAATCGGGCGGCAGGTGGTCAATTTCCAGATTGGCGGAAATAAGACAAATTCGGGGGCGACGGCCTTTCTGAAAAACCTCACCGTTACAGGGAATTGATCTGACGCCCCCCGGTTTGCCGGTGATGGTCGAACCCTTTCTCCTTTTCACACCTGGGAACCGTGCAGCGAAAGATGGCGACCTGTGCCATCAACGTAACCTTCCTATCAGGATTCGCACCTCAGCGCAGAAGTGCGGGCATCACCCATGACACGGGCATCACCCATGATTTGACTCCCCTCTTCCGCTAAGCTAGCCTCTAGCAGTCCCTCATGCGATCTCATTGCAAGTCATTCATTCTGCTGCTCTTTATTTGGCTAACCTTGGCGTCAGCCGGGCCACGCAGCTTCGGGGCCCGCCTGGTGCCGGTGGTGGCACCTCGAGCCATGGTGGCCAGCGTTCATCCGTTGGCATCGCGGGCTGGAGTGCAGATGATGAAGTCGGGCGGCAATGCCGTGGACGCGGCAGTCGCGGTGGGCTTCGCGTTGGCTGTGGTGCATCCTCAGGCGGGAAATTTGGGCGGTGGCGGCTTCATGCTCGTCCGCTTTAGCGATGGAAAAACGCACTTCATCGACTACCGCGAGAAAGCACCCGTAGCCGCCACTGCGAACATGTATCTCGACGCTCAGGGAAATGTGATCGCGGATGCCAGCACCGTCGGCTACAAGGCGATTGGAGTGCCGGGTTCGGTGGCAGGGATGGTGTACGCGGAGAAGGAATATGGCAAGCTGTCGCTGGCACGCGTGATGGCTCCCGCGATCAAGCTGGCGGAGGAAGGATTTATCCTGGCGGCCGGAGACGCCAGGGATTTGCAGGGTGATAAGCTGCTGGGTCAATTTCCAGAATCGCGCCGCATCTTTCAGCGCGATGCAAACTATTACAAGGCCGGTGAGGTGTTCAAGCAGCCGGATCTGGCACGCACATTGAAGCGCATCGCCGGAAACCCGGATGACTTCTATCATGGAGATATGGCGCGTGAGCTGGCTGCATCCGTTCAGAAGGGCGGCGGCCTGATCACGATCGACGACTTGGCGCATTACGAAGTGAAAGAACGCGAGGCAGTCCGGGGATCGTATCGCGGCTACGACATCATCAGCGCGCCGCCGCCGTCGTCGGGCGGGACCACGCTGATCGAGATATTAAATATTCTTGAGGGCTACGACCTGGCAAAATTCGGAGGCCGGTCGGCGGCGGCGATACACCTGACCCTGGAAGCCTTCAGGCGCGCGTTTTTCGACCGGGCAGAGTTTTTGGGTGACCCCGATTTTTCGGGGATTCCGGTAGCCCAGTTGATTGACAAGCGCTACGCCGAGGCCTGGCGGGAATCGATCGATTCGCAGCACGCCAGCGTCAGTAAAGATCTGGTCCGGCCCGCAATCTTCAGCCAGCTCGAACAATATGCTGCTGGACATCTTCCAGCCGGGGCCGTGGCGGAGCCAGACCAAACAACACACTATTCGGTGGTCGATCCGGAGGGGAATGCGGTCGCGGTCACGACCACACTCAATGACAGCTTCGGCTCGCGGGTCACTGCCGAGGGCCTGGGCTTCCTGCTGAACGATGAGATGGACGACTTCGCGGCCAAGCAGGGCGTGCCCAACATGTTCGGCCTGATCCAGGGGCCGGCCAACGCCATTGGTCCGGGCAAGCGTCCTCTTTCGGCGATGGCGCCCACCATCGTGCTGAAAGACGGTACGCTGGTTCTGGTGCTGGGCTCGCCCGGCGGCCCGCGGATCATCACCACGGTAGCCAACATCCTGATGGGAGTGATTGACTACGGAATGAATATTCAGGAGGCGGTGAACGCGCTCCGCTTTCATCATCAGTGGTTGCCCGACGTCGCACTCATGGAGTCCGGATTTTCTCCTGATACCATCAAGCGGCTGGAGGGAATGGGCCACCGGTTGGAGTCGCAGGACTCCTGGAGCGACGGGGAGTGCATCATGATTGACCCGAAACGGGGGGAGCGCCTGGGAGCCAGCGACCCGCGTAATAATGGCAGAGCGATAGGTTTCTAAGTATGCTGATGGCGATTTCCACACTTGTGTACGTGAAAGAACGTCTGCATCCCGGGCTGCTGGACGGATTGGTGCGGGGCGGGGCGCAGGCGATCGAGATATTTGCCGCCCGCCAGCACCTGGACTATGCCAATCGCAAGCAGCATGTGCGCGAAATTGCGGATTGGTTTCACACCACCGGCGTTCCGCTCCATTCAATCCATTCCCCCTTGCACGCCGATTACGAGTCGGGCCGCACCGGCGCTCCGCCGGTGAACGTGGCCGCCACCGACCGGGCGCAGCGCATCGAGGCCATGGATGAGATCAAGCGCGCCATCGAGGTGGCCGAGCAGATTCCCTTCCGCTTTTTGATACAGCACATGGGTACCAGCGGCGAATTCTTTGACGATCGCAAGTTCGAGGCCGCCATGACCTCCATCGAGCACCTGCGCGCCTTTGCCAAGCCCCTGGGCGTGCGCATCCTGCTGGAAAATATTCCCAACGAACTGTGCACTCCGGACAAACTGGTGGAATTCATCCAGATCACCCACTTCGACGACGTGGGAGTATGTTTCGATCTCGGCCATGCCCATATCATGAGCAATGTGGCGGAAGCGTTCGAAATCCTGAAAGGCCATATTCATTCGACCCACGTCCACGACAATGCCGGAGACCGCGACTCTCACCTGTGGCCCGGGGCCGGGACCATCGACTGGAAGGCAGCGATGGAGTTACTTCGTTCAGCACCGCACACACCACCGTTGCTGTTAGAGGTCGAGGCCGACGAGAAGGTGAATCCGCTGGAGAACATGAAAGAAGCGTTCGAGAAATTGGAAATTGAATTGTAGCGCCGCCGTCCCCGCGGCTGTCGCGAGGGCATCTTGCCCTCGCCGCTGCCGGCGAGCCGCCGGCGCGACGAAAAGTCTATGTCATCTCCTGTCAGCACCATTTCCGATATCGGCCAGCACGAAGGCCAGACCGTCACGATTCGGGGCTGGCTCTACAATCTGCGGGAGAGCGGGAAACTGCTCTTCCCGCAATTCCGCGATGGCTCCGGCCTGATTCAGGGCGTGGTGCCGAAGAATGCCGTTCCTTCCGAAGTGTTCGACGCCATCAAGGGCCTGACCCAGGAGTCGAGCGTAATCGTGGAAGGCAAGGTTCGCGCCGACCAGCGCGCCCCGGGCGGATATGAACTCGATGTCTCCGGGATTAAGGTGCTGCAGCGGGTTTCCGAGAACGATCCCTATCCCATATCCCCCAAGGAGCACGGCGTTGAATTTCTGATGGAGCACCGGCACCTGTGGGTGCGCTCGCAGCGGCAGGCGGCGATTCTGCGGGTGCGGGCGGAGATCATCAAGGCGGCGCGCGACTTCTTTGACCAGCACGGCTTTGTCCTGACCGACCCTCCCATTCTCACTCCGGCCGCCTGCGAAGGCACATCGACCCTTTTCCCGGTCGATTATTTTGACGAACAGGCTTATCTGACGCAGTCCGGGCAACTCTATATTGAGGCCATGGCCATGGCCTTGGGCAAGGTGTATTCTTTCGGGCCGACCTTTCGGGCAGAAAAATCCAAGACCCGCCGTCATCTCACCGAATTCTGGATGGTCGAGCCCGAGGTCGCCTATGCCGAGCTCGACGACCTCATGGACTTGGCCGAAGGTTTGATCACCTTCCTGGTAAAGCGCTGCCTGGAGAAGCGGCGCGGCGATCTGCAAATCATTGGACGCGATATCAGCAAGCTGGAAAAGATTGAGGCCCCGTTCCCCCGCATTACTTATGACGAGGCCGTAAAGATGCTGCAGGAAGCGCACGCCAAGGGCGGGCTGGAAAATAAATTCGAATGGGGCGGCGACCTGGGATCGCCGGATGAGACCTACATTTCATTGCAGTTCGACAAGCCGGTGATGGTGCATCGCTATCCCGCACAAGTGAAAGCGTTCTATATGGAGCCCGATCCGCAACGGCCGGAGCTGGCTCTCTGCGTAGATGTGCTGGCGCCGGAAGGTTACGGAGAAATTATCGGCGGCTCGCAGCGCATGGCGTCCTACGATCTGCTGGTGCAGCGCATTCAAGAGCACGGCCTTCCCGAAGAGGCCTTCAAGTGGTACCTTGACCTGCGCAAATTCGGCAGCGTGCCGCATGGCGGTTTCGGCATGGGCATCGAACGCGCCGTGGCCTGGATCTGCGGGCTTGAGCATGTGCGGGAAACGATTCCGTTTCCCCGCATGTTGAACCGGCTGTACCCCTGACATCTGTCACCGAGCACGGGAAAACTGGGAACCGGGAACTTTCGACTGACAACTGAAAATAAATTCTCAACCGGCCATAGCCTGCCGGCACAGGAGAAGACAGACACCGGGCACAACCTCCATCTCAAATCCATGAGCCCAAGCAACGCAGCTTCGTCCAGCATCGTGTCCAGGAAAATTCGGGTGATCGGCGTTCCGCTCGATCTGGGACAGTCGCGCCGGGGCGTGGACATGGGCCCGTCTGCGGTACGCGTGGCTGGACTGGAGGCGCGCCTCGAGGCGTTGGGGCATGTAGTCGAGGATGGCGGCAATGTCTCCGTCGCTATCGCCGAACAGAAAAAGGCGGGGGACCCGTCGGCCAAGTATCTGAAGGAAATTACCGCTACATGCACCAAGCATGCCGAACTGGTCGTGAAAACCCTGGAAGCCGGCATGGTTCCTCTGGTATTGGGCGGGGACCACTCAGTAGCCGCGGGAACGGTGGCGGGGGTGGCTGAGTTCTATCGTCGCCAGAACCAGAAAATAGGATTGATCTGGATTGACGCGCACACCGATATCAACACCCCCGATAGCTCGCCCAGCGGGAACGTCCATGGCATGCCGCTGGCCGCCATCATGGGATTGGGACCAGCCGAGTTGGCCGACATCTTTGATTTCTCCCCCAAGGTGAAGCCGGAAAACTGTGTGCTGGTGGGGGTGCGCGACATTGATGCCGTCGAAAAGGAAAATGTCCGGCGCGCCGGCATCGGCGTCTTTACCATGCGCGATATCGACGAGCGCGGCATGCGCGTCGTCATGGAGGAAGCGCTGCGCCTGGCCGGACGCGGCACCGCCGGCTATCACGTCTCCCTCGACATGGACTGGATCGATCCCGAAGACGCGCCCGGCGTCGGCACACCCGTCCGCGGCGGGGCGACTTACCGCGAGGCCCACCTGGCCATGGAAATCATCGCCGACCACGGCCGCATGCTGAGCTTTGAGATCGTGGAAGTGAATCCGGTCATTGACGAGCACAACCGCACCGCGGACCTGGCGGTAGAGTTGGCGCAGTCAGCCTTTGGTAAAAAGATCCTCTAGCCCGTGTGGGTCGGACACTCCTGTCCGACCTTTGACTTGGACTTTGATTTTGAACGGCGGCACCACGTTTAAGTGCGCGTTGTGTGAACACAGCGTTACTACGCTGGATTTCAACAGCCTCGCAGGCAACCCGCGGACACAGGCAGCAACTGCCATGAATCAGCACGCGGCTGGGACGCATTTTCCATCCCGGACCGCGATCCCCGCCGAGTTGGGTGGCCGCGGCGCGCTCTGAGTCAGCAAATGCTACCAAGCCGAGCGCACTCACGTTACCACGTTGGGACTTAGCTTCCCAGACCTCGGGCCTAGCCAGCGAAGGCGTGCCAGGGTGCTGTCATCGCGATGGGCACCTCGTATTTGTTGCACGATGATGAGAAAAATGCCCGCCCAGAGCGTAGCCCGATGAACCTTCCGAATTGACCACAGGTCGTAGGCCACCAGCATCAGCAGGAAAACGTAGGAGAATAGTCCAGCCGCGATGGACTTCCCCAGGAAAATGGCGAACGGCCGGCGCGCGATGGCCGCAATCAGCAACGCAATCGTAGCAATGAGGATGAGCCGCTTGTGCGCCGGGGAATCGGAGCGCTTGCGAAAGGCGAAAAAGATGAGCGTCCCAAAGATCAGCATGTCCGTGATGGGCACGACATAAAACGTCGCGGCATCCAGACCGGGAGGCGGAAAGCCTCGCGCCAGCGCATTGGTACCCGCCAGCACACCCAGAACAACCATCGAACAAGCTAGAAGAAAGCCGAGCACGCCCAGGCGGCGATGGATATCCACTCGGCCGGCAGAGACCAGGGCGGTCTGAGTGACCAGCAAAAGGATCCAGCAGGAAAACACCGCTCCGTGCACGTGAATGATGAAGGCGGGCAGCGGGGCATGGATCATCCCCGCCAGGTAATAGGTGCGTGCAAATCCAAGAAAGACTGTGGCCAGAATGAGCAACGCCATGGCCAAAAGAAAAGGTTGTCGTAACGGCGTCCGGGGAGGCTGGTCGCAAACTTCACGCGATTGCCGGGAGTTGCAGCAGCGATTGCCATCATGCCTCCATGACGAACGAGTTTAATTGAGATTTCCTGGAGGCCTCTAGGGGGAGGCTTGGGCATTGTATGACACTTCGCCTGAAATTGTTGGGGAAAAGGGCGACGCCTGCCCCTGCTACTTCTTGGCCGGAAGCACGTCCGCGCTCTCCCCGTGAATCGAGAAATCCCAAACCGAGTAGAACACTCCCTGTTGGGCCTGGGACTGAGATGCGCCCTTCTTCGGTTTGTGAGCTTTGGTGGGACGCAGCACCAGCCCGTATTCTCCTGGCGGCAGCGGGGAAGTAGGCTCGATCTGTAAATGGCCCCGTTCCAGGCGGGTGGATTTGAGCGGTCTTCGCTCTTCGTCGATCATGGATTGCACTTCTCCCGCACCCATGTAACTCATTTTCTGTTTGGTGGCGCCCACCAGCCTCCAGTTGTCCGTGGTCCGGGGCAGGTGGAGCAGCACAGCCTCGTAGGCGTCGGGATCGAGGCCAGTGATTTCGCCCAACTCCAGGTCAAATTTGGGCAGGGTGGTGGGCATCACATAAGAAGAGGCACGGCCGGGAAGAGCCCAGACATAAGTGGTCGTGGGCACGCCGCGATGACCGCCCATCATTCCACCCATCATGCCGGAGGCAATGCCCATAGCCGGCGCTGCGAACATGCCGCCGCCTGCGATGGCCGCGAACGTCAGCCCCTGGGTCGCGAAACTTTGCAGGGTCGACCCGGCCGCCGAGCCCGCCCCGGGCATGCCCTTCATGGTGCTCTGCGCCATCTGGGCCATCGAACTGGCCATCAACTTCTTGTCCGCGCCCAACAGTAGGTTCACCTGCGGCAGCACGGTTGGCAACATCATGAATCCGCCGCCCATTCCCGGCATGCCTGTCATCCCACCCATGCCCATCATGCCGTTCATTCTGCCCATTTGACTCATCGTCGCTGCCATTTGCTGACGTTGGGCCGGAGACAAGTGCGACATCCCATCCGGCGACATACCCATTGGGTCGGAGTTCTGGATGAAGCTGGCTTGAGGCACTACAGGCGCAGTGGGGGCTGCAGCAGTCCGTTTCCTGGCAGCGGCGGCCAGCATCGCATCCATGATCTTGCCGCTGATGCTGGCGTCTTTGAGCGCCAACAGGCCATCGACGGATACGTCAAAGTCGCAATCCGTTGCTGCGATCACGCTGAGGATCGTGCTTTCCTGCAGCCCGCCCTTCACCATCTTGACCACGTCGGCGTTGGTCAAGGAAGCATTCTTTGCCGCCGGACCCGGCTGGGCGGTGGTCTGCGAGTGATGGCTCTGCGAATCCGTGACCTGCTGAGTGCTGCCTTCTCGATCCAGCAGCAGTGTCAGGCAAAGCAGCATGGCTGCCAGACCGGCCAACGTCATCGTTCGCATGTGTTGTCCCGCTTCCTGAACTGACCTGCCTACTTGGCGTTCATGCAGGCCGGAACTTCAATATTGGCCGGACCCGTGAGTGGGCCGTAGTTCATCTGGATTCCCCCGGCGCCGCTGGGATCGACCATCTCGATCCGCAACGGCAAGCCGGTGTCTTTGGCCACGAACAGATGCACCGTACCCTGGGTCTTCTCGTTTTCGTGATCGTAGAACTCATAGCCGTCCGCCATCGTGCCGTTTACATTCTGGTCGCCGATCGGGTGCAGGTCGGTAAGGTTAGGATTGGGTTGATTGCCCGACGCGTCGCTCGGCGGGACGTCACGGCACTGCCAGGAAAACAGATCCCGCTCCTTCTTCAGCATCTTGGGAGCTTCCGCATGCGCCATTGCGACGCCTGCGGCAGTCATTCCTGCGCCAATCGCGCCCATGGGCCCTTCTGCCGCGGCCCGAGCGATCGAGGTCGCGGCCATGCGGTCCAACTCCGCCAGGTCGTGAGCTGCCTTTTCCTCGGCTTCTTTCAGTAATCGAGGCACCGCTGGCGAAGTAATGAGCCGCGCCGCGCGTCCGTTTTGCACCACCGCCCGAATCTCCCAGTCATCCACCGTTCCCGGCACGTCCGTGGCGGGCATTTTGTAGTGCATGGTGTATTGGCGCGTATTGCCTTCCACCACCAATTCCCCAGGGCTGAATATGCTCTGGGCCATCTGCGCCATCTGCGGATTGCTGGTCAGCATGGTCATGACCATGTGATAGCCGGGCTGGGTCTTCAGCCGCATGAATGAAGTATAGAGGGCGCTATCCAACGGAACGGTCACGCCGGCATGACCTGGAACAGGGTTGGCTGAACCAGCGGATCCACCTGCCCTTCCTGACCTCCTTGCGTTGCGTTGCGCCATCGAGGCTTGCATACGCTCCCGCATCTCAGGTGGCATGTTGGCCATCATTTGTTGCATCTGCTGCATCTGGTCGGATGACATTCCCTGCGGCATCCCCTGCGCCATTCCCTGGGGGTTCATGGAAGACGACGTATCCGGGGCGGATTCCTGTGGGGCGGGAGCAGCCTGCGGGGCCGCTGAATTCTCCGCCGCCTCAGCAGCGCTCTTTTTCCTGGCCTCCGCCGCCAGCATGGCACGGATCACTTTGCTGCTCACCCCAGCTTGGCCCAGCGACTGCAAGCCGGTGGAAGAGAGATCGAACTGCGTGTCATTAGCGGCGATGGCGGCCACGATCGTGCTTTCCGCCATCCCCGCCTTGGCCATTTTTATGACGTCGGCATTGGTAAGAGGATTCTTCTGTTGGGCGGTCAGGACGGTTACGGCAAGAAGAATCGACCACAAGACTGCAATCAGGGCGCTCGATTTGGTCGGTCGCATGCAACCTCACTTGAGCCGGGAGACCCCAGCGGTTTGAGATGAGGGCCGAACAGATTGAACCATTCAGAAGCCGAAGAAGGAACGGGCCGCCCCTGCCGGTTCCTTCCCTGCCTCTGTTTTGCTACTGCGTAACTGTTTTTACCGCATCGCCCGTCTTGAAACCAGCGCCTGAAACCGTAGTCGCAACCGCTGAAATATCGTCAACGTCGGTGACTTTCACCACGCCGACAGGGGTCGCCATGCGGCGAATCACTTTGCCCGAGGAAGGATCCTTGATCTCCTTGGTCACGCGCTCGACGTTCAGCTGATCGCCTACTTTCACGCCCGCCTTCGATCCGACGTTGAGGATGATCTGTCCCCCATCGACCGCAGCGATTAGACCCTCCACCACGACGGTGCGAGCCACGAGTTTGTCCTTGTCGGCAATCACCTGTGTGCTGGTCTGGTCCACGGCGGCCTTCACGGCTTCGCCAATGATGGTGTTCTGAAAATCGCTGCTGCCGAAATCGACGTTGCCTGCGCCCGAGCCCGCCCAATGACCGCCTCCGCCCAGGAATGAAGTGCTTTCACGCTTGGATTCGCCGCGGCCCTCCGCCACGGCCATGATTTCGCCGGTGTCCACATCGATCAGGCGTGCCGTCAGTGCCACGACAGCTTTTGATTTTTTGTGGCCGAAACCACCGAGGCCAAAACCACCGAGCGCGCTGCCCGCTCCGCCCAGCCCGATGTTCTTGGTCTCGTTGCCGAAGGTAGTAATACTGCCTACGATGATGGCATCCACGCCCAGCAATTTTCCCAGTTTGGCCGCGGAGGTTGGGTTGGCGCGGTCGCTATTGGAAAAATTCTGCTCGGCCATGATCTTGTCCAGGGCCTTCCGTTCAATCACGGAATAGCTCCCATCTTTCACCAGGTTGGTCACCATCAGGTCGGAGATGCCCTTCCCTATGTCCACGTCCTGTCCGAAAATTGAGGATACTCCGCCATGCACGGTGGCGTAGTCGAAGTCCATGATGGCCACCCTTTTTTTGCGCCCTTGCGTGGGGGATGGCGCCCCCGGAGCTGGCGGCGCTTGCGCGCTCACTTGAAGTGCAACAAACAGGCAGAATAACGCGGCTAAGGATGTCGCTTTTCGCATGGCAGAATTTCCCTTTGACGAAAGAATCAGGACCAAAAAACTTCCCGGTCCCAGCCGGGGCGGGGCCTGCTCGGGGGTGCAGCGCTCGTCAACCCGGACGGTATGACATTGTGCAAGAATGGAGAGGTCTAATCAAGCCCCTAACATGAAGAAACTCCGCGTCGGTATCCTTTTCGGCGGACGCAGCGGAGAGCACGAGGTGTCGCTGCTCTCGGCCGCGTCGGTCTTCAATGCCATCGATAGAGCCAAGTTTGAAGTTGTGCCCATCGGTATTACCAAGGAAGGGCGCTGGTTAACCGCGGCCGACGCGGAACGGTTGTTGCAGGGAAAGGGAGTTGGCGAGTCCGCTTCCCAACTCCATCCTCCGGCCCACTTGCGGGCGGGCGACCCTGAAGCCACCCCGGGGGCCGCAGTCCTGGCTACCGGACAGGCGGTGGTGGTCCCACCTGAGCCGCAGCGCCCGGGCGGGTCTCTGGCTGCCTTCCAAACCGAACCTCTCACCCGGCGGGCCAGCGACCGGGCCATTAATGTGGACATCATCTTCCCCGTCTTGCATGGCACCTTCGGCGAGGATGGAACCATCCAGGGACTGTTCGAGCTGGCCGACATCGCTTACGTGGGCGCAGGCGTACTAGGCTCCGCCGCCGGCATGGACAAGGACGTCATGAAGTCTTTGTTCCGGGCGGCTGGACTGCCCATCGTGAAGCACGTCACGGTGCTGCGCGCCGACTGGGAAGCGGCGCCCAGGAAGGTGCAGAAGCTGGTTGAAAGCAAACTGAAGTATCCGGTATTCGTGAAGCCCGCTAATCTGGGATCGTCGGTGGGAATTTCGAAAGCGCGCGAGCGCAAGGAACTGGCCCCGGCAATGGCAGAAGCCGCGAAATTCGATCGCAAAATCGTGATCGAGGAAGGCGTAGGCGGCAAGAAGCACAAGGCCCGTGAAATCGAGTGTTCGGTCCTGGGCAACGATAAGCCTGAGGCTTCGGTGCCGGGCGAGATCGTCCCGGGCAAGGAATTCTACGACTACACCGCCAAATATGTTGATGAAGGATCGCAGTTGATCATTCCGGCGAAGTTGAGCAAAGCCGAAACAAAAAAGATCAAACAATTGGCCATCGGCGCCTTCCAGGCCGTGGACTGCTCCGGCCTGGCGCGCGTCGATTTCCTCATGGACCCCAAGAACCGCAAAATTTATCTTAACGAGATCAATACCATGCCAGGATTCACGGCCATCAGCATGTATCCCAAGCTCTGGGCAGCCTCGGGACTGGCCTATCCGGAACTAATCGAGCGCCTGATCCAGCTGGGACAGGAACGGCACGAAGAGAAGAAGAGAAACCAGTACAGCCGGTAACCCCGTCATCCTGAGCGGAGTAACTGATTCGCTTCGCGAAGCAGCTACGCAGTCGAAGGACCCCTATACCTGAAGCTGCAGCCAGGGTCGCCAGGTTTTTCGCGTCCCGAAACTGCGCGGAGGCGGTCGTCATTCCAGTCGGTAGAGGTCCTTCGACTCCGCCGATTAATTCGCAAGCGAATCATCCGGCTGCGCTCAGGATGACAGAGCGCTCAGTGTCCCAGAAAGCGCTCCAGCACCTCCAGGTCTTTTCCCGCCATGTCTGAGTACTTCTTCGCCCTGACGGCATCGTGGTGCTGCATCGCCTCTTCGGCCTTGAAGAGGTTGGCTTTCAGGCTGGCCTGGCGCTCGACCATATCGCTGCGCAGCCCGTAGCCCGAGGCGCTCTGCTCCTGTTGCAGGCGATCCAGACCGCTGTTTACGGCGGCAGCGCGGTTGGAAAGCTGGTCAACGGTTTGCTCCAGTTCGTCCAATTGAGCTGCCGTATTTGCGGCTTCGGATGCGGCCATTCCGCTATCGCCCTGGGCCGGCGCAGCGGCATCGCCGGACATCGCGTTGCTCTGGGCCGTCAGCTTCTTGGCATGAGAGTGGGGTTTGGCCGGAGCGAGATTGCTCTGCATCGGCTTCTCCATCTCGGGAGGCGCTGGCGTTGGCGTTGCAGGGGGAGCCGATTGCATCGCACTCGATTTGTCCACGGAGTCAGTGGTGGCTGCGGGTGCGGCAGGCGGTTGCGACGAATCCGGACTCATCCCGCCGGCGGCTGGAGCCTCCGAAGGCGCCGGCTGAGTGGGCTGAGCTTCGCTCGGTGTGGCACTGGGCGTAGTGCTGTCCGCAGTCTGCTCCATCGAGCCCGCGTCCGGCCCCTTGGCATGGGTCTTGCTGCTCCGGGGTACGTAGATTCCTGCGACCACGAGGCCGGCAAGCACGATAAGAGCTCCCAGAGTCATATACAGGCCCCGATGACCACTTCCCTGCGCCGGCGGCGGCATGGGCATCGGCGTAGGACTCGGCGGCGGGGTAGGGCTCTTCAAGGCCGAAACGGGAGCGGCTGGAGTCGCGGTGGGCGCAGCCGGCACATTGGGCAATGCCGTCATCGAGTCCACCGTGGCGGCTTCGAGCATGGCGGGTGTGGGTGCTGCGGCCGGCACTGAGCTCAAAGCATTGCGGAAAGCATCCGCGGTCTGGAAGCGTTGCGCCGGGTCCTTGGCAATGGCCATCAGAATAATTTCGTTGAGCGCCGCGGGCAGTCCGGGATGCAGTTCGACCGGCGGCTTGGGCGCCTCTTTGACGTGCGCCGCCATGATCGAATAGTCGCTGGTGGCAGTAAAAGGACGCTGACCGGTGACGAATTCGTACAGCGATACGCCCACCGAATACAGGTCGGAGCGCGCATCGGTGGCCTCTCCTTTCACCTGCTCGGGAGACATGTAACTCAACGAGCCCATGGTGGTTCCAGTCATGGTCAGGCTGCGTTCTTCCCCGGCGCGGGCGATGCCGAAATCCATCAGCTTGATCACACCCTGCGGGGTCAGCATCATGTTGGCCGGCTTGATGTCGCGATGAATGATGTGCTGCTGGTGGGCATAGCTGACCGCGCTCAGCACCTGGCTGATATAGTTGACCGCGTCGCCCACCGCGATCGGCCCCTTCTCCAGTTTGTCCGCCAGGTTGGTGCCCTCAACGTACTCCATCACCATGTACAGCTGGTTGTCCGCCGTGAATGCAGTTCGTAGCGCTGCGATGTTAGGGTGGTTCAGGCTGGCCATCAGCTTGATCTCGCGCTGGAAACGCGCCGCCAGCTCCTGCCGTCCCGCCAGGTCGGGAAGAAGAACCTTCATGGCTTCAATGCGGTCGGTGATGACGTTCCGCACCCGCCATACCCGGCCCATTCCGCCGCTGCCCAACTCATCAAGAATCTGGTAATCGCCGATACGCTTGTTGGCTTCTTCGGTCATCTGAAAATCTCCCTGTTCCGGTGGACGGAACTCGGCAAGGATGCCTTTATCTGGGGGGAAGGTGGATGTGGGCTTTCATCCGGAAAGCCATGGACTTTCAAGGCCGTAATTATGCGCTGCCGCTATCCCGGCGGTCAAGATGGCTCAGCTACAGATTCCCATCGCGTCCGGGCTACGGATAGCTTGTACTTGGCGGTGTTCAGGCTCTTGGTGGCTCTCTCCTGCACCTCTTTCGCATTCTGAGAGCCCGCCTCCGCCGTCCGCAGGATCTTCAGATTGGTTTCGGCTTCCGTGACATACAGGGCGGCGGCTCCCATGTTTTCCGCCGCGATGGGATCAATCGATTGGGCGCGCTGAGTGGCCAGGCTGAAATCGCGAGGAAGTATGGCAATCTGATCCGGCAGTTGCGGGTGCCTTTCGGGAGAAATCCGCTTGAGCCAGTCTTCGATAACATGAATGGCGACTTTGAGTTGCAGCGTCACCGCAGCCACGTCGGTGCGGACTTGCTGGTCCATCTGCTTGCGCACCAGCGAGAGTGTTTCGGCTGCGATCTCCGCCTGCCGGTTGGAGGCGTCGACCTGCTCTCGCGCGGCATCCGCCTGTCGCTTGGCGTGTCCGGCATAGTAGATATTGACCGCAGCCAGCACCACCACCAGCAGCACATTGGCAATGGCCGTATACGCCATGATTTGATTGACGCTGAGACCGAATACTTGCTCTGCCATGCAGGGGACCCGTCCGGAGGAAGTATAACAACGTGTGTCTCGAGGAGCACTGCCGGTCGACCAAGCCCCTTGACGTAGCCCAGCCTTCCCCGGTACCATTCTTCAAGTTTGCTCCACGGAGCAGACCTTGGATTTCATGCAGAGTGGCTGAGGGACGAGCCCTACGAAGCCACGACAACCGGATCGGAATTCATTTTCTGGTCGCCCGGTGTCAACTCTCGCCCTACACAGGGGGAACATGAGATTCGGGGTGCCGAATTTTTAGCATCTCGTTCCTCTTTTCCTCTATCCCGGGAAAGAGGATTTCGCGTTTCTGGGCATTTTCGGACGGCTCGTCCCGCATACCACTGCAAAGCGAGTGGCTCGATGACATACGAATTGCGCTGTCGCGAATGCGGCAAGAGCTGGGGAAACCAGCCCCGTTCCATCTGCGACGATTGTTTCTCTCCTCTCGAAGTTTTCTACGACTACGAAGCTGCGCGCCCTACCTTCACCCGTGAGCGCATCGCCCAGGGTCCAGCCAGCATGTGGCGTTACCGTGATCTGCTGCCTCTTCCCGTGGATTATCAACCCACGGTTCCAGCCGGATTTACCCCACTGCTCGAGGCGCCGCGTCTGGCTCAGAACCTGGGCGGGAAGCACCTCTACTTGAAAAACGACGCGGTCTGCCAGCCCTCCCTGAGTTTTAAGGACCGCGTCGTCGCAGTGGCTTTGTCGCAGGCGCGTAATTTCGGATTCGATACTGTCTCCTGCTCGTCCACGGGAAATTTGGCCAATTCGGTGGCGGCCCAGGCGGCGCGCAACGGATTCAAGGCAGTGATTTTCATTCCCGCCGACCTCGAGCCCGCCAAGATTCTCGGCACCCAGGTTTTCGGCGCCAGGCTGGTGCGCATCTCAGGAAGCTACGACCAGGTCAATCGCTTGTGCTCCCAGATTGCAGATGAGCGTCCCTGGGGCTTCGTCAACGTGAACCTGCGTCCCTATTACGCCGAAGGTTCGAAAACCGTCGGCTTCGAAATCGCCGAACAGTTGGGCTGGCGTCTGCCCGACAACGTCGTGTGTCCGATGGCCGGCGGATCGTTGATCATAAAAATCAAGAAAGCGTTTGACGAGCTGGTCCAGCTGGGGCTGGTGGAAGCAAGGCCCGTGAAATATTTCGGAGCGCAGGCTACGGGCTGCTCTCCCATTTCGACCGCTGTGAAAGCCGGCAACCAAGACATCGAGCCCCAGAAGCCGACGACTATCGCGCGTTCGCTGGCCATCGGCAACCCGGCCGACGGACACTACGCGATCAAGGTCATCACCCAGAGCGGCGGCTGGTCGGAGGATGTTTCCGATCCCGAACTAGTGGAGTGCATCCAGTTGCTGGCGGAGACCGAAGGGGTCTTCACCGAGACCGCCGGCGGCGTCACCGTCGGCACAGCACGCAAACTGTATCGCCAGGAACGCATTTCTCCCGATGAGACCACCGTCCTCTGCATCACCGGCAATGGCCTGAAGACTACCGACGCGCTCGCTGGCAAGTACGAACTCGAAGAGGCAATTGCACCCAAGTTCGCCGAGTTCGAGAAGTACATGGATAGAACTGTGAATGCTTCCGAAAAGGAAGCTCCGGTGCCGGTGGAGGTTGGATGAACATCACGGTTCAGATTCCCACGGCGCTGCGCCGGCTGACCGCGGGCAATGCGCGCGTAACCTGCTCGGCCGCGAATCTGGGAGAGCTGTTTACCGCGCTCGACCACCAGTTTCCCGATCTCAAACCCCACCTGCGGGATGAGTCAGGAGAAATCCGCCGCTTCCTGAATGTGTATGTGAACGAAGAAGACATCCGCTTCCTGGGCGGAAGCGCATATGCATTCCAGGATGGCGATGAAGTGCTGCTCGTGCCATCCATAGCCGGCGGCGCGGGCTAGCGGCCTGTGCTTTGTGTGGGTTTGGAGCTAACGGATGGGAATGGTGCCTCGCCACAGCCAGCGGTATTCACTCTCAACTCCGACCAATCCTGCTCGCAACGGGTTCTGGCAGATGTAGTCGGCTTTCTCCGCAAGGCTGTCATTCGACCTCAAGACATGAACGAAGAATTCCTCCTGCCAGACCGGACCACGGCGGTCGAGGAGCATGTTGATCTTCCTAGCGGAGACACCCTTGATAACATGCATAATCTGGGGCAGGCTGAAGTTCCATCCGTCCACATTCCGCAGAGGGCTCAACAAAAGATGGACATGATCCGGCATGACAACCGCAGTATGTAAGTCGAACTTGGTGCCGTTTTCCTTCAGACAACATTCGAGAACAATGTCTCTGGCCTTCGTTGGAAGCAGCCAGCGGTGATCGGTGGCGAAGGTGATGAAGATTGGTCGATAGTCCTTTGGAATGTGGGGGAGACGGCGGCGATAGTTGTACTTTGGCTGCATCAAACAGGGGCCCTTTGGGCCGCCCGACCGGGTCGAAGACCCGGCCCCACACAAGCAACTAATCTGCCCAGGGCTGCGGCTTGCGATCCCAGCGATGATTCTTCAACTTGCGCAACAGTGCCGCATCCAGCGGGCCGGCATCGCTGGCGGCAATGTTCTGCCGCACGTGCTCCGGCTTCCTCATCCCTACGATGATGGTGCTCACCGCCGGGTAGGAAAGAATGTAGCGCAACGCCATATGCGGCAGCGTCATTCTTGACGGCAACACGGCTTTCAGCTTTTCTACCCTCTCGATGGTCGGGGGCAGGTTCTTCGGACCAAAATACATCGCGCGCCAGTCGCCTTTGGGAAACTTTGTTTCCAAGGTCATTTTCCCGCCCAGGCTGCCCTCATCCAGCGGCACGCGCGCGATCACGCCGATATTCAGCTCCTGGCAAACGGGAAAGAGTTTGTCTTCCGGCGACTGATCAAAGATATTGTGGATCACCTGCACCACATCCACCAGCCCGGTCCGCAAAGCCTTGAGACCGTTCTCTGGCTCCCAGCGATTGAGGCTGAGGCCGAAATGTCGAATGATTCCATCGCGCCTGAGCTTCTCTACCGTGTTGCGAAATTCCGGAACATCCGTCCAGCTATCGTCCCAGACGTGAAACTGCAGTACATCGATGGCGTCCACCCGGAGCTTCTTCCGAATCAGGTCGGCATGTTTGAAAACATGCGCCGCAGGGAAAACGTCCTGGTACTTGTACGACGACCGGGCCGGCCACTTTCCGTTCATGGGCGGAATCTTGGAAGCTGCGTACAAACGCTTGCCCGAGTTCCGGGTCAGGATTTCGCCCAGCAGGCCGTCGCTCTTGCCGTCGCCGTAGGCCCATGCGGTATCGAAATAGTTGCAGCCTAAGTCGGTGGCCAACTGCAATGCCGCAAGTGATTCCTTGTCATCCGAGCCCGTCCAGCCGCTCATGCCCCAAAGCCCGTGTGCCATTTCGCTGACTTCGAAACCAGTGCGGCCGAGTTCTCGATATTTCATGGTTCTCCCTGCGTGATGTGAAACTACTTTGGATTGTAGCCGTTACAGGTGCTGAAATAAATCTGTGAGAGGCCCGAGGATTCGTTATAATCTAACTAACTGGTTAATTAAGTAAAGGCCAAACATGAGAGCTGCCTTATCCAAACCGCGCATGGGCTCACGGGGACGTCCCGAGGAGAGCCGCGCTGCCATCCTGGAAGCGGCGGTGCAGGAATTCTCCCGCGAAGGCGTAGCTGGAGCCCGCACCGATGCCATTGCCCGTGCCGCCGGCGTGAACAAAGCCCTGCTGTATTACTACTTCAAGGACAAGGACAGCCTCTATGGTGCAGTGCTCGATCAGGCGTTCGGAGGATTGACCAGCACACTCCTGAGAATCCTGGAACTCGACCTGCCCCCTCGCGAGAAGATCCTGGCCTACGCCGGCGGACATTTCGACTACATCGCCAGCCACGCGCGTTATCCCCGTATCGTGCAGGGAGAGATGATGCGCGCCAGCCGGGGAGGATCAGTCCAGTTTCAGCGCATTGTGAAGCAATACTTCCGCCCCCTCGCCGCCAAGCTCGCTCAGGCAATCGCGGAGGGCCAGGCCAAGGGCGAGTTTCGGCCAGGCAACCCGGAACAATATTTGCTTTCGATCATCGCGGTCGTTGTCTTTTATTTCATCAATGCCCCAGTAATGCGAATGGTAAGCGGCACTGATCCCTTCTCTCCGGAGCTTATTGCCGCACGCCGGGCCGCCGTGCTGGATTTTATTTCAGCCGCCCTGTTCTGCGAGAGGACGAACTCCGAAGGAGAACGAGTTTGAACGCGCGCAACAGATTTCTGATCATTCTCGCGGTCATTGTGGTTGCCGCGACGGTGTACTACCTGGTATCGACACCGAGCTCCAGCGATCTGGTGCTGATCGGCACGGTGGATTCCAACCAGATCATCATCAGCCCGCAGATCCCCGGACGCATTGCCAAGCTGCTGGTGGACGAAGGCACCCAGGTCAAGCAGGGCGACCTGATCGCGATACTCGATCCCTCCGAGCTGGAAGCGGAAGCGCGTGCCGCCGCCGCCATGATCGACAGTCTGCGTTCCCAGGTTTCCGCCACCCAGGCCACCAGCGCAGCGACCCACGGATCCACCTCGAGCAACGTGGTGAATGCCCAGGCCCGCCTGCAGGCGGCCCGCGCTCAGCTGCTTCAGGCCGAAGCCATGCTGCAACGCACCGAGAGTGACAGCCGCCGCATGATCGAACTGGCCAAGCAGGGAGTCGCGTCCGACCAGGACCGGGTACAGGCGGAGAGCAATCTGCAGGCGCAGATGGCAACCGTGCAATCCTTGAAAGACCAGGTGAGCGCGGCGGAAGCCGACCTGAACGCCGCGCTGGCCAACACCCATCAGGCCCACGCCGCCGCCAGCACCGTGCAATCGACTCGCGGGCAACTGGCCAACGCCGAGGCCCAACTGAAGGAAGCGGAAGTCCGATTGGGCTATACCAAGGTTTACGCGCCCCTGAGCGGCACTGTTTCGGTGCGCGCCGCCCGTGAAGGCGAAGTGCTCACTGCGGGCCAGCCCATTGTCACCCTGGTGGACCTAAGCGACACCTGGGTGCGTGCTGCAATTCCGGAAACGGAGTCCGACAATATCGGCCTGGGAGACACGCTACACATTCGCCTGCCCGGCGGCACCATCACCTCCGGCAAAGTGTTTTTCAAGGCTCCGGAGGCGGATTTCGCCACTCAGCGCGACGTGAGCCGGCGCAAGCGCGATATTCGGACCATCGTGCTCAAGGTCCGCCTCGACAATCCCAAGGGAGCATACGTTCCCGGAATGACGGCAGAGGTGCTGGTGTCACCGGATCAGTTGAACACATCGCCTTCCGGCGCGTCCGCGGAGAAACGTCCATGATTTCAGATTGCGGACTTGTGGTTTCCGATTGACGGCGAAATATGGTTGCTGATCTCAAACCGAATGGCGGATCCGGCGCACGCGAGCCCGCAAAAGACGGGCGCGCCAAGCCAATCAATCCCGGCAATGCCATCGAAGTGGACCATATCGTCAAAAAGTATGGCGACTTCACTGCCGTGGATAACGTTTCCTTCAATGTGAAGGAGGAGGAAATCTTCGGGCTACTCGGCCCCAATGGCGCGGGAAAGTCCACCCTGATCCGCATGATGACCACGCTCATCCCGATCACTGCCGGATCAGCCCGGGTGGCTGGGCACGATGTGAGCAAGGACCCTGACAGCGTTCGCCGGACGATCGGTGTAATTCCCCAGGCCCTGACCAGCGACCTTGACCTGACTATCGAGGAAAACCTAAACATCTACGCCAAGCTGTACGACGTCTCGGCCAGGAAGCGAAAGGCTACCATCGACGAACTGCTGGAACTCGTGGACCTGACCAAGTGGCGCTCGGCGCAAACCAAGACGCTCTCCGGCGGCATGCGGCGGCGGCTCGAGATTGCCCGCGGCCTCGTGCACAGTCCGCGAATATTTTTTCTCGATGAACCTACCACGGGGCTCGATCCGGTCTCCCGCGTGGCGGTGTGGGAGATGCTCACGAATATCAAATCGCACCGCCAGCTCACCATCCTGATCACCACCCACTATATGGACGAGGCTGACCGCCTGTGCGATCGCATTGCCATCGTGGACCACGGCAAGCTGGTGGCGCTCGATACGCCCTCCGCGCTGAAGGCCAGCGTGCCGGGCTCCAACGTGATCGAAGCGCAGTTCGAAAGCGCGCCGGCGGACTGGGAACAGCGTCTGCATGCCCTAAGCGGCGTCACCTCGGTGCAGCACGAAGGTGCAGGCATGTATCGCATCCTGACCGGCGACGGTTCGCGCACCACCACCGAGCTGGTGGAAGCTGCAGTGCACGCTGGAGTGCTGGTGAAATCCCTGTTGGTGCAGAACACCAGCCTGGACGATGTATTCGTCCACTACACCGGGCGGCAGTTGCGAGATGAACTGGTGAAAGCCCACGCCTTCGTGATGCCGCCCAGACCAGGAATGCGATCATGAACCGGATGCTGGCAATTGTCGAACGTGAAATGCGGAAATTTTTCCGCTCCCCCGCGCTGATGATGGTGTCGATGATCTTTCCCCTGGTGCAGCTCATCGTGCTGGGCAATGCCTTCGGCGGCAAAATTCGCGACGCGCGCCTGGGGCTAGTCGATCAGGATGGCGGCACCCAGGCACTCAAGATTCGCGAGGCTTTTGATTCGGTCCGCGCCAACATGCGCACCTTCCTGCCCGTCTACTACACCGACCAGAAGAAGGCGATGGAGGATGTGCGCAACGGAAAAATCGAGGGCGCCGTCATTATTCCTCCCCAATATTCCCGCCGGGTTTACGAACAGGACCGGCCGCAAATCGCGCTGGTGGTCGATAACAGCGACAATTTCATGAGCGCGGCGCTCGAGGACTCGCTCAGCCAGATCACCAACGCGTTGAACAACCCGGTGGTGGAGCCGCGTCTGCTGCAGAAAACCGTACTGCAGATTGTGGAACTCTATCCCTACATCGAATACATGAAGTTTCTTTTGCCCGGCTCGATCACGCTCGCCATATTCATGTCGGTCATGATTGGCGGTGGCATGCTTTACATCGACGACAAAGCCCGCGGCGTTCATGAAGGCTACCTGGTGACTCCCATTACCAAGGCCGAACTTGTCCTGGGGCTCAACGCATCCAGCGTGGTGAAGGCGGTGATGGTGGGAGTGGTCATCACCGTGGTCGGCTGCCTGTTGGCCGGCGTGGGCACGCTGTTCAGCTTCTCGACTGCGCTGGGTTTGATTCTGATGATTGTTCTGACCGCGGCGGCCCTGAATACGATGATGTTTCTGCTGGTGGTCCGGGTCGAGGATCCGCTGGTGCCGCGCGCAATTTTTGGCATCCTGAATACGCTGTTGTTTTTCCCCAGCGGTGCGGTCTATCCCATCCAGGCATTTCCCTGGTGGCTGCGTGGGATCGCCAAAGTGGACCCCTTCAGCTTTGCCGTCCACGGTTTCAAGACCCTGCTGCTGAAAGAAGCCGGCTTGTCCGCCATCGTGCCGGACATTATTTATCTCACCCTGTTCGCCATTGCCGCCCTGAGCATCGCCACCCCACTGTTCAAACGCACGTTGTAGAAGTTGTCATCCTGGGCGGCTACCAGTGGCAGTCTGAGTTCCGTGCGGGAATCGGCCTGGCATGGCTGTCAGAACAAAAACCCTCTTCCCGGCCAACTCCGTTCCGCTGATACAGATCCTTCGACTCCGCAACTGCTTCGCTTTGCGAAGCGGTTTCTCCGCTCAGGATGACAAGCGGGAACTTTTACCTGCGTCCCGCAATCTATTATGCTTAGAGAGCCATGACACTACTCGATGCCAAGGTGTACGATCCGGCTCCTTCGCGCCGCCGCAGGATCAGGATCCTGGTCGCCGTGATCGTCCTCATAGTTCTGGCAGCCGTGGTGTGGATGAATCGTTACTGGTCGGAAATGCGGGTGGTGGACAGTTTTTTTCACGCCCTGATGAATAAAGATTACGAAACCGCTTACGGAATCTACTTTGCCGATCCGCAATGGAAACAGCATCCCGATAAATATCATAGATATGCCCTGAACCAGTTCATTCAGGACTGGGGTCCCGGCGGACAGTGGGGAATCATCAAAAGCTACAAAGTGAATGGCGCCAGCACCTGCTCGAGCGGGGCTAGCGGGGTCGTGGTGGATGTCATCGTCAATGATCGCGCCGAGCACGCTCAGTTGTGGGTGGAGAAGTCGGACAAGACCCTGAGCCCGCCGCCCTGCGAACTGCTGTTTCGTTAGCCTGGTTAGACCCGCTTCGCCGAGAGTTGTTCCAGGGTTTTCTGCAGCGATGCCTCATCACCCACGTTAAGGCTGGTTTTGGAGCGGTCGATCTGGCGCATTAGTCCGGACAAGACCTTGCCCGGACCGACTTCCACGAATGTCTGAACTCCCTTTGCAATCAGGAAGCGAACCGACTGGTCCCATTTCACGGCGCCTGTGACTTGGCGCACCAGCGCATCGCGGGCACGGTCGCCGTCCTCGACCAGGGCAGCGTCCACATTGCACACGATTGGGACCGCGGGACTCTCAAACCCCACAGACTGCAAGTCCGCAGCCAGCCTGTCCTGGGCCGGCCTCATCAGCGAACAGTGGAAGGGCGCGCTGACTGGCAATATGATCGCGCGCTTGGCACCGCGTTCGCTAGCGAGTTTAGTGGCGCGCTCAACTGCCGCCCCATGGCCGGAGATCACGATCTGCTCCGCGGAGTTGATGTTGGCGGCCTCGCACACTTCGCCCTGCGCGGCATCCGCGCACACGGCTGCGACTTTCTCCAGATCCATCCCCAGAATCGCGGCCATCGCGCCCACCCCCACTGGGACCGCCTCCTGCATATACTTCCCGCGGTTGCGCACAGTGCGTACAGCATCAGAAAAACTTAGCGTGCCGGCAGCAACGTTGGCGGAGTATTCCCCCAGGCTGTGTCCGGCGACAAAGCTGGGGCTAACACCTGTCTCGCGGAGAATACGCCAGGCGGCGACGGACGCGGTCAGAATTGCGGGTTGCGTGAGTTCCGTCAGCCGCAGTTTCTCTTCCGGACCTTCGAAACACAGCTGTGACAGCTTGTAGCCGAGAGCTTCGTCGGCCTCGGCAAAGGTATGCCGGGCGGCGGGATATCGTTCCGCGAGTTCCTTGCCCATTCCCACGGCCTGCGACCCCTGGCCAGGGAAGAGAAAGGCAATGGATTGCGATGAGGTCATAGCTTTTGCGTACGCTCGCCCGCCCGGACGAGGGCGTCCGGGCCTACGTGCTCACCGGCACTGAGGGCCTTAATCCGGCTACTTCTTTTGCAATCTTGTCGTTGATCTTACGTTCGGCGAATTCGGCGGCCACGCGCAAGGCATTCTTGATCGCGTTCGTATTCGACGATCCGTGAGTAATGAAGCAAACGCCGCGCACGCCAAGCAGCGGCGCGCCCCCGTATTCAGTATGGTCAAGCCGCTTTTTGAAATCGGCGAAGGCGCTCCGGGACAGCAGATATCCCACCTGGCGTGTGATCGTGGCCTTCAAAGTCTCCTTCAGCGTGGCGCGTACCAGGTTGGCCACGCCCTCCGACGTTTTCAGCGCCACGTTGCCCACAAAGCCGTCCGCAACGATCACATCGACTTTGCCGCTGTAGATGTCGCGCCCTTCCACGTTACCGATGAAATTCAGCGGCAATCGCTTCAGCAACTGGAAGGCTTCGCGAGTCAGCTCGTTGCCCTTGCTCTCTTCCTCACCAATGGAGAGCAAACCTACGCGCGGACGCCGGGTGCCGAACATGCTGCGAAAGTAAATTTCGCCCATGACCGCGAACTGTTCCAGGTTCTCCGGCTTGCAGTCCACGTTAGCGCCGACGTCGAGCAGGATGGCGACCGTGCTCACCGCGGTGGGAAAAACCGCAGCCAGCGCCGGCCGGTCCACTCCCGGGATGCCGCCCAACACCATTTTTGCGGTGGCCATCGCCGCTCCGGTGTTGCCTGCAGTCACAAAGCCGACCGCGCTGCCTTCCCGTACCAGCCTCACGCCGACATGGATGGAGGAATCGCGCTTGGAGCGGACAGCCTGCACGGCCTTGTCATCCATGGTGATGACTTCGCTGGCGTGAACGACCTCAATGGGGAGGCTCGCCGCAGCAGGATAGTCCACCAGTTCCGCCCGCAGGTCTTCTTCGTTGCCGACAAGCAGAACTTGGACGCCGTGGTGCCGGGCTGCCTGAATCGCACCTTCGATCTCAGGTTTCGGCGCCCGGTCCGAGCCCATCGCGTCCAAGGCTATGACGCTTGGCATGGAGAGTTCAGGCTAGCTGGCTTCTTTGACGTCCAGAACTTCGCGGCCTTTGTAATAACCGCACTTGGGGCAGGCGCGGTGCGGCATCTTGCGCTCGTGGCAGTTGGGGCACTCGGAGAGCGAGTGGCTCTTCAGTGCGTCATGAGCGCGACGAGTACTGGTGCGCTTTTGCGAGTGTCGCCGTTTCGGATTTGCCATTCGATTCCTCGGTTACTTTCTTCAACCTCAGTCAGTGGTCCAGCTTCCCGCGAATGTCTTTCAGGGCCGACCAGCGCGGGTCCTCCAGCGGTTCGGCGCAGGCGCATTGTTCCACATTCAGGTTCCTGCCGCAGTGTGGACAAAGCCCCTTGCAGTCGTCGCGGCAAATGGCCTTGAGGGGAAGCGCCAGCAGGAGCTGCTCCTGCAAAACTTCTTCCAGTTCCAGTCCCTCATCTTGATAATAGCTGACCTCGGCCTCGGCGGTGGTGACAGAAAGCTCCTCCCGCCCCGCGTCCGTCCCCTGCGGGCGATACAGAAGATCAAACTTGTGCGCGACATCCCGCACGACCGGTTCAAGACAGCGGGCGCAGCTCATTTCGACCCGGGTCTTCAGGCTCCCGGCTAGACGTATGTCCTCTACTATCTTGTGCTTGCCGTGCTGCTCCTCAACCAGCTGAGCGCGCCCGGCAGTGCGCAGCGCTTCTACCTGCCGCAGATCCTCGCCCAGATCAAGCACGCCCGGGGGAATTTCCTCTTCGAAATCAATGGGATGCAACTCAAGTTCGTGGATTTCGAAGAACATCAGGTACCCCCCGCGCTGTTGCATCTTACCGCGAAGGCCCGCGGAAGCACGCTCTGAAGAGCAAATTCTCCAGGAAAGTAACTTAAAGAATAAAGGCCATGAGAAAGGGTGTCAAGGAACGGGAAGTCCTCGGAGTGTGGGTCGGACACTCCTGTCCGGCGCCGTTGATCTTGGTTTTGGGGGCACCGCCGCAGGAGCGGGACGCTCGCGCCTGCACTTCAAGCGCATCCGCGTATCATGATTTACCCGAACTTTGAACCATCCATGACCGAGAGCCCCGCACCCGCACCCGCACCCACGCCCTGGCAGCACCGCCTGCAAAATCAATTCAAAGCCAACTGGAACTTGGCCGCGGGTCTCATGCTGCTTCTGGCGTTCTTGTTACGTCTCTGGAAGGCCTCTGGCACCTTCCTCAATCTCGACGAGGCCATGCACTTCCTGGCGGCCAACAAACCCTCGCTGGGCGTGGCCTACCAGACGAGCCTTACGCTGGCCCATCCTCCTCTGCTGATTCTGTTTTTGCACGTGTGGCAGAAGTTGGGAACATCGGAGTTGTTCCTTCGCTTGCCGTCGGTGATCGCGGGCACGATCTTCTGCTGGATATTTTTTCGTTGGCTGGCCCAACTTCTCGGGCCCGTTGTGGGCTGGGTGGGTTTCATCCTGGTGGGCCTGCTGCCAGTGTTCGTCGAACTGTCTGCTGAAGTCCGCCAGTACCCACTGTTGCTGTGCTTTATGATGGCCGCGGCATATCGACTCGAACTTTCCCTAAGCGAGAACTCCGTCGGAAAGATGATGTCCTGCTTCATTTTTCTCTACCTCGCCATGCTCACTCATTTTTCCGCGATCCTGTTTGCGGGTGCGGTGGGGGGATATTCGTTGTGGCGACTGGTGAGCGATCGCCCCGCGGGGCGCGTCGTTGCCATCTGGACTGCCGGACAGGCGGTCGCGCTCGGGCTTTTCGTTTTTCTCTGGTTCGTCCAGATTTCAAGGTTGAAGACAAGCGCATCCGCGCAGCACATGCAGGCATTACTTGCCAACTCCTACTTTCATTGGGGCAAAGATCACCTGCTCGGGTTCGTCTTCGCCAGGACCTTCGGAGTTCTGCAATACACTTTTGGACAACTCGCGGTCGGAGATATCGCGGGCGTTCTCTTTATCGCAGGCGTTGTTCTCCTGTTGATTAGTAAAGGCGGATGGGAAGGCAGGGAGCCGTCCAAGAGCCAGATAGGTTTGTTTCTCCTGCTGCCCTTCGTGATCAATGTCGCAGCCGCGATTGCCGATCTTTACCCGTATGGCGGAACCCGGCACTCGGCATTCCTGATACCGTTTGCCGTGGCCGGCGTCAGCCTGGCGATCGCGACGTTGATGCGCCGGCGATTGGTCGCGGTTGTGGTTATTGCCGTTTTGATCGTTGCGATTTGCCAGATGTTCGGCGCACCCCATCGTCCCTACATGCGCCGCGAAGACCAGCGCCGCAGCAACATGTCTCGGGCCATGGATGCGATCCGCCAAACGGTTTCTCCCGGCGATGTGATCTTTGTCGATTTCCAGACCAGTTTCTTGCTCAGGTTCTACCTCTGCCCCGAAATCAGTTTCACCGGCCTGCCGCCCGCCGCCTTCAGAGACTTTCCCTGCAGCGGCCATCGTGTAATTTCGCTCGGCCCGGAAACCAATGTCTTGACCGCGGACTTGCTTCCCCGTCGCTGGAATGAAATGGTGCGCACCTATGGCTTAAAGCCCGATCAAACGGTCTGGATATTCCAGGCAGGATGGAACATTGGCCTGGCGCGGGATCTACAGCAAAAGGTCCCAGAGTTGGGTGATTTGAAAGCGGAATCCTTCGGCCGCAATATTTCGTTGTTCAAGATGTCTGTTGGGCAGGAACCCATGGCTGGGGCATAATGCTCGGCTTGTATTCATCCGAAACTTTCGCGTCCTGGATTCTTCTGGAGGTGCTGTAGTGCGTCCACTTTCTCGACGGAATTTCATGCAAGGCATGAGCGGCTTTCTGGCCTTGTCGTTCTTGCGAACCGAAGAGCCGGAATCCGTCTTGTACAACGGAAACATATGGACCCTGGATGAATCCCAGCCGCGAGCCCAGGCTGTGGCCATAAGCGGCGGCCGCTTTGCAGCCGTGGGCTCGAACGCTGAAGTGTTGCCGTTGGCCGGCACGCGCACGCGAAAGATTGATCTCGCCTTTAAGAGCGTACTTCCAGGATTCAACGACGCTCATGCCCATCCGGTGGCATCAGGCGTCGAACATCTGCACAAAGTAGCCTGCGACAAGGATTCCATTGAACAAATACAACTTGCATTGCGTGAACGCGCGCAGCGGACGCCGCCAGGACAGTGGGTTCTCGGGTTCCTGTACGACGACGGGAAAACTCCCCGGCCGCTCAATCGCCATGATCTCGATCAGGCCGTGCCCGACCGGCCGGTGCTGGTTCAGCACCGGGGCGGCCACACCGCCTTCGTGAACTCCCTGGCGCTGCAGTTGGCGCAGGTGAACGACCAGACGCCCGACCTTGCAGGTGGCCGCTTCGAGCACGATGCTAAGGGTCATCTCACCGGTTTCGTCGGCGATGCCGCGGCCAACGTCTTTCGCCAACTGGTTCCGGACAAAAATACGCGCGAGGACTTTCGCCAGGGCGCGGCCTTAATCGCCAAACTCTTTACCAGCAAGGGCGTTACCTCGGCCTGCGATGCCGATGCTTCTCCTCAAGACGTGCAGGGCTATCAGGACGCGCGCGACGCCGGCGATTTGCGGATGCGCGTCTATTGTCACATCTCCGCCGCTTCGCTCGACCATTTTATGGACGCGGGCATTCATACTGGTTTCGGCGACGAATGGGTACGCATCGGCGGCGTAAAGCAGTACGCGGACGGCTCAATCTCGGAACGAACGGCTTGGCTCTCGCAGCCCTACATCGGAATCCCCAATAACTATGTCGGATTGCAGCTGGCCAGCCGGGAGCAGCTCTACGAAACCGGGCGCAAGGCGCACGCGGCGGGTTGGCAACTCGCGACTCACGCCAATGGCGACCTGGCAATCGACCGCATTCTCGGAGTCTACGAACAGATCCAGAAGGAGCTGCCGAAGAAGACCCCTCGCTTCCGCATCGAGCATTGCACCCTGCTCACCGACCCGCTGATCCAGCGCATGCGCGCTCTGCAGGTGATTCCCGCGCCGTTTTCCTGTTACATCTACTTTCATGGAGACGTGATGCACTTTTACGGTCAGGAGCGTACTCAACACATGTTCCCCATGCGCAGTTTCCTCGACGCCGGGCTACGCCCCACGGATGCGTCCGATTACACCGCCAGCCCGTCCGATCCCATGATGTGGCTGCAGTCGCAACTCACCCGCACCGACATGAAGGGCAACGTCTGGGGTGCGAACCAGAAGATTACTCTGCAGGAGGCGATACGCTGCGGCACAGTCAATGGTGCGTACGCGGCTTTTGAGGAAGATCTGAAGGGCTCCATTCGGCCAGATCAACTGGCCGACCTGGTGGTGCTGGCTCAGGATCCCTTCAAGGCTGATCCGTCAGAGTTGTTGAAGGTTCAGGTGGAGCGAACCATGGTAGGGGGACGGTGGAAATATGAGTCTTGATCGAGTGCAGCGCTAGCCCTGGCGCCTCACAACGACTGGCAGTTGTGCTCTTCCCCAAGATCCCACATCGCGTTTCTACGATCCGCTAGGCCATGATGGGGAGCGCCCGAATGCGCCTCTTCGTGGCCGCGTAAATCGCATTGCATAGCGCCGGAGCGAGCGGCGGTACGGGGGGCTCACCCGCGCCCGTCGGCGCTTCCGTGCTCTCCGAAACAGACTTCGATCACAGGCGCCTCGTTCATGCGGATAGGCGGGTAGTCGTCAAAATTCCCCTGTACGATTCGTCCCTTTTCGATGGTGATCTGAGCGTGCAGCGCGTTAGTCAGGGCAAAAATAATGGCGCCATGAATCTGCTGTTCCAGGATGTTTGGATTCACCACCTGCCCGCAGTCGATTGCGCCCACCACCCGGTGAATGCGAGGCTGGTCGTTCTCCATCGAGATCTCGACTACCTCAGCCATGTAGCTGTTAAACGATCCAAACGTGGCGATACCCTGATAGTGGCCGGGCGCCAGCGGCTTGCCCCAACCCCCTTTTTCCGCGGCGAGCTGCAACACACCACGAATGCGGGCGGTCTGCCAGCCGTTGATGTTTTCATCTTTAGAAAGCAGGTGGAGGCGCAACTCCAGAGGATCCTGTCCGCCTGCGTACGCCAACTCGTCCAGAAAAGACTCGCTCGCGAATCCTGCCTGTAGCGCATTGGCCGAACGCATCCAGCCCAGCGGAAGCGGGGTTGGGTTTCCGTCATCACGTAATCGATCACGGCGTTAGGAAAGGCGTAGGTAAAGGACGCTTCGTCCTTCACTTCGGCATCAGTTCCGTTGTCGGCAGGAAAACCCTTCTGGATATTGATCGAAGGCATGACGATGCGGTGGGAGAAAGAGATGGGCCAGCCGCGACCATCGAGCATCGCGCTCAGGCGATGATAACTGGCGGGTCGGTAGGTGGAATTCCGCATATCGTCTTCGCGGCTCCAAAGAACTTGTACCGGACCGTTGATGGCCTTCGAGACCAGCGCCGCTTCCACCGCATAATCGTGCTCGAGCCGGCGCCCGAATCCTCCACCGAGGTAGGTGATATTCACTTTCACATTGTCGGGATCGAGCCCAACCGCCGCCGCGACCGAATCGCGCACGTCCTGTGGCACCTGCGTGGGCGACCAGATTTCACACTCCGATCCGCGAAAGTGTGCCACGCTGTTGCCCGCCTCCATGGGCGCGTGGGCCATGAAGGGAAGCTGGTACTCGCCTTCGACCCGCCGGCCGAAGGCCTTGGAAATATCGCCAGCAGAATAGAGCGTGACTGCCTTATCGGAAGCAGATTGTTTCAGCCCCGCGTAGATTGCCGCTGAATTCAGATCGCGGTTGGGGCCTTCATCCCAGGTAATGTTGAGCGAGCGGCGCCCTTCCATAGCGCCCCACACGCTATCGGCCACGACCGCAACCGCTGAGTCGCTGATCCTGCCTACGTAACTGACGCCGGAAATCTTCTTCGATTCGTGGTCGTCGAACTTCTCAACCTTGCCTCCAAGCACCGGACATCGCGCCAGCACCGCATGCTTCATGCCGGGCAACCGAAAATCAATTCCGAAGGCTGCTGTTCCTGCAACCTTCGACGCGGTATCAAGACGCGGCACTCGCTGGCCGACGATCTTGTAGTCTTTCGCGTCCTTCTTGAGCGGCGGATCGGTGGGGACCGGCAGGGTTGCAGCTTTCACCGCCAGCTGCCCATAGGTCGCGCGCCGGTTCGATGAAGAATGGACCACGGTGCTCTTTTCCGCCTTGCACGCCGATCGGGGCAAGCCCCATTCCACGGCCGCGGCACTGATCAGCATTTCACGTGCGCTGGCGCCGGCCTTGCGCAGCGGGTCCCACATGCTCTTCACGCTGGCGCTGCCCGTGGACTGGTCACCGTACAACGTGCTGGCGCCGGCTTGCTCCACCACGATCTGTTTCCAGTCCGCTTCCAGTTCTTCCGCCAGAATCATGGGAAGTGAGGTGCTCACGCCCTGTCCCATCTCTGAGCGCGTAAGCATCACCATAATTTTTCCATCGGGAGCAATTTTCAAATAAGCGTTGGGCGCAAAAGTTTCCTCACGGCCCGGTCCCTTGTGCGGAAGGTAGAAGCCAATAACCAATCCGGCGCCGGCAGCCGCGCCGGCAGCTATAAATTCGCGGCGGGAGAGCGGGCTCATCGTGCCCCACCTGCGGCGCGCCGGATGCGGTCATAAGTTCCGCAACGGCAGATATTGCCCGACATCGCTTCCGTAATCTGGTCGTCGGAGGGCTGCGGAGTTTTCGTCAGCAACGCCGCCGCCTGCATGATCTGCCCCACCTGGCAGTAGCCGCACTGGGGAACATCTTCCGCGATCCAGGCTTGCTGCACGGGATGCAGGCCGTTGGCCGACAAGCCCTCGGTGGTGGTGATGTTCTTCCCCACGACTTGCGAAACCGGGGTGGAACAGGAACGCCGCGCCGCGCCCTCCACGTGCACCGTACAGGCGCCGCACAAACCCAAGCCACAACCAAATTTCGTGCCCGTCAGCTGCAGCGTGTCGCGCAGCACCCAGAGCAGCGGCGTGTCCGGAGAAACATCGACTTTCCGCTCACCACCGTTTACCCGCAGTGTGAACTCTGGCATGAAATCTCCGATTCAACGGGGCTGAGGAAATTCATGGTAGCGGAAACAAACCAAAAGGGGAATGTGTTCCGCCTACCAGATGGTCTTCAGTAGAGGAGACTTGCGGATGTTTTCGTCGCGGGGGACCAGTGCCAGGCCTTCCGCCCGCGCCGTGGCGCCGATCAGGCGGTCGGCTGCATCCTGCGGGTAGTCATCTGGAAACTGTGCAGCCAGCGTGGCGATTTCTGGCGTAATAGCTTTGACAGTGACACCTTCTATTAACCGATTCAGCGAGCTCTCGATAGTTCCATAGCTTCGAATGCGTCCTCTAGCCACCAGGGAAGCCAACTCCCAAAGGGTGATAGCGGAGATGGCCAGGCCATCCACTTGGCGCGATCTTCGAATCGCAGCATCAGCCGTTCGAGACAGCTTTTTGGAATCCGCAATCGCCCACAACAGCACGGGTGTGTCCAGAACGATCAACGCATAGCGTCCCAGTCTTCCAGCGGTGTAACGGGCGACTCGATATCTCCCACAATCGTGACCATCCCTTCCAGCCTCCCTATAAAGTCATCGGAAGGTTTTTCGGCGGGCACCAGTTTGGCGAGAGGCTGCCCTCTTTTGGTGATGAGCACATCTTCATCTGACCTCTCCAAATGACCATGGTCACTACAACATGACCATTTGCCCGCCGGGATACTTGAACCGGCGCGGCTGCTACACTATTTTTCATGCTTCCCGGCCATGCCACTGAAGCCGGCACCGCCCGCTATCGCGACCGCTTCCCCAACTTGCGCGATGCCGGCCACTTCCGCCAGGCCGAGCACGTGCCGGGCGCGAGCAAGCTTTGGCTGTCG
>Ga0335084_10000139_pt1 | contig 51528 bp, 50 predicted proteins | sample Lox_Sample_44_FD_206721 | JGI IMG/M metagenome (GOLD analysis project Ga0335084, IMG submission 206721) | Soil microbial communities from Loxahatchee National Wildlife Refuge, Florida, United States - Lox_Sample_4.4 | ecosystem: Environmental > Terrestrial > Soil > Wetlands | place: USA...
CCGGTGCCCGGCAAGTTCAAGGACTACATCGCGATCCCGAAGCTGAACGGCTACCAGTCGCTGCACACCGCGCTGATCGGCCCGTACGGCGTGCCGGTCGAAGTGCAGATCCGCACGCGCGACATGCATCGCGTCGCCGAGACCGGCGTCGCCTCGCACTGGCTGTACAAGGACGAGGAGAGCGGCACGCTGTCGGAGGTGCAGAGCCGCACGCACAAGTGGCTGCAATCGCTGATCGAGATCCAGAACGCGAGCGGCGACTCGGCTGAATTCCTCGAGCACGTGAAGGTCGACCTCTTCCCGGCCGAGGTCTACGTCTTCACGCCGAAGGGCAAGATCATGGCGCTGCCGCGCGGCGCGACCGCCGTCGACTTTGCTTACGCCGTGCACACCGACATCGGCAACCGCTGCGTCGCGGCGAAGGTGAACTACGAGCTCGTGCCGCTCAGGACCGAGCTCAAGAACGGCGATCGCGTCGAGGTCGTCACCGCGGCGCACGCGCACCCGAACCCGGCCTGGCTCTCCTACGTGAGGACCGGCAAGGCGCGCTCGCAGATCCGCCACTTCCTGAAGACGATGCAGTTCGAGGAGTCGACCGCACTCGGCGAACGCCTGCTCAGCCAGGCGCTGCGTGCGCTGGAATCCGACCCGATGGCGATCGGGCCCGAGCGCTGGGAGAAACTCGTGCGCGAGTCGGGCGCGAAGTCGCGCGAGGAGATCCTCGCCGACATCGGCCTCGGCAAGCGCCTCGCGGCGATCGTCGCCCGCCAGCTCCTCGCCCTCGCCGACCACGTCCCGGCCGAGGCGAAGGCGCAAGGCGCGGCGCCCTCCGCCTCGATCGTGATCCGCGGCTCGGAGGGCATGGCGGTGCAGTTCGCCAAGTGCTGCCGCCCGATCCCCGGCGACCCGATCATCGGCTTCATCAAGAAGGGCCAGGGGCTCGTCGTCCACACCCACGACTGCCCGATCGTCACCAAGGCGCGCACCGATCCGGAGAAGTGGATCGACGTCGAGTGGGCGCCCGATACCGAGCGCTCGTTCGACGTCGGCATCCGGGTCATCGCGGCGAACCAGCGCGGCGTGCTCGCCAAAGTGGCGACCGCGATCGCGGAGGCCGGCTCCAACATCGACAACGTCAGCATGGACGAGGAGCGCGGCGTCTACACCGCGATGCACTTCACGATCCAGGTGCACAACCGGCTGCACCTCGCGCGAGTGATGAAGTCGCTGCGGCGGATTCCGGACGTGGTGCGGATCGTGCGGGTCAAGGACCAGCCGACGCGCTGAACGACCCGGGGTCGCCCCCGGGAAACGATCGTCCCTGCACGGACGGTCCTCGCGTCCGTCCCCGCACTCCACGCGACGCCGTAGAATCCGGTCCGGCAGGCGAGAACTTCCACCAACTCCCGGATCCACGCCCATGAGAACTCGCGCAAACGGCATCGACATCCACTACATGATCGACGGCAACGGCCCGTGGCTCACCATGAGTCACTCCCTCGCATGCGACTCGCGCATGTGGGACGAGCAGGTCGCCGTCCTCTCCAAGCGCTTCAAGGTGCTCCGCTTCGACACGCGCGGCCACGGCCAGACCCAGGCGACGACCGGCGCGTACACGCTCGAGCTCCTCGCCGACGACGCGGCCGGGCTCCTCGCCGAGCTCGGCGTGAAGGAGACGCACTGGATCGGGATCTCGATGGGCGCGATGATCGGCCAGACGCTCGCGCTGAAGAAGCCCGCGCTGCTGAAGAGCCTCGTCCTCGCCGACACGACGAGCCGCAATCCGCCGGAAGTCTGGGGGATGTGGAAGGACCGCATCGACGTCGCGGAATCGAAGGGCATGGAAGCACTCGTCGACCCGACGCTCGCGCGCTGGTTCACCGCGCCCTACATCAAGGGCCGGCCCGAGCGCGTGAAGCCGATCGCGGACATGATCCGCGCGACGCCGGTCGCGGGCTACGTCGGCTGCTGCCACGCGCTGCCGAAGATCAACCTCACCGACCGGCTGAAGGAGATCAAGGCACCAGTGCTGGCGCTCACCGGTGCCGAGGATGCCTCCGCGGCCTCGACGAAGACGATCCACGAGCGCATCCCGGGCTCGGAGTTCGTGTCGATTCCGTCGGCCTCCCACATCGCCAACGTCGAGCAGCCCGAGGCGTTCAACGCCGCGCTCACGAAGTTCTACGACCGGATCCTGAAGTAGCGCGCTCGCCTAGCCCGATGGGCGCTCTCGCCGGGCAGCACGCGGTCGTCACCGGCGGCGGACGGGGCATCGGCGCTGCGGTGGCAGCGGCCCTCGCCGCCGAGGGCGCAACGGTCTCGGTGCTCGGCCGCGACGCCGCGCGGCTCGCCGCCCGGGTCGAATCGCTCGGCGGGGCGGCCCGCGCTCAGGGCGTCGCCGTCGACGTGACCGACGAAGCGTCGGTGAAATCGGCGTTCGCGACGGTGCGTACGCGCTTCGGGCACATCGACGTCCTCGTCAACAACGCCGGCGAGGCGGGAAGCGCGCCGATCGCGAAGAGCGATCTCGCGCTGTGGCAGCGGATGCTCGCGGTGAACCTCACCGGCACGTTCCTCTGCACGCGCGAGGTGCTGCCGGAGATGACCGCGCGCCGCGCGGGCCGGATCGTGAACGTGGCGAGCACCGCGGGGCTCCTCGGCTACGCGTACGTCGCGGCCTACTGCGCGGCGAAGCACGGCGTCGTCGGCTTCACGCGCGCGGCCGCGCTGGAATGCGCGAAGACCGGCGTTACCGTCAACGCGGTGTGCCCGGGGTATACCGAGACCGACATGGTTGGCGCGGCGCTCGCGAACATCGTCGCGAAGACCGGAAAAACCGAAAGCGAAGCGCGCGCCGCGCTCGTCGCGAGCAACCCGCAGGGTCGCATGGTGCAGCCGGCGGAGGTGGCGGGCGCAGTGCTTTGGCTCTGCCTGCCGGCTTCCTCGTCGGTCACCGGGCAGGCGATCGCGGTCGCGGGTGGGGAGGTGATGTAATGAATCAGCAGCGCGCGTTTGCAGGCTACAAGCCTCGGCACTTCCGCTGGCAGACGGAGGGCAAGGTCGGCATCGTCACCCTCGACCGGCCCGAGAAGAAGAACCCGCTGACGTTCGAATCCTATGCGGAGCTGCGCGACCTCTTCCGCGGGCTGCAATACGCATCGGACATCAAGACGATCGTGATCGCGGGCGCCGGCGGCAATTTCTCCTCCGGCGGCGACGTGCACGAGATCATCGGCCCGCTCACGAAGATGACGATGCCGGAGCTCCTCGACTTCACGCGCATGACCGGCGACCTCGTCAAGGCGATGCGCAACTGCCCGCAGCCGATCCTCGCCGCGATCGACGGCGTGTGCGCCGGCGCGGGCGCGATGGTCGCGCTCGCCTCCGATTTCCGCTACGGCACCGTGCAGTCGAAGACTGCGTATCTCTTCGTGCGTGTCGGGCTCGCGGGCTGCGACATGGGCGCCTGCACGCTGCTGCCGCGGCTCGTCGGCCAGGGACGCGCGGCCGAGCTGCTGTACACCGGACGCTCGCTTTCGGGCGACGAAGGCCTCGCCTGGGGATTCTTCAACCGGCTCTGCCCGCCGGACAGGCTGCTCGAGGAGACCAAGGCGCTCGCAGCGTCGCTCGCCGACGGGCCGACCTTCGCGCACGGCATGACGAAGAAGCTCCTCCACCAGGAGTGGAACATGGGACTCGACGAGGCGATCGAAGCCGAAGCCCAGGCGCAGGCGATCTGCATGCAGACGAAGGATTTCCACCGGGCGTACGAAGCGTTCGTCGCGAAAAGCAAGCCGAAGTTCGAAGGCGACTGACGGCGCGGGCCGTCTCGTAAGCCATCGTGTCCGACAAGACCTACCTCGACTGGCCGTTCTTCGACGACGCGCACCGCGCACTCGCGCGCGAGCTCGACCGCTGGTGCGCCGACCGGCTCGCCGGCGGGTTCGACCACGAGGACCTCGACCGCGCGTGCAACGACCTCGTTGCGCTGCTCGGCGAAGCGGGCTGGCTCGAGTACTGCGTGCCGAAAGCGCACGGCGGGCGGCTCGAGCGCCTCGACTCGCGCAGCCTCTGCCTCGCGCGCGAGACGCTCGCGCGCCACGACGGCCTCGCTGACTTCGCGTTCGCCATGCAGGGGCTCGGCTCGGGCGCGATCTCGCTCGCCGGGTCGGAGGCACTCCGCAGCCGGTACCTGCCGAAAGTCGCGCAGGGCGAAGCGATCGCCGCCTTCGCGCTGTCGGAGCCCGATGCCGGCTCCGACGTCGCCGCGATGTCGACGCGCGCGCGCCAGGCGGGCGGCGAGATCGTCATCGACGGCACGAAGACCTGGATCTCGAACGGCGGGATCGCCGACTTCTACACCGTGTTCGCGCGCGAAACCGACGCGCCCGGCGCCAAAGGCATCAGCGCGTTCGTCGTCGACACGGACGCGCCCGGGCTCGCGATCGCCGAGCGGATCGAAGTCATCGCCCCGCATCCGCTCGCCCGAGTCGAATTCAGGGACTGCCGCATCCCGGCGACGCAGCGGCTTGGGCTCCCGGGCGAGGGGTTCAAGGTGGCGATGCAGACGCTCGACGTGTTCCGGGCGTCGGTCGCCGCGGCCGCGCTCGGCTTCGCGCGTCGCGCGCTCGACGAGGCGCTCGCGCGTGCCACCTCGCGCAAGATGTTCGGGCAAACGCTCGCCGACTTCCAGCTCACGCAGGCCGCGATCGCGGACATGGCCACCGGGATCGACTCGTCGGCCCTGCTTACCTACCGCGCCGCCTGGCTCCGCGACGCGAAGGGCGAGCGCACGACGCGCGAGGCGGCGATGGCTAAAATGGTCGCGACCGAGACCGCGCAGACGGTGATCGATCGGGCGGTGCAGATCTTCGGCGGCCTCGGCGTGGTGTCGGGCCAGGCGGTCGAGCGGCTGTACCGCGACATCCGGGCCCTGCGCATCTACGAGGGTGCGACCGAGGTGCAGAAGCTGATCATCGCGCGGGAAACGTTGAAGGGCTGAATGGCCTACACCGCTCACGTCGACACGTTCGCGCGGGACAACCTTCCGCCGCCAGGCGAGCTGCCGGAGGTCTTCTTCGAGCTGCCGGAGCTCCGCTATCCGGCGCGCCTCAACTGCGCGGTCGAGCTCCTCGACAAGATGGTCGCCGCGGGGCATGGCGAGCGGCCCGCGATCCACGCGCTCATCGGCGGACGGAGGTACGCCTGCACGTACCGTCAGCTGCTCGTCCGCGCCAACCAGATCGCGCACGTCCTGATCGAGGATCTGAAGCTCGTTCCGGGCAACCGCGTGCTGCTGCGCGGGCCGAACAACCCGATGATGGCGGCGTGCTGGTTCGGCATCGTCAAGGCCGGCTGCATCGCGGTCGCGACGATGCCGCTCCTCCGCGCGAAGGAGCTCGAGGTCATCATCGACAAGGCGCGGATCGGGGCGGCGCTCTGCGACGTGCGCCTGAGGGACGAGCTCGAGATCGCCCGCACGCGCTGCCGCGGCCTCGAGCGGGTGCGCTACTTCAGCGGCGACGGCGCCGACTCGCTCGAGGCGGCGCTCGAGCGCAAACCGGCCGGGTTCGCGAACGCCGATACCGCGGCCGACGACGTCGCCCTGATCGCGTTCACCTCCGGCACGACCGGGCAGCCGAAGGGCTGCATGCACTTCCACCGCGACGTGATGGCGATGTGCGATGCGTTTCCCCGCTCGTGCCTCAAACCGGCGCGCGACGACGTCTTCTGCGGCACGCCGCCGCTCGCGTTCACCTTCGGCCTCGGCGGGATGCTCTGCTTTCCGCTGCGCTTCGGCGCCTCGACCGTGCTGATCGAGCGGCTCACGCCCGAGACGCTGCTCGAGACGGTTCGCGAGTTCCGCGCGACCGTGTGCTTCACCGCGCCGACTTTCTACCGCCAGATGGCGCAGCTCGCGCCGAAGTACGACCTCGCGAGCCTGAAGAAGTGCGTGTCCGCCGGCGAGGCGCTGCCCGACGCGACGCGCCAGGCGTTCAAGCAGGCGACCGGCATCGAGCTCCTCGACGGCCTCGGATCGACCGAGATGATCCACATCTTCGTGTCGCACGCCGTGGACCGCGTGCGGCGCGGCGCGACCGGCTACGCGATTCCCGGCTACCGCGCGACGGTCCTCGATGACGACGGCAACCCGTGCCTGCCGGGAACCGTCGGCCGGCTCGCGGTGAAGGGGCCGACCGGCTGCAAGTACCTCGCCGACGACCGGCAGCGGAACTACGTCCAGCGCGGCTGGAACGTCACCGGGGACGCCTACCTGATGGACGCGGACGGCTACTTCTTCTACCAGGCGCGCACCGACGACATGATCATCTCGGCCGGCTACAACATCGCCGGGCCGGAGGTCGAGTCGGCGCTGCTCGAGCACCCCGCGGTCGCGGAGTGCGGCGTCGTCGGCGCTCCGGACGAGGAGCGCGGGATGATCGTGAAGGCCTACGTCGTGCTGAAGCCCGGCTTCGCCGGCGACGATGCGATGGCGAAGTCACTGCAGGACCACGTCAAGGCCGCGATCGCGCCGTACAAGTATCCGCGCGCGGTCGAGTTCCGCCCCGCGTTGCCACGCACCGAGACCGGGAAGCTGCAGCGCTTCAAGCTACGGATGGAAGCGGCATCGAACGCCGGGCTGCGCCCGTAGCCTCAGGTGGCAACGACGTAAGGCGCGAGTCGTTCGAGATCCGGCTCGACGCCGAGTCCCGGCGCGTCCGGCAGCGTCGTCCAGCCGTCGACGACCGCGAAGGGAAACACCGCCTCGCGCAGCGGATTCGGGTTCGAGTCGATCTCGGCGTAACCGTTACCACCCGCGGCGGCGACGAGATGCATCGACGCGGCGAGCCCCAGGCCGCCGGCGAGCCAGTGCGGACAGAACGCGAGGCCGCGCTCGACCGCGCGGCTCGCGACCTCGCGGCAGCCGCTGATGCCGCCCCACTTGCCGACGTCGGGCTGGAGGACCCGCAGGTATCCGCCCGCGATCGCGGCGTCGAACGCCGCTTCGCCGCGCAGGTTCTCCCCGGCCGCGAGCGGCACGCCGGCGCGCTCCGCGAGCATGCTCCACGCGTCGGCAGGCTCATCGGCAGCGATCGGCTCCTCCATCCAGTGCGGGCGCAGGGGCAGGAGCTCGGCGATCCGCTCGAGCGCCTCCGCGGGCGACCAGGCCTGGTTGGCGTCGGCCATGATCGTCGCGTCCGCGCCGAGCGCGTCACGGAGCGCGGCGAAGTTCGTCCGATCGCGCGCGGGGCTCATGCCGACCTTCAGCTTGAACGCGCGGTAACCTTCCGCCCGGCGGGCAAGCGCGGTCTCGACGACGCCGTCCGGCCCGAGCCCGCTCGCGTAGACGCGCAAGCGCCCGCTCGTGCCGCCGAGGTGCTTCCACAACGGCACGCCCGCGCGCCGCGCGGCAAGATCCCAGCACGCCTGGTCGATGCCCGCGATCACCTGCGCGAACGGCCCCGGCTCCCCGCACTGGATCGCGAGCGTGCGCGTTTTCGCTTCGAGCGCCGCGCGGACGCGCTCCGGCCGCGCGGCGTCCAGGCCAGCGGCGAGCGGCGCGAAGATCGCGCGCAGGAGCCGCGCGCGATGCTCGGCGCCGGGCGGCGGGAAGTTGCACCACACCTCGCCCCAGCCATACGCGCCGTCGGCCGCGGTCAAGCGCACGAAGAGCGAGGGGCGGGTCGTCATCGCGCCCATGGCAGCCAGCACGGGACGTGGCGCCGGCGCGCGCAGCAGACAGCCTTCGATCCGGGCGATCGTCGAGTTCATTCCTGCATGCTAGCCTACGCCAAGCGGCAATGGGGCAATCGATGCGAACCTGGCGATGGTTGGGCGCGGTGCTCGCGATCGGCGCCGCGTCCGCGGCGCTCGCGCAGAGCTACCCGTCGAAGCCGGTCCGGCTGATCGTGCCGTTCCCGCCCGGCGGTGCGGTCGACTTCTACGCGCGCGCGGTCCAGACCCGGCTCGCGGAGACGCTCGGCGAGCCCATCCTGATCGAGAACCGCGCCGGCGCCGGCGGGATGATCGGCACCGAGCTCGTCGCGAAGTCCCCGCCCGACGGCCACACGCTGCTCGTCGGCAACATCGCGGCGCTCGCGATGAACGTCGGCCTCTATTCGAAGATGCCGTACGACCCGGCGAAGGACCTCACGCCGATCATGCGCACCGTCGCGGTCGACTACGCAATGGTGGTGCATCCGTCGGTGCCCGCGCAGTCGGTGGCGGAGTTCGTCGCCTACGCGAAGGCGAATCCGGGGAAGGTGAGCTACGGCTCGGCGGGCAGCGGCAGCGCGCCGCATCTCTCGATGGAGCTCTTCAAGGCGCGCGCCGGCATCGACCTCGTGCACATCCCGTTCAAGGGCGGCGGGCCGATGGTGACCGACCTTCTCGGCGGGCAGATCCAGATCGTCATCGCGGACCAGGCGAATCTGATGCCGCACGTGAAGGCCGGCAAGCTCCGCGCGCTCGCCGTCGGTACGCTCGTCCGTTCGGCGGTGTACCCGGACCTGCCGACGATCGCGGAGTCGGGCTACCCGGGGTTCGAGGCGCGCGCCTGGCAGGGCATCGCCGGGCCGGCGGGCCTGCCGCCGGACATCGTCCGGCAGCTCCAGTCCGCGATCGCGAGGGTGATGGCGATGCCCGACGTGCGCGCGCGGCTCGTCGAAGGCGGACTGGATCCGATCGTCAGCACGCCGGAGGAGTTCGGCGAGTTCATCCGTGCCGAGATCGCGAAGTGGTCGAAGCTCGCGAAGGACGTCGGCGCGCGGGTGGACTGAAAGCGCGCGGGCGGCCTCAGCGCACCGCTCGCGCTTCGATGAGCTCCCGCAGCGGCCCCGGCAGGTACTGCCGCAGCGCGGCCGACCACTCGGTCTCCCGCCGCTGCCACACGACGCCGAGCCAGATGATCGCGAGGCCGATCGCCGTCAGCGCGACCGGGAAGATCAGGCTCTCCTGGAAGACGCGGTACGACAGATAGCCGAGGTAGCTCGCGACGCCGAGCCCGCCGAAGACCGCGAACACGCGCCGCCCGAGCACGGCGCCGAGGAGGATCATCGCCACGTTGATCCCGAGGTAGGCGAGCTTGCCCCACTCGCTCCCCGAGCGCAGCGACGTGAGCCCGCCCCAGAAGGCGAGGACGCCGAAGAGGTGGAGCCAGAACGCATAGTCGCGCGAATGGCGAGAGCGCAGGTCCACCCAGAACGCGACGAGGATCATCGCGACGCCGAACCAGAGCGAGATGAACTTGCGGACCTCCCAGTCGCGCCAGTCGCCGAACAGGAACGGGACGAGGTCCATGCTCATGTACCAGAGCGTCACCGCGATCGGCATCAGCATGAACGGGAAGCGGTAGCGCCACAGCAGCACCGCGCCCGCCGCGAGCGTCCCGAGCTCCATCATGATCCAGCGGCCGTCGATGTACTGGTGGTAGTGCCGGTACGGCTTGTCCTCGCCCCAGTAGCCGAGCGCCATCTGCGCGAAGAAGATCGCGAGGGGCACCATCACCACCGCGAGGGTGGCCACGATGCCGGCGGGAATCTCGAGCTTCCGCTCCAGCAGCCAGTGCGTGAGCGCGAGGAAGAGGACGCAATAGCAGACCGCGATGAAGAGACCGCCCGAGCCGCCGAGCGAGCTCCAGCCGAGCGTCATGAAGAGCGTCATCGCGCCGATCGCGATCATCCCCCCGAGGTAGTAGAGGACGTGGACGAACGAGAACCGCGGCGTCGTGGCGGCCGCGGTCGCGAAGAACTCGGCCAGGCGGTCGGCCTGCGCCGCGCTCAGGATGCCGGCCCCGACCGCCGCCTGCAGCTCGGTCCTCCGCATGTCCGCTCCCCCGCATCCCGATCGCCGCCTCAGCGCTTCGCCGGCGGATCGAAGACGAACACGTTCCTGAACGCCTCGAGCACCTTCGTGCCGTGCTCGCGCTCGACGCGCTCGGCGACGGAGTGCGGCATCGAGACGTCGTCGCGCCCGTCGGTCAGGCCGGTAATGACGGTGAGCTGGACGGCGTCGGTCTTGCCGATGTTGTGGAAGCCGCGGTACACCTTCGGCGGACACGAGAAGACGTCCCACTTGTTCAGCGTGAGCCGGTGCGCGACCGGTTCGCCGATCTCGTACTCGATCGTGCCCGCGAGCACGACGAACGTTTCGAACGTGTCGTTGTGCGAGTGCAGGCACGGCCCCTGCCCCGGCGGCAGGATCGACACGAACATCGTCGTCCGCGCCGCGCCGAAGATCGGCGCCTCGTTCCCGAACGGGTTCTTGGTGTCGTCGAGGATCACCGGCATCAGCCTGCGCGCGAAGATGATGTCCATCGCCGCCTGGGGCGTCCAGCCGAGATCGCGCGCCGTGGACATGGGCTGCAGCTTGTCGAAGCGCGCGACGCGCCGCTCGAGATCCTCGCGCGTCGGGGTGTAGATGCCGGTCATGCCGTGCCTCCTCGTGAGAACATCCGCCCGCGCAAGCCTATCAACCCCAGTCCGAGGAGACAACGCCATGGCCGTCCAGCCCATCGTCCCGCCCGGTTCAGCGCCGCCGCTCGCGCCCTATTCGCCCGGCGTAAGGGCCGGCAACACGATCTACGTTTCCGGCACGCTCGCGATCGGCCCGGACGGAAAGACGGTCGGCGTCGGCGACGTCAAGGTGCAGACGCGCCACGTGCTCGAGAGCGTGAAGTCAGTGATCGAGGCCGCGGGTGGCACGCTGCGCGACGTGGCGTTCAACCACATCTTCCTCGCCAACCTCGCCGACTATGCAGCGATGAACGAAGTCTACCGGGAGTACTTCCCGAGCAATCCCCCGGCGCGTTACTGTATCCGCACCGACCTGGTGAAGCCCGAGTTCCTGGTAGAGGTCGCGACGATCGCGCACCTCGGCGCGTAGAACCCGGCGCCGGCAAGCCGGTCTGCCCGATAACGCAAACGGAGGCTGCATGACGCTCGCCACGCCGCTCGCCAAGCTGCTCGGGATCGCTCACCCGATCCTGCTCGCGCCGATGGATCTGGTGGCCGATGCGAGGCTCACCGCGGCGGTGAGCGCCGCCGGCGGCTTCGGGATCCTCGGCGGCGGGTACGGCGACCGTGAGTGGCTCACCCGCGAGCTCGATGCGCTCGGGAAATCCGGCGCACGCTTCGGCGTCGGCTTTATAACGTGGAGCATGGCGAAGCAGCCGGAGCTGCTCGATCTCGCGCTCGAGCGCAAGCCGGCCGCGGTCATGCTGTCCTTCGGCGACCCGGCACCGTTCGCCGACCGCATCAAGCGGAGCGGCGCACGCCTCATCTGCCAGGTGCAGTCGCTCGCACTGGCGAATGCGGCGGTCGCGGCCGGCGCCGATGTCATCGTCGCGCAGGGCACCGAGGGCGGCGGGCACGGGGCCGCGCGCGGCGTCATGTCGCTCGTGCCGGAAATCGCCGATGCGGTCGGCAGGAAAGTGCCGGTCGTCGCCGCCGGTGGGATCGCCGATGGGCGCGGGCTCGCGGCGGCGCTCATGCTCGGTGCATCCGGCGTGCTGCTAGGCACGCGCTTCTATGCGACCGAGGAGGCGGCCGGAGCGCAGGCGGCGAAAGAGCGCATTCGCGCCGCCAGCGGCGACGATACGCTGCGCAGCATCGTGTTCGACATTTCCCGACGCAACGTCTGGCCCGCCCCGTTCACCGGGCGGTGCCTGCGCAACGCGCACGCCGATCGCTGGGTCGGCCGCGAGGTCGAGCTCCTGCGCGACCAGGAAGCGGAAGCGGCGCGGTATGCAGCCGCCCGCAGCGAGGGCGACTTCGACATCGCCGCGGTGATCGCGGGCGAGTCGTGCGGGCTCGTGCGGGAGATCGCGTCTGCGCGCGAGGTCGTGGAGCGGATCGTGCGCGAAGCATCGGCGCTCCTCGCCGGCGCGTAGAATCCCCGGTCGCTCGACATCCAACACATCCAAAGGAGGGGCGCGCGTGGCCAAGCTCAACATCAACGGCAGGACCCGTGACGTACAGGTAGAGGAGGACACTCCGCTCCTCTGGGTGGTCCGCGAGCAGCTCGGCCTCACCGGCACAAAGTACGGTTGCGGCGTCGCACAATGCGGCGCCTGCTCGGTGCACCTCAACGGCGCGGTGGTGCGCTCCTGTTCGATCCCGGTCGGCAGCGTGAAGCCCACCGACCGGATCGTCACGATCGAAGGCCTGTCGCGCAACCGCTCGCACCCGGTGCAAATCGCCTGGGCGGAGATCGACGTCCCGCAGTGTGGCTACTGCCAGTCGGGCCAGATCATGGCCGCGGCGGCGCTGCTCAAGAGGAACCCGGCGCCGACCGACAAAGACATCGACGAGGCGATGACCAACATCTGCCGCTGCGGCACCTATCAGCGCATCCGCGCGGCGGTGCACAAGGCGGCGACGATCGCGCAGGGCGCGGCGTCGCCGGCCGGTCGCAAGGCTAAGGCCCAGGCGTGAGGAGGCGGACCATGACACGCACAGCCCGCAGCACGGCGACGAGCCTCTCCCGCCGCAAGTTCATCATCCACTCCGCCGCCGCAGCCGGCGGCGGCCTCGCGCTCGGCTTCCAGCTCCCGTTTGGCGCCGCGCCGGCGGCCGCGCAAGGCGCGGCGGCGAAGGCCGGCGCCGAGCTCAACGCCTGGGTCGTCGTCCGGCCCGACGAGACCTGCGTGATCCGGATCGTCCGCTCGGAGATGGGACAGGGCACGCACACCGGCCTCGCTCAGCTCGTGGCCGAAGAGCTCGAGTGCGACTGGAAGAAGGTCTCGACCGAGAAGATCACCGCCGGCCGGAACTACGCTTCCAAGCGCGCCTGGGGCGAGATGTCGACCGGCGGCAGCCGCGGCATCCGCATCTCGCAGGACTACGTCCGCCGCGGCGGCGCGGTCGCGCGCATGATGCTGCTGCAGGCAGCGGCCGATCAGTGGACGGTCCCGGTCGGCGAGCTCACGGTCGCGAATGGCGTCATCGCGCACGCCGCTTCGAAGCGCACGACGACCTACGGCAAGGTCGCCTCAGCGGCGGCCAAGCTGACGCCGCCGGATCCGAAGTCGATCACGCTCAAGGATCCGAAGACGTGGAAGATCGCCGGGCAGCCGCTGAAGCGGATCGACACCGCCGCGAAGCTCGACGGCTCGAAGGTCTATGCGATCGATCTCAAGCTGCCCGGCATGCTGAACGCCGCGGTCAAGGCGTGCCCGGTGTTCGGCGGCAAGCTCGTGAGCTTCGACGAGGCAAAGATCGCCGGCCGTCCCGGCGTGCGCCGCGCGGTGCAGGTGAACGACGCCGCGGTCGCCGTCGTCGCCGATACCTGGTGGCACGCGAAGACGGCGCTCGACGCGCTACCGATCGTCTGGAACGAGGGCCCGGCCGCGACGCAATCGAGCGCGACGATCGCAGAGCGCCTCGCCGAAGGCCTGACCGCGACGCAGGCTTACGCCGGGCGGCGCGAGGGCGATGCGCTGAAGGCGATCGAAGGCGCGGCCAAGAAGGTCGAGGCGGTCTACTCGACGCCGTTCCTCTCGCACGCGACGATGGAGCCGATGAACTGCACCGCGCGCGTCATGCCGGACAAGGTCGAGGTCTGGCTGCCGACCCAGAACGCGGAGGCATCGCTCGCCGCCGCGACCGAGGAGGCGGGCCTCACGCTCGCGCAGGGCGAGGTGTACGCGCTCGATCTAGGCGGTGGCTTCGGCCGGCGGGGCGGCACGCAGGACTACACCCGCCAGGCGGTCTCGATCGCCAAGCAGTTCCCCGGCGTACCGGTGAAGCTCACCTGGACGCGCGAGGAAGACCAGGCGCACGACTTCTACCGGCCGATCTCGCAGTGCAAGCTCGCGGCCGGCCTCGACGAGAGCGGCAAGCTCGTCGGGTTGCACGTGCGGCTCTCCGGCCAGTCGATCAACGCGTATCTCAATCCGCCCGCGGCCAAGGGCGGCGACGACGAGCGGCAACTCCAGGGGTGGTGGAAACAGCCCGGCGACGCGCAGCTCGGCTACACCGTGCCGAACCTCCTCGTCGAGTACGCGATGCGAAACACCCACGTCCCGGTCGGGCCCTGGCGCGGCGTCAACACGAACCAGAACGCGGTGTACGTGGAGTGCTTCATGGACGAGGTGGCACGCGCCGCAGGCGCCGATCCGCTCGAGTTCCGCCGCGCGCTGATGCAGGAGCATCCGAAGCATCTCGCCGTCCTGAACGCGGCGGCTGCGAGGGGCGGCTGGGGCACGCCGCTCCCGGCCGGCGTGCATCGCGGCATCGCGCAGTTCATGGGGTACGCCAGCTACTCGGCCGCGGTGGCCGAGGTGTCGGTGAGCGACAGGGGCGAGGTGAAGGTGCATCGGATGGTGCTCGCGCTCAACTGCGGCCACGCGGTCAACCCGGACCAGATCGCCGCCCAGGTCGAAGGCTCGGTGGCGTACGGCCTGAGCGCGGCGTTCTACGGCGAATGCTCGGTCGACAAGGGACGGATCGTCGAGACGAACTTCCACACCTACCCGATCCTGCGGCTCGCCGAGATGCCGAAGGTCGAGACGGTCGTCCTGCCGACCTACGACTTCTGGGGCGGAGTCGGCGAGCCGACGATCTCGGTGGTGACGCCAGCGGTGCTGAACGCGATCCACGCGGCGACCGGCAAGCCCGTGCGGAGCCTGCCGCTGAAGAACGTGAAGCTCGCGTAACACGGTACGCGCCGGACTCCGGCGGGCCCTCGCCCCGCCGGGCTGCCTCCCGGGCCGCGTTGCGGTCGAAGGCCCCGCGGCCGACCGCGACCCCGTCTCGAGCCGCCACCCCGGCGGCGCCGGCGGGCATTGACTGGAGAACAAGATGCACTCGTGCGCAATCCTCGACGACTATCAGAACGTGGCCTTGAGCATCGCCGACTGGGGGCCGCTCGGCGGGCAAGTAAGCACGCGGGTGTTCAACGAGCACATCGAGGACCGCGAAGCGCTCGTGAAGGCGCTCACCGAGTTCGACATCATCGTCGCGATGCGGGAGCGCACACCGTTCGACGCCGGGCTGTTCGACCGGCTGCCGAAGCTGAAGCTGCTCGTGACGACCGGGATGCGCAACGCGTCGATCGATCTCGCGGCGGCGGCGAAGCACAAGGTCACGGTGTGCGGGACGTCGGGGTCGGTCGGGTCGACGGCGGAGCTCGCCTGGGGGCTGATCCTCGCGCTCGCGCGCAGCATTCCGCAGGAGAACGCGCTCTTCCACTCGGGGGGCAAGTGGCAGACGACGCTGGGCGTCGGGATGAACGGCAAGACGTTGGGCGTCATCGGCCTCGGGAACCTCGGCGCACGCACGGCGAAGGTCGGGCTTGCGCTGGAGATGAAGGTCGTCGCGTGGAGTCCGCGGCTTACGCCGGAGCGCTGCGCGGAGGTCGGGGTCACGAAAGCGGAGTCGTTGGACGATCTGCTGCGCGCATCCGATGTGGTGAGCATCCATGTCGTGCTCAACGAGAAATCGCGCGGGATGATCGGGGCGCGCGAGCTCGGGCTGATGAAGCGCGACGCGATTCTCGTGAACACCTCGCGCGGGCCGCTCGTCGACGAGCAGGCGCTGATCACGGCGTTACGGGAGAAGCGGATCGGCGGGGCGGGGATCGACGTGTTCGGTCACGAGCCGCTGCCGCAGGATCATCCGTTGCGGAAGCTGGAAAACGTCGTGGCGACGCCGCATCTCGGATACGTGACGCGAGAGGGGTACCGCACGTTCTATACGCACGCGGTCGAGGACATCAAGGGGTGGATCGCGGGGAGTCCGGTGCGGGTGCTGCAGGCCGGAAAATAGGCGCGGGCGGGCGATGCTGACGATCGACGAGATCCGGGAGATTCCGCTGTTCTCGACGCTCGAGGTGCCCGAGCTCGAGCGCCTCGCGCGGAGCTCGGCCGACATTCATCTCGCCGCCGGCGAGTTCGCCGTCCCCGAGGGCGGGGAGCGCGCGCTCTACGCGGTCCTCTCCGGGAAGATCGAGGTCGTCAAGCTGTTCGACGGCGTCGAGCGCACGCTCGGCTGGCGCCTTCCGGGCACGATCTTCGGCGAAGTGCCGATCACCTTCGGCACGACGTTTGTGGGCGGCTACCGGGCGTCCGGACCCACGCGCGTCTTTCGCGTCGAGCCGAAGGACTACTACACCCTCGCGGCAGCGTCGCCGTCGTTCGCCGCAAAGGTCGGTGCGCTCGCACGCGAACGCATCGGCGGCCTGCAGAACCTCTCCGCGGAAGCGCCAAAAGCGCGCGTGACGATGGTCGGCCACCGCTGGGACACCGCGTGCACCGAACTGCGCCGGTTCCTCGCGCGCAACCAGATCAGCCACGACTGGCTGACCCCCGACGCGCCGGAGCTCTCGACGCGCTGGCCCGCGCCCCCTCCGGCCGATGACGAGTGTCCCGCGTTGCGGCTGGTCGACGGGACGCTCCTCCGCCGGCCCGCCCGGCGCGAGCTCGCCCAGCTTCTCGGTCTGCAGACGAGCCCGCGCGCCACCGAATACGACACGCTGATCATCGGCGGCGGGCCGGCCGGCCTCGCGGCCGCGGTGTACGGCGCATCCGAAGGCCTGCGCACCGTCGTGGTGGAGCGCGAGGCGCCCGGCGGCCAGGCGGGCACGTCCTCGCGCATCGAGAACTATCTCGGCTTTCCGAGCGGCGTGTCGGGCGACGAGCTCGCGACCCGGGCCCTGCAGCAGGCAAAGCGGCTCGGCGCGGAGATCCTCGTCACCCGCTCCATCGCCCGCATCGATCCGGCGGGTCGTCAGCTCTACCTCGACGGCGACGAGGTCGTCCGGGCGCGGACCGTCATTCTCGCCACCGGTGTCACGTGGCGGCGCCTCGCGATCGACGGCTTCGACCGGCTCATCGGCAAGGGCATCTACTACGGCGCGGCGCGCAGCGAAGCGAGCGTGACTCACGGCCTCGACGTCTACCTGATCGGCGCCGGAAACTCGGCCGGGCAGGCCGCCCTGTACTTTGCGAGCCACGCCCGCATGGTGACGCTCGTCGTGCGCGGCGATTCGCTCGAGAAGAGCATGTCCCGCTACCTGATCGAGCAGCTCGCCGGGAAGTCGAACGTGAAGGTCCGGCTGCAGTCCGAAGTGATCGCCGCGCACGGCGACACCAACCTGACGGCGGTCGACATCCGCGACGGCGCCAACGGCAAGACGAGCCGGCACGACTGCGGGGGGCTCTTCGTCTTCATCGGCGCCGACGCCGAGACCGGCTGGCTGCCCGAAGGGATCGCGCGCGATGCACGAGGCTATGTGCTGACCGGCGATGACGTGGTGAAGGCCGGGCGCTGGTCGCTCGAGCGCGATCCCTACCTCCTCGAGTCGAGCGTCCCGGGCGTCTTCGCCTGCGGGGACGTGCGGTTGAGCCCGGTCAAGCGCGTCGCCTCCGCGGTCGGCGAGGGCAGCATGGCGATCGCTTTCGTCCACAAGTACCTGCAGCAGGACGCGCAGTAGCACCGATCAGGCGATCGCGGTCGGATGAAAGGTGAACGCGCTCTGCTCGCGCGGGTGCTCGCGTACGCCGCGGCGAGCCTCTTCCACCACGCGCACAACGCGGCGTACCTGAGCGACTACCCCGGGATGCCCGCGTGGCTCACGCCCGCCGGCGTCTACGTCGCGTGGCTCGCGACTACCACGGTCGGGGCCGCCGGCGACCTGCTGCTCCGGAGCGGATACCGGCTTGCCGGCTTTGGCACGATCGCGCACTACGGCGTCGCCCCGGCATCGGCGCACTCCCCGACCATGCACCTGACGATCGCGCTCGAAGCGACGACCGGAACCCTGGTGCTGGCCGGCGCCGTGTGGCTGATCGCGAGCGAGATGCGCGAGCGCATGGCGCGCGCCTGACGTGAACCTGATCGACAGCATCGAGCGGCAGAAGCTCGCGGTCGACCGGATCCTGCCCGCGGCACGGGCGCGTCGTGCCGGTTGCGGACCTCTACAGCACGGCGAGTCGAACGCCGACGTAGCTCGGGCTTGCCCGAGCCGGCGCGCGCGTCCCCGCGCGCACCGCGCTTCACTCGAGCTTGATGTTCGCGGACTTGACCACCTTCTCCCACCGCGCGAGATCGGCGCGGATCTGCCCGCCGAACTGGTCGGGCGAGTTCCCGACCGGATCGATGCCGAGCGCGGCATAGCGCTCGCGCACCTCCGGGGTCCGCAGCGCGGCCGCGAGCTCCTTCTGCAGCCGGTCGACGATCGGGCGCGGCGTCTTCGCCGGCGCGAAAACCCCCACCCAGGACGTGACCTCGAAGCCGGGCAGCCCGCTCTCGATGAACGTCGGGACCTCGGGCAGCGCCGAAGAGCGCTTCGCGCTCGACACGCCGAGCCCGACCAGCCGGCCGCCCTTCACGTACTGCTGCGCGGTCGCGATCGCGGTGTAGACGAGCGGGATCTGCCCGCCGACGACGTCGACAATCGCCTGCCCGCCACCCTTGTACGGGACGTGCTCGAGCGGGATGCCGGCGCGCTCCTTCAGGAGCTCGCCTGCGAGATGCGTCGTGCCGCCGGTGCCCGACGTGCCGTAGGGATAGGGGCGCGACGACCCTTTTGCGAGCTTGATGAACCCGGCGAGGTTCTTCGCCGGCAGCGACGGGTGCGCGACGAGGATCAGCACCGCGTCACCGAGCTTGGTGACCGGCGCGAAGTCCTTCACCGGGTCGAACGGGATCTTCGGGAAGACGTGCGGGTTGATCACCATCGTCCCGTCGAAGACGGCGAGCAGCGTGTAGCCGTCCGGTGCGGACTGCGCGACCGCCTGCGTGCCGATGTTGCCGCTCGCGCCCGGGCGGTTCTCGACGATCACCTGCTGCCCGAGCTGGGCGGCGAGACGGTCCACGACGCCGCGTGCGCTGTTGTCGGCGACGCCGCCCGGTGAGAACGGCACGACGATGCGGACCGGCTTCGTCGGGTAGTCCTGGCCGACGGCGGCGGTCGCCGCGAGGCACAACGCCGCGCACGCGGCAATCCGGAGCTGCTTCAGCACGTTTCCTCCCTCAGCCCTTGCGCGCGTCGGCGCCGCGATATTTCTCGTCGAACTCGGCCACCCAGCCAAAGCCCATCAGCTCGCTGAAATCCTTGAACGGGTAGAGCCGGACATCGAGCGCAGCACTCGACCCCTTTGCCTTCAATCCCGCGTACGCCGCCTCCAGCGCCGCGCCGGCGGCGAGGAAGCCGAGCGCCGGGAAGATCGCGAGCCGGTAGCCGATCTCCTGCAGGCTCGCCGCGTCGAGCACCGGCGTCCGCCCGCCTTCGACCATGTTGGCGATCAGCGGGACGTCGAACGTCCGGCCGATGCGCCGCATCTCCTCGACACTCTCCGGCGACTCGATGAAGAGCAGGTCCGCGCCGGCGTTCAGGTACGCCTCCGCGCGCCGCAGCGCCTCGTCGAGGCCGAGCGTCGTCCGGGCGTCGGTGCGGGCGATGATCTTGAAGTTGCGATCGCGGCGCGAATCGACCGCGACGCGGATCTTCGCCACCATGTCCTCGATGGGCACCACGCGGCGGCCGAGCATGTGGCCGCACTTCTTCGGGAACTCCTGGTCCTCGAGCTGGATCGCGACCGCGCCCGCCTGCTCGTAGCCGCGCACGGTGTGCTGGACGTTGAGTAGGCCGCCGTAGCCGGTGTCGCCGTCCGCGACGAGCGGCGTCTGCGACATCGCGGCCATCTGCGCGACGCGCGAGACCATGTCGCTGTAGGTCGCCAGTCCTGCGTCGGGCAGCCCGAGGTGCGACGCGACGACGCCGTAGCCCGTCATGTAGAGCACGTCGAACCCCATCCGGTCGGCGATCTTGACCGAGATCAGGTCGTAGACGCCCGGCGCGGAGATCAATTCCTTCCGCGCGAGGCGCTCGGCGAATCTCCGGCGTTTGGCTTCGCTCATCGTCCGCTCCTTCGCTCAGATTCCACTCCCGCTTCACGCCTCCCCGGAATGAAGCGGGCGGGCAGTATAGCGCCGGGGCGAGCCACTCCCGGGCGGCGCTTAACCCCTTCCATCCGCGGCTGGCGTTTACCGCCAGCGAGCCGGGGCATTTCCCGTCCCGGACAGCTCACGCGGAAGGAACGACCAATGCCGAGGAACCTGCTGCTCGCCGCCGCCGTTGCGGCATTTGCCCTCAATACGATCCCTGCCCAGGCCGCGGCGACTGCTTCTACCGCCCCGCAAAAAACGCTCACCGCGTTCGCGAGCGAACAGGAACTGGCGGACCTCTTCAAGCGCTGGGCCGAGGAGGCGGAGCGCCGGCGCAAGGAAGAGCGACTGCGTCGCGACACGGCAGCCTCACAGGGCATGCTGGCCCTAGCGCCGCCTGCCTCGGCGCCCGCCCCCGCGGTGGCGGCGAAGACCGCCGAGGCAGTGGCCGACTCGGTCACCAACGTCCAGCACGCCGGCGTCGACGAGGGCGGGATCGTCAAGCTGCACGGCGAGCACCTCGTCGTGCTGCGGCGCGGGCGCCTCTTCACCGTCCGCATCGCCGGCGGCGCGCTCGAGCCGGTGTCGTCCGCCGACGCGTTCGGCCCCGACGTCGACCCGCACGGCGCGTGGTACGACGAGATGCTGATCGCCGGCAACACGATCGCCGTGATCGGCTACAGCTACGCACGCGGCGGCACCGAGGTGGGACTGTTCGACATTTCGCCCACCGGCCGGCTCGCGCACAAGGGCACCTATCACCTCCGCTCGAACGACTACTACTCCTCGCGCAACTACGCGAGCCGACTGATCGGCACGAAGCTCGTGTTCTACTCGCCGCTCTACCTCAACCCGTTCGTCGCCGACCCGTACGCCCAGTTCCCGGCGATGCGCAGGTGGCGGCCGGGCGCGACGCCGGCGGACTTCAAGCGCATCGCGCCGGCGACGCGCATCTATCGCACCGACGAGCCGCTCGACCCGTACTCGGGCGTCGCGCTGCACACGGTCTCGGTCTGCGAGCTCGCGAAACCCGAGCTCGAGTGCGAGAGCACGGCGGTGATGGGCCCGCCAGGGCGCGTCTTCTACGTGTCGCCGACCTCGGTCTTCGTGTGGGCGACGCGCTGGCGTGGCGTCAACGCGGGCGCCAGCTCGAGTCTCTTCCGCATTCCGCTCGACGGCTCGGCGCCGAGCGCGCTGAAGACGGCGGGCAGCCCGATCGACCAGTTCTCGTTCCTCGAGGGCGATGACGGCATGCTCAACGTGCTCGTGCGCTCGAACGGACGCGGCGAGGGCATGTGGGCGGCGGAGACGAAACCCGGCGATCTCGCGCTGCTGCGCGTGTCGCTCGCGAGCTTCTCCGACGGCCGCGACAGCGCGCCGGCCAGTGCCTACCGCTCACTCCCGACGCCCGCCGGTTACGCGATCCAGAGCCGCTACGTCGGCGCGTATCTCCTCTACGGCGCCGGGACCGGCTGGCACCGGCCGCAGCCGACCGCGCAGTCGCAGATCTACGCCGTGCGGTATGCGGGCGGCACGGCGACCTACGAGGTGCCGCTCGTCCACGCGGTCGACCGGATCGAGGCGCTCGGCGCGAACGCGGTCGCGGTCGGCAGCGACGGCCGGGATCTGCACTTCACCAGCCTCCGCCTCGCCCGGTTCCCGGTCGCGGTCGACCGCTACACGCGCAGGGACGCGGCGCAGGGCGAGACGCGCAGCCACGGCTTCTTCTACAAGCCCGAGACGGCCGAGGACGGCATGCTCGGCCTGCCGATCATCGGCGGCGGCGAGTCGGCCGCGCGGCAGTTGCGCAAGGAGTCCGCGGCGCTGCTCTACCTGCGGAACCGGGGCTTGAGCTTCAGCGAGCTCGGGCTGCTCGAAGCGCGTCCGACCGCGGTCGAGCGGAACGACGGCTGCCGCGCCTCCTGCGTGGACTGGTACGGGAACTCGCGGCCGCTCTTCGTCGGCGGCCGCGTGTTCGCGCTGATCGGCTACGAGATCGTCGAGGGCGCCGCGACCGAGAAGCGGATCGTCGAGACGCGGCGGATGAGCTTCGCGCCGCGGCCGGTGGCGATCTCCCGCTAGCCGCGGCGGAGCCGCGCGCTACTGCGGCTTCACCCCTGCGGCTGCGAGGAGGCGCTTGTTGACCTCGATCTCCTCGCCGATGAAGCGCGAGAACTCCTCCGGCGACATCTCTAGCGTGTCGTTCCCGAGGTTGAGCAGCTTCTCGCGCACACCCGGATCGGCAACCGCCTTCCGCACGTCGGCGTTGATCTTGAGCATCAGCTCACGCGACATGCCGGGCGGTCCCCAGAGTCCGAACCAGAGCGCCGATTCCGCGCCCTTCACGCCCGCCTCCGCCGTGGTCGGCAGATCGGGGATCTGCGGATTGCGCTTGGCGGTGCTCACCGCCAGGGCGTGGAGCCTGCCGCTGCGGATGTTCGAGAGCCCGGCGGAGATCGGCGCCCAGTAGCAGTCGACCGACCCGCTCAGGATCGCCGCGACGACCTCGGGCGTGCCTTTGAACGGCACCACCGTAGCAGTGATGCCCGCCTGCGCGAGGAGCTTCTCGGTGTTGAGATGCGTACCGCTCCCTACGCCCGCGTGGCCGAAGTTGAGCTTCCCGGGGTTCGCCTTGGCGTAAGCGACGAGGTCGGCGAGGGTCTTGAACGGCGAGCCGGCAGCGACGACGAGCACGTTCGGCTGCACCGCGAGCGGCGCGATGTCGGTGAAGTCCTTGACGGTGTCGTACGGCAGGTTCGCGTACATCGCCGGGTTCACCGAGTGCGCCGCCGAATTGATGAGCAGCGTGTAGCCGTCCGGGGTCGCCTTCGCCACCACCGCCGAGCCGATGGCGCCGCCCGCGCCGGAGCGGTTCTCGGGGATCACCGGCTGACCCCAGTACTCCGCGAGCTTCGCGCTGACGATCCGCCCGACGATGTCGGTGGCGCTGCCGGGGGTGAACGAGATGATCATGCGAACGGGCTTCGTCGGAAAGTCCTGGGCAAAAGCGGGCCCCGCGCAGACGGCGAGCGCCGCAACAAGGGTGCTGACGATCGAATTTTTCATGGTTGGCTCCTCTCACTGCAGTCGCGATCTTACCCGCGGGGACCTGGGCCGCGCGAGGGCGGCGCGTGCGCTGATCGCCGGTTGCTATACTCCGCCCGCTTCCCAGACACCCTCGTTCGGACTCGAGCATCTCCGCGCATTTCCGAGGTTCAAGTCGAAAGTCAGTTCCCGGGATCGATCCGATCCCGGCACCAAGGAGTTAAAAACGTGACGCATTGGTCAAGCTTGAAATGGAAGGTATGGCTGCCGCTCGCGGCGGCGATGACGCTCGGCCTTGCCGGATGCGGCGAGGAAAAGCCTGCGCCGAAGGCCGACGCGGCAGCCGATGCCGCGAAGGCGAAGGCCGAGGCCGACGCGGCCGCGGCGGCCGCAGCGGCGGCGAAGGAAAAGGCGGCGCTGGAGACGGCCGTCGACGCCTACGTCTACGGCTACCCGCTCGTCACCATGGAGATGACGCGCCGGCGGTCGACCAACGTCGCGGCCCCCGAAGGCGACCGTGCGCCGATGGGCCAGTTCGCCAAGCTGCGCACCTATCCGGATGCGTCGTTCAAGACCGTCACCGCGCCTAACGCCGACACTCTGTACACCGTCGTCTGGCTGGACGTGTCCAAGGAGCCGTGGGTCGTCAGCATCCCCGACCTCAAGGGCCGCTACGCGCTCTTCCCGATGCTGAGCGGCTGGACCGACGTGTTCCAGGTGCCGGGCAAGCGGACGACGGGCACCGGGGCACAGCAGTACGCGATCACCGGTCCGGGCTGGACCGGGACGCTTCCAGCCGGCGTGACCGAGTACAAGTCGCCGACCGGCATGGTCTGGCTGCTCGGCCGCATCTACTGCACCGGCACCCCGGCGGATTACAAGGCCGTGCATGCCCTCCAGGACCGGATGGCGGCCGTTCCGCTGTCGGCGTACGGGAAGCCGTACAAACCGGAGCCCGGCAAAGTCGAGACGGCATGGGACTCGAAGATGTCGGTGCGCGACGAGGTCGGCGCAATGGATGGCGCGGCGTATTTCAAGCTGCTTGCCGAGCTCATGAAGACGAACCCGCCGGCCGCCGAGGATGCGCCGATGGTGGCGAAGCTCGCGACGATCGGTCTCGTGCCGGGCCAGGACTTCGACGCCTCGAAGCTCGACCCGGCCGCGGCGAAGGGCATTGCCGCCGCCCCGAAGCCCGCGCAGGAAAAGATCGTGGCGTGGCTCAAGGAGGGCATCAAGGCCGGCGACGCGACCTTCGAGAACGGCTGGCTGTTCACGACCAGGACCGGTCTCTACGGCACGAACTACATCCAGCGGGCGTTCGTCACCGCCATCGGCCTCGGCGCCAACCGCCCGCAGGACGCCGTCTATCCCACCTCGGAGGAGGACGCCGAGGGCAAGGCGTACAGCGGCGAGAACAAGTACGTGGTCCACTTCGACAAGGGCGAGCTGCCGCCGGCGGACGCCTTCTGGTCGATCACGATGTACAACGCCGAGTATTTCTTCGTCGCCAACCCGCTGAACCGGTACACCGTGAGCTCGCGCACCAAGTTCAAGACGAACAAGGACGGTTCCATCGACGTCTACGTCCAGCACGCCTCGCCGGGCAAGGACAAGGAAGCGAACTGGCTCCCGGCGCCGAAGGACAAGTTCGTCCTGATGATGCGACTGTACTGGCCGCGGGAGAAGCCGCCGTCGATCCTCGACGGGACTTGGAAGCCGACGCCCGTCAAGAAGGCCGGCTGAGCGTCGCCTGATCGTCGCCGCGGCCCGGCATCGCAGCACCGCGACGCCGAGCCGCGACTTTTTCCGCGGCGCGCCCGGCGCGCCTAAACTCGCTTCATGGCCGCAAAGCGCCCGTCCCGACGCACCAGCCTCGCCCCGCGCAGGGAGAAGCGCGGGCTCGACGCCGCCCAGATCGCGCTCGCGACCGATGCGGCGGAGGTCGCGCCGCTCGCCGCCGAGGTGCGCGCCGCCGGCGGCGCGCCGATCGGCGCCTACCGCGAGCCGCTCTCCGGACGCGCCCTGCTGCTCGCCGCACTGCCGGTCGCCGCCGTGCAGCCGACGCCGTTCCAGCGTGATCTCTCGCCGACGCACACGAAGCGGCTTGCGCAGAAGATCGACGAGGCCGGCGCATTCCTCGACCCGATCATCGTCGTTCGCGGCGAGGACGGCCGGCTGTGGACGCCGAACGGTCGCCACCGCCTGGCCGCGGCGAAGGTGCTCGGGCTGAAGCAGATCTCGGCGCTCGTGTCGCCGGACGAGCGGCTCGCCTTCCGCATCCTCGCGCTCAACACCGAGAAGGCGCACAACCTGAAGGACCGGAGCCTGGAAGTGATCCGTATGGCGCGGAACCTCGCCAAGCGTCAGCCGCGCGCGAAGGAGAGTGAATTCGCCGCCGAGTTCGAGGCGGCGGAGCTTCTCACCCTGGGGATCCTCTACGCGGAGGACGCCCGGTTCGCCGGCGGCGCCTACGGCCCGTTCCTGAAGAAGGTCGACCGCTTCTCCGAGCGCACGCTGCCCGTCACCCTGCGCGAGCGCGAGGGCCACGCGGCGCGCCTGCGCGGCATCGATGCCGAGGTCCGGAAGATCGTGAAGACGCTCGAGGCGCGCGGCTTCAAATCGCCGTACCTCCGCACCTACGTGGTGGCGCGCATCAACCCGGTGCGGTTCCACCGCACCAAGCCCGGCGACAAGAAACCGCCGATGCCGCTCGCCGAGGCGCTCACCCGAATGTCGGCTGCAGCCAAGCGGTTCGACGCTAAGACCGTCAAACCGGGCGACCTGGCGCTCGTCGCGGCGCTCGCGCCCGAGGGTTAGGGAGCCCGCCTGTGCCCGATCAGCAGGCGGCCGTGCGAGGCTGCTCCCGACCCTCCGGAGCGGTCGTCCAAATCCGACCATCAGCGCGCATCGCTCGAGGCTCGCCCATGCATCGAAGATTCATCGCTTCGGTTGCCTTGCTCGTCCTTGCTTGGGGGGCGACGGATACGCTCGCACAGCGGAAGGAGGTCTCTGCAATGACGCTCAAACTGATGTCTGCAGCTTTCACCCAGGGCGGCGAAATTCCGTCGAAGTACACCTGTGAAGGGCAGGACCTCTCGCCGCCGCTTGCCTGGTCGGGTGTACCGGCGAACGCGAAGAGCCTTGCGCTCATCGTCGACGATCCCGACGCCCCCGATCCGGCCGCGCCGAAGATGACCTGGGTGCATTGGGTGCTCTACAACGTCCCGACGAGCGTGAGCTCACTTCCGGAAACTGCAACACCACTGCCCGCCGGAACGCTGGAGGGCCTGAACGATTGGAAGCGGACCGGCTACGGCGGCCCCTGCCCGCCCGTCGGCCGGCACCGCTACTTTCACAAGCTCTACGCGCTCGACACCGTGCTGCCTGACCTCGGCAGGCCGTCAAAGGCAAAGCTCGAAGCGCGGATCAAGGGCCATGTCCTCGCGCAAGCCGAACTCGTGGGGACCTACGAGAAACGTAAGTAGGTCCGATCCCCGAGACTCGGCTGCCGCCTAGGGCCTCATCGCTTGAGCGCCTTCGCTGCGCGTTCCACGTCGTCTATCATCTTGTTGAGGTGCGCATACAAGCGGGCTTCGACGCGCTGCCATTCCTTGATTACCTTGCGCACGGCGGCAAAGGAACCGGTCACTTTGCTTCTTTGGCGCTTCGTCGCTTTACTTCTTGGGCGTTTCATCTCTTCGGCTCCTAAGTGAGGCTACGAGTATTCTATTCTCGGGCAGCGTTTCGCATTCTCTTTGCGTGAGATCAACTAAACGACACTTGCCGGCCCGGGCGTTGCGCGAACGGGGCCTGCGGGAGAGGACCCCTTCGAGTGAATCGCTTTCTGTCGCTCCTCGTTGCCGCACTCGCGGGGCTGACGGCGGGCTGCGCGAGCCTGCCTCCGCCGGAAGGCCGAACCGCGACCAGTGCTCTCGCCGATACGGCGGGGACGCGGCTTGGCCGCGCGGCGGCAGCCGATGTCGCCGCGAATCCGGGCAAGACCGGCGTCCACGCGCTTCCCGAACCGCACGACGCGTTCGCGGCGCGTGTATTGCTCGCCGCCGCTGCGGAGAAATCGATCGATGCCCAGTACTACATCTGGCAAGGGGATCAGGTCGGCTCCCTGCTCTTCGAGGCGCTGTGGCAGGCGGCCGAGCGCGGGGTGCGCGTGCGCCTCTTGCTCGACGACCTGAATACGGGCGGGCTCGACCCCACGATCGCCACACTCGACGCGCATCCGAACCTCGAGGTGCGACTCTACAACCCGCTCGTGCAGCGCGGCCTTCGCCTGCTCAATTTCATGACCGACTTTGAGCGCGTGAACCGGCGCATGCACAACAAGTCGTTCACCGTCGACAACCAGGTGAGCATCGTCGGCGGACGCAACATCGGCAACGAGTACTTCGGCGCGGGTGACGGAGTCCTCTTCGCGGATCTCGACGTTATCGCCGTGGGCGCGGCCGTGCGCGAGGTATCGAGGGAGTTCGATCTCTGCTGGAACAGTGCGTCCGCCTATCCGGCCGCGGCCTTCGCGGGTGCGCCCGGGCCGGACGGCGCGGCCGATCTCCAGGGCCGGTTCGCCGCGACGCGTGCCGACCCGGAATCCGTCGCCTACCTCGAGGCGGTGCGCACCACGCCACTCGTGCGCGATCTGCTCGCCGGCCAGCTTGCGCTGGAATGGACGCTTGCCCAGCTCGTGTACGACGACCCGGCCAAGACGCTCGACACGGCCGCCCGCACCGACGTTCTGCTCTTTCCGGAACTGGTGCGCACGATCGGCCGGCCGGAAAAGACGTTCGACCTCATCTCACCGTACTTCGTGCCGGCTGAAGACGGGACGGCGGGGCTGGTGACGCTGGCCGGCAGTGGCGTGAAGATACGCGTCCTCACCAATTCCCTTGCGTCGGCCGAGGCGAATGTCGTGCACGCGGGCTACGCAAAGCGCCGCAAGGACCTGCTCCGGGCGGGGATCCAGCTCTACGAGATCAAGCCGACGGCGGCAGAAGGATCGCATTCCGGGAAGGCGGGGTTCGGATCGAGCGCGTCATCGGCCCTGCACGCGAAGACTTTCGCCGTCGACCGCGACCGGATCTTCGTCGATTCGTTCAACTTCGACCAGCGCTCGGCGCGCCTGAACACCGAGATGGGCCTCGTGATCGACAGCCCGACGCTGGCGCAGCGGCTCGCCAAGACCTTCGACACGACCGTGCCAACGGTTGCGTACGAGGTCCGGCTCGAGCCCGACGGCGGCAGCCTGGAATGGATCGAGCCGACCGCTGCGGGTGAAACGCGCTATGACACCGAGCCTGAAACGAGCTGGTTCCGGCGCCGGAGCGTCGACATGCTGTCCATTCTCCCGATCGATTGGATGCTCTAGCCCGGCGCCGGCACCGGCTCGTCTCATGCCACGTCTGCTGCTCTTTCTGCTGACCTGCGCGCTCGTTGCGACGGGCACCGCGGCGTCTCTTTCTCCTGCCGCGAGGACCGAGATCGATGGCCTGATGTCCAGGCTCGAGGCCTCGGGTTGCGAGTTCAATCGCAACGGCACCTGGCACACGGCGACGGAGGCCAAATCGCACCTCTTGCGCAAGCTGAAGTATCTCGAGGACAGGGGCATGGTGCAGAGCGCCGAACAGTTCATCGAGCTGGCCGCCTCGAGCAGCAGCACGACGGGGCAACCCTATCTGGTCAGATGCGGGACCCGCGCCCCCATCCAGAGCGGAGCGTGGTTGCAGTCCCAGTTGCAGGCCATGCGCTCGTCCGGGCGAGCGAAGAGCGCGCCGTAACCGGCTACTGCTTCTTCAGCCCGATGAGGGCCATCAGCCGCGCGAGCTCGGCGTCTTCCTTCGCGATCACCTCGCCGAACTCCGCCGACGGCATGAAGGCCGGGCGCACGCCGAGCTTCTCGGCGGAGCGGGCGAAGTCGGGGCTCTCGGCGCTCTGGCGGATCGCGCCTTCGAGCGCGACGATCACGGCCCGCGGCGTGCCGTGCGGGACCGCGATGCCGCGCCACGCTTCAAGCGATACGTCGATGCCCTGCTCCTTCGCCGTCGGCACGTCGGGGAGCGCCGGATCGCGTGCCGGGATCATCGCCGCCAGCAGCCGCACGTTGCCAGACTTCACCTGCGAGGCAAGTGCGCCGGGGAGCTGGACGAGCACGTCCACGTGTCCGCCGAGGAGGTTCGGCACGACCTGTGCGGCGGCGTAGGGCACGTCCACGACCTTCGCCCCCGCCGCGTGGAACAGCGCCACCGACGAGATGTGCGTGTGGCTCCCGATGCCGGAGTTGCCGACGGTGATGATGCCGGGTCGCGCCCTCGCGTCGGCCATCAGGTCGCCGAGCGACTTCCACTTCGCATCGCCGCGCACCGCGACGACCGGCGATTCGACCAGCACGCGCGCCACCGGATCGAACGCCTTGTAGTCGAACGCGAGCTGGCCGGAGTGATAGGTAGTGGAGATCGAGTTCGAGTTCCAGACGAGCGCATAGCCGTCGGGCTTCTGGCTCGCGACGTACTTGTATCCGATGGCCCCGCCCGCGCCGGGGCGGTTGACGACGAGCACGGTCTGGTGGAGCTGCTTCGACATGCCCTCGGCGAGCAGGCGCGCGGTGACGTCGGCCGAGGTGCCGGCGGGGAAAAGCACGGTGATCTCGATGCTTCCGCGCTGCGGGTAGGGCGGTTCCTGCGCCAACGCTAGGGCTGGCAGCGCGGCGCACGCGAGCAGCAGAATTCTTCTCCTCGACCTCATCGCTTCCGTCTCCTACGCGTTCGCGTTGGCAAGGACCTCGGCGACCGTGACGCGGCGTCCGGTGCGCGACGACTCGATCCCGGCGCGGATGACCGCGAGCGAGCGCGTCGCCGCCTCGCCGTCCATCTCGGGTTTGCCGTCGCCGCGCGCGGCGCGCACGAACTCCTCCAGCTCGTCGACGAACGCGTCGGTCTTCGCGACCGCGACCGGCTCCGAGCGCTCGGCGCCCCGCTTGAGGAACCGCAGGCCCTGGTGGAAGTCGTAGTACGCGCTCGCCTCCTTGCCGTACACGTTCATCAGGTAGTACTCGGAGGCCGAAGCGTAGCTCGCGTTCACGGTCGAGAGCGCGCCGCCCTCGTGCTCGAGGATCAGGCTCGCGACGTCCGGGTTGTCGCCCGGGAGGACGAGCTGCGCGAGGCTGCCGCTCACCGCTTTCACCGGCCCGAGCAGGTACTCGAGGACGTCGGTGTAGTGCACGCCGATCTGCAGCATCACGCCGCCCGGCATCCCTTCCGCGGTGTAACGCCAGGAGCCGAGGTCGATCTTGCCGAGGCGGTCGCGGCTGATGTTCGCTTCGGCGTTGACGAGGCGGCCGAAGACGCCATCGTCGATCTGCTTGCGGATCCACCGGAACTGGCTCTCGCGCCGGCGCTGGTAGCCGATGGCGAGGACGACGCCCGCCGTCCGGCAGGCCAGCGTGATCGCGCGCGCGTCCGCGACGGTGTTGGCGATCGGCTTGTCGAGGAAGACGTGCTTCCCGGCGGCCGCGGCGAGCCGCGTCGTTTCGAGGTGGACGTTGTTCGGCGTCGTGTTGACGATCGCCTCGATCGACCGGTCCTCGAGGATCGCCTCGTAGCTCGGCGCCGGCGTGCAATCGTACTTCGCGGCGAACCTCGCGCGCTTCTCCGCCGAGCGCGTGTAGCACGCGGCGATCTTCAGCTTCCCCGACCGCACGATCGCGTCGGCGAGCACGTCCGACCACCAGCCCATGCCGATGCATGCGACGCGGAGCGACGCGGCGCTCATTTCCAGCTCGCGCCGATCGACTCCACCGCCGCCTGGGCGATGCGCGCGTCGGTCTCCCAGTCGCCGCCGCTCACGCCGATGCCTCCCACGCACTCGCCGTCGACGAGGATCGGGACGCCACCCTCCATCGCCGTCCAGCGCTCGGGGCCGGCCGCGAGCGCGAGGCCGAGCGCGTGCGCGGTGTCGAGCGGCTGACCCTGCGCGCCCTGCGTCGTCGTCGGCCGCCGGTTCGAGGACGAGCAGACGGCCTTCGTGGTCGACGAGTGCACCGTGTGGAAGCGCCCGCCGTCCATCCGCTCGAGCACGACGAGGTTGCCGCCGGCATCGGCGATTGCGACCGTGATCGCGATCTTCGCCGCTTCGGCCTTCGCGACCGCGGTCGCGGCCATCTTGCGCGCGCCGGCGAGGGTCAGACGTTTCGTGTTCGCGACGTACATGCTCGGGACTCCTAGATGAGGAAGCCGGCGGCGGCGCCGGCGGCGATCAGTAACAGCGGATGGAGTCGCGTGAACGCGCTGGCGAGCGCGACGGCGGCGGCGAGCACGTAGCCCGGGACGCCGGCACTCACCCCTTGCGCGAGCACGACGCCGCTCGCGATCACCAGCCCGACGGTAAGCGGCGCGAGGCCCTGCATCGTGATCTTCTTCCACGGCGCATCGCTGCCGCGCAAGTGGAGATGGGCGAATCCGTACACCGCGAGCGAGGACGGCAGGATGAACGCGACCGGGGCAACGACGGCGGCGAGGAACCCGCCGAACTGGTACCCGATCAGCGCCGTCACGAGGACGTTCGGTCCCGGCGCGGCCTGGCTGAGCGCCACGAGGGTGGCGAACTCCTGGCCGCTCAGCCAGCCGTGCTCGATCACGACGAAGCGGTAGATGTCGGGCAGCATGGTGTGCGCGCCGCCGACCGACACGATCGACAGCAGCGCGAGGTGCGCGGCGAACGACCAAGTCGGGTCCGCGCTCATGCTCGCCACTTCCAGGCGCAGAAGATGCCGAGCGGCGCGAGCCCGACCACCACCCAAGGCAGCGGGATGCGCGCGACGACGGCGGCGCCGAGCGCAACGATCGCGATCGCCACCGCCCAGGCCTGCCGCGGGAGCGCAACCGCGAGCTTAAGCCCCATGCCGAGAATGAGGCCCGCGGCCGCGGCGGCGATACCGACGAACACGCGCCTCAGCCACGCGACTTCGGCAAACTCCCGGTACAGCACTGCGAGCACCAGGAACACGAGAAGCGGCGGGACGAACAGCCCGCCGAGCGCCGCCGCCGCGCCGGCCGTGCCGCGAAAACGCGTCCCGAGGAGGATTGCGACGTTGGCGATGTTCGGCCCGGGGAGGATCTGCGCGATGCTGAGCACCTCGGTGAACTCGCGGTCGGTGAGCCAGCCCTCGTCCTCGACGATCGTGTGGTGCGCGTACGGGAGCACGCCGCCGATGCCGGAGAGCCCGATGCGCGCGAAGCCCCAGGCGAGCGAACGGCAGGTGATGGCGCGCGGTGGACGAAGCGCGGGCGCTGCGTTCTCCATGACGCGCGGATTATCCGCGACGGCACGAGGCGCGGCAATCGCGCGTCGCGCGGCGTCGGGGCGCGCGACGCGAGCGTCAGCCCAAGTGGTGGCGCGGCTTCGCGATGCGCGCCCGGCGGGGACGAGGGCTGCGGCGCACGAGCTCGATGCCGAAGGCGATGCGGAGGATGGTGGCGACGACGGCGGTGCTCATGTCAAGGTCTCCGGAAAAAACCCGCGCCCGCAGGCGCGACCGTTGCGCCTGCGGGCTGCAGTCCGGGACCTGGACGCCCCCCCAACCCCGGCGGCTCGCGCGGTCCCGGTCGCGCGCGCCGCTTCTCCCTGCCTCGTGTTGTTCCGCGCGTCGTTCCGATTGCGCGGGGCACATTGTTCGCGCGATCGAGGCCGGCGGGAATCGGGGCGTCCCCGAGACGCGGCCGGGGAATCCCCTAGCGCGCCCCGGACGGTGCGCGCGCGTGCACTTTCCCACGCCGGGGAGGCCAGGGTCCCGGGCGGCGGGAATCAGGGTAAAGTTTCGCCCGCGATCCTCCCGGAGACTTCCCATGAGCCACGTCATTCCCGCCCCGAAACAGCCCGTCATCGCCGTCGCAGGCACGGACGCGACCTTCCCGGTACGCCGCATCTGGTGCGTCGGCCGCAACTACGCCGACCATGCGCGCGAGATGGGTCACGACCCGAACCGCGAGCCGCCGTTCTTCTTCCAGAAGCCCTCCGACGCGGTCGTCGCGAGCGGCTCGACGCTCCCCTACCCGGCGATGACCAAGGACCTGCACCACGAGATCGAGCTCGTGGTCGCGATCGGCAAGGGCGGCACCAACATCCCGGTCGCGAAAGCGCTCGACCACGTGTTCGGCTACGGCGTCGGCCTCGACATGACGCGGCGCGACCTGCAGTCGGAAGCGAAGAAGCTCCAGCGCCCGTGGGAGATGGGCAAGAGCTTCGACCAGTCGTGCCCGGTGACGCCGCTCCAGCCGGCAGCGAAGGTCGGCCATCCCGCGAAGGGCGCGATCTGGCTCAAGGTGAACGGCGAGGTCAAGCAGAAGGGTGACCTCAACCAGCAGATCTGGCGCGTCGAGGAGACGATTGCCTACCTCTCGCAGTTCGTCGCGCTCGAGCCGGGCGACCTCATCCTGAACGGCACGCCGGCCGGCGTCGGCCCGTGCCAGGCGGGCGACAGGCTCGAGGGGCACGTCGACGGCGTCGGCGACCTGGTGATCACCTACGCCGCAGAGGGCGCTGCGAGAAAGGCCGCGTGACCGGCCCGGTCGCTTCCGCGGTCCGCGCACGCTGGACCGGCCGCCAGTTCCACAACCAGCCCGAGGAGAGCCACACCCACGGCTTCCTCGCGGCGCTGTGGGAGGAGGTCGCTCGCGAGACCGGCGGCGAGCTCGCGATCACCGTGCACCCGCGGAACGGCGGGGTCGCCGGATCGGACCCGTCCGCGCTCGCGATGCTCGTCGCGGGCGAGCTCGAGTTCATGACGCTGATGGGCGGCATCATCGGCCAGGTGGTGCCGGTCGCCGAGATCCAGGGGCTGCCGTTCGCGTTCGAGAACCACCGGCAGGTGCATCACGTGATGCAGGGACCGCTCGGCGACCACCTCCGCGACGAGATGGCCGCGAAAGGCATTCACGGCTTCCGGTACGGCGTGCTCGAGAACGGCTTCCGGCACATCGTGTCGATCGACCGGCCGGTCCGCGCGGCGGCCGACCTGGCGGGTTACCGCATGCGGATCCCGGCCGGCCGCATGTTCGAGGACCTCTTCCGCTCGCTCGGCGCGGAACCGGTCGTCGTCAACATCGACGAGCTCTATGGCGCGCTCCGCGACCGCAAGGTCGACGGCCAGGAGAATCCGCTCGTCGTGACCGAGGTCAACCGGCTCTACGAGGTGTGCAAGTACGTGAGCCTGACCGGCCACATGTGGTCGGGCTTCAACCTGATCGGGAACCTCGCGTTCTGGCGCCGGCTCCCGGAGCGCGTGCAGGAGGCCGTCAACCGCGCGGTGGCGAAGCACATCGCGCGCCAGCGCACCTACACGGACCGATTCAACCTGGAGCTCAAGACGAAGCTCGAGACCGAGCGCGGGCTCGTTTTCAACGCCGCCGACATCGCGACCTTCCGGCGCGCGCTGTCGGGCGACTTCTACCGCCGGTGGAAGCGCGAGTTCGGCGCGCGGGCGTGGTCGCTGCTCGAGCAGGCGGTCGGCCGGCCGATGTAGGGCACCGGGATCCCGGCGAGGCGCCGGGAACAAGAAATCGAACGAGTCGGACGTCGCGGTCGATCGAACGCCGCGGTCGACCCGGTACAACCCAAAGGAGGGAGAAATGAAGCGATTCTGCAAGCTGCTAGGCAGCGTTGCCGTGCTGGGCCTCGTCGCCGCGTCGCCCGCTCCGGCGGAGGTGAAGCTCGCCAACGGCACGGTACTGCCGGACAAACCCTTTTTCATCGTCACGTACATCGAGGCGGCGCCGGCCGAAGCACAGAAGGCCGCTGCGCTCATCAAGAAGCAGGCCGCCGCGTCCAGGCAGCAGCCGGGGAACATCCAGGCCGAAGCGTTGCAGGAGATCGGCCGCAAGAGCCACTTCGTGCTGCTCGAAGTCTGGCAGGACCAGGCCGCCCGCGAGGCGCATGCGAAGTCCGCGGGCACGGTGGCGTTTCGCAACGAACTGCAACCGCTCCTCCACAGCCCGTACGACGAGCGGCCGCACGCCGGGCTGACGGCCGCCGGCGGCGGCCAGGGCGGGCGCGGGTCGGTGTACGTCGTGACGCACGTCGACATCATCCCGACCGAGCAGTTTCCGCCGTGCAAGCGGCAGGTCAGCGAGACCGGGCCCTGCGGCATCGGGCTGGTCGAGAAGCTGGTCGTCGACAGCCGCAAGCACGCCGGCAACCTCCGCTTCGACGCGCTCACCCAGGCGAACCGCCCCAACCACATGACCGTCATCGAGGTGTGGCGCAGCGCGAAGGATCAGGAAGCGCATACGGTGCATCCCGATACGCGGAACTTCCGCGACAGCCTGGCGGGGGTCGCGCCCGGTAGCGGCGTGCCGGCCAACCCGCTGTTCGTCATCAACCCGCTGTCGGGCAGCCTCTACGACGAGCAGCTGTACACGGCGATCGAGTAGCCCCGGCGCGCTTCGCGCTACGGGAGCGGCGATTTTTTTCCGCCCATGCATCGGCTCCAGATGGGTCTCGTCCTGGTCGCCTGCGCGAGCGCACAGGCGCTCGCGCAGATCCCGCCCACCGAGCCCGAGGTGCGGGCCTACACCGGCCTCCATGCGGCCGCGGCGGCCGGCAACGTCGTCGAGATCGAGCAGCTCATCGCCGCCGGCGCGAACCGCGAGCGCCGCGACGGCAACGGCCGCACGCCGCTCCACGTCGCCGCGTACCGCCGGCAGTACGACGCCGCGCGCGTGCTGATGAAGCGCGGGGCGAACCCGAACGCGCTCGACGCGCAGCGCTACGACATCGTCACGATCGCCGCTGTCGCCGACGACGTCCCGATGCTGAAGGTCGCGCTCGAGGGCGGCGCGAGCCCGAAGAACGTCACCAGCCCCTACGACGGCACCGCCCTGATCGCCGCCGCGCATCTCGGGAACGACGAGGTCGTGCGGGTTCTGATCGCGGCCGGCGCGCCGCTCGACCACGTCAACAACCTCGGCTGGACCGCGGTGATCGAGGCGATCGTCCTCGGCAACGGCGGGAAGCGCCACACCGAGACCCTGCGCGCCCTGATCGCGGCGGGGGCGAACCCGAATCTCGCCGATGGGCGCGGCACCACCCCGCTCGCGCTCGCGCGCGGGCGGGGCTATGGCGAGAGGGTGAAGCTCCTCGAGCAGGCCGGCGCGAGGTAGAAAGGGAACCGCAGTGCGACCCCCCTCCGATTGGCGCGGCGACCTCCTCGAGCTCGCATATCGCGAGCCTCCCGACGACGACGAGGAGTTCGAGGACGAGGAAGAAGAGGAAGAAGAGGAGGAAGACGGGGGCTACGAGGAGCCGCCCGACGAGGACGCGCGCGGAGCGCGCGCCCGTCCCGCGTCCTCGGTGCCGTTCAGTCCGGAACGATGTTGGCGCGCTTCACGATCGGCTCCCATTTCACCATCTCGCCCTTGATGAAGTCGCGGAACTGCTCCGGCGTTCCGGTGACGATCGTCGCGCCCCGGGAGACGAACGCGTCGTGCGTCTGCGGATCCTGCATCGCACGGTTGAGCGCTTCGTTGAGGCGCATGATCACCGGGCGCGGCGTCGCCGCCGGCGCCGCGAGGCCGAACCAGGCGGTCACCTCGTAGCCCTTCAGACCCGCCTCGTCCATCGTCGGCACCTCGGGCAGCACCGACGACCGGGTCAGGCTGGTGACCGCGAGCGCGCGCACCTTGCCCGACTTGATGTGCGCGAGCTGCGGCGGCAGGTTGTCGATCATCATCTGGATCTCGCCCCCCAGCATCGCCGCCTGCGCCGGCCCGCTGCCGCGGAACGGGATGTGCACGATGAAGGTGTCGGTCATCGCCTTGAAGAGCTCCGAGGACATCTGCGGTGATGTGCCGTAGCCCGGCGAGCCGTAGTTGAGCCTGCCGGGATTCTTCTTCACGTACGCGATGAACTCCTGGACGTTCCTCGCCGGAATCGACGGATGTACAACCAGCACGTTCGGCACCGTCCCGTACTGTCCGACGTAGGCGAAGTCCTCGGTCGGCCGGTAGTTGAGCTTCGGATAGATGAGCGGACTGATCGCGAGCGACGGGTTGGCGAGGAGCAGCATGTAGCCGTCCGGCGCCGCGCGCGCCACCACCTCCGCACCGACGTTGCCGCCTGCGCCGGCGCGGTTCTCGATGATCACCGGTTGGCCGAGCTCGGTCTGGAACCGCGGCTGAAGCTGGCGGGCAACGATGTCGATCAGCCCGCCCGGCGGATACGGCACGACGATCGTGACGGGCCGCGCGGGAAACGTCTGCGCGAGTGCGCTCTGCCCACCGAGCAAAGCAGCGCACCCTAGAATCACACTCAGAATTGTTTTGATCATCTGGTCGACCTCCTCTTTGTGCGCGGACTCTATCATCCGCGGCCGGGAATGGACCAGCCGGCCGATGGCCGATCCCTCGAGTCCCGCTCGCAGGCCAAGGTCGCGGGCCCAACGTGCCCCCCAGATTGGGCCCGAGCTGGTGGCATTTCTTCACGAAACCGGCGCGGGTACCGGACAGACGCGGCGCGCCAGGCCGTGCGTCACCGCGCTACGGCGTCATGTCTGGCACGCTCCGTGCTCTCCGCAGGGGTATTCGTCAACGCTTCCGGTTCGAGGTACAGCATGGTCCTGCAAACGCTGCGTCTGTCCGCGCTCGCGGCAGCATTCGCCTTCTCGTGCGCGGCACTCGCGCAATCGGCGACGCCCGGTGTGACACCGACGACCATCGTGCTCGGCCAGTCGGCCGCGCTCACCGGTCCGGCGGCCCAGCTCGGCATCCAGATGAACGTCGGCCTCAAGGTCTACTTCGACCACGTCAACGCCCAGGGGGGTGTGAATGGCCGCAGGATCGAGCTGCGCCTCCTCGACGACAAGTACGAGGCGAAGCTCGCCGCGGAGAACACCCGCAAGCTGATCGAGGAGGAGAAGGTCTTCGCGCTGATCGGCTACGTCGGCACGCCCACCTCGGCCGCGGCGATGCCGATCTTCAGCGAGGCCAAGGTGCCGTTCTTCGGGCCGTTCACCGGCGCGCAGCTCCTGCACGAGCCGTTCAACCGCTACGTCTTCAACGTCCGCGCGAGCTACTTCGACGAGACCGAGAAGATCGTCGAGCAGCTCGTCTCGACCGGGATCAAGAACATCGCGGTGTTCTACCAGAACGACAACTACGGCCTGGCCGGGCTGGCGGGCACGGAGCGGGCGATGACTCGCCGCAACATGAAGATCGCCGCCACCGCCACCGTCGAGCGGAACACGGCCGACGTGGCGCAGGCGGTCAAGACCATCGGCAAGTCGAACGCCGATGCCATCGTGATGATCTCGGCATACACATCGATCGCCGCATTCGTGCGCGAGATGAAGAAGACCGGCTACGCCGGCCAGTTCCACAACGTCTCGTTCGTCGGCAGCAAGGCGCTCGCCGACGCCCTCGGCGACGAAGGTCACGGCGTCGCGATCTCGCAGGTCGTGCCGTTCCCGTGGAGCCCCACGACGCGGGTGGTGAAGGAGTATCAGGCCCTGATGAGCGCCGCCGGACACAAGGACTACAACTTCTCCAGCCTGGAAGGCTTTATCGTGGCGAAGGCCTTCACCGAAGGTCTCAAGCGCGCCGGCCGCGACCTCACCCGCGAGCGCCTGATCGCCGCGCTGGAGAGCATGTCCGCGGTCGACCTCGGCGATTTCATGATCGGCTTCGGCCCGGCCGATCATTCGGGCTCGCAGTTCGTCGACCTGACGATCATCGGTCGCCGGGGCAAATTCCTGAATTAGTCCGGCGCGACCACGCATCGTCGGATCGTCGACGGATCGCGACCGCGCCGCGGCGGTTTGTCCGAACGCCGACACCGGCGCGGTACGGGGTGCGCGGCATATGCCACACGCATACGGTAAACGCGATTGCGGCGCGGCCCTGCCGATGACACTGTCATTGCCATGCCAACGCCGCCGCGAGCCGAGCCCATGCGTCACGATGACTTCCATCTGCCGGAGGCGCTGGTAGGCGCGCTCCTCGCGCTCATACTGCTCGTCGCCGCGTTCGTATCGACGCCGGTATCCGCGGCGACCGAGAGCGCTCGGGCTCAAACAATCACCGCCGCAGGGAAGTAGCCTCGTGTTCGGCTTCCTGCGCACGCGTCCCGATCGGATCGACACGCTGATCGGCCCCGGCATCCGGGTCGAGGGCGACCTCGCCTTCAGCGGGGGGCTGAGAATCGACGGCGAGGTGCACGGCAACGTCATTGCCGCATCGGAGCAGCCGAGCGTGCTCGTGATCGGCGCGACCGGCCGCGTGCAAGGCGAGATCCGGGCGACGCGCATGGTAGTGAGCGGCGTCGTGTCAGGATCGATCCATGCGAGCGAGCTCCTCGAGCTCCATCCGGGCGCACGCATCTCCGGGGAGCTCCGTTACGGCGCGCTCGAGGTGCATCCGGGCGCAGTGCTCGAGGTGGAGCTGAGGCGCGAGGTTCCTGCACCGGCGCCCGCAGCGGCACCGCAGGCGCTGGCAACCCCGTCAACGGTTGCCACGACGGCGGCACCAAAGCCGATCGAGCGGCCCGCGCGGGGGCTGATTCCGACGGCAAACGCGGCGTGAGCCTCCTCAGGCCATGCCGACCGTATTCCGCAGCACGCCGATCTTCTCGAGCTCGTTCTCGATCGCGTCGCCCGGCTTGAGATAGCCCTTCGCGGGCACGAGCGGCTCGCTGCCGTCGCCGCCGACCCATTTCCCGCCGAGCTCCGGGTCCGTCGACCACGCGGTGCCGCCCGGCGTGCCGGTGAGGATCACGAACCCCGGCTTGAGCGTGAAGCTGATCGAGAAGAAGTGGATCAGGTGCGCGCACGAGAAGATCATGTTCGCGGTCGAGGCAGACTGCCGCAGCTCGCCGTTGATCCGCGTCCGTAGGCGCAGCTTCTGCGGGTCCGGGATTTCGTCGGCGGTGACGATGCACGGTCCGAGCGGGCACGCGGTCTCGAAGGCCTTGCCGCGGCCCACCTCGTACCAGGTGAAACCCTGCTCGTTGCGCCGGACCTGACGCTCGCGCGCCGTCACGTCGTTCGCGACCGTGTAGCCGAAGACGTGCTCGAGCGCGCGCTCGACCGGGATGTGCCGCCCGGGCTCTCCGATCACGATCGCGAGCTCGGTCTCGGCGTCGAGCTTCTTCGTCAGCCGCTCGTCGTGGATGATCGTGTCGCCGGGCCCGATGACGCAGTCGGCGGTCTTCACGAAGAACTCCGGCTCCTTGCCGGAGATCGGCGTGTTCGCCTTCTCCCTGTTGTGGTCGGTGTAGTTGCTGCCGCTGCACAGGATGGTCGTGGGCACGATCGGCGCGGCGAGCCTCACGCTCGCGAGCGCCCGGCGCCGCGCGCCCGAGGCAAGCGCCTTCCGTGCCGCGTCGAGCGCGGCGGGGCCGCCCGCGATCAGCGCCTGCATGTCGGCGAATCCCGGCAGCTCGACGACGGCGTCGCCGTCGAGCGCGCCCAGACGGGTCGTGCCGTCGAACGTGAATCGGACGATCTTCATTCCGTCTTCCCCATCTTCTGCACCACTGCGGCGAGCCGCTTCGTGTCGGCGTCGAGGAACCGGTCGAACTCCGCGCCCTCGAGGAAGTTGATCGGCGTGTTGATGCCGGCCATCGCGCTCTTGAAGTCCGGATCCTGCACCGCCTGCCGCACCGACGCGCGGATGCGCGCGGCGACGTCGGGCGGGAGCCCGGCGGGCGCGAACATCCCCACCCAGATGTAGAACTCGACGTCGAAGCCCTGCTCCTTCATCGTCGGCACGTCGGGCAGCGCGGCGGTGCGGCTGCCGGCCCAGGATCCGAGCACGCGGATCTTCCCCGACCTGATGTGCGGGCTGGACACGCCCGGTGACTGCGCGCCGAGGTTGGTCTCGCCGGCGAGGAGCGCCGTCATCGCCGGCCCGCCGCCCTTGTAGGGCACGTGGAGGAGCTTCACGTCGGCGGCCTGCGCGAGCATCTCGAAGCAGGTGTGGATCGTGCCGTAGACCCCCGACGAGGCATAGCTGATCTTGCCGGGCCGCGAGCGCGCATCGTCGATCAGCTCCTTGAGCGACTTCCACGGCGCATCCGCCGGCACCAGCAGGATCGTCGGATCGGCCGAGATGAGCGCGATCGACGCGAAATCGGACATCTGGTAGGTCGCCGGCCGGCCGTTCACCCTGTCCGCTTCCGGGATCACGACGATCGACGACAGCGCGGTCATGATCGTGTAGCCGTCCGGCTTCGCTTTCGCGACGTACGCGTGCCCGACCGCGCCGCCCGCCCCGGCCTTGTTCTCGACGACGACGTTCTGACCGAGCGTCTTCGCCATCGCGACCGCGAGCGGCCGCCCGGTAATGTCCGCGATGCCGCCCGGCGGGAACGGCACGATCATCGTGACCGGCCGGTTGGGATAGGGCTGCGCCTGCGCGGCGGCGAGCGCGACGGCCGCGGCGAGCGCGGCCGCCACTGCAACGACTCTCATGCCTCCTCCTTGTGCGTGTACCACCGGCCTCCGCGATTCTATGCGACACGAAGGGCCATCGCGGTCTGGTGCTCCGCAAAACGCGGAAACCGCTGCCACCGGCAGCGGTTCTTTCTGTCCGGTGGGCGCAAGCCGAGGGGCCACCGCCCCTCGGGCCCCCCAAAGTCAGGAAACACGCCGCCTTCGGCACCGTGTTTCTCCTTAGAATGCGGTATGGGCGAATCGAGCGAGTGGGCGTTCCCGGACGAGCTGCAGCCGCGCGCCGCCGACCTGCGCTTCGACCTCGAGGCGGCCCTCGACTCGCTCGTCCTCGTGCGGGCCGAGATCCCGGACGACGCATTCACCGCGTCGATCCTCGGCACCGAGCGCATCGGAAACGGCGTCGTCATCGGCGCCGACGGCCTGGTGCTCACCATCGGCTACCTGATCACCGAGGCGACCGCGATCTGGCTCACGACGAACCAGGGCGCGGCCGTCGCGGGCTACCCGCTCGCCTACGACCAGGCGACCGGCTTCGGGCTGATCCAGCCGCTCGGCCCGCTCGGCGTGCAGCCGCTCGCACGCGGCTCCGCGGCCGAGACGCACGTCGGCGACGCGGTCGTCGTCGCCGGCCACGGCGGCCGTGCGCACGCGCTGAAGGCGAAGCTCTTCGCCAAGCGCGAGTTCGCCGGCTACTGGGAGTACGTGCTCGACGAGGCGCTCTTCACCCAGCCCGCGCACCCGCAGTGGGGCGGCGCCGCGCTCATCAGCGGCGAGGGGCGGCTCCTCGGCATCGGTTCGCTGCTCGTGCAGGAGCAAGTCGACGGGAACCAGGTGCAGGGCAACATGATCGTGCCGATCGATCTCCTCGAGCCGATCCTCACCGACATGGTCACGCTCGGCCGCGCGAAGCGCCCGGCGCGCCCGTGGCTCGGCATGTACACGACCGAGGTGGGCGGGCAGCTCGTGGTCGCGGGCCTGGCGGACAATGGACCGGCGGCCCGCGCATCGGTCCAGGTCGGCGATCTCGTGCTCGAAGTCGCGGGCGAGCGCGTGACCGCGCTCCCGCAGCTCTTCCGCAAGATCTGGAGCCTCGGCCCGCCCGGCACCGAGGTGCCGATGACGCTCGCGCGCGAAGGGTCGATCGCGCGCGTCAAGGTCCGCTCGGCCGACCGCAGCGATTTCCTGAAGAAGCCGCAGCTGCACTGAGCGGGGCCGGGGGGCGCGCGAGCCGCATGTACTTCGACCCGCGCACCGAGAGCCACGGCCTCGCGCACAGCCCCTACACCGCGCTCGTCGTCCCGCGCCCGATCGGCTGGATCTCGACCGTGGACACCGACGGCGTCGTCAACCTCGCGCCCTACAGCTTCTTCAACATGGTTTCGAGCCACCCGCCGTTCGTGCTGTTCTCGAGCGCCGACCGCAAGGACTCGCAGCGGAACGCGGAGGAGACGGGTGAATTCGTCTGCAACCTCGCGAGCTACGAGCTCAGGGACGCGATGAACGCGAGCTCGGCGCCGTACGCGAAGGGCGTGAGCGAACCCGAGCGCATCGGCCTCGAGATGGTGCCGTCGCGCCAGGTGAAGCCGCCGCGGGTGGCACGGACGCCGGCGGCGCTCGAGTGCAAGTACTTCAAGACCGTCGAGCTGTACGGCTCCGACGGCAAGCGCAACCGGTCCTCGGTCGTGATCGGCGAAGTGATCGGCATCTACATCGACGACCGCGTGATCGTCGAGGGCATGGTCGACATCACGCGCATGCGACCGGTCGCCCGGCTCGGCTACCTCGACTACTGCGTGGTCGACGCGTTCTTCACCATGCCGCGCCCCGCTGCACCCGGCGGCCCGTAGCGGCTTGAGTGCCGGCGAGCCGGCTAAGACGGCTTCCGCAGCAGCCGCTTGACCGCGTCGGCGATCACGACCCGGCCCTCGCGCTCGAACGCCTCGTGGTTGTCCTCGATCTCGTCGAGCTTGTAGAGGTAGTTCACCATCAGCCCTGCCGACTGCTTGATGCCCCTCGGGCTCGTGTCGGCGAGCCAGTTGATCCGCTCGAGCCGTGCGCCGTTGCCGAGATGGAAGCGCGCAACCGGATCGAGCGGTCGCTTGTCGGTATCCGGTTGATCCCGGTCGCCGCCCTCCTTCGCTTCGACGAGGTAGTGCGCGCAGAGCCGCATCAGCGTCGCCTTCACCGACTCCGGCGGATGCGCCTCCGAGGCGAACCCCCGGAGGAGGAGCTGGGCGAGCGCCTCGTGCGGATCCTTCGCGTCGGCCTCCTCGCACAGCCGGTCGCGCTCCTGCTTGCCGAAGAAGTCGGGCGTCTTCCGCTTCGCCTCGGCGTCCAGCCAGCGGCGGAAGCCGGGCACCGGCGAGAGCGTCGCGAACACCTTGAGCTTCGGGAAGTCGGCGGCGAGCATGTCGGCAACGCGCTTGATCAGGAAGCCGCCGAACGACACGCCCTTCAGGCCGGCCTGCGTGTTCGAGATCGAATAGAAGATCGCCGCCTGCGCCGCGTGCGGGTCGAACGCCGGCGCGCTCTCGTCGAGCAGGCCGTGGATGTTGTCGGCCATGTCCTTGACGAGCGCGATCTCGACGAAGATCAGCGGCTCGTCGGGCATGCGCGGGTGGAAGAACGCGTAGCAGCGCCGGTCCGAGTCGAGCCGGTTGCGGAGATCCGTCCACGAGCGGATCTCGTGCACCGCCTCGTACGCGATCAGCTTCTCGAGCAGTGCCGCGGGCGAGCTCCAGCTGATCCGGCGGAGCTCGAGGTTGCCGATGTCGAACCAGCTCGCGAAGAGCGACGAGAGCTCCTCGTCGAGCACCTCGAGCTGCGGGGCGTCGGCGAGATACCGGAGCACGTCGGCGCGCACGTCGACGAGGAACTTCACCCCCTCCGGGAGCAGGTTGAACTGCTTGACGATGCGGATCCGCGGGCTGCCGAGCGCGAGGCGGAGCTCGGACTCGGCGGCGCGCCGCCCGGGCCCCTGCGCGTCGAGGTACGCCTGGATCGCCCGGTTCACGCTCATCTCGTCCGGGCCGAACTCCTCGGCGAGCAGGCCGAGGAACGATCGGCGCCCTTCGTCGTTGAGCGTCCGGTAGAGCGTCGCGAGCGTCGCGATCCGCTGCCGCGCAGACGCTTCGCCGCCGGTGCCGGCGAGCGCGTCGCGGAAAGTCGCGCGCGTCAGCCGGAGGTCGGACGCCGAGAGCGGCTGGGCGGCGCGCGGCTCGCCGGTCCGCGTGAGCCAGTTCCAGAACGCGCGCACCCGGCCGAGCCGGTCGTTCTGGGCTTCCGTCTCGACGGGTTTCGCGGGCTTGTTCATCGATGGCGCCTGCTCGATTTTACGGGATAGGTGCCGGGCAGCGCCCCGGCGACCGGGTGATGCGCGTCGACCTCACCCCGGGGGCCGAGCCGGCGGCCGGGGGGAAAGCGCCGTAACAATAGTTCACGATCGATCCGGCCCCGGTCGGCTAGGGTAGAGACCCGAGACCGGAGGGAACGACGTGGGCGCCGGATTGTTCCTCGAGCGGGCACACGAGTACGTCGCGTGGCGGTCGGCGATAAAGGTGCGCATCGCCGACTATGCCGGCTGGCTCGACGCGCACGACCTGCTCGACCACTTCACGCGGGTGAGGGTCGAGCGCCTGCTCTCGCACACCGAGACCGAGCGGCTCACGGTCGCGGTCGTGGGCGAGTTCTCGCGCGGGAAATCCGAGCTGATCAACGCGCTCTTCGCCCCCGGGTTCGGGCGCCGGCTCCTGCCCGCGTTCCCGGGGCGCAGCACGATGTGCCCGACCGAGCTGCAATGGGACCCTTCGGCGCCGCCGTCGATCCGCCTCCTCAGGATCGAGACGCGCGCCACCGACACCACGCTCGAGGACCTCAAGCGGCAGGACGAGGACTGGCTGGTGCTGCCGCTCGACCCGAGCGACGCCAAGCAGGTGTCGGACGCGTTCGCGCAGGTCAGCCGCACGCGCCTCGTGCCGCTCGCCGAGGCGCGGCGCTACGATCTCGTGCCCGCAAGCGTCGGCAACGTGTCGTCCCTCGCCGGCGAGGCGATGGTCGACATCCCGTGCTGGCGACACGCGATCGTCAACTTCCCGCACCCGCTGCTCGCGCAAGGCCTCGTCATCCTCGACACGCCGGGCCTGAATGCGCTCGGCTACGAGCCCGAGCTCACGCTCAGCCTGCTGCCGAGCGCGCACGCCCTGATCTACGTGCTGTCGATCGACACCGGGGTGAGCCAGAGCGACCTCGACGCGTGGCGCGACTACATCGCGCCGTGCGCCGGCCACAGGAATGCCTGCTTCGTCGCCCTCAACAAGATCGACACGCTGTGGGACGGGATCAGGACGCGGGAGGAGATCGCGCACCACGTGAGCCGCCAGGTGGCGCAGGTGAGCGACGCGCTGCGCGTCCACGCGAACCGGGTGCTGCCGGTGTCGGCACAGAAGGGGCTGGTCGCGAACGTGATCGACGACGATCAACTCCTCGAGCGGAGCGGCATCGCCGCGCTCGAGGAGGCGCTGCTCTCCGAGCTGATCCCCGCGCGCCACCGGATCATCCTGGAGACGCTGCGCGACGAGGTGCGGACGCTGATCGAGGACATCCGCGTCAGCGTGCGCTCGCGGCTCGAGGACGTCATCGGTCAGCTGGCCGAGCTCGAGTCGGCACGCGGCGAGAAGCGCGGCGCGAGCGAGGTGCTGCTCCTGCAGGCCCAGGGCGAGAAGCTGGCGTTCGAACGCGGGCTCGCGCACCTGCAGGCGCTGCGCACCCTGTTCGCGGACCGCTCGAACGCGCTCTTCACGCAGCTCAGCCTCGACGCCCTCGACGCCGAGGCCCGGCGCACGCTCAGCGTGATGGCGCAGAGCTACTTCACCGCCGGGATGCGCCAGGGAATGCGAAGCTACTTCGACGTCGTCCGCTCGCGGATGGAAGCCGCGGCCGCAATCGTCGACGATCTGCACGACCTCATCGGACGGATGCAGGAGGAGTACGAGCGGCACGGCGGCATGGAGCTCGCGCCCGTGCGCGAGCACTCGCTGCACAGGTTCGTGCGCGAGGTCGACCAGATCGAGCGGGTCTACGTCACGCGTTTCGACACGCTGTCGACGATGCTCACCCACGAGCAGGTCGCGCTCACGCGCCGGTTCTTCAGGACGCTCGCCACGCAGATCAAGCGCATCTTCGTGGTCGCCAACCACGACGCGACCCAGTGGCTGCGGAACGGCCTGCGGCCGCTGGAGCGGCAGATCCGCGACCGGCAGGCGATCCTGCGCGAGAAGCTGGTCGCGGTGAAGCGGATCCACGCCGACGTCGACTCGCTGAAGAGCCGGGTCGCGGCCCTCGAGGCCGCCAAGCGGGAGTTCGACCGGCAATCGAGGCACCTGCAGTCGATCCTGGACGAGACCGAGCGCGAGTTCCTGTGGCTGCCGGGGGCGTTCGTGCAGGCCGGGCTGGCGGACCGGGCGAGCGGCGCCGGGCTCCGGCGCACGATTCCCGCCTCCACCGTCGGCGATCGTCCGGACGCCTTGCGGGCGGGCTGAAGCGGTCGGTACCGAGTCCGGCGGCGGCGCGCTTGCCGCGGGCCCCACGGCGGCTCTTGACGGCCCGGCCTCGGCCGGTATCTTTGCCGCACCGCCGATGGACTACGTCACCGAGCTCGAGCGCAGGGTCCCGGTCGCCGGCGAGTACGACGTCGTCGTGCTCGGGGGCGGCCCGGCGGGCATCGCCGCGGCGACCTGCGCGGCGCGCGGCGGCGCGACCGCGCTGCTCGTCGAGCGCTACGGCTTCCTCGGCGGCATGGGGACTGCGGCCGGCGTCACCAACTTCTGCGGCCTCTTCGCCAACGTGCGCGGCGACATCCGGCAGGTGGTGCACGGCGTCGCCGACGAGCTGCTCGAGCGCATCCGGGGCCTGGGCGGCCTGAGCGAGCCGCACCTCGTTCTCGGCCTGACCAAGGCGCAGGCGTACGACATGTCGGCGTACAAGTGCGCGGCCGACGACCTCGTGCTCGGCGCCGGCGCGAAGCTCGCGCTGCACGCGACCGCGGCCGGCGTCGCGATGAAGGACGCGCGCACGGTCGACGCCCTCCTCGTCGAGACGAAATCGGGGCGCCGCGCGTTCCGCGGGCGGATCTTCGTCGACGCCTCCGGCGACGGCGATCTCGCCGCGTGGGCCGGCGCGCCGTGGGAGAAGGCGGCGGACCTCCTCTTCCCGACGCTCATGTTCCGGGTCGCCGACGTCGATCCGGTGCGCGCCGGCGAGGCCTGGCGCGACATCCCGGAGCTGATGGCGGACGCCGAGGCGAAGGGCGAGTTCCGGTTCCCGCGGAAGGGCGCGATCGTGCGGCCGCAGAAGCATCCGACGGAGTGGCGCGCGAACGTGACGCAGATCGCGAATCCCGACGGCACCGCGATGGACGGCACCGACGCGGACCAGCTCGGCGCGGGCGAGATCGAGGGGCGGCGCCAGATCCGCGACTACATCGCGTTCCTGCGCAGCCGCGTGCCCGGCTTCGAGCGCGCGTACGTGCTCGACATCGCGCCGCAGGTCGGCGTGCGCGAGACCCGGCGGGTGCTCGGCGAGTACGTGCTGACCGGCGAGGACGTGCTGAGCTGCGCCGACTTCGGCGACACGATCGGGGTGAACGGCTGGCCGCTCGAGCGGCACGTCGCCGGCGACGTCGAGTGGAGCTGGCCGCCGATCCCGCGCTCGCGCGGCTACAACCAGCTCCCCTACCGGATGTGCCTGCCGCGCGAGGTGCACAACCTGCTCGTCGCCGGCCGCTGCGCGTCGATGACCCACGACGGCCAGTCGGCGTCGCGGGTGAGCGGCCCGTGCTTCGTCATGGGCCAGGCGGCGGGCACCGCGGCGGCGCTCGCGCTGAACGCCGGCGTCGCCCCGCGCGGACTCGACGTGGCGGGGCTGCAGGCGCAGCTCCGCCGCGATGGCGCGTTCCTCGGTGACGAGAACCGGAGAGCAAAACCATGACCGGATTGCGGGTGATGCTCGTGATGCTCGGGCTCGCGCTGTGTGGAGCCGCCGCGGCGCAAGGTGCCTGGCCGACGAAGCCGATCCGCATGATCGTCCCGTTCCCGCCCGGCTCGTCGCCCGATCTCGTCGCACGGATGATCAACGACAGGCTCGGCGCGGTGCTCGGCCAACCGGTCGTCGTGGAGAACAAGCCCGGCGCCGGCGGCATGGTCGGTACCGCGCAGGTGGCGAAGGCGGCTCCCGACGGTTACACCTTCGGCGTCTCGATTCCCGGCCCGCTCGCAGTGAACACGGTCCTGGTGAAGAACATGGAATACGACCCGTTCCGGGAGCTCGCGCCCGTCACGGTGGTCGCCGCGAGCCCGAACGTGCTGGTCGTGGACGCGAGGCTCGGAGCGAGCACGCTGCAGGAATTCATCGCTCTCGCCAGAGCGCAGCCGGGCAAACTCAACTACGGCTCGGTCGGCAACGGCAGCGCCTCGCATCTCACGATGGAGCTGCTGAAGCAGCGCGCCGGCATCGACCTCGTGCACGTGCCTTACCCCGGTAGCCCGCAGGTCAACACGGCGATCCTGAACGGCCAGATCGCCGGCGGCTTCGTCGTCCCGGCAACCGCGATGCCGCTCGTCCAGGGCGGGCGGCTCAAGGCGCTCGGCGCGACCACGACGACGCGCAGCGTCGTGCTGCCCGACGTGCCGACCGTCGCCGAGCAGGGGTTCCCGGGGTTCGAATCGACCGCCTGGATCGCGATGGTCGCCCCGGCGAGGACCGCGCAGTCGATCGTGAACCGCCTCGCCGAGGAATCGGTGAAGATCATCCGCTCCGACGACGTGCGCGAGCAGATGATCCGGATCTATTTCCAGCCGGTAGGCACCGCGCCCGAGGCGCTTGCGATCCTGATGCGCGAGGAGGCCGACCGGTGGGGAAAGGTGATCAAAGCGGCCGGTGTGAAGCCCGGCTGAGTCGCGCGCGCGACATCTTCCACATCGCGACCACGCTGCTGCGGCAAGTTCCCTTATTGCAAGACCGCTTGTCGTCGTAAAGTAGCCTTCGGTCGCTCCGGCGAAGGGCGGCCGCATGGAGTGCGGGGCTCACGCGGCGCCGCACCACGAGTGGCGGCCAGCCGAGGGGACGAGAACACGTGTCGGGCGCAGCCCAGCCGATAGACCGCAGAGCTTTCCTCAACCAGTGCCGCGGCGCGGTCGAGCGGCAGCTCGGAAAGGAGCTCGAGCCCCTGCTCGAGGCGCTGCCCGGCCAGCTCGACGAGCTCGGCCGCCAGAGCCGCGACCGCGACGAGCGCGACCAGTACTCGCAGGCCTCCGCGCGGCTCGCCCGCGATCGGGACGCGTTCTTCGCCGCCTTCCGCAAGGAGTACGACGACTCCTTCGAGACCTACGCCAAGGCGCTGCAGGGCGCCACACCGCCGGTCGGCACCCCCGGCCGCGACGAGCTCGCGGCCATGAAGACCAACGTTCTGGAGAACGAGGTCGCGGTCGGGAAGCTCGCGGCGAAGTTCAAGGAACACGCGACCGCCGAGCTCACCGAGCTCTCGGCGCGGGTGGCGGCGATGTTCAAGCGCGGCGGGCTCGGCGACGGGGACAACCCGCTCGGACCGCTACCGATCGCCCGCAGCGTCTACGCCGGCTTCTCCGCCCTCAAGATCGAGGGCCGCGCGATGAAGGCGATCCGCGGCGAGCTCGAGAAGCGCCTGCCCAACGTGGTGCGCGAGATGTACCAGAACGCGAACCGGGCGTTCGCCGGGCTCGGCATCGAGCCCGCCACGGGCCGGGGCGCGGCGCCCGCCGCCGCGCTGGCGCCCGCGCCGCGAGCGAGCGACGAGCCGTCGCCCGACGCCCTCGCCGCTGCCGAGAAGGCGATCACCCACGCGCTCGCCGGTACGCCGCTGCCGCCGATGCTCGATCTCTTCTTCAGCCAGACCTGGGTGCGAGTGGTCGCTCGTGCGCACGCGGTAGGCGGCGCGACGTGGCAGCAGACGGCCGCGACGACGCAGGAGCTCGTCTGGAGCCTCAAGCCCAAGCCCGATCCGGCCGAGCGCGCGAAGCTCGTCGGCGCGCTCCCGGGTCTGCTCAAGAAAGTCGGCGCGGCGATGGAGGCCGAGCTGGACGCGGACGGCCGCAAGCTCGTCTTCGACGCGCTGATGGCGCACCACCGCGAAACCCTGCAGCCGGCCGCGAAGCCGGGCGGCTGACGGCCGCGCGGAGTCAGGGGAAGCGCATCAACGCGGACGGCGAGCCGCCCGCCGGAGCGCCCGGGTCAGGACCCGCTGAACCAGTTGTAGCCCTGGTCCTCCCAGTAGCCACCCGGGTAGTTGTTGGTGACGAAGATGCCGACGATGTGCTTCGGGTTCTTGAACCCGAGCTTCGTCGGCACCCGGAGCTTCATCGGGAAGCCGTACTTCGGCGGCAGGAGGTCGCCCCCGTAGCGGAACGTGAGCTGCGTTTGCGGGTGCAGCGCCGTCGCCATGTCGATGCTCGAGTAGTAGTCGTCGGCGCAGGCGAAGCCGACGTACTTCGCGGTGGTGTCGGCGCCGATCCGCTCGAGGAAGGTCGCGAAGCGCACCCCGGTCCACTTGCCGATCGCGCTCCAGCCCTCGACGCAGATGTGACGCGTGATCTGGGTGCTCTGGGGCAGCGCGTAGAGCTCGGGCAGCGTCCAGGACTTCTTCTCGCGGACGAGCCCGCCGAGCTGCAGCTTGTAGGTCGCGCCGTCCACCGTCCGGACCTCGTCCTCGCCGTAGTACGCGTTGAACGGGAACGGCGCCGTGATCGCGCTCTCCGGGTACTCGGGCGCGAGCCTGTTCGGGTCGAACAGCCACGACTGCACGCCGTCGTTCCACCGCGACATCGCCCACAGCACCTTCTGCACGCCCTCGCCGTCGGTGATGCTGCAGCCGGAGAGCATCGCAAGCGCGCCGAGCGAGAGTCCGCGCCCGAGAAAGCGCCGGCGCTCGAGGCTCGCGATTTGCCGCGCCGGGTGATCGGCGAGGCTCAGTGCCATGCCGCGTCGTTTCATGACCGCCTCCTTGCGCGTCCGGTGAACATGGTCGGGAGGGTCCGCGGCACCAGGATCACCATGAGGATGTGAACGAGCACGATGACGACCATGAGCGCCATCGCGAAGAAATGCAGCAGCCGCGCGCCC
>Ga0335084_10000140_pt1 | contig 51512 bp, 50 predicted proteins | sample Lox_Sample_44_FD_206721 | JGI IMG/M metagenome (GOLD analysis project Ga0335084, IMG submission 206721) | Soil microbial communities from Loxahatchee National Wildlife Refuge, Florida, United States - Lox_Sample_4.4 | ecosystem: Environmental > Terrestrial > Soil > Wetlands | place: USA...
TATCTTTAGGCATTTCCTCAGCAGATTCAACTTAGGGGTGATTGATGAAACATGTGATTCTCGGGACAGCCGGGCACATCGACCATGGAAAAACTTCGCTTGTCAAAGCCCTTACCGGGGTGGATACCGATCGTTTGAAAGAGGAGAAAGAAAGAGGGATCACCATTGAACTGGGATTCACTTTTTTGGACCTTCCGAGTGGGATCCGATTGGGGATTATTGACGTACCGGGTCACGAGAGATTCGTTAAGCATATGGTGGCAGGCGCTTGGGGGGTCGACCTAGTCGCCCTTGTTATTGCTGCAGATGAGGGGGTCATGCCACAGACGAGGGAGCATTTAGATATCTGCAGACTCTTGAAAGTAAATAAAGGGTTGGTTGTCCTGACCAAAATCGACCTGCTTGACCGTGAATTGTTAGAGTTGGTTAAGGAGGAGGTCGGTGAAATCGTCCGGCATACCTTCTTAGAAAATGCTCCAATCCTTCCTGTCTCCTCCGTGACAGGAGAAGGGATTCCTCAACTCCTTTCGGCTCTCGACCTTCTTTCCCAGGAGATCAGGGAGAGGTCCTCCGAGGGTCTATTTCGCCTGCCGATCGACCGTGTCTTTACCATAAAGGGTTTTGGAACGGTGGTAACGGGGACCATGATTTCCGGAAACCTTTCTCAAGGAGAAACGGTCCAAATTCTTCCATCCGGCTTGGAAGGGAAGATCAGAAACCTCCAAGTCTATGGCCGAAGTGTTGAGAAGGCGGTCGCAGGGGAAAGGGCGGCAGTCAACCTTCAAGGCATAGAAACTTCGGCAATCGAGCGAGGGGACGTTCTCATACGACCGAACACCCTTCACGCCACTCAACTGATCGATGCTTATCTTGAATATTTGCCCCATGCCCCGCGCTCCTTGAAGCACCGCACCAGGCAGAGATTTCATGTGGGGACTACCCTGACGGGTGCATCCGTTTATCTTCTTGACCGGGACGAGCTGGCTCCAGGACAAGCCGGCTTTGTCCAATTGAGGTTGGAACAACCGGTGGTTGCTCTCCCGCAAGACCGCTTTGTTATCCGGGGTTCTTCCGCCATCCAAACCATCGGAGGGGGCGTGATTCTGGACGCTCATCCCGACAAGCACAAAAGGTTTTCATCCCCCGTGATCGCTGACCTGAGTCTCCTTAAGGACGGGACGAGCGAGCAGGCGCTGCGACAGCATATCGATCATTCAGGGATGCGAGGAATTGCCCTGGAGGAGCTATCGAACCGCGTGGAGATGCCGCCGAGTGACGTCCAGACTGTCATCCGACATTTGGAAGGGAGAGGGGATCTCTTGCTCATTGATTCTGAGAAATTAAAGGTTATTGCAAAAGGCCCCTATCAGGCATTAAGAAGAATGGCGTTGGCCCAATTGGGAGAATTCCATCAGCGGTTTCCGATGAGATCTGGATTGTCCAAAGAGGAGTTGAGGACAAAACTTCCTCCCGAGATGGATGTCAAGCTTTTCCAAATCCTCGTCAGCGACCTCATCCAGTCGAAAGAAGTCGCGTTGGAAAAGGATAAATTGAGACTTTCCGGTCACCATATCTCGTCCGTCGATGAGAAGGGGCTGGCGAAGCGCGTGGAAGCGGCTGTTCTGAAGGGAGGGCTCCAGCCCCCGTCTCCGAAGGAATTGTCGGTAGAATGGTCTGAAAATGAAGGAGAGGTTCGAGCCGTATTTGACCATCTGGCTCATGAAGGAGTTTTGGTGAGGATCAAGAATGACATTTATTTCCACCATGTCTCGTTCGAAAGTTTGAGAGATCAACTGATCGCCTATTTAAAGAGTCACCAGGAAATCACGACCCCTCAGTTTAAGGAGATGACCAAGGCCTCCAGAAAATACGTCATCCCGCTCATTGAGTATTTTGACCAGATTAAACTGACCCTTCGATTAGGAGAAAAGAGGGTCCTAAGGGGCGCTTCTCAAAAGGCCGAAAAAAAGTTATAATCATTCCGCATTTGAAAGGTGGTTAGAATGACGAGCACAAAAAAGATTATAAAAAGGAAGCTGAAAGAGCCCGATGAATTTATCACCCTTTCTGAGAGGATCTATCTTTTCGTCACCCATCATGCCAAACCCATCGCCCTGGGGGTGGGTTTTGTTTTGGTCCTCTTATTACTGATCTTTCTATTCCAAACGTGGGAAAGGAAAAATTCGGAAAGTGCGAATCAAATGTTTAATGCCGCCGTCGAGATTTACCAGATGGTCAGTTCCCCGTATCGGGAAGGAGCTCCCGAAGAATATAAAAATGTGATAGAAAGATTCAATGAAGTCATGACCAAGTTCCCGAAAACGCAGGCCGGTAAACTCGCCATTTTATACAAGGGAAACCTCCATTTGCGGCTGGGCGAATTTGATGAAGCCATCAAAGCCTATGACGATTACCTCAAAAAAGCAGGGAAGGAAAAGCTCTATCGCGCGTTTGCCATGGAGGGCCTTGGCTATTCCTACGAGGGCAAAAGGGATTATGAAAAGGCCATGCACGCCTTTCAAAAAGTCATTGATTTGGGAGAGAGTTTCCAGTTGGCAAATGCCTACTTAGACCTCGGTCGATGTAACGAAAAAATGGGAAAGACGAAGGAGGCACTCGAGAATTACAGGAGTTTTATGAAGCGTTCTCAAAAATCCCAGATGGCGAATATCGTACTGAGAAAAATGTCCACTCTTGAGAAATAGGGGAGGGGCACCACCCGGAGAAATCAAATGTCACCCGGCTGATTGAGGTGAATTCACGAGGGATAGAGAAAGGGCGAATCCCATTCCGAATGTGGTTCGCCCTTTGCTCTTAAGCCCTTTGGAACAAAGAGAGGAAAGCCCACTGTTATCGCCCTCATTCGACTCCCGTTGAAAAAAAAAGGAATGATCTCCCGACTCCGAACCCCCTGTTTTTCACTTCAGCATACCCTGGAATGCGGGCAATTTTTCAGATTTACCAAGGTCCTAGACACTTATCTTATTCAATCCTCCAATAAGATCTTTTCCGTCCGGCAGTCCGGAGAGTTCCTCTTCTATGAGGGAGTTGAAGAGCCTTTCGTGTTCCATTTTTTCAGGTTGGACGAGGATTTGGATTTCATTTATAAAAACATCGACCGGGATCCCATCATTCACCAGGCCATCGCAAAATACCGGGGGTTGAGAATGATCCGGCAGGATCCATGGGAGTGTTTGATCTCTTTTCTGTGTTCGTCTGCCAAGGCCATTTCCCAGATACGGTCGATGATCGAGGTGCTCTGTAAATCCTCTGGAAAGAAGATCTCCTGGGGGAACCACGTGGGTTACGGATTTCCGGACCCTCACTGCATGGAAACCCCTCTTCAATTGGAACCTGTCAAGGCCGGGTTCAGGACCAAATATCTCGTCAAGGCGAGTCAATGCGTCGACCGAAGCGATCTCGTATCGCTGAGAAGTCTCTCCTACAAAGAAGCAAGGAAACGGTTGATGAGCCTTTCAGGAGTGGGGAGAAAGGTGGCCGATTGCACGCTTCTTTATTCCTTGGATTTTCTTGAAGCCTTTCCGATGGACACCTGGATTAAGAAGGGCTTAAGAGAGGTCTATTTCAAGGGGAGGAAGGCGGGAGAAAGGGCAATGGAAGAATTCGTCTCCGATCATTTTGGCCGATACGCGGGTTATGCGCAACTCTATCTCTTCCAGTTTTGGCGCCATCATCTGCACTTTTGAACCTTGAACGACAGACTTGGAGAAAGGATTGACAAGCTTAGGGGCGGTGGGTTAAGAGAGGTCAATTTAAGAAAATCGCTTCAAGTCGAGGGATGGGATGAAGATTGAGTTTATACAGGCGAGGGATTTGCCAGACGCGTGGTTTCAATGTGTCTATAACCTCTTTGAGAAGGGTTATGAATATACCATCGACCGGGGGAGTTTCAAGGGCCAGAAGAGGATGGAATATGACTATATCGTTGTCCAGATTACCCATCCGGGCACAAGACCTCTTATCCCGGACATCCCTCCCGGTTGCAATGTTCCCCCTCCGACCTCCATGGAATATGTGGAACAATATCTTGAAAAGTTAATTACCTCGAGAAAAGATGTCCATGAGACCTACACCTACGGAGAGGATCTCGAAAAGCAGATTGATGAAGTCATCCGGATGTACCAGGAAGACGGACTCAATACGAATCAGGCTTACATGGCGGTCGGCAATGCCAGTTCAATTTTACTCCAGGACCCGCAATGCCTTCGCGGCATTGATACGCGTGTTCGTTATGGAAAACTTCATTTTATGCTCTACTTCCGTTCGTGGGATTTGTGGGCGGGATTCCCATCCAATCTGGCTGGACTTCAACTCCTCAAGGAGTATATGGCGAAGGAGATTGGGGTAGAAGATGGCGAGATGATCGCTTCCAGCAAGGGACTCCACATTTATGACTATTGCTGGGACCTGGCAAAGACAAGAACCGGAAGATAAGCGGAAAGCCTTACGAATCTCCCTCGATCGTTCCTCCCTTCCGATCGAGTCATCGTTTGGTAGCAACTCAGCTTCTCAAACGTTATCGCCTCGTTCCACAAAAGCATAAGCGCTATGATTGTGAATCGACTCGAAGTTTTCAGATTCGACAGTAAACCAGGTGATGTTCTTATCCTTTTTTAACCGTTTGGCAATCTCTCTCACCACATCCTCAACAAACATAGGATTTTCGTAACCTTTTTCTGTCACATATTTTTCATCGGGCCTCTTCAAAATGGAATAAAGGTCGCAGGAGGCACATTCCTCGATGAGCTGGATGATATCTTCAATCCAGATGAACTTTCTGAAGCGAAGATTGACCGTGACAAGGGATCTTTGATTGTGTGCTCCGAATTGGCTAATCTCTTTTGAGCAAGGGCACACCGTCGTGATCGGAACGACAATTCCCATATAGAAATCCTCTTTTTCATTGCTTGAACCGCAGATTCGACAGATATATTCCATCAGACTCCTCGACTTCGTCACAGGAGCTTCTTTCTCGATGAAATAGGGGAATTCTACCTCGAGGTGGGCGGTCTTGGCTTTCAACTTCCTTTTGACCTCTGTCAGAATCTTCGAGAAGTTCTTAATAGCGATATCTCCCTTGTATTGATTAAGGATTTCCACAAAGCGACTCATATGGGTTCCCTTGAAGCGGTGAGGAAGATCCACATACATATTGACACTGGCCACCGTATGCTGAAAACCTTTCGCCTTATCCAGGACGGTGATCGGATAGCGGATATTTTTTACCCCGACTTTATTGATCTCAATCTTCCGATGATCCATTTGATTCTGAATATCATTCATGGTCATCTCCCGAAATAGGTGGCACTCGAAGTTTCTGACTCCCATGCCGTGACCTTTTTAACGGTCCCCGGGTGTCCCTTCAGATCTCGCCTCAATCTGTCGAAGACATATTTTGCGATATTTTCAGAAGAAGGTTCCACTGCAGAAAAATAAGGGAGATCGTTGAGATAGGTATGGTCCAAAGGCTTCAAGACCTTTTCCACTATTTGTTTCAAGATTCCGAAGTCGATGACCACCCCGTCCTTACCCAATCGATTGGACACGACAGAAACCTCCACTTTCCAGTTGTGGCCGTGCAATGCTTCGCATTTTCCATGAAGAAAACGGAGTCGGTGGGCACCCGAGAAATGGGAACGGACGGTGATCTCATACATTGCCATTTTCCTTTTTCATGAAATGGTTAGCTTTTAACGACAAAAAACCCGCAGAAGCAGCTCGAATTTGTTGATTTAAGCCCCGGCATTTGTCATTTTTATTCGTCACTTCGTCTGCCAGGTGCGCAGGAAAAGTTCCGGAAGGTAGCTGCATGCGGTCCATAAAAATCTGGGAACACACTGCCTTGAGTAGGATCTTCCCATGGCTACATCTGAGTTCAGTCTATCAAGAGGACCCTCACATCCATGACGTTCGTGTGCGTCGGTCCGGTGATCAGAAGGTCTCCTAATTTCTCAAAAAAAGGATAGGCGTCATTGTTGTCAAGACAGAAATTCGGATCCAGCCCCAGGGATCTTCCTCTCTGGACGGTGGTATGATCAGCGATTGCGCCCGCTGCGTCCGTGGGTCCATCCGTTCCATCCGTCCCCCCACTCAGGACGACCACCCTTTCGACCCCGTCGATTTCTAAAGCTCCCGCCAGGGCAAATTCCTGATTTCTCCCTCCGAGCCCTTTCCCCTTGATGGTCACAGTGGTTTCGCCTCCGGAAAGGATGCAGGCGGGCATGGGAATTGGATTCCCGCTGAAAATGACTTCTTTTGCAATGGCCGTGTGGAACCGGGCCGCCTCCCGTGTCTCGCCCTCGATCGAGGAAGAGAGGATGAGGGGGTTGAAGCCAAGGGCGGCGGCTTCTTCTCTTGCCGCAAGAAGGGAAAGGATATTCGACCCCACGAGACTGTTGTAGACCCCCTCGAAAATCACTTCTTGAGGCTTGGGGGTCTCCTCAGCCTTCCCCTCTTTCCCGAGTTGGAGATGTTTGCGAATCGAGGGCGCAATTTCGTTAAGCAAGTCATATTTTTTCAAAATCTCCCAGGCCTCTTCAAAGGTGGACGGGTCGGCAACGGTAGGGCCGGAGCCAATGACATCCAGATGATCTCCAACCACGTCGGAGAGGATGAACCCGATGACCGCGGAAGGGTAAGCCCACCTGGCGAGCCATCCTCCTTTGATCCTGGAGATATGTTTCCGGATGGTATTGATTTCCTTAATGTCGGCTCCGCAGTCGAGAAGGAATTGGGTCACCTCTTGTTTCTCTTTGAGGTCGATGTGGTCGGCCGGAAATGGAAGAAGGGCGGAGCCGCCTCCCGATAGGATAAAAATCACCAGATCTTTTGGTCCGGATTCCTGGAGGAGACGCTGGATCTTTTTCGCTCCCTCGAAACCCTTCCGGTCAGGAAGCGGGTGACCGGCCTCGATGATTTCTGTTCTGGCGAGAGGCAGCCGATGCCCGTATTTTGTGGTGATGATCCCTCTTGTGATTCGATCGTCGAAGATTTCTTCGATCGCCTGTGCCATGGCACCGGCTGCCTTCCCGGTGCCGACAAGGAATATTTTCTCAACTCCCTTCAACTCAAAACTTTTTTCTGAATTCCTATCCGTTTTGATGAATAAGCGATCCTTTTCAATTCGAATTCTCTCTTTCAGGATTCTGGATGGATCGACTGCAGACAGGGCTTTCTTGAAGATGGCTTTCGCCATTCTCTTCATCTCGTCCAAAGGAAAATGTTCCAAAGTCATACCCTCCGGTTTAACTCCCTGAAATTTATAACCCTCCCCCCATTTTTAGTCAACTCTCAGCCGCCCTTCAAAAACCCCGCCGTTACGATATTTATTGAAGGCCGGCCTTCATCCAGAGGTCTCAGATCCGTCTGTTTAAATGAGTCTTTTAACGGGTTGCGAAGTTTTACACTTTACGCCCTTTCTGTTATATTAAGTTAACAAGATTCGTGAAGGATATAAAGAATCGTGGAGTTGCCCCTTCGATACATTCTGACCGTCTCAGAACTCACCCAAGAAATCAAAGAGATTCTTGAAAGGAGATTTGCCCAAGTTTGGGTCGAGGGAGAAGTCTCAAACCTCCGGATCCCCCCTTCCGGGCACATCTACTTCACCCTGAAGGATGACGCCAGCCAGATTCGAGCCGTCCTCTTCAAGACGCAGGCACGAACCCTTCGCTTCGCTCCTAAAGATGGCCTTCATGTCGTTTGTCGGGGGAGAGTCAGTCTTTACGAGAAGAGAGGGGATTACCAGCTGATCCTGGAATCCATGGAGCCTAAGGGGATGGGAGCGCTTCAACTCGCCTTCCTCCAATTGAAAGAGAAGCTCGAAAAGGACGGACTCTTTGACCCGGCGCGCAAGAAGCCGATCCCCATGGTCCCGCAAAAAATTGGCGTGATCACATCTCCGACGGGTGCTGTCATTCGAGATATGCTCCACATTCTCAACCGGCGATTCGAGAATCTTCATATCCTCCTTTACCCCGTTCGTGTTCAAGGAGAAGGAGCGCCCGGCGAAATTGTTGAAGCGCTAACGGACTTCAATCAACGGATGGACGTTGACGTGATCATTCTGGGCAGAGGAGGAGGGTCACTGGAAGATCTGTGGGCATTCAATGAGGAGGCTGTCGCCAGGGCGATTTACCATTCGAAGATCCCCATCATCTCCGCAGTCGGTCATGAGACGGATTATACCATCTCGGACTTTGTGGCGGACCTGAGAGCACCCACGCCGTCTGCGGCCGCAGAATTGGTGGTCAGGGACAAAAGAGAAATTAAACATCTCCTCCACCATTTACGGGGGCGTCTGGAGAGTGAGGCGGTTCAAACGCTTCAGGAATATCGAACCCACTTGTCCCATCTTGTAAGAATCTTCAGGGAGCCCGAAAAGAAAATCGAAGAATATTTTTTGCGCATGGATGATCTGATGAACCGGCTTCGCTTTTTGACCTCGTGGACTTTTAAGAGAAGCAAGGAGAAGCAACTGCATCTCAGTGAGAAACTGCTTCTTCGAAATCCCATGGAAAGGTTGAAACATGTCAGATTATCCGTTTCAGAGGGTAGCAGGAGAATGGAGCAGCTCGTCAGGCACGGGATTGAAATTTATCGCCACCGGGTAGGGGGGACTTCGGGAAAGTTGGATTCGTTAAGCCCCCTTTCCATCCTTCGAAGGGGGTACAGCATTACGCGTCAAGTTCCTGCGTTACACATTGTGAGAGATGCTATTCAAGTCCAGCCAGGAGACAGAGTGGAGGTGAGGCTTTTCCGGGGAAAACTACTCTGCGCCGTTGAAAAAACGGATAGGTCTTGACGATCGTGGGTTTTAAAATATAGAATTAATCTTCAAATGCAGGCTTTTTCCCTTGTGTGAGGTCAGAAGGGGGTCCGACAGTATGGGAAAGGGAGACCATGCCAAAGGAAAGGTTTGAAGACGCGCTCAATAAACTGGAAAAGATCGTGTCTCAATTGGAGGAGGGCGACATCGCTTTGGAAGAATCTTTGAAACTCTTTGAAGAAGGCATCCGACTGTCGCGTTTTTGCAACCAAAAACTGGACGAAGCAGAGAAGAAAGTGGAGATTCTGTTGAAGGACAAGAATGGAATGCTTAAAACACGTCCCTTTGATCCGTCGATGAACTCGGGGCAAACTCCTTCGGTAGATTCCGGCACACCAATTTCTGAAGAGAGTGAAGAGTAACAGGGTGCGTTCATTTTGCTGCATACGAATGAGCTTTGCTCGGTATGTTAAGATATCTTTAGCAAGAAGGGTGAAGAAGGTTGCTCCATGAAGAAGGTATTGGATCGGATACAAACCTCCCATGATATTAAGCAATTGGACCAAGAAGAATTGGGGGAACTTTGCCAGGAGATAAGGGAGGAGATCATTGCAACCGTTTCAAAAACCGGCGGGCATTTGGCTTCCAATTTAGGCGTCGTCGAGTTGACGGCCGCCCTGCACTACGTTTTCGACCTCCCCTGGGATAAAGTTGTCTGGGATGTGGGACATCAGAGTTATGTTCACAAGCTTCTGACAGGGAGACGGGATCGCTTTCAGACTCTGAGACAGTACAAAGGAATCAGCGGTTTTCCGAAGAGGGATGAAAGCCCTTACGACGCCTTCGACTCAGGCCATAGCGGTAACTCGATCTCTTCGGCCCTTGGAATGGCGGAGGCTCGTAGGCTTAAAGGGGAGGAGGGAAGAGTTATCGCAGTCATCGGAGACGGGTCCATGACGGCAGGCCTGGCCTTTGAAGGCCTGAATCAGACCGGACATATTGATCGGGATCTCATCGTCATTCTCAACGACAATGAAATGTCCATCTCCCCGAATGTGGGAGCCCTCTCTTCTTACCTCAACCGGTTGATGACCGGTCAGTTCGTCAACCGTTTTCGTCGTGATATGGGAGGTTTTTTGGAAACGCTTCCCCGGATCGGGAAGTCGGTTCTCCGTTTTGCCAAACAGGCGGAGGAATCTTTGAAAGGTCTCGTCGTGCCTGGTATCCTGTTCGAAGAATTGGGCTTGAAGTATATCGGGCCGATCGACGGTCATCGCCTGGATTATCTGATCGAAACCTTTCAGAACGTCAAAAAATTGGAGGGACCTATCCTCGTCCATGTGATCACGAAAAAGGGAAAAGGGTATCCCCCTGCAGAAATGGATCCCTCTCGTTTTCACGGCGTCCCCCCCTTCGTCATTGAGACGGGTGAATTTAAAAGCCATCAAAAAAACCCTCCCACCTATACGGAGGTTTTTGGGGAAACGCTCTGCCGGCTGGCGAGGGAAAACAAGCGTTTGATTGCTATCACGGCTGCCATGCAGAGCGGAACGGGCCTCGAGGAATTTGCAGCACGATTCCCCGATCGGTTTTACGATATTGGCATTGCAGAGCAGCATGCCGTCACGTTTGCTGCGGGGCTCGCCCTCGAAGGGATGAAACCCGTGGTCGCCATCTACTCTACTTTTTTGCAGAGGGCTTATGACCAAGTGGTGCAGGATGTTTGTTTGCAAGGACTCCCGGTGGTCTTTGCATTGGACCGCGGCGGAATCGTGGGGGAAGATGGCCCGACCCATCACGGGGTTTTTGATTTTTCTTACCTTCGCCACATTCCGAACCTTGTTGTGATGGTTCCCAAGGATGAAAATGAATTTCAGCATATGATCAAGACCGCCATGGAGTCCCCTGGCCCGGTGGCTTTTCGCTATCCGAGGGGGAGAGGGGAGGGCAAAGCGAGAGATAGTTCTCTCCAATCGATCGACATCGGAAAAGGTGAAGTGCTGAGGGAAGGGCGGGATATTCTCATCATCGCCATCGGAACGACGGTTTACCCGGCCCTGCGTGCAGCGCAAAGGCTGGCGGAGGTTGGGATCCAGGCCGCCGTTATCAATAGCCGGTTCTTAAAACCGCTGGACGCAAACCTCCTGTGCGATTGGGCCAAGAAGACTGACAAGGTCCTGACCGTTGAAGAGAATGTTCTTCAGGGAGGCTTCGGGAGCGCGGTCCTCGAGCTCCTTCAAGAAAGAGGCCTTTCCCCAACTCATGTGAAGCGCTTGGGAATTCCCGATATCTTCATCGAACATGGACCCCAGGCCCTGCTCAGAGAAAAATACGGAATCGACGAGAATGGCATTTTTCGAGGAGCACAGAAGATGTTTGAAGAAGGATGGACCGACTCGATTTATTCAAGCCAAGCTGAAACCTCTGTGAAGAGAGCCTTTCCTAATCCCAAGTAACTTGAGCACCTCCCCGCCCCGGCCCCGGAAAAGGCGACGGATCGAGTATCGTCCCCGTGAGATGGCAAAAAAGGACCGTATCGACAGAGTTTTAGTGGAAAGAGGGATGGTGCCGAGCCGTGAGAAAGCCAGGGCGTTGGTGATGGCCGGAAAAGTCACGGTCGATGGAAAGAGGATTGATAAGCCAGGGACTCAGATAAACGGTGACGCCCCGCTTCGTCTTGAAGAAAGGAATTCCTCTTATGTGAGTCGGGGGGGTGAAAAAATAGAGGGAGCCCTGAAGACATTCGGCATTGATCCTCAGGGAATGACCGTCATGGACGTGGGGGCTTCTACGGGGGGATTCACAGATTGTATTCTTCAAAAAGGGGCGAAAAAGGTTTATGCCGTCGATGTGGGATACGGACAGCTGGCGTGGAAACTTCAACAAGACGCCAGGGTCGTCAATCTGGAGAGGAAAAACATACGGTATCTCCAGCCGCAAGAAATAGAAGACGAGATCGATTTAATTCTTATCGATGCCTCTTTCATCTCGGTCGAAAAATTTCTACCCCACCTCCTTGGGTTTCTTAAAAAAAGGGGGTCGATTCTCAGCCTCATCAAACCCCAATTTGAAGTGGGAAAAGGCGAGGTAGGAAAAGGAGGGGTAGTGAGGGACAAGAGTCTGCATGAAAAAGTCATTGCCAGGATTTCGGCCTTCAGCCGAGGGTTGGGCCTGACCGTCTTAGGTGTGACGGAATCTCCACTGCTGGGCCCCAAGGGAAACAGGGAGTTTTTCATCTACCTGAAAAAAGAGGATGAGGGATATGGGCAAACCGAAAGAGCCCAAACCGGTTAAACTTTTCGTGAGCCTGATTGCTCTGGAAAAAGATGTCTTTGACCAGGGAACGAAAGACCTCCAATCAGCTTTTGGCCAGACCGATACGGTCAGCGAGAGATTCCCCTTTGAGTTGACCGATTATTACACCGCCGAGATGGGAAAACCTCTTTTTCGCCATTTCATCACTTTCGAACGCCTTATCCCCATTCCCGTCCTCCCTGATATTAAACGGGCGACCAACGGTCTTGAAGAAAAATACGCGGCTTTGGACGGAAAACGACGAATGAACATCGACCCGGGATATCTGTGTTTAGAACACGTGATCCTCGCCACAACCAAGGGCTATACCCATCGCCCCTATCTCCGAGATGGTATTTATGCGGATTTGGAATTAATCTATCGTCATCAATCCTTTCAACCCTTGGAGTGGACCTATCCGGATTACCGGCAAGAAGGGGTCATCATGCTTTTCAACCAATTCCGAAAGGAATATTTAGAAGATTTACGAGGGGGAAAACATCACTTATGTTGAAGTCGATGACGGGGTTTGGAAGGGGGGAGGGAGATACGACCTTGGGAAAGATGGTTGTGGAGTCCCGTTCTGTGAATCATCGATACAGTGACATCAACGTCAAACTTCCCAAGCGGCTCAATCTTTTCGAAAATCGTATTAAAGAGATCATCCGATCCCAGGTGTCGAGAGGAAGAATTGATGTTTCCCTGAGGCTGGAAAACTTCGGGGAGGAAAAGGTTCAACTCAGTGTGGACCTCGACATGGCCGAGCAGTATTACCGGGTCCTGGATGACCTGAAGCAGAAGCTTCGGTTGAAGGATGAGATTACGTTAAGCTTGTTGGCTGGGGCGAAGGACTTGATCGTCGCCAAAGAGGAATTGGGAGATATAGAGCCCTACTGGCAGGAGATCCTTCCCGTCCTGAAGCAATCTCTCAAGAATATGGACGACATGAAACGACTCGAGGGAGAATCGCTGACCAGAGATCTTCAGCAGCGCTTGGGAAACATTGCAGAGCAGCTGGAACTGATCAAGCAACAATTTCCCTTACGTCTCAGGGCCTTTCTGACAAGACTTCAGGATAGGCTTCAAACACTTTTGGAAGGAATGGAGAGTGACCCTTCCCGTTTTCAACAGGAGGTCGCCTTCTTGGCAGAACGGACCGACATCACGGAAGAGATCGTCCGCGCCGAAAGTCACCTTGCTCAATTCAAGAGCTTGCTGGAAGGGAATGACCCCGTGGGCCGAAAGATGGACTTCTTGCTCCAGGAAATTCATCGGGAAGTGAATACCGTCAGTGCCAAGGCGAATGATGCAGAGATCTCCCAAAGAGTGGTAGAGATTAAGTCTGAACTGGAAAAAATTCGGGAACAGGTGCAGAACGTCGAATGAGTTTGATTTACGAAAAGGGTTTCGGGTTTGAACGCGAGATGAAAGAAAGGGGAATCGGACTGGTTTTTATTATCTCTGCGCCCTCGGGGACCGGGAAGACCACCTTGGTCAGGGAGGTCATCCATCAATTGCCCGGCCTTCAATTTTCTGTATCCTTCACGACGCGTTTACCCCGGCCCGATGAAAAAGACGGAATGGATTATCATTTCATTTCCCACTCGGCATTTCAGAAGATGGTGGAGAGAAATGAATTTTTGGAGTGGGCGGAGGTATTGGGGAACCGGTACGGGACGCCCAGGCCCGATTTAAAAAAAATGGAGTTGGAAGGACTCGACCTCATCCTCGATATCGATACGCAGGGGGCGAAAAAGGTCACGAAGGAGATTGCCCAACCCGTGATGATTTATCTCCTGCCCCCTTGCTTGAGGGTTCTCAGGGAACGATTAATCAACCGAGGGATGGACTCTCTTGATCGGGTGAAGTTTCGATTGTCCCAGGCCAGAAAGGATATGGAAGAGGCTTATGGGTATCACTACGTGATCGTCAACGATACCCTTGAGGATGCCCTGGAAAAATTGAAATCGATTATCATTGCGGAAAGATGTCAAAAGGGTAAAAATAAGATTCTCGAGTCAACTATGAAACAATGGGAGGAAAAGGATGGCTAGAATCACCGTAGAAGATTGTCTGAGGACAGTGGAGAGCCGGTTTGAACTGGTGATCCTGGCGGCACGAAGGGCCAAAATGATCATGAAAGGTGCTAAGCCGCTCGTCGACGCAGATAACAGGCCGATTGTTACGGCCCTTCGGGAGGTCGCTGCCGAGAAGGTCAAATTTATACATCCCGAGGACAAAGAAAAGAGGGGCGAACCTTCTGACCATGGAACATGACAAAAGGTCTCATGGACATGAAAGAGGCAGAAGTCACCCAGGGAACCGGATTGATCGCAGACCCTGTTTATCATTATATCGTGATGACCGACCGGATCGAAGGGGAGGGAACAGAACGGGATGGGATCGATACGCCCTGGGTCCAGCGCCTCCGTCGCATCTTCCAACTCCAGAGCGCTCGTTGGGTATTTCCTACGGCCGAGCACACCCGTTTCCAACACTCCCTCGGGACCCTGCATGTCGCAGGGACTTTCTCTGAGCAGATTTATCCGTCTCTTTTCAAAATTTTCAAAACAGAACTCCCCTCTTTCCCTTATGTGCAAGAACTCCTTCGTCTGGCCGGGCTTCTTCACGATGTCGGGCACGGTCCTTTCTGCCATTTCTTCGATGAGCAATATCTTACTCGATTTCATACCAATCATGAGGGAATAGGTCAGCAGATCGTCCGGGAAAAAATGGCTTCCCTGATCAAAAGGATTCGGCGCAGCCCCCAGGGCCTCTTTAGGAAGGGAGAAGCCCTGGACCCTGAGCAGATAGCCTTTCTGATCAAAAGGCCTCAAAAGAAGGAGGGTCGAAAACATCCGAAGTGGTTGATCTTCCTGCAGCAGCTTTTTCGTGGGATCTTTACCTTCGATAATATCGATTACGTTCTTCGAGATGCTTATATGACCGGTGTATCCATCGGCCCGGTGGATTGGAGGCGACTCCTTTACTACAGCTCCTTTAGTAAAGAAGGCCTGACCCTGGACAAAAGGGGATTAGATGCGCTGGCCATGTTTCTCAATGCCCGTCTCTATCTCTATTCGAACGTCTATTATCATCGGACCACGCGCTCCATCGATCTTCAGCTGCAGGAGATATTTAAAGAGACGATGGAAATTCTCTGTCCCTTTGATCCGAGAGAGGAGATAGACCGATACCTCCTGCTCACCGACTGGTTTGTGATGGAGAGGGTGGTAGAGTGGAAAAGATCTCTGTCGCCTCGGGAAAGGCAGCTGGGAGAAAAGTGGGCGGAAGTCCTTTCGAGAAAATTGAAGTGGAGCAGCGTCTTTGAAGAGAAACTGACTCTGAGAGAAATGGAGACGGGACGGCCCATTTTTTTAAAACCGGAGGAAGTCAAGCAGCGGATCAAAGACTCCTTGCCGAAACACCTCAAAGCGTTGGAGTTCCATGTCGATATGGCCCACCACGATCCGAGGCCCTTCAATCCCTGGCGTGAATCAGCGGAGGGAACGCTTCGCATCTTCGACCCGGGATCCAAAAGAATATCGAGAGAACCCCTCCGAAGACTATTTCAATACATTCCGGCCAAAGTGGCCATCTGCCGAGTCTATGCCTCAACCCATCGTTTCGACCAAGAATTAGGCCGAGCGGCCCGACATGCCCTTGATTTGGAAGGGGTCTCGGAGATCTCTGAGACGAACGTCTAAGGACGGAATCTGCGGATTAGGCCTTGACGATTTTCTTCTTGTATCGGTCCAATCCTTTCGTCACATTTCGGGTATCGATGATCAGGGGGACGAGCCTGACAATCCGTTGATAATCGATGCTGTGATCTGTGACGACCACGGCGGCATCGACCCTGCGAAGCACCTTCGCCGTGAGAGGGGACGATCTTAAGTCAAAAGAGTATTTTCGAAAAGAGGGGAGGGATGGGATATAGGGATCATGATAGAGAATCACCGCCCCCTTTTTTCGGAGCAGGCTCATAATGGCCAGGGCGGGGGATTCCCTGGCGTCGTCCACGTCTTTCTTGTAGGCAACTCCCAAAATCAAAATTCGTGCTCCCTTGATACTTTTCCCCTTTGCGTTGAGAGCATCCTGGACCTTTGCGACCACATAATAGGGAACGTGGACGTTAATTTCTCCCGCCAAAAAGATAAATCTTGTCGTGAAGTCATACTCTCGGGCTTTCCAGGAGAGATAATAGGGATCGATGGGAATACAGTGACCGCCCATCCCGGGGCCGGGATAGAAGGGTGAAAACCCGAAGGGTTTTGTACTGGCGGCCTCGATCACCTCCCAAATATCAATGCCCATTCGATCTGTCAACATTTTCAGTTCGTTCACCAGGGCAATGTTGACACCTCGATAAATATTTTCAAGGAGCTTGGTCAGTTCTGCAACCCGTGGGGACGAAACAGGAACAACTTTCTTAATGATTTGACCGTACAGGGTGGTGACGATCTTTTGGCAGGATGGCGTAACACCGGCCACGACCTTAGGGATCTGATAGGTCATGAATCGTTTATTTCCGGGGTCTTCTCTCTCCGGGGAAAAAGCCAGAAAGAAATCCTTCCCAGCCTTCAAACCGGTTGATTCCAGTTTGGGCAGGATGAATTCCTCAGTCGTTCCCGGGTACGTCGTACTCTCCAAGACAATCAGTTGGCCTTTCCTGAGATTCTGGCGGATGGCTTCGGTCGTCTTCTCTATATATTGGAGGTCTGGCTCCATTTTTTCAGTCAAAGGGGTAGGAACACAAATCAAGATGCAATCAGGTTCTCCCAGACGGGAGAAGTCATCGGTCACAGCCAGATGGCCGTTGCGGATAAATCGGGAAATTCGGGAGGAGAGTATCGATTTAAGGTAGCTCTTCCCTTTCCTCAGGACCGCGACTTTTTTAGAATCGATGTCGAACCCCAAAACTTTAAAGCCTTCTTCACAAAACCTCAAAACCAGGGGGAGGCCAACATATCCCAGGCCGATGATTCCGATCAGCGCTTCTTTTTCCAGAATCTTTTTGAGGGGTCGGGCTTCTGCGTTCATCGTCTTCATATCCCTGTCTCATGGGTCTACTTTTTGAAAAAGGCTTTGATCCGACTGACGACCTTACTCTGTTGGTCTTCTGTCAACTCAGGATAGATCGGGAGAGCCAACACCTCTTCGGACGCCTCTTCAGAGTTTGGCAGGTCTCCTCGACGATATTTCAGAAAGGAGTAACATTCCTGGAGATGGAGGGGGACGGGATAATAGATGTCCGTGCCGATCCCTTCCTCCGTCAGGAATTGTCTCAAGCGGTCTCTTTCCGGAACACGGATCACATACTGATGAAAAATATGGCGATTCTGATATTGTACGGTTGGGAGCTGAAACCTATCCACAGAAGAGAGAAGGTCTTGGAATAACGCCCGATACCGTTCTGCCTTCTTTTGTCTCTCTGTGGTCCATTTCTCCAGGGACTTGAATTTTACCAAAAGAATGGCGGCTTGAATCGTATCCAGACGGCTGTTGATCCCGATCGACTTATGGAAATATTTGGGCTGACTCCCGTGAGCTCTCAGCAGTCTCACCTTCTCTGCCCAATCGGAGTTATCCGTCACGACCATTCCTGCATCTCCGAAGGCTCCCAGGTTCTTGGTAGGGTAAAAGGAAAAACATCCAAAATCGCCAATCTGCCCGGCGCGCCGCCCCTTCAATCCATTTTCGGGCTTATACTCTGCTCCCAAAGCCTGGGCAGCGTCTTCAATGACAAAAAGCTTCTTCTCTTTGGAGATTTTAAGAAGAGGGTCCATGTCCGCGCATTGTCCGAAAAGATGGACGGGGATGATCGCCTTCGTTCGTGCCGTGATCTTCTCCTCGATTTTGGAAGGGTCGATGTTGTAAGTTTCCTGGTCGATATCCACAAAGACGGGGGTGGCGCCGAGGCGAGAGACAGATCCCGCGGTCGCAAAGAAAGTGAAAGGAGGAAGAAGGACCTCGTCGCCCGTCCCAATGCCTAAAGCCATCAAGGATAAAAGCAGGGCATCTGATCCAGAAGCCACTCCGACGGCATACCGAGTCTGACAGTATTGAGCGATGGTTTCCTCCAGAGTTTTGACCTTGGGTCCCATGATAAACTGCTGATTCTGAAACACCTCATCCAGGACAGACCGAATTTCGTCCTCGATAGATTTGAACTGAACCGCCAAGTCAAAGAAAGGGACATCCACTTTCATCAACAAGTTCCTCTTTTTCCGGAAAATATATGCAGTCTAATTAAGATAAAAAAAAATGATAGTCAAGGCCATTTTTGATGGCTATAATAGTGGGGATGAGAGGGAAAATGCATCTCGATTCCATTTGGATTATTTTGGTCAGGCCCAGATTTCCTGAGAACATTGGCTCCGTGGCCAGGGCGATGAAGAATATGGGGTTGAGCCGATTAGCCCTTGTCAACGGATGTTCCCCCTTCCTTGCGAACGCCTACAAATTGGCCTCAGGGGCAGAAGATGTTCTGGAGAGAGCTGAGGAGTTTCTCACATTGCGGGAGGCGATCTCCGAAATGGGGTGTGTGGTCGGAATGACTTCCCGCGGAGGAAAGAAAAGGGCCCCCGATCTCGCCCCCGATGCGTTGGCAAAAAAACTCATTCCTCTCTCTCAAAAGAATTTGATCGGCTTAGCCTTTGGTTCAGAAAAGGAGGGACTGACCAATGAGGAATTGTCGCTCTGCCATCTCTACGCCAGGATCCCGTCCGTCGAATCTTTCTCTTCTCTCAATCTTGCACAAGCGGTGATGGTTGTCTCTTATGAGTTATTCAAAGCCTCGGCTGAAATTCCAAAAAAGGACATTCGGTTGGCTCAGAGCGAGCAGAGGGAGAGGATGTTCGAACACATGGAAAAGACGCTCCTTCGCATCGGATTCCTGGATTCCAGTTATCCCAAACCGATGATGCGAGTGCTGAGGAGGTTGTTCGGAAGAAGCCAAATGGACGAGAGAGAAGTTCAGATTCTGCACGGCATCTGGAGCCAGATGGATTACCGTTTGAGGGCGGGGGAGAATGTAAAATGAAAAAGCCTTCTCCGGGTCATCCTGGAGAAGGCTTTTGAACAAGAAACCTGTTCAAGTGTCCCCGCTACTTTTTGATAAAAGGCGTGAGAATATCGATCGGCACGGGGAAGATCGTGGTGGAGTTTTTCTCTGTAGCAATCTCGGTCAAGGTTTGAAGGAACCTGAGCTGCAGAGCCGCAGGATTGACGCTGATCACATTCGCAGCCTGCGCCAGTTTTTCCGCGGCTTGATATTCACCCTCTGCATGAATTACTTTTGCTCTCCTCTCCCTTTCCGCCTCGGCCTGTCGGGCGATGGCCCTCCTCATCTCTTCAGGAAGGTCGACCTGTTTGGTTTCAACCAAAGAAACCTTGATCCCCCACGGTTCGGTGTGTTTGTCCAGGATATCCTGGAGCTGGATGTTGATTTTTTCTCTCTGGGCCAACAATTCATCCAGTTCCATTTGACCCACGACGCTTCGAAGGGTGGTTTGAGCCAACTGCTGGGTGGCGTAGAGGTAGTTTTCCACCTCCACGACTGCCCTGTTTGGGTCGATGACACGAAAATAGACGACGGCGTTCACCTTGATAGAGACGTTATCCCTTGTGATCACATCCTGGGGAGGAATGTCCATGGTGACTGTCCGCAGGCTGATTCTCAACAACTTATCGACCCCGGGAATGATGAAGATGATTCCTGGGCCTTTGGCACCGATCAGCCTCCCCAGTCGGAAGATAACCCCCCGTTCATATTCTCTAAGGATCTTGATTGCAGAGGCAGCTATGATCAAAATAAAGACAATGAGAAAAAAGAAACCTGATGGAAGACCTGTCATCCCCATAATATTTCCTCCTCAACTAATTTTCTTGACTTTTAATCTCAGATTCACCACCCCGACAACTTGAATCCTCTCTCCTGGGCCGATCGCTTGGTCGCTGACGGCGTTCCAGAATTCTCCGTGAATAGAAACTTTCCCTTCCGGCGCAATCGGGGTCGAAGCAACTCCTACTTCTCCGACAAGGCCCTCCATTCCCGTCGTTGGCCTTCTCAAGCGTGCTCGGATGGCCATGGTTGCAGCAAAGATAAAGAAGGCTGACGTCACCAGAACCGCGGGAATAATAACGCTCAGAGAAAGTCTCATATATGCATCCGGGGTATTGAATAACATGATTGAACCTAAAAACAGGGAGATAATGCCTCCGATGGCTAACAGCCCATGACTCACCACTTTGATTTCAGCAATAAAGAGAATCATGGCAAATAGGATCAGTGCCAAACCCGCATAATTGACGGAAAGCACCTGTAATACGTACAAGGAAAGAACCAGAGAAATCCCGCCGACGACCCCCGGAAGGATCGCTCCGGGATTCGACAATTCAAAAAAGATTCCCAAACTCGCTAACATAAGAAGATATAAGGCAATCTGAGGATGGGAAATGATAGCCAGGAGTTTCTGGTTCCAGCTCATCTCAATGGTTTTGGGTTGAACTCCTTTTGTTTGAAGGGTTCGTGTTCCCCCATCTAATTTCACAACCCTTCCGTCAATTTTAGTGAGGAGACTCTGAAGATCCGGGATGACAAAATCGACAACGTTAAGCTTAACCGCCTCTTCCTCAGTGATGGAAACGCTTTTCACGACTGCCCTTTCAGCCCAATCTGCATTTCTCCCTCGAGTCTTGGCAATATTCTTAACGAAGGCGACCGTGTCGTTGACGATCTTTTCCGTCATTGTTTTACTTTCTTTTCCTTCTCCTCCTCCCAAGGTAACAGGATGGGCTGCCCCGATATGTGTGCCGGGAGCCATCACAGCGACATTGGCCGCCATGGTAATAAACACGCCGGCAGAAGCAGCCCGGGCACCGCTTGGGGACACATACACAACAATGGGGATATTCGAGGAAAGCATCTTTTTAACGATCAACCGCGTCGACTCCAGAGATCCTCCGGGCGTATCCAATTGGATGACTAAGCATTGAGCACTTTGCTTGGTGGCTTCATCGATGGAATCCATAATAAACTTGCCCGTCGCCGGATTGATGTCCCCATCGATTCCGATAAGGAAGACGGGGGCCTTTTCCTGGCCAGCCATCGGTGAGGCAAAAACAAACAGCAAGAACAGAGAAAAAAATGTTAATCTTTTATATCTTTTCAAAAGCTTGCCTCCTCAACTCAAAATATCCTAAACGCCGGGTAATTGTCAAATGCTAATCCTCATAAAGTCCTCCCCCAAAATGATCGGACCCGAGTAGACCTGCCTGCATTGCATCAAGATATCAAATTGATCGCACACGGGATAGAGGTGGGTGAGCAGCAGTTTTTTGCAGCGCGATTCCACTCCAATTTTTCCAGCGAGGGAAGGAGTAAGATGGCCTTCCACCTTTTTGGTATCTGGAAAGGAGCACTCGATGACGAGGAGATCCACTTCAAAGGCCAGGTCAATAATATTCTGGCAATAATCCGTATCCCCGGAGATGGCCATGGATTTGCCATCCTTGAATTCAATCCGATATCCGACACTTTCAGCAATATGAGCCATGGGTTTCGATGAGATTCTCACATCCCGGTAGACCAAGGCCTCTTCGGAAATCTCTCTGAGGGTCAATGGGTAAGATTGGGGGTCAACCCAAGAGCCGTAAAGATTCTTTAATTTTTCAAAATAAGACTGAAACCCAGGCCCTCCAATGCATAACAAACCTTTTTCTCGCGGCTGATCTGCATACTTACTCGCAAAAATAATCGGAACCAGGTCAGAGACATGGTCGGGGTGGATGTGGGTATAAAGAAGAACGTCGGGGTCTCGAAAAGTAACCCCAACCTCCAACATCCTCCCCAACGTTCCTGAACCGCTGTCGATTAACAGACGAGCGCTGTCGGAGAGGACGATGAAGCCGGGAGCCCCTCTTTTTAAACTGGGAATGCCTGTTCCAGAACCGATGACGATGAGTTCTCCCAATATCTCTGCTCCGATTTCGAAGTATCTTCTGAAAGAATACCATGAAATGATTTGAATGTAACGCTAATTCTTGCTCCTTAAAATACTTGACAATTGGGTGAAAAGTCGATATATCTACTCAAACTTCAAGGGATTATTTTATGTAATCGTGAAGTTATGGAATGGACATTACTTCTCAACTCTACGTTCGAACCACTCAAAGTAGTCACTTGGAAAAAGGCTATTGTCATGGTGACGCTTGAGAAGGTGGAGGTGATTGAAGAATACGATCGCATGATTCGAGGCGTCCGTGTTTCCTTACGTCTTCCCGCTGTGATTCGATTGAATCGTTTTATCAGGAGAAGAACGCCCATCGTCAAGTTCTCCCGGCAGAATCTTTATGTTCGGGACAGGGGAAAATGCCAATACTGTGGCGCCCCTTTTGAGCACAAAGAATTGACTTATGACCATGTGATTCCGCGATCGAGAGGGGGACAGACGGAATGGACGAATGTGGTGACCTGTTGCACGGCCTGTAATCTCAAAAAGGGCGGGAGAACACCCGAAGAAGCAGGGATGTTGCTGATCCGAAAGCCGAGGGCACCTATCTGGATACCCCTCCTGCCGATGAGTCTTGGAATCAAAGAGACCCCTGATCCCTGGAAGGACTATCTGTACCTCAATCTAGAGCTGGCTTCTTAATTTTTTCAGCAAGAGCGTCTATGCGATTCAAATGCCTCTGACCCTTTCGGAAATAGGCGTCAGCGATAGGCGATGGAAGTTGAAAAGAGGGCCAACCATAATCCCGCCAAAGCCTTTTACGGAAAATCGAATGAGGGTCTCATTACGCGAAGGGATGAAACGTTATGGAATATCTTTGGGCTCCATGGAGAATGGAGTACATTTTAGGAAAGAAAAAGCGAGGCTGTTTCCTTTGCAAAAGATTTAAAGAGAAAAAGAACAAAGAGCACCTGATCCTCTATCAAGGGCAGCATGTGTTCGTCATCATGAATAAATTTCCGTATACCAACGGGCATCTTATGGTCGTTCCCAAACGCCACTGTCTTCACTTGGAGCAATTGGAAGATGACGAGTTAAAGGAGCTTTTTGACTTATTGAAGACCTCCGTGCAGGCACTGGAGGCAAGCTTCCGTCCCCATGGATTCAATATTGGGATGAATATCGGAAAAATGGGAGGGGCTGGAGAAGATCACCTCCATCTCCATGTTGTCCCGAGATGGGCGGGGGATACCAATTTTATGCCTGTCCTCGGAAAAACAAAAGTTATTTCTGAGTATTTGGAAGAAACTTATGAGAAACTTCGCTCTGCTTTCAGCGACCGCTTAAGGAAAAAAGGGGCCTAGAAGGGAGGATGAAAGAGTGGGCTGGATCAAAATTATTTTTGGGGTGGTGATCCTTATCGTCTGTATTTTTTTCTTCTTACAAAACACGGATCAAGTTGCCATTCGGTTTGGTCTCGCCCCCTTGAAGGATTATCAGTTTTTTGAGATTCCACAAGTCCCTCTCTTTTTGGTCATCCTCTGCTCTGTTGTTTTGGGCATCTTGATCGGCGGGGTGGGCGACCTCTATAGACGTTTTCAGTTACGGAGGAATCTCCGCCAAAAGCAAAAAACCATCGAGCGCTTGGAGAAAGAAATCCAATCTCTGCGAGGACCTGATCATGGGGAGTCTCTCAAGAACGAGAGGTAGCTCCCGGATGGATTCAGCGGAATTCCGGGTGATCACGAAGATGATTGGCTCTGGGCAGATAAAATTTCTCTTGCATCCGGGAGCGAATTGTAGTATATTTTTTATGTAATTAGTTGGTCTGCTGAAAAAGCGGGCTGTTTGCCCGCTTTTTTTTTAGAGGGCCGACCTGGCGGAAGAAATGACGGAAAGGAACGTGATCGTAGACCGGGTACGGGCAATTATTCTCCCTATCGTCCTGAGCGAAGGGATGGAAGTGGTGGATATTGAGTATCGAAGAGAATCTGGAGGATGGGTCCTCCGCGTGATTCTGGACAAACAGGGAGGGGTGACGCTTGACGACTGTACGCGGGTCAGCCAGGAGGTGGGAAGGAACCTGGATGTGGAGGATACGATACCAACCTCGTACACGCTCGAGGTTTCTTCTCCCGGTCTTAACCGTCCCCTGAGGACTGAAAGGGATTTCACGAAATATCTCCATCGGTTGGTCAAAGTCAAAACCGTCGACCCGATTGAGAATCGCCGCCAGTTCAAAGGAAAACTCCTGGCCGTTTCCGAGAACGGCCTGGAGATACAAGTGGACGGAAGGATCTTTCAGATCGCATTCTCCAATGTGGCAAAAGCCAATCTGGAGGCTGACCAGGATGCGTTCGGCAAGGAACACCGTCTAAGGTAAGACACCTTTTCGATTAACTCCCAGGGGCCCCTGGCGGTCGATGGGCGTCCTTAATTAGAAAGCGAGAGAAGCATTATGCCATCCAACCTCAGTTACGTCATTGACCAAGTGGGAAAAGACAAGGGGATTGATCGGAAAGTGATCATCGAAGCCTTGGAACAAGCGGTGCTGACTGCTTCCAGAAAGAAATACGGACACCAGGGTGAAATCGAAGTTCACTTTAACGAAGAAGTGGGCGAAGTGGAACTGTTTCAGTTCAAGCAAGTGGTGGAGGAAGTGACGAATCCACCGGAGGAAATCTCTCTGAAAGAAGCACGCGAATTGGACAATGAAGCCCAGATCGGAGATAGTTTGGGAGTGAAACTCAACACGGACTTTGGTCGGATCGGGGCCCAGACGGCCAAACAGGTGATCATCCAGAAAGTGCGGGACGCGGAGCGAGAGAATGTCTTCAATGAGTTCAAGGATCGGAAGGGAGATCTGGTGAGCGGAAGCGTTCAGAGGATGGAAAAAGGAAACCTCTATATCAGCATCGGGCGGGCGGAAGCGGTCCTTTTGTCGAAGGAGCAAATTCCCGGGGAGAGCTATCGACAAGGGGAGCGACTTCGGGCCTATATCCTCGACGTTCAGAAAAGCTCAAAAGGACCCCAAATGTTTCTTTCGAGGACTCATCCAGGATTCGTGGTTAAGTTGTTTGAGATGGAAGTGCCTGAGATCTCCGAGGGGATGATCAAAATTATCAGCGCCGCCCGGGAGCCGGGGGAGAGGGCTAAAATCTCCGTTTACAGCTCGAACCGGGATGTGGACCCCGTAGGCGCCTGCGTAGGCATGAAGGGCTCCCGGGTTCAGAACGTGGTCCAGGAACTTCGAGGGGAACGAATTGACATCATTCCCTGGTCTCAAGATCAGGCCAAGTATGTGTGTAATGCATTGGCCCCAGCCAAGATTTCCAGGGTCTATATCGACGAGGAGAATCGTCATATGGAGGTGGTCGTGGCAGATGACCAGCTCTCTCTCGCGATCGGGAAGAAGGGCCAGAATGTAAGATTGGCGTCAAAACTGACGGGTTGGAAGATCGATATCAAGAGCGAGTCCAGAATGGAGAAGATCTCGAGCGAAATTCTGGAAAAGTTCAAAGACCTCCCGAACATCGGAGATGTGGCGAGTCGTATCCTTTATAACGAAGGCTTCCGGTCGATCAAGGAGGTGGCCGAGGTTGACCCCGAAGAGTTGGGAAAGGTTTTAGGCCTTGAGAAAGAAAAGGCCAAGGAGATCGTCGATGCGGCGATTCAGGTATCGCAGCAGGGAGCGGAGACGACGGTGGGTCAAGAAACCCCTCCGATGACTGTGGATCCTGCCTCCGATCCAGTGGCGCAGATGGAAGGAGTGGGGGAGAAGACGGCTCTCTTATTGGGAGAAAACGGGTTCAACACCGTTCACGATATTCTGGAAGCGAATGTGGAGAAGCTTTCCAGCCTTCCGGGGATCGGGACGAAGAAGGCTGAAAGATTGATGGAGTCTGCAAAGCATTATGTCGAGGGAAAGAAGGCATGAGCAAGAAAGGCCATGCCCCCGTTCGAACGTGTATTGGGTGCCGGGAGAAAAAGAAGAAAGAAGAAATGATCTGGTTGACCCAGAGCCAGGCCGGCGTGGTGGCAGTCAACCCGAAGAAACCTCATCTAGGGCGAGGGTTTTATCTTTGTCGAGATTTTCGATGTTTCATCATGGCAAAGAAAAGGAGAAAAGGAGTTGGGTTGTTGGGAACGACGGATTTCCGATTTCTTTCGGCAAGAGGGTTTGACGTGGAAGCAACGGTTCGGGAACGGGAGGTAGGGAATGACAAAGAGTAAGGTCCTCGATCTGGCGCGCGAAGTGGGGATGGAGGATGATAAACTGCTTCAGAAGTTGAAACGGATGGGCGTCAAGATGAAGGACAAGAAGGCCGCCGAACCGGAAAAAAAGGCCTCCTCATCCGACGAGAAGATCATCGAGAGAAATTCCGAAAAGGAAATCGTTGAGAAGCGGGTCAAACCTACAGTGATTCGGAGAAGGGCGAGAACTTTGGAAGTGAAGGCGGAGGCCCTGCCCGCTGCGACGACTGTTGTCGAGCCTGAGATCATCCCTGAAATAGTCCGAGGGGAAATTCCACAAGCCAAGGAAATCGAAGAAAGAGCCGAGCCTGAGCTGAAGATTGCAAAACCGGCTGAGCGGGGAGAGTTAAAGACGGAGGAGCAGCTTCCGACAGGGCCCGGAAGAGGGGGGAAGAAGAAGGAAGCGCCTGAAAAGCCCTCGGTTTCCGTAGAGGCTAAAGCCGAAGGAAAAGAAATTCCGCCCGCCAAACCGGCGGAGGCCGTGCAACTTCCGGCTGGCCTCAAAGAGGCGAAGAGGCCGACAGAGGTCAAGAAAGAAGTCGAACCCCCTAAACCGAAGGAAGTTTCTTCGGTCAAGCCGGCAGCGAAGCTGCTGGAAAAAGAAGAATTACTTGAAAAAGAAAGACAAGGCCCTCTCGCAAAGAAGAAGGGCTTCGTAAAGAAGAGGAAGCGGATTGAGGAGAGGATGTTAGGGGAGGATGAAGTTGAAGTGGAGAAGGGTGAAGGGAAGGAGGCCGAACCCGTCGTTAAGACCTTCCGCCCCATGAAGAGAAAGGTCGTCTTGAAAACCTCGCGGAAAACAGAAGTGACCGTCCCCAAAGCCATTAAGAGAATCATTCGAATCGCCGAGGTCATCCCTGTCGGGGATCTTGCAAAGCGGATGGGAGTCAAAGGGGGGGAATTGATCAAGAAGTTGATGGAGATGGGTGTTCTGGTGAATATCAACCAACTCATCGATGCGGATGTCGCCTCTCTGGTGGCCGGTGAGTTTGGCTATGAAATAGAAAAAGTGTCCTTGGAGAGGCAGGACTTGCTGGAAAGAAAAGAGGATCTTCCCGAACAGTTGAAACCCAGACCGCCTGTGGTCACCATTATGGGCCATGTCGATCATGGGAAGACCATGCTTTTGGATGCGATTCGAAAGACGAACGTGGTGGAAGGGGAAGCGGGGGGCATCACTCAGCACATCGGAGCGTATGACGTTGAATTAGAAAACGGACACGTGGTCTTTATTGATACCCCCGGTCACGAAGCCTTCACCGCCATGAGGGCAAGAGGAGCCCAGGTGACGGACGTAGTCGTGTTGGTGGTTGCCGCGGATGACGGGATGATGCCGCAGACGAAGGAGGCGATCGATCACGCCCGAGCGGCTAAGGTTCCGATCGTGGTCGCCATCAATAAGATCGATAAGCCGACGGCAAACCCGGAGAAAGTAAAGAAAGACCTTTCAGAATACGAGCTTGTCCCGGAGCAATGGGGAGGAACGACCCTTTTTGCCGAGGTTTCCGCAAAGCAGAAGACGGGAATTAAGGAGTTGCTGGATTCTATCCTTCTTCAGGCAGAGGTTCTGGAATTAAGGGCGAACCCGGATAAACCTGCGCGAGGGGTCATTATTGAATCTAAGCTCGATAAGGGGAGAGGCCCAGTGGCCACCCTTCTGGTGCAAGAGGGAACGTTGAAGACAGGAGATGCCTTTATTGCGGGCTCCCACTACGGTAGGGTGCGGGCGATGCTGAACGATAAAGGGAAGAAGATGGAAGAAGCTTCTCCTTCTACTCCTGTGGAGGTGGTGGGTTTTACTGATATTCCGGGGGCCGGAGAAGCGTTTATCGTCGTTTCCGAAGAAAGGATGGCTAAGCAGATCAGCCTCCACCGACAAGAAAAAATGCGGGAAAAGGAACTTTCAAAATTAAGCCGAGTTTCCTTGGAAGAACTTTATGATAAGATCAAAAAAGGTGAAGTAAAGGAGTTGAACGTCATTATTAAAGCAGATGTTCAAGGGTCGATTGAGGCCATGAAAGAGGCATTGAAAAAACTATCGACGGATGCTGTGAAGGTCAATATCCTCCACGACTCGGTCGGCGGGATTACAGAGACCGATGTGAATTTAGCTTCGGCTTCCAACGCGATCATCATCGGTTTTAATGTGAGGCCGGGTCCGAAAGCTCAACTTCTGGCGGAGCAGGAGCAAGTCGATATCCGGACGTATTCCATCATCTATGACGCGATCACAGACATTAAGAACGCCTTGGAAGGACTGCTGGAACCCACTTACAAGGAGCACCTTTTGGGAAGAGCGCAGGTGGTGCAGGTTTTCAACATCCGCAAGGTAGGAACCGTGGCAGGCAGTCTCGTGACCGACGGAAAGGTGGTCAGGGGATCGCATGCACGATTGCTGCGAGACAGTGTCGTCGTCTTCGATGGCCGGATTTCTTCCCTCAGGCGATTCAAAGATGACATGAAGGATTGTAATCAAGGGCTCGAGTGCGGAATTGGCATTGAGAATTTTAATGATATTAAACTGGGAGATGTCATCGAGTCCTATGAGATTGAAGAAGTTCAGTCTCGGTTGGCCTGATCACCGGTCAGGCCGTCTCCTCGAGAGAACCCAGCACTCATAGAAAAGAAGGGGAAGGAAGATGGTGATCGGGGTCTGTAAACTCGACCTTCGGATTCCTGAAAATCATTCTTTAAAAGAAAAGCGCCATGTGCTCCGAAAACTGATTGATCGGGTAAGAACTCGTTTTAATGTGGCCATTTCAGAAGTTGGAGATAATGACCTTTGGCAAAGGGCGCAGATGGGCTTCTGCACGGTTGGAAATGATCGAAGACATATCAATTCAAGTTTGGATAAAGTGGTCTATTTTATTGAGCAGATGAACCTGGTCGAGATGGTACACACGGAGATTGAAATCATCTCGCTCTAGGTTTCTGAATGGTTCGGATGGAAGGAAAACGGTCGGAGAAAGTAGCGGATTTGATTCAAAAAGAAGTTTCTCAGATGCTGGTAAGGGACGTCAAAGATCCCCGGATTGGCTTCGTAACCATTACCAAGGTGGCCGTTTCTGAAGATTGCCGATTTGCGAAAGTCTATTTTAGCGTGGCAGGGACGCCTGCAGAGAGGGAGAGTTCAGGAAAGGGTTTGGACAGCGCCAAAGGATACGTCCGGAAGGAATTGGGCCGTCGCCTCCGCCTGAGATATACCCCTGAAATCGTCTTTCAGTTCGATCCTTCCATCGAGTATGCGATTCACATGGAAGAGGTCATTCGAGACATTCATCGGGGAAAGGAGCCCAATGAGGAAGAAGAGGGGAATTGATGGTCTCCTCATTGTAGATAAGCCGGAAGGGATCACTTCCCTCGATGTGGTCAGAGAGATCAAGCATCGATTTGGCCTGAAAAAAGCGGGCCATATCGGAACTCTCGATCCTTTTGCCACGGGGGTTTTGCCCGTCGTAATCAACGAGGGGACCAAGTTGGTTCCATTTTTGATGGAAGGTCCAAAAGAGTATGAAGTGACCCTCAAACTCGGGGAGGAGACCACGACCGACGATTATACCGGGCAGGTCGTATCGAGACAGGATTGGACAGATGTCCAGCCTGAGACGGTTGAGCCCCTCCTCCGTGCATTTTTGGGAAAGGTCCACCAGATCCCTCCCATGTTTTCGGCCGTCAAGATGCAAGGGATGCCCCTCTACCGCTTGGCCAGAAAAGGGATCGAGGTTGAGCGTAAACCGAGAGAGGTGGAGATCTATCAGATTCAAATAGATGGAACAGAACTCCCTCTTGTCCGTTTTAGAGTTTCCTGCTCGAAAGGAACTTACATCCGTACCCTGGGAAGAGACATTGGGAGGAAGGCAGGATGTGGCGCTCACCTTCTCCGGCTGAGAAGGATTCGCAGTGGCCCCTTCACGCTCGATCAAGCGATCTCGTGGGAGAGGATGAAAGACCTTACCGCACCCGATGCCCTTTCCCCTTGGTTGATCTCGTTGAATGCGGCTTTGCCGGGCTTACCCGAGGTGATCGGAGACGAGCCGATGGTGAAGAAGGCTCGTTTTGGGAGAGAGATGATGGTTCAGGATCTCTCCGCAAAAATTCTTCCGGCCTTCAAGAAAGGAGAATGGCTGAAGATGTCCTCTCCTGGAGGGGGGTTGGTGGCCATTTTGAAATCAGAACTACGAGGGGCAGATCTTCCCAGGACCGATCCAAGGATGGTGGCCCTTCGTCCGCTGAGAGTGTTTCAACCCCAAGAACACTCTCCTACTGAAGATACCGCTTAGCTGAAAAGGAGGAATTTCATGACGCTCGCTCAGGAAAAGAGAAAGGAGATCATCGAACAGTTTAAGAGCCACGAACGGGACACAGGGTCTCCCGAAGTTCAAATCGCTCTTCTCAGCGAAAGAATTCGATATCTAACCGAACACTTCAAAGCACATAAACGAGATCATCATTCTCGAAGAGGTCTTCTGAAACTCGTTGGACAGAGGAGGAGGCTCCTCAACTATCTTAAAGAGAACAAGGTGGATCGCTATCGGACGGTCATTGATCGATTAGGTCTGCGGAAGTAGTATCAACCCCGTTCTCAATGAAAAGGAGTGAAGGAATTCATATGGTTCAAAAGCTACAGGTCGATTTGGGAGGAAGGCCCTTTTCCGTTGAAACAGGAAGGGTGGCGAAACAGGCGAATGGTTCGGTCATGGTCCAATACGGAGAGACGGTCGTGCTGGTGACGGCCGTGACTTCGGAAAAGAAGCGCGAAGGACTCGATTTCATTCCCCTCACAGTGAATTACCAAGAAATGACTTATGCCGCCGGCAGGATTCCGGGTGGTTTTTTTAAGAGGGAAGGGAGGCCCACGGATCGAGAGACCCTCATCTCTCGCTTTATTGACCGACCCCTCCGACCCCTTTTCCCCAAAGGGTTTCAGAACGAGATCCAGATCATCGCCACCGTTCTTTCTGCCGACCAGGATAATGACCCTTCGATCTTGGGCATGATTGGAGCCTCCAGCGCTCTTTCTGTTTCCGATATCCCCTTCGAAGGTCCGATTGCAGGTGCGAAGGTAGGCCGGATCGACGGAGAGTTCGTCCTTAATCCCACGCATGAAGAATTGGAGCTGAGCGATATCGATCTCTTTGTGGCGGGGAGTGAGGATGCGATCATCATGGTTGAAGGAAGTGCCAAGGAAGTAAAGGAGGAGGAGATCTTGGAGGCTATTCTATTCGGCCATCAATCCTTGAAACCGGTGATCGATCTTCAAAAACAGATGAAATCGAGCTTAGCCCTCCCGCCTCGAGCGTTCGAACTCCAGAAGCCGGAAGAAGGTCTCTATGAAAAAGTGAACGCCATCGCTCGAGAGAAACTCAGGGAAATCTTTGATCTCAGGGAGAAGGGCAAGAGAAAAGAACGATTGGAGGAGATCCTTCAGTCCACCTTCCAGGAACTCGGGGCCGAGGATGAATCCTCCCAAAAGATGGCGAAGGTCGCATTCGAAGAAGTCTATCGGAAGCTGGTCAGAAAATCGATTTTGGAAAAGAGAGAGAGAATCGATGGAAGAAAGCTTTCGGAAATCCGTCCCATCACCTGCGAGGTAGGTATCCTACCGAGAACCCACGGCTCGGCCCTGTTCACGCGGGGAGAAACCCAAGTTCTGGCCGTCGTCACTTTCGGAACCTCCGAGGACGAACAAAAGATTAATTCCTTGAGTGGAGAAACATATAAGTCATTCATGCTTCACTATAACTTCCCTCCTTTCAGTACGGGAGAAGTCTCCCCGTTGAGGTCGCCCAGCCGGAGAGAGATTGGCCACGGGGCTTTGGCCGAAAGGGCCATCGTGCCCGTTCTCCCTTCGAATGAGAAATTCCCTTACACCATTCGTATCGTCTCCGAGGTGCTGGAATCAAACGGGTCCTCCTCTATGGCCACCGTCTGTGGGGCAAGCCTCTCGCTCATGGATGCAGGTGTTCCCGTCAAAGCTCCCGTCGCCGGCATTGCGATGGGTTTAATCGTAGAAGACGGAGAGAGTGCTGTCCTCTCGGACATTTTGGGCGATGAGGACCATTTGGGGGATATGGATTTCAAAGTGGCGGGCACTGCGGAAGGGGTCACGGCCATCCAGATGGATATCAAGGTCCGGGGAATTTCAAAAGAGGTCATGGAAAAAGTTCTCGACCAGGCCAGAGAGGGCCGACGCCACATTTTAGGCAGGATGAGTGAGACGATTTCCGAATCCCGAAAAGATCTTTCACGGCACGCTCCCCGGATTGTCAGCCTCCAGGTCAAGCAGGAGAAAATTCGGGATGTCATCGGTCCGGGAGGAAAGAATATTCGAGCCATCGTTGATCAGACCGGTGTGAAAGTCGATGTGGAGGATTCCGGACTGGTGAAGCTCGCTTCTCCAAATTATGAGGCCATCGAGAAGGCCATTTATATGATCAAGAGACTCACCCAAGAGGTCGAAGTCGGTGCTCTTTATAACGGGAAGGTTGTACGGATTTTGGGTTTTGGTGCTATTGTTGAGCTCTTTCCCGGAACCGATGGTCTCGTCCATATCTCCCAGTTGGCCGAGAGCCATGTCAAAGAGGTTTCGGATGTTCTCAAAGAAGGGGATGAAGTGCTTGTCAAAGTGATCGATATCGATCCGCAGGGCCGTATCCGGTTAAGCCGCAAGGCAGCCCTGAAGGAAGCGAAGCCGAGTGCAGGGGGCAATGGGTAAGGAGAAAGACGAGGGACAAGGGAATGAGAGGGAATGGAAACCAAGACTAAAAAAGCGGAAGATTCTTTGAATCAATTGTGGACCGAAACGGGATCCGGGTATCAAAAGACCGTCCTCGATAATGGAATCCGTGTGATTACAGAGAAGATCCCTTATCTCCGGTCGGTGTCCATTGGCGTGTGGGTGGTCACCGGGTCCAGAGATGAGCAAGCCCATGAAAATGGCATCTCTCATTTTATCGAACACCTTCTTTTCAAGGGGACCGAGAAGAGAACTGCCTTTGACATCGCTAAGGAAATTGACTCTGTGGGCGGAACCCTGAACGCCTTTACAGGAAGGGAGTATACATGCTTTTATGCCAAGGTGATCGATCAGAATCTGCCCCTGGCCATGGATCTCCTTTCAGATATTTTTCTCCACTCTCTGATGGACGTAAAAGATGTGGAGAAGGAGAGGATGGTCATCCTTCAGGAAATCAAAATGGTGGAGGACACCCCGGATGACTACATCCACGATCTCTTCAACCGGGTTTGTTGGGGAGACCACCCGCTCGGCTTTCCGATTTATGGAACTTCGGAACTGGTTCAATCGTTCCATCGCGATCATCTTTACCAATTTTTTAGGGACAACTATCCCCCTGACCGAATCGTCGTCTGCGCGGCCGGAAATTTAGAACACCCGCAGGTCGTCGACATGGTCGAGACGACCTTCGGTAAAATTCCGAAATCGGATAGAGCCAGGGAGAGGAGTAAACCGGATCCGATCTCTACGACCAATGTTTGGAAACGGGATTTAGAGCAGGTTCACTTTTGTCTTGGCACCCGAGGACTCCAGTATAACCACTCCCTTCGATTTGCTTCGTATATCCTGAACACCATCCTCGGAGGGGGGATGAGTTCAAGGTTATTCCAGGAGATCCGGGAGAATCGCGGTTTGGCTTATTCGGTCTATTCCTATCTTCCGACGTATATCGATTCGGGCCTAGTGGTTGTCTATGCAGGAACCAACGAGGGTTCATTTCAGGAGGTCATTGACCTGGTCGTCAACGAGTTCAACCATATTAAAGACGGACCTTTGAAGAACGGAGAACTGGAAACCGCGAAGGAACAGCTGAAAGGAAATCTTCTCCTCAGCATGGAGAGTTCGGATAATCTGATGACCCGTCTGGCAAAGAATGAGATTTACTTTCAATCCTACCTTCCCGTGGAAATGATCCTCAAGGGAATTGATGAAGTCAAGGAAGAAACCGTTCGCCAATTAGCCAATGAGATTTTCGATGAACGATTATTTTGTTTAACCGTCTTGGGACCCATGAACGGGAACTATTTAGACAAAGTTCGCCTGGCAGGAAAGTAACAAGTCGTTGCGATGCGGGTGGGGAAAGGATGAAAATATTCATCAAACGTTTGAAAAAAGATCATTTCGTATCTCTGCCTCAATACATGACGGAAGGTGCCTCTGGAATGGATCTTTTCGCCTATTTGGAGAAAGAAGTGATCTTGGAACCCGGAGAAAGAAGGCTCATTCCCACCGGAATCGCCGTAGCGATCCCGGTGGGATTTGAGGGGCAAGTCAGACCTCGCAGCGGTTTGGCCATTCAGAAGGGGATTGGAATTCTCAACGGCCCAGGAACAATCGATTCCGATTACCGTGGGGAGATTGGTGTCCTCTTGGTCAATTTTGGAAAAGAGCCCCTTACGATCCGTAACGGAGAAAGGATTGCGCAGATGGTCATCTCTCAGATTTTCCGAACGACGCTGGAAGAAGTAGAAGATCTTCCAAGCACCCGAAGACAGGGAGGGGGATTTGGCCACACCGGGATCTAAGGAGAGACTCAACTCTATTGATTTCTTCAGCGAAGCAGAGGCAACGGTCACCTCTGCTTTTTGTTTTGTACGCGTCATCCCGTCTCATTCCGACCCCCTAAATCTCTATCCCCCGAGGTGAGTTGAGGACGCATCATGAATCAACTCTTGGATCAGTTTCTTCATTATCTTGTCGTTGAGAAGGGCCTTTCTCGAAATACGATCGAGGCTTACGGACACGGGCTGACTCGGTTTCTCGATCACTTGAGAGGGAAAAAGATTCAAGACATTCGGGAGGTTGGCAAATTTGACGTTCAGGGTTTTCTCCTGGCCCTCAAAAAGATGAACCTGAACACAAAGAGCATCGTCAGAAATCTGGCGGCCATCCGGAGTTTTTTTCGGTTTTTGATTCAGGAAGGAGTTCTGGAAGCCAATCCTTTAGAGAATTTAGAATCACCGAAGGTCGCAAGAACGCTTCCGGAAATCTTGAGTTTGAAGGAGATTGAACAAATATTGGAGCAACCCAACGTTCAGACTCCTCTCGGGGTGAGAGATCGAGCGATGTTGGAAATGCTTTATGCCACCGGAATGAGGGTTTCCGAGCTGACTCAGCTCCCGACCCATCAGGTCAGCCTGGAGGGGGGATACGTCCTCCTTTATGGAAAGGGTTCAAAGGAGAGGGTCGTCCCGCTTGGAAGCGAAGCCTTGAAATGGGTCGCTCTCTACCTCAAGACTGCCCGAGGAATCCTATCAAAAGGAAAGGACAGCCCGTCGCTTTTTATCAACCGCTCAGGCAAAGGGATGAGCCGACAACGGTTCTGGAAGAGTCTTAAAGATTATGCCCGAAGGGCTGGTATTCGCAAAAGGATTACCCCTCACCTTCTTCGTCACTCCTTTGCCAGCCATCTTCTGGAGAGAGGGGCGGATCTTCGATCGGTCCAGATGATGCTTGGCCATGCCGACATCTCCACCACCCAGATCTACACCCATGTGACTGGAGAGAGACTGAAGAAAGTTCACAAACAGTATCACCCAAGAGGGTAAGTGCCGGAGCATTGGAATACTAGAGTACTGGAGCGATGTGGAAAACTTGCTCAAAACAATGGAGTGACAAAAGACAAAAAACCAGCTTGTTTATGAAGAAATTAATCTTCCAAAACTCCATTATTCCATTCTTCCCGTTTTTTTGAGAGTTATGGACGTTATTACCACGCATATCAATGCCGATTTTGATTCCATGGCTTCCATGCTAGCTGCCAAGAGACTCTATCCCGGCGCGGTTTTGGTTTTTCCTGGTTCTCAAGAAAGAAGTCTCCGTGATTTCTTCATCCATTCCACCCTCTATTCCTTCGAAGCGGAGCGGATTAAGAATATTGACCTCCAGGAAGTCAAACGACTCATTCTGGTGGATACCCGGCAGATCAGCCGTATTGGAAGGTTTGCAGAGCTTCTAACCAAGGCGGACTTAGAAATTCACATCTACGACCACCACCCCCCCTCTTCGGAGGACCTCCATGGATCTTTAGAGGTGATTGCCGAAACCGGGGCAACGGTGACGCTCCTCTTGGATATTCTTCAGAAAAAGGGAATAGAGATTACACCCGACGAAGCGACGGTGATGATGCTCGGAATTTATGAGGATACCGGAAACCTGACCTTTCCTTCAACCAAGGAGGAAGATTTCAAAGCGGCGGGTTACTTGGTTCGAATGGGAGCGAATCTCAGCATCCTCTCAAATGTGATCACTAAGGAACTCACGGCAGAACAAATCTTTTTGCTCAATGACCTCATCCAGTCCGCGACGCGATACAGCTTTCACGGGATCGATGTCGTGATCGCCCAGGCATCTGTCGATCGGTACCTGGGGGATATTGCCATCCTGGTCCACAAACTGAAAGACATGGAAAACCTGGATGTCCTGTTCGTCTTGGTCAGGATGGAAGACCGGGTCTACTTAATCGGAAGGAGCCGCCTGGAGGAAGTGAATGTCTCAGAGGTCGCTGCGGAATTTGGAGGAGGGGGGCATTCCACTGCAGCTTCGGCCACGGTGAAAGGGATGGCCCTTGTTGAGGCCCAGGATCGATTGATCAAGGCGTTAAAAGAGATGGTGAGGCCCAAAAAGGTGGCCTCGGATGCGATGGTCTATCCGGTGAAGACCATTGAGTCCGAGAGAACATTAGAAGAAGCCAGAGAGATACTCACGCGATATAACCTGGACATTCTGCCCGTCCTTCAGGATGAAAAAGTGGTCGGTTTGATTTCCAAGGAAGTCGTGGAGAGAGCGGAGTATCATGGCTTAAAAAATGCCCGGGTGAAAGAATACATGACAACAGAATTCTCTATGGTCTCCCCGGAAACTCCCTTCTCGCGGGTCCAGGCCCTCATTATCGGGCAAAACCAGAGCCTTCTCCCTGTCATCGAAAAGGATCGATTGGTCGGAGCGGTTTCTGCGGGAGATGTCATGCGGGTTCTTCAAGAGGAGATGAGGAAATCGGAGAAAGGGGTTTCGGTTTTTGAAAGTCAACCCCTCTATGGCCGGAAAAAAATAGTCTCCAAATTGATGGAAGAACGTTTCCCGGAGCGGATCCACAAACTGCTGATGGAGTTCGGCAGGGTAGGCGATGACTTGGGGTACGCGGTCTATGCCGTCGGTGGGTTTGTCAGGGATCTTTTATTAAGGGTGGAAAACTTCGATGTCGATATTGTGGTCGAGGGGGATGGGATCCTCTTTGCTGAGGAATTCGAAAAGAGAATTCCATGCCGGATTCGATCGCATCGGAAATTTGGGACAGCCATCATTCTCTTCCCCGACGGGCTGAAAGTGGATGTTGCCACCGCTCGCTGGGAGGTTTATGATTCTCCGGCAGCCCTGCCCACGGTGGAAAGCGCCTCGATCAAGATGGATCTCTACCGGAGAGATTTTACCGTAAACACCCTGGCCATCCAGCTTAATCCAAAGGCCTTTGGGGAACTGATCGATTTTTTTGGAGGGGTCAAGGATGTCAAGGATAAGACGATCCGCGCGTTGCATAATCTCTCGTTTGTCGAAGACCCTACCCGGGTGTTTCGAGCCATCCGGTTTGAACAACGGTTTGGGTTTCAAATCGGGAAACATACCCAGAATCTGATGAGGAATGCGGTTAAGGTGGGTTTTTTGGAACGTCTCTCAGGAGGACGGGTTCTTTCCGAGATCATCCTTATCCTTCAGGAAGAAGATCCTCTTCCTGCCCTGAAGCGAATGAGGGATTTCGATCTTTTTCATTTTCTCCACCCTGGCCTTAAATTTGATGAGCAGGCCGAGGCGCTTTGTGAGCAGATCCATCACGTTATCGCTTGGTTTGACCTCCTTTTTCTCGAACAGCAGTATGAGCGCTGGTTGATCTATTTTTATGGACTCATTGATTCTATAAAGGAAGGAGAAAGAGAGGAGCTCTATCAAAAATTGGCAATAAATGATAAGCTTAGGAAGAGACTGGAGGAAGGGAAGGTTCAGGCGGACCAGGTGCTCCTTCAAATTTTCTCTTGGATCAATGCTGACCGGCGGCCGAAACGATCGGAAATCTATGGTGTTCTTGATCCTCTTTCCATTGAATCAAAACTCTTTATGATGGCCAAGACGACCCAGGTGACGACCCGCCGGTACATTTCTCTATACTTCACGCAATTAAAGGATACAAAACCCCTTTTGAGAGGAAAGGATTTGATCCAGATGGGAATAAAATCAGGTCCGTCCATCAAAAGGGCCTTGTCGGGTTTGCTCAAAGCCAGATTGGATGAGCAGGTGATCACCCGACAGGATGAAATGGAGTATATTTCAAAGGCCCAGGGGATAGACTAATGGCTCCAGAGAATTCCTATTCAGAGGACAGATCGGACTATACCTTCCGGTTGGAGGGATTTGAGGGACCTCTTGACTTGTTGCTCCATCTCATTCAGAAGAATGAATTAGATATTTTCAATATTCCCATTTCCCTCATCACAGAGCAGTATTTGGAATATCTTCATTTGATGAAGGTTTTGAATTTGGATGTTGCCGGCGAGTACCTTCTGATGGCGTCTACGCTTCTTCACATTAAATCGCGGATGTTGCTCCCCAAATCCTCAGAGGTGGAGGAGGAGGAAGAGGAAGATCCCAGAGCGGAGCTCGTACGAAGGCTTCTGGAGTACCAAAAATACAAAAATGCAGCACTCGAAATGGAGAAAAGGCCCTTATTGGAACGGGATGTTTTCATCCGGCTGACGCCTCCAGAACCCGAACAGGAGCCGGAGGAAGAGAAAATTGAGGTGAATCTTTTTGAGCTTCTCGAAGCATTCCGAGAGGTATTGAAGAGGGTGAAGCCGGAAACCGTTCATGAAGTCATGTTAGAACACATTAGCGTTGAGGCCAAGATTCCGGAAATATTGGCGATTCTTGAGAAGGAGAATCGAAGCATCGCCTTCCATCGTCTCTTTCCGGAGCAGGCTTCTCGAAGGCTTGTCGTCGTTACTTTATTGGCTATTCTCGAACTCGTTAAGATGAAGCGTATTCGCATTTTTCAGCTGGCGGCCTTTGAGACGATTCGCATATCGCCCGTATGAATTCATTGAGTCATTGAATAATTTGGTCATTAGGTTATTGATCTTGAGGTTAAAGCCTGCTAAATGGATTTGAGAATCTTTTTATACAATACTCGATGTTTTATAACTCAATGACCCAATAACTCAATAACCTAATAAACAATCCATGGAGGGAACCCATGAGACGAAGACGCATCTTGATCGGGTTGGGAGTTATTGCAGCACTTCTTATTTTCTTTTTCATCGTCCTTTTCTTCATCGGACGTTATACCGGAGGAAAAAGCAATCGGTTCACCTTTGGAGATAAGATTGCCGTCGTAGAGGTGAAGGGGGTGATCACCCAATCCTCTGGGGTGATCGAAGAGCTCCAGCAATATCTCGCCGACGATGGGGTCAAAGCGATTATTCTAAGAGTCGATTCTCCGGGGGGAGGCGTCGGCCCGTCGCAGGAGATCTACCGGGAAATCATGCGGATCAAGTCCACGTCCAAAAGGAAAGTGGTCACGTCCATGGGGTCTGTGGCCGCTTCGGGGGGGTATTATATCGCAAGCGCCTCCGATCTCATCGTTGCCAATCCCGGGACGATTACCGGTTCGATCGGAGTCATCATGCAATTCTCGAATTTTGAAGAACTCCTCAAGAAAATAGGAATCAAGGGGGTGGTGCTCAAAAGCGGAGAGCACAAAGATATCGGATCCCCTTTCCGTGAGATGACTCCGGAGGAGAAAAGGATTATGCAGGAAGTACTCGACAATGTTCATCAGCAATTCATCCAAGCGGTGGCAGACGGGAGGAAACTGGATCGATCGAAAGTCGCTCAGATCGCGGATGGTCGTATCTTAACAGGGGAACAGGCTAAGAATCTGGGTCTGGTCGATCAACTGGGAAACCTTCAGGATACGATCGATATCACGGCCAAGCTGGCCGGAATCGTAGGGAAACCGAACGTCCTCTATCCTCCTAAGAAGAGATTCTCCATTTGGGAACTTTTGATGCGGGATATGGCTTCTGCCATCATCGATGTCTTCAATGAGAAGGGATACGAATTAAACTTCCCCCTCCAGATTAAATAGGGCTCTTTTCTAAGAGAGAAGCATTACTCAACCGCCTGTCATTGCGAGCCCGAAGCTCTGCACCTCATGGTGTTCAGGGCCAAGAGCGCGGCAATCTGTTTATAGCGCCTTTATGAGTTCGGCGATTTTTTTCATATCCTCCCAGACCTCTCGCTTTCGTTCAGGGTTCCTCAGCAAAAAGGCAGGGTGATAGGTAGGGATCACCTTGATTCCCTCGATATCGAATATTCTCCCGCGGAGGTCTGAAATCTTGCTACCGGTCTTGAGCAGGGTCTGAGCAGCAAAAGTCCCCAAAGCGCAAATGATTTTTGGCTGGATCACACGGATCTGCTTCATCAAGAAGGGATTGCAGCTCTCGATCTCATCAGGTTCTGGGTTTCGATTCTGCGGAGGCCGGCACTTAACGATATTGGCAATGTAAACCTCTTCTCTCGTGAGTTTGATCGATTCGATAATCTTCGTTAAAAGCTGGCCCGCCTTTCCTACAAATGGCCTTCCCTGAACATCCTCGTCATACCCGGGGCCCTCTCCGATAAACATCAAGGTTGCTTTTTCGTTACCCTCGCCGAACACGATCGTCCGCCGCGTCTGATGGAGTTTACATCGCTTACAATCTCCTAACTCCTTCCGCACTTCGTCCAGTGTCATGATGCGAGACGGACTGGGCTCCTGGGGCTTTATCTCAGAAACTGAGTCAGAAACTGGGAGAGAAACAATGCCCATTTCCTTGAGATATTCCAGATAAGATTTGAGATCGGCAATCACTTCGCCCGTTTTTTCATCCATTGAATTCATTCCTCCAATAGATTCCAAATATCCTTTTCTTACTTCCTTTGTCAAGGAGAAGGATGTAAAAATAGCCTTGACGAAAGAAAAAGAAAATCATAAATTAATTGGGTTGCCCCTGTAGCTCAGGTGGATAGAGCGACGGATTCCTAATCCGCAGGTCGCCTGTTCGAGTCAGGCCAGGGGCGCTTTTTATTTTTGGAGTGATAGACCGTGAATGCCGAAATTATCGCTATTGGCTCGGAGCTTCTTCTCGGCCAAATTATTGATACGAATTCTGCTTCCATTGCCAGGTCTCTTGCAGAAAACGGCATCGAGCTCGTCCATACGACCACGGTGGGCGACGATATGCAACGGATGAAAGAAACCATCGACACTGCCATCCATCGATCTGAGATCGTGATCACGACGGGGGGAATCGGGCCCACCGAAGATGATCTCACCCGGGAGGCTGTAGCCCAAGTCACCGAACATCCGCTTACCTTTCAACCCCAGCTCATGGAGCAGATCGAAGCCCTCTTCAAAAAAAGGGGGTTCCGGATGGTCGAGAGCAATCGAAAGCAGGCCTACATTCCGGAGGGAGCGATTTCCATAGAAAATCCGAAAGGAACAGCACCTGGGTTTATCGTGGAATATTCCAACGGGTCGATTATTTCCGTTCCTGGAGTTCCCGCGGAGATGGAATATTTAATGGAAAATACGGTCATCCCTTACCTTCGAAAACGTTTTAACCTCCAGCGCCAGGTCATCCGGTACAGGGTGCTGCGTGCGTGTGGTTTAGGAGAGAGCGCAATCGGCCAGCAGATCAAAGATCTGATGAAGGAGAGCAAGAACCCTACGGTAGGAACGCTCGCTTCTGTCGGGGACATAAGAATTAGAATTACAGCCAGAGCCGACACTTCTGAGGAAGCCGCAGTTCTGATACAAAAAATGGAGGAAGAGATCCGAGGCCGTCTCGGCATTTTGATTTATGGGGTGGATGATGAGACATTGCACGGAAATATAATGAAAGAACTGGAAGGGCTAAATCTTACGTTATCTACAGTCGAGACCTTTACCGGAGGGATGATCTCTCAAAAATTGGCTGCCGCTGGCATTCCATCTTTTGTTCAAGGGACTGTAGTGCCTTCAGAGGCTTCACAGAGGTCGTTTCTTGGTCTGTCCCAGGAGCAACTCACCTCCCTCAGCAATGATTCCAAGAGAGTTACAGAGCGATTGGCTGAAAAATGCCGAGATGGACTCAGAACGAATCTCGGATTGGCCATGTTTGCCAAGATTGCCGAAGAGCAGGGAAAAGGAGAATACCGGGTAGAAACCTACTATTCTCTCTCGACTTCCACTGGAATCGAGACCCAGGAGAATTCCATTGGCGGCGAACTCTGGACGATCCGAGAAAGGGCCGCTATCATGGCTTTAGACTTTTTGAGAAAATACCTTCTGCGGGTAGCGTAAACGAAGCAAGAGAAGAGTTAACGTAAACATTCAGGACGAGGCAAGCAAGTGGCCAAAAAGACCATCCCATGCCCCAAGTGCATGGCCGAGATTGAGATCTACAAGAATCCTATACCAACGGTCGACGTTATCATCGAGGTCGAATCAAAAGGGATCGTCTTAATCAAAAGAAAGAATCCACCCTACGGTTGGGCCCTCCCTGGAGGATTTGTAGACTATGGTGAGTCTTTGGAAGAGGGTGCCGTACGGGAGGCAAAAGAGGAGACCGATTTGGATGTAACGCTGACACAACAACTTCACACTTACTCAAATCCAGATCGAGATCCGAGACATCATAGTATTTCAACAGTCTATGTTGGAAAAGCTAAAGGAATACTCCAAGCCAAGGATGATGCGATAGAGATTGGAGTCTTCAATGAATCGAACCTGCCTGCTGAAATTGCCTTCGACCACCGTTCCATCTTAAACGATTACTTTATATCAAAACGATAACTTACGGAAGGATAAGGGTTATTTAAAATGGCGGACTTTGAGCTGCCGGCTCATGCTGTCGATTTCTTGGAACGGCCCTGTGCTCTCGACCTTAAGGAACGCGTTATAATTGGAAGAATCGCTGCCAGCAGGACAATTGACCACATGATCATGCAAAGGGTGGAGTCCCAGAGGCCGCTGATATTCCCGCGTGAAATGATAAGGGCCTGCCTTACGGATCTTTCCATCACCGGTCCTAAAACCAAACCCACGACTAATGGGGCAGGCTCGTAGTTGTATTTGCGCATGACATAGCCGACAATTCCAGCTCCCAGCATGACCCACACATCAAACAGATTACTGTTATCTCCGTAAGCTCCTATAACGCATAGAACCAATACGGTCGGCATCAGATATTTTGGGGCCACCCTGACGATCTTTGCAAAAATCCCAACCAGGGGCAGATTCAGGATAAGCAACATCATATTCCCGAGATAAAAACTTCCTATGACCCCCCAAAAAACATCAGGTCGATCCCTCAGGAGCAGGGGACCGGGAGTGATGCCGTGAAGAAGCATCCCTCCTAGTAAAACGGCTGTGGACGGAGTAAAGGGTAATCCCAAAGAAAGCAATGGGATCATGGCTCCACCGGCTGCCGCATTGTTTGCGGATTCAGGACCCGCCACCCCTTCAATAGCACCTCTTCCAAATTCCTCTCGATGTCTGGAAACACGGCGCTCCAGGCCGTAGGAGGCAAACGATGCCACAGTTGCGGCAGGGCCCGGCAAAAGTCCGATCAGAAACCCTAAAACAGAGCCACGCGCGATCGGCGCCACAGAACGCTTCATCTCTTCTCGATTGGGATAGAGTTCCCGGAATCTTACGGGCATTAAATCCACGGGCTCTCCCTTTTCTGCCATGACTGAAAGGACCTCTGCAACTCCAAAGAGCCCCGTCGTCATGGCGATGAAGCTCACCCCTCCTTGGGCGGATTCAAAACCAAAAGAAAAACGCTCAATTCCGCCAATAGGGTCCATTCCAACGGCTGAAAGCATCAATCCGGCCATCATCATGATCAACGATTTGACGCGGGATTTCCCGGTGAGGTTGGACAACAGGATGATGCCTAAGACCGTGAGAGCGAAGTATTCCGCGGGTCCGAAGGCAAGGGCAGATCTCGCAAGAAGAGGTGCGAAGAGCTGTAGTGCGATCACGCTGAAAGTTCCGGCAATAAAGGATCCGATGGCTGCAATCGCCAGCGCCGCTCCTGCTCGTCCTTTTCGCGCCATCGCATAACCGTCCAGCGTCGTAACCACACTGGCAGGCTCTCCTGGGACATTGACTAGAATCGATGTCGTGGAGCCACCGTACATCGACCCGTAGTAAATCCCCGCCAGCATGATCAGCCCGGCGGTCGGACCCAGTTTCAGGGTGAGGGGGATAACCAAGGCCATAGCGGCCGCGGGACCAAGACCGGGCAACACTCCCACCACCGTGCCAATGACCGCGCCCATAAAACAGGCAAAGAAATTGACCGGCTGAAAAGTGATAAGCAGGGATGATAAGATACCGTGGCCGGCCATTGAATAGGCCCTCTTTAGAATAAAGCGCCTCTGGGAAACGATAGTTTCAGCCAAACCTCAAATAGAAAATAACAAAAAATGCTGATTCCCGCCGAGAGAGCGATCGGCCTCCTCCAATCCCTGGCGCCCATGAGTTTACTGGAAACGATGACGAACAAGAAATTGGAGATAAAGAAACCGACCCATTTCACCATCAGAAGATAGACAACGAAGACCGCAATCATCAAAAGAGGCTTCACGTCGCCTTGATTCGTTCGAAAAAATCCTCTGATCCAACTTCCGTTCTCCTCGTTACTCTCTTTTATTTCCTTCGGCTTGGATTTCCGGACGTCTTGAAGCAACTCCAAGGCGGCTAAAATAACGAGTACAGCTCCCACCAACAGAGGGAAAGCCCCAGGCCCGGGGTTTGCCCAAGTATCTATCGAATACTTTACGTTGTAGAGCAGGAACCCAACTCCAAACAGAATCAATACAAGACTGCTCGCGATTTTTTTTCGAACACACATATTTAGAATATTTTTCACCCTCCCTTGCCACTGGCAGCGAAAAACGAGGGAGGGGGAGCACGGTTCGAGGTGCCGAACCTACTCTTTAAGAACTATTTTGTAAGGCCCGCAGCGGCCGTAATTTCTTTTGTGATTTTATCTTGCTCGGCTACAAACTTGCCGAAGGCTGAAGGGTCGAGGTATTGCGGCGTTGTCCCCACGGAGGAGGCAAAATCCGTCCACTCTTTGCTCCCTACTGCCTTCTTGACGATGGGACTCATCTTGTCGATCACTATCTTCGGAGTTCCCTTGGGCGCAGCAAAACCTCTCCACTGGTCAAAAACCAGATCCACACCCGATTCTTTCATCGTCGGCACGTTTGGCCAGAGATTAATTCGTTTCTCACTGCTAACGGCGAGGACACGGACTTCTCCTGCTTTCACCTGACTCAGGATCTCGGCAGGATGCTGGCTCGAAGCATCAATCTTCTCTCCCATCAGGGCAGCCACCGCCAGCCCGGTCCCAAAAGGGACATGAACAACCTGTGTGCCAATCTTCGACGCCATGGCTACGGGCACCATGTGGGTCACGCTTCCGATCCCAGAATTACCCACGGTTACCTTCCCCGGATTCTGCTTTACGTAAGTGACGAACTCCTTGAAATCCTTCCAGGGCGCCGTTTTATTGACCGCAATCGCGATCGTTTCAAACCCGATCCCGCCGATCGGCTCGAAGGCCTGATAGTCAAAAGAAATCTGTTTTCTAGCCGCCAACGTATTGATGGCGCCGGAATACCAGATCAAGGTATAGCCATCCGGTTTGGCCCGATGGACCTCGTTATACGCAATGGCCCCGCCAGCTCCTGTGACATTCCGTACGACCAGGGGCTCCCCTAGATCCTTAGAGATGATCTCTGCCAACTTCCGGGCCTGGACATCGGCCGCTCCCCCGGCCCCAAAAGGGTTGACCAAATCGATTTGCTTTGTAGGCCAGTCGTCTTTTGCTACACCTGATCCCATGCCCGATACGAAGAGGATCATTATCAAAGACAGAAAAGACAACAACCCTTTTTTTCTCAAGACCTTTTTTCCGTTTAGCATTTTCTCCTCCTTCTAAGATTCTTGCTTTGCCACTCAGATCGAAAGAAGCTATACCATTGCCCAGGCTTCTTTAATCACTCGCTTCGTGTTCGCAATGACGACTTCGGACGTGTCCTCTGCAAGGAGAGGCCTTACTTCCGCACTGAGGACGGGCTTCTTTTCCGGATTCAAGAGCTTCATATCAAGCAGAAGCTTGAAATAGTCCCTGACCTGGGGGGTGTCGATCTCCCCGCCGGCCATTCCGAACCTGGGTTGCAGGTCTCCGTAGGTCGGATGTCTCCTGTCTCGGAACGAACAATTTCCGATGTGGAAATGGAGGGGAAACTGCCTTACGAGGGGGATGGCCTCTTCAGGAGTTTCTCTTAGAAGGGGGAAGTGAGAGAGATCCGCCAGGACTCCAAAATTCTTGAACTCCTTGTGCACCTCGGTCGCCACATCGGCTGCATCTTTGAAATGACCGATGAGAAAGCATTTATCGATATCGTAGTCGAAGACTTTCATGTAGATTTCCATCGGTCCCTGTTCTTTGGTGAACCGGCATATTTCTTTCAGGGAGTCAATCAGAATCTTCTTGCCTTCTTCTTTCTTCTCCTCACCGGGATGCTTGCCCGAAAAAACCCTGATGCATGAGGCTCCGAGGTCAAAGGCTTCATCGACTCCGTTTTTCATCGCATTGATCGCTCTTTTTCTCTCGTTTGGATCGGGGGCATTCACATTGAGCTTACCACTGAACATCCTTGGCTGGTTTGCATAACAGACTTCCATATGAGAGGTCTCAAGGAGCTTCCGTGCCTCATGTCTCACCTTGACGTCCTTCATCCAGCCCACTTCAACCGCCGTCCAGAAGTCATCCTCGACGATCTTTCGGAGCGTTTCCACAATGGGACCATCCCCCTCGGATACCTGGGGAAAGGCTTTAAAATGTACAATTCCCAGTTTCATATAGCGATAAATTGAGAAATTTTCCATCCGGTCTCCTCCCTTTTGAAGTTCTCGTTAAAGCCAGGTCCTCCGTCAATGGACCTTGACCACCACCTTGATCGCGTCTTCGATTCTCTCCCGAAAATACCTGAAAGCCGTCGGAACCTCGTTCAGCGGAAAAGTGTGCGTATGCATCAGCTTCGCGTCGAAACGTTTCTGCGCCATGAGGGCAGCAGCTCGGTGTGTGGCGCTCTTTCCTTCTCCCCGGATACCGTAAACGTAGATGTTATTGCGCACCAGTTTGGCTAAATCGACCGGTACCGGCTCCCCGGGAAAAGCAGCGAGGCAGATTCGACCCCCTCGGTTGACCATATCCATGGCTTCGTTCAGGGCGTTGGGAGCCCCCGAACATTCCATCACATAATGGACTCCTTTGCCTCCGGTGATGCGCTTCACTGCCTCAACGGGATTTTCCTTTTGAACATTGATCACATGGTTCGCGCCCAGTCTCATTCCCATCTCCAGCCTGGAGTCTCGAGTTCCTGTCAGGATCACGGGCTCTGCCCCTAACGCTTTACCGACGGCCACGCTCATGAGCCCAATCGGGCCCGGACCAGTGACCACCAGGCTTTCTCCTGCGATCAAGCCACCCAGGACGTCGAGGCCGTACACGGCCGTACCTGCAGTAACGATCAGCGTGGCCTCCTCATCACTCATTTCGTCAGGCACATGGACCAGGGTGTTGACATGATTGATCGCGTACTCCGCGAAGCCGCCGTCCGTGGTAAAGCCATTCGCACGGTGTCCCTTGTTGTTCTCACCGTAGTTGAGGCCGTAGTTGAGACAGGACGTGTACATGCCCATACGACATCTTTCACAGCGCCCGCAGCCGGCATGGATTTCCACTGCCACGCGATCCCCGATTCCATATTCGTCCACGCCTGCCCCGACCTTAGCCACTGTCCCCATGTATTCATGCCCTGGGGTAAAGTTCTTGTAGAAGGGGAGACCGCCCTGTATCCATGCGGGCAGCCCTTTGGTAATAATCTCCACATCCGTGCCGCAAATGGCAACTGCGTCAATGCGCACTAGGACCTCCGCAGGCCCTGGTTCCAGAACGGGTTTTTCTACGAGCCGTAATTGTTCCGGACCATCCAGGACCCATGCTTTCATAATCTTGGGTACGGACAAATCCTTTCTTCTATCGGACGGCTTCATCATTAACCTCCATCGTTAAGATTTCGGAGAGTTTTTTCTTCATCCATAAATTCAATTAATTGTTTGACACATCGATCTGCAAAGAGAGAATCATTGATATGAGCATCAACCTCCTCTAGCCTGATATGGGCTCCGAGATGGTTTCTGAGGCTCTTGAGAAAAATCGAGTTCCCAACCTCATCGTGAAGAGGACCTCCTTTTGCTCCGTAGATGGACCAGCCCCTCAAGGGAATCAGCACCGCAGTCCGTCCTCTGGTCTCATTCAACCTTTCAGCCATTGCTTTGCCAACTTGAGCCATCTCGTTCCTGGACAGTTTTACGTTTGCATTTAACGGATTGTGCATGTAGATTTTCCTTTTTCTTAACTTGGGTGGGATGGACTCTTTGGGTCCGAAACAGAGATATTCCATCCCGCCTGTGGATACGACCTGAGGAATTCCCTTTGCTCCGGCTGCTCTTAATCTTCCCTGCCTTACCGGAATATAGGCCCCGGCGCCGATGATCTCTTCCGTGAGTTCGTGGGGGGTCAGATCGATCACACCATGTACAACCCCGCCCTCGACAAGCTCTTCCATTGCCGAACCGCCGGCTCCTGAAGCATGGAAGGGAATCACCCGGAAGCCCTTCTCATGGAGCTGCTTCAGGACCTGTCTGGCCGCAGGTTCCGTATTTCCAAGAGCAGTCACTGCGATGATCCTCTCACCCGACTCTATTGTCACCCTCGAACCACGCTCTATCATCCCAACTACGGCCGACACAGCATTTGCCAGGATAGATCGGGTAACCGGGTTGGGACCACCCAGGAAATCTCCGACTGAAAAAATCACTCCGATGTCTTTGTGTCCGATATAGGGCCGTATGTTTCCGGAGGCGACCGTAGAGATAAGATATTTTGGAAATCCAAAGGGTAGGGCCCTCATGGCCATCGATGCAATGGCCGATCCCTGGTTGCCTCCAAGGCCAATGACCCCGTCAATTTTTCCATCTTGGAATAGAAGGAGAAGGGCCTTCGTGGCCCCTTTCCCCATCTCTTCCATAATCCGGCCTCTTTCTTCCGTTTGAATTAGATTGGAGAGTTCCCATCCTGCCCGTCGTGCAGTCTCTTCATTCGAGATATCGGGCGGAACGCCGGGAGGCCCGAGAGGCCCCACGTCGATAATGATTGCAGAATGGCCCTGGGCTTCAAGGAGGTTCTTCATGTAGTCCACCTCTTTACCCTTCGTATCCAAGGTGGCCAGAATAGCAATGGTTCCTTTCCGAGTCATTTCACCACACTATTTGTAATCTTCCTCTGCTTCATCAGGTCACTCTATTTGCGAGATTGTCGAGCTATTCTTGTACTCCCAAATCTTCTTAACCTTTCCAGAAACGGCCAGGCCAGTCTCGCTTCTCAATCGGAACTTTGAAATCGAACTTCTTTACTTCCTCCAGAAACGCGGCCAGGTGATTGGCGATCCTCTCGAAGACAGCATTGCCCTGCTTTTCACTGGATCGTAAAGGGTTTCCGATCGTGGCTGTATCCGAATACTCATGGTGAAGCATCGGAATGAAAATGTTCTCCGAATTCTGGAAGATGACGGTGTTCGTGCCATCTTTTTTGGAAAAAGCTGGCCCCATCCACCGGGGGGCATGGGCGCGATCAGCCTTGGCCCGTTCCATGAACACGGACCCTTCGTAAATTCCTTTTTCCTTCATATAGGCGATCGTCGTTGAGGTCTCAAGCTCTCCCGCATGCCAACCAGGGGTCTCCTCCGGAGGACCATCCATCAGGTCGGCGACAACTGCGCATTCCCTTTCCGTAGGGGTTTTGTAGTACGCGCAGAAGCAACCGGTCTCGGCCCGGAGCGTGCGTAAGGCGTCTCCCTGGGCGCCCATGTTGGTGCCGTGGTGAGAGACGAATACCAGTTTGTTAAAGCCTGCAAAGATCAGGCTCCGGCCGATAGCGTAGAGAACGTCCCGATAGACCTCAGTCGGAAAGGAAATCGTGCCCGTTCCCCAACCGGGCTCACCCATGTGGTGGGGGGAGACGCCGAAAGGCAAGAGGGGTGCAAAGAGCACTTTTGCCTTCGCGGCCGCTCGTTCCACGCTTCCCATGGTCGTGTAGGAATCAACGCCGAGAGGAACGTGGTGTCCGTGTTTCTCGCAGCTTCCGACGGGAATCATGACCACGTCGTTGCCGGCCTTGAGATACTCGGCGATATCGGTCCAGGGTAGTTCCAAGAGATTGTATTTCTGCAATTTTGACATGTTTGACTCTCCTTTCTTATCTTTGTTTTTTAGGCCGTGGTCTTTATTCATATTTTATGGTAAAGCTTTTCCAAAGATTCTATTTTTTCGCAGTCGAATCTCGAACCAGAAGCTTCGTATCAAACCAACGCACTTTCTCGGAATGCTTCCCCGATATCAGATTGACCAACATCTCCATAGCAGCGGCCCCGACGTGATACATCGGAATCTCGACGGTTGTTAGGGAGGGATCAAAATAGGAGCTAAAGGGGATATTGTCGAAACCCACAACAGAGAGAGCCTCCGGGACTTTTGATCCAAGTTCTTTAGCTGCCCGAATAGCTCCAAACGCCATTTGATCATTCGCGGCAAGAATTGCAGTCAATGGCTCCTCTTGGATGAGTTCTTTCGCGAGAAGATACCCACTTCTCGGAGTGAGATCCCCCTTCTTTATCAGATTTTTGTCGATTGGGCAACTGTTTTGGATGAGTGCACTCTTATACCCTGAAAGACGTTCCCTGGAAGAGGTGGACTTATCCGGACCGCCTATAAATCCGATGCGCCTGTGATTAAACCCGATCAGGTGCTGTATGGCCTTGGCTGCTCCGCCCACGTTGTCGATCACAACAGCGGGAAAATCAACCTTGTGGCGACCAATCACAACCACTCGTTCTCTTAGCTCTTTCAAAGAGGAAAGAACCCTTTCACCGTGGATAATGCCTCCACTGAAAATAATTCCGTCGGCCGACTTTTCTCTAAGGAAATAGATATGCTTTATAATTCGATCCTGGTTTCTGTCGGTATTGAGAAGGATGATCGCGTATCCAA
>Ga0335084_10000141_pt1 | contig 51409 bp, 37 predicted proteins | sample Lox_Sample_44_FD_206721 | JGI IMG/M metagenome (GOLD analysis project Ga0335084, IMG submission 206721) | Soil microbial communities from Loxahatchee National Wildlife Refuge, Florida, United States - Lox_Sample_4.4 | ecosystem: Environmental > Terrestrial > Soil > Wetlands | place: USA...
CGAGAAGCTCTGCAAGAAGCCGGCGTGGATCCACGGCGCCCACCAGATCGCCGAGATGCAGACGATCGGGGCGCGCGATCTCACCCGCAGCGCGTCGACCGAGCTCGCAGCGAAGAAGGCCTTCGCGATGGCGGGGCTCGCGAGCGCCCGCGACGTCGACGTCGTCGAGCTCCTGGCGCAGAACCCGGCACAGGAGATGATCGTGCTCGAGGCCCTCGGGCTCGATCCGAAGGGATCGAAGCCAGCCGTGAACCCGTCGGGCGGCGCCCTGTGCGCCGATCCGATCATGAGCACCGGCCTCGTCCGTCTCGGCGAGACGTTTCGGCAGCTCTCGGGTGGCGCAGGCGCACGTCAGGTGGCCGGTGCCAGGCGCGCCATCGCGCACGCCGCGCAGGGACACTGCCTGCAGCAGAACATCGTCTGGGTGCTCGGCACCGAGCGGAGGTGGTCATGAGCCGGCCGGTTGCCGTCGTCGGCGTCGGCCAGACGAAGCACGCGGCCCGCCGCTCCGACCACAGCATCATGGGGCTCGTGCGCGAGGCGGTCGATCGCGCGCTCGCCGACGCGGGGCTCGAGCACAAGGACATCGACGCGGTCGTCATCGGCAAGGCGCCCGACATGCTCGAGGGCGTGGCGCAGCCCGAGCAGATGCTCGTCGGCGCGCTCGGCGCGCACATGAAGCCGATGATCCGCGTGCACACCGCCGGCTCGGTCGGCGCGTCGACCGCCATCACGGCCGCGACGCACGTGCAGTCCGGCCTCTTCGATCGCGTGCTCACGGTCGCCTTCGAGAAGCAGTCCGAGGGCAACGCCATGTGGGCGCTCTCGCCGTCCATGCCGTTCACGCCGCCGCTCGTCGCCGGCGCAGGCGGCTTCTTCGCACCGTACTGCCGCGCCTACATCACCAAGACCGGCGCGCCGGCGCACATCGGCCCCATGATCGCCGCCAACGCGCGCGACAACGCGGGTCGCAACGAGTACGCGCACCTGACCGATCCCATGACCGTCGAGGACGTGATGAACTCCCCGATGCTCTGGGAGCCGATCCGCTACCTCGAGACCTGTCCCTCGTCCGACGGCGCGATCGCCCTCGTCATCTCGAACCAGGAGCTGGCGAAGAAGGGCCCGCGGAAGCCGGCGTGGATCAAGGGCGCAGCCTCGTACGCCGAGGCCATGTGGGTGCCGGGTCGCGATCAGGTCTCGCCGCGCGCCGGCAAGGTGTGTGCCAAAGCCGTCTACGACAAGGCCGGCATCAAGGATCCGTGGAAGGAGATCCAGACCGCGGAGATCTACGTGCCGTTCTCGTGGTTCGAAGCCATGTGGCTCGAGAACCTCGGCTTCGCCGCCGAGGGCGACGGCTGGAAGGTGGTCGATCGCGGCGACCAGAAGTTCGGCCGCCACCTCCCGATCAACCCGTCGGGCGGCGTGCTGTGCACGAACCCGATCGGCGCGTCGGGCATGCTGCGCCTCGGCGAGGCCGCGCTTCAGGTGATGGGCCGCGCCGGCGCGCACCAGGTGGAAGGAACGAAGAACGCGCTGGGACACGCCTACGGTGGCGGCGCCCAGTACTTCGCGATGTGGGTCGTGTCGACGGAGCTCTGATCGATGTCCGAACCGGCAGTACTGTACGAGAAGAAGGACGGCATCGCGTTCGTCACGATGAACCGTCCCGAGGTCCGCAACGCCATCAATACCGAGATGCTGGTGCGTCTCGCCGACGCCTGGCAGGACGTGAACGACGATCCCGCCGTCCACGTCGCGATCCTGCGCGGCGCGGGCGACAAGGCCTTCTGCGCCGGGGCCGACCTCGACCGTCTCGTCCGCATGATGCAGGGCCTGCGCCCGCCGGAGACGGACTTCGACCAGCGCGTCCTCGCCGACTACTCCATCATCTACAAGGGCCTGCTGCGGAACTACGACGTCTACAAGCCGATCATCGCGCAGGTGCACGGCTTCGCCGTCGCGGGCGGGACGGAGATCCTCTCCTGCACCGACATCCGCATCGCGTCCGACGACGCGCTCTTCGGCCTGGCCGAGGTGAAGTGGAGCCTCTTCCCGATGGGCGGCTCGACGGTCCGGCTGCCGCGCCAGATCCCGTACTGCCACGCGATGGAGATCCTCCTAACCGGCGAGCAGATCCCGGCGCGCCGGGCCCTCGACATGGGGCTCATCTCCAAGGTCGTCCCGCGCGCCGAACTCGAGGCCGAAGCGCTCCGCTACGCCCGCATCATCAACGAGGCGGGCCCGCTCGCGGTCCAGGCGATCAAGAAGTCCGTTCTCGCCGGACGCGACCTCCTCCACACCGCGGCGCTCGAGAAGGAGATGGAGATCGGCGTGCCGGTGTCCATGTCAGAGGACTGCCGCGAGGGGACGAAGGCGTTCAAGGAGAAGCGGAAGCCGGTGTTCCGGGGACGGTGAGAGCGTAGCAAGCTCAAAGCTGCGAGTTGACCGAACCGCAAGCGTCGCGTCGCATCCTTGACAGGTGCCCGGCGGGCTGCGTCTCCTCTCCAAGGCATGGGACGTCTCCGGTCGCTCGCCGTCCACGCCGTCCTCGTGCTCGTGTCGACCGGCTTCGCGCTCGGGCTGCTCGAAGCCCTCATGCGGCGCGGGAGCCCGCCGCCGAACTTCTTCGACGAGCTCGAGAAGTACATGCAGACGGTGACCTACGCCGGGCATTCCTATCCGGTGCACCTGGCGAACTTCAGCGGTACGATTCTCGGCGTTCGCTTCCGCACGAACCGCGATGGGCTGCGCGATCGCGACTTCGCGGTGCCGAAGCCGCCGGGGACCCTCCGCATCCTGGCGCTCGGCGATTCGGTCACGCTCGGCTGGGGCGTGCCCGAGGACGCGATGTTCACGAAGCGGCTCGAGGGCATCCTGAGCGCCCGTCGTGGCGCGCCGGTCGAGGTCGTCACCGCCGCCGTCGCGGGCTGGAACACCGTCCAGGAGCTCGCCTTTCTGGCGCAGCAGGGGTTCGGCTACGAGCCGGACGTGGTCGTGGTCGGCTACGTCGTCAACGACAGCGGAACCCCGCTCATCGCTGCCGATCATCGCTCGCTGCGCGATCGCCTCGCGGTGACCCTGGTCACGAACAGCCGGCTGGCCGAGCTGGCGGCGGTCACCTACGCGAAGCTGACCGCTCCGACGGTGACGCCACCGCCGCCCGCGCCGCCTGCCGCGGGCCCGCCGCCCACGGCCACGCCCGGGCCAGTCGCGCCCGCCCCGCCGGCGCGGCCCGAGCCCTTCAGCGACGGCGATCGCGGCTGGCTCCGCAGCCGCGCGGCGCTCCAGCGCATGGCGACGCTCACGCGGGCGCGTGGCATTTCGTTCGCGGTCTTCTGCTTCAACGTCTACGGCCAGGCGATCGAAGAGAAGGGCTGCACGGAGGTCGAGCGCTTCGTCGCCGGGATCGAGGTGCCGGTCGTGTCGACCTACCACTGGTTCGACGGCACCGATCGCTCACGGTTCAGGCTGAGCCGCACAGACCCGCATCCGAACGCCGAGGGAAACGCGATCATCGCGACGCGGCTCGCCGACTGGCTGTGGGACACGATCCCGGCGCTGCACGCCCCGCGCGCGCCTTGAGCCGCGTGAAGGTGGTTTCAAGAAGTCCGTCCTCGCCGGGCGCGACCTGCTGCACACCGCCGCCCTCGAAAAGGAAATGGAGATCGGCGTGCCGGTCTCGATGTCCGAGGACTGCCGCGAGGGCACGAAGGCGTTCAAGGAGAAGCGGAAGCCGGTGTTCAAGGGACGGTAGCGCCTACGGACAGGTCACGACCATGGTAGTGGCGTCTATGCTCTCCCCGTCGCTCGCGTTCGCAGCGAACGTGCTCACTGCGGGGGCGTCCGCGCAGTAGCAGTCGCTTCGGCCGGGCGCCGTCGCCGTCCACGAGATCTCGACGGGCTGGGCCGTCGAGCGCGTGCACGTCGCCAGAGACGCGGAGCTGACACCGGGCGTCCACTCGCGACACTGGACCTGCCACATGTGATCATCCAGTTCGAGCGTCGTGCCGACCGAGCCGCTCGCCGTGCCGCTGGCCGCGTACGTCCACGTCCTGCCGGCGGCGCCGTCGATGCACGAGCACGGCTCTTCCTGGCAGGACACCTGCATCGTGACGTGAACCGGGAGCGGACAACATGCCTTCCTACGGCACTCGAATACGGCTTCCGACTGGCAGTTCTTCCACACGGAGCCGCAGGTCAACGGGGCTAGCTCGCTCACGCACCCGGGGTCGGCGCCTTCGACGCAGTCATGGATCAGTCCTTCGCAGCTCCGCATGCAGGGGGTCCGGCACCTCGTCCTGCACCTCCCCACCTCCTTCCTGCAGCCCTTGCGGATGTCCTTCGCCGAACAGTCCCCCGTGGGACACACCGAGGTGGCCTTGGCCATGCAAGAGTCCACCGTCGGACAATGGCGAATGCAGGTAAGCTTCTTCGCGACGCTGCAGGTCTCTTTGGCGCTGGCGCCGGTGGCGACGAGCGTCAGGAGCGAGAGAGCCATCGGAACAGCTGACCGAGCCGTCCTCATGCGCCTACCTCCGAGTTCGCGGTCGCCTGCTACCTATCTACGACGGATCGCCGGGAGCCACAAGGCGCGAGGAGGGGTGAGCGGTGGCGAACGTCCGGGCGACGGGCAGCCGGATTCAGCGTGACAGAAGCCCGACCTCTGCAAGCGTCGCAAGAAGAAGGCCCGATGTTCCGCGCAGCGCACATGGGCCGGCGCGGGTCCGGCCTTCCTTGACGGGCCCTTCGCTCCCGGCGTAGCGTCGCCCGGCGGAACAAGGGGGGGCGTTCGATACCTTGGGAGCCGGCGATACAGGCGTGCGTCGCATTCGGGTCACCGTGAGGTCGCGGGGCGTCGCCGTCGTCCTGCTCGCGCTTCTCCTCCTCGGCGCCGGGAGGTCGTTCGGCGCCGTCGACTTCCCGACCGGCCCGGCTCGCGGCTGGGCCTTCGGCCTCGTCACCACCAACGGCCTGCCGGACCTTGGGGGCCTCGTCGACGCCACGGAGATGCGGCATCAGAACGCGGACGGCTCGGAGGATCTCGTCGTCGACGCGGGCGACCACCAGGCGATCCACTTCGGCCCCGGCTGGTCGAGCCTCTTCAGCTCCGGGGCGGCAATGCACGGCTTCGCGCGCGTGAAGGTCGGTGTGGTCCGGCTCCACGTGGCGACGCTGGCCGCGGTCGACAAGCTCTCCGAGCCGCTCGGCAAGAACCCGTTTCAGGCGGCGGCCGGCATCGCGATGGCCGGAAACTTTCAGCTCACGCTGACCCCGCCTACCCCGCAGGGGAAGTCCCCGGGGGATCCGACCACGATGGCGATCCGGCCGGTCCTCGAATGCAGCGACGTCCTGGAGCTCTTCATCGGAAACGTGCTCGGCGCGTACATGGGGCTCCACACCCAGATCGGGGCCTCGCTCCGGACGACGGACGACGAGATCCTCGGCGAAACCGGAACGGCCAACTTCGGCTGTGGCGCCTCGGTGCCGCCGATGGTCATCGGCGTCACGGCCGGGACGCCCGTCGTCGTCACCTACAGCGCGGCGCTCTCGGCGGTGTCGATCGCCGGCAACAACCTGCCCATCATCGGATCGACGACGGAGTTCCGCATCTTCGGCGTCGCCCTCAACACGGGCTATGTGCTCGTGACCGACGAGGAGGGCCACGGCGTCGTCGGGCAGGACGGCCACGACTACGGGGTGCCGCCCGTCGAGGAGACGATCACGACCACGACCGTCACCACGACCACGACGACGTTCGTGCCGCCGACGACGCTTCCGGGCTGCGCGGCCGAGGCCTACTGCGGCGACGGCATGCATCAGCCCGCATGCGGCGAGGCGTGCGACTGCCCGACGACGGCGCAGGGAGCAGCCGTGCTCGCGTGCGACGCCGCGACTTCGGTGCCCATGCTCGACCCGTCATGCGCGCGCTGCGTCGGCTGCCAGATCGACCTCACGCCGTGCTCGACGACGAGCACGACCACGCCGGGCGCGACCACGACGAGCACGGACACCCTTCCCGAGCCGACGACGACCACCGGCCCCGAGCCGAGCACGACGACCACGACGCTGCCGCCGTCGTGTACCAGAGACGACGCGTGCACCGACGACGGCGATCCGTGCACGGCCGAGCAGTGCGTCGAGGGCGCTTGCCGGCGGTCGGACCTCGACGGCGTCCCGGGCGCTCGCTGCGCGTGCGATCGTCCTGCGTCGGCCGCGTGCGCCGGCCAGACGCTGCCGCCGCGCCTCACGAAGAAGATCGCCGCCGCGTGTCACGCGCTCGAGCGCGCGGAGGGCGCGACCAAGACGAAGCAGCGACGCAAGCTCGTGCAGAAGGCCGCGCGTGGTTGGCACGCGGCGGGCGGCGCATTGAGCAAACCGCCGGTCGGCAAAGCGCTGTCGCCGGACTGCATCACGGAGCTGGGCGCCGCCCTCGACGACGCCGCGGCTCGCACCGCTCGCGCGGCGACGCCGTAGCCCCGAACGGACCCCGAACCGCGGAGGCTCCGCGGTAAGAGGACCTACTGTGGAGCGATCGCTCGATCCAGTCGGTCGAGTGCTGTCGTCGCCTTCGCCTTCGCCTTGGCGAGCTTCCGCCCACCCTTGGCTTTCGTCGCCTTCTTCGCGGCTTTCCTCACCTTCTTGGCGAGCTTGTCGACTTTCGCCTTCGGGTCGGCGAGCACCAGCTGCGCCTTGAACTGCTTCAGGTAGGCGCCGAGCCCTTCTGCAATCGAGGTGAGCTCGCTCTCGAGCGCCTCCTCGGATGCATCACCGGTCAGCGCGGCCACGATCGCCCTCGCTCGCGCGATCCGGGCCTTCAGCTCTGCGTTGACGAGGCAGTCGGCCACCCCGTTGGGGAGCGCCGCGTCGGTATCCGGAACCCCGCAGCCACAGGTGCCCGGCGCGGTCTTGCTGGGATCGCTCGGGCACAGGTCCAGGAACTCGACCGCGCCGACGTCGCAGACCGGGACGCCGTCCCCGTTGCCGTCGGTGGGCCGGACCTGGCCACGCTGGTCGGTGGCGGGACAATCGTTCGGATCCCCGCCGTCGATCGCGGCGCTCGCCGCCGCCGGCAGGTGCGTGAGGGTCGGCCCGCCGTTGTCGGCCAGGGGACCGAGCTGCGGGTCGACGTCGTTGCGATCGTGCGCGCCGCTGAGACCACAGGTGCCGTTCGAATCGACGTTGAAGTCGCCCGACATGATCGGGTCCCCCGTGCAGTGGTTCGCGGCGGCGCCCGAGATGATCGAGCTCGCAAGGGTGATGGGGCTATTGTCGTTCAAGATCGCGCTTCCGTGGGGAGCGGAGTTGTCGGCGAGAGTGACGTTGCGAAAGGTGAAGGTGCCAACGAGGTACGCGCCGCCTCCCGAGAAGTCGGCGACGTTGCCGGAGAACGTGACGTTGCTCAGCGTCGACGCAAACCCCGGCCCGAGAAACACGCCGCCACCCTGGCCGGAAGAGCTGGCGGCACGGTTGGTCGAAATCGTCGAATTTGCGATGGTGATCGTGAGACCCGCGCCGATTGCGGAGATGCCCCCGCCCCGATTCGCGGCGATATTGCCCTCGATGGTCGAGTCGGTCATGCCGACCATCGTGCCGGTGATGTATGCCCCGCCGCCGGGCCCGGTGCCGCTGCCGTTGCGCAGGAGCCGGACGCGCGTGAGCGTCGCGTTCGTTCCACCGAGGAACAAGCCGCCCCCCATCCCGCTCGAGTTGTCGCTCGCCTCGACGTCGGTCAACGTGACGGTTCCGCCGGCGGCGCCGGCAGAGAGCCCTCCCCCGAACCCGGAGCCGCCGTCGTTGCGGCGCAACACGGTGTCCATGACCGTCGCGCCGGCGGCGCCGGCGCTCACGGAAAGGCCGCCGAAGCCGGTGAGGCCCACGTTGTCGGAGAACTCGCTTCCGGTCACCTGCACCGTACCGATCGCCTTCAGGTAGGCGCCGCCGTATGCGCCTCCCAGGTTGGCGAGCACCTGGGTCCTGGAGACGGTGACGCTGCCTGGGCCCGTACCCAGGAGCGCCCCGCCACCGGCCGTCGACCGATTCCGGTCGAACAGGCACCCGTCGAGCGAGAACGTGGTGCTTCCTACTGCGGCGACGGCCCCGGTGAGGGTCGCGAAATTCGACGAGAAGGTGCAGCTCGTCAGGGTCACCGCGCCGGTGGACGCGCTCGCGAGCGCACCAGCGCCTCCACCGAGGCTTCCGTTGGTCGTGAATTCCGTGTTGGTGACGACGAGATTGCCCGTCCCATTGAAGCCGAGCGCCCCGCCGTCGCCGCCCGAGGCGACGTTCGCGTGGAAGACGCCGTCGGAGATGGTGAGCGCCCCGTCGTCGTGCCAGAGCGCCCCTCCCGTGGTGGCCACATTGCGCTCGAAGCGCACGCGCTCGATCGCGACCGTGCCTGTCGTCTCGTAGAGGCCCCCGCCGGGACCCGTAACGAACCCGCTACGCACGGTCATGTCGCGCAGGGTCAGCGCGGAGGCGAACGAGTGCAGAACGCGATCCACACCGAGCCCGTCGACGAGCGTGGTCTCCCGTCCCGCGCCGTCGATCTCGAGCGGGTCGATGACGTCGAGATCGCCCGTCGCCGCAGCGTCCTCGCCGGCGCCCGCGAGCGTGAGGAGGAACAGCCCCTCCGGCAGCGTGACGACGTCGGGGCCGGCGTGTGCGTTCGCCTCCTGGACGGCGGCGCGCAGCGTGCAGGCCCCGGTCGCCGTCGCGCAGCTCCCGTCGCCCGGAACGACGTCGATTGCGTCGATGGGGCTGTTGACCGCGTACGTGTCGGCCGCAGCCCGCGCCGCCACGAGTAGCACCCCCATCCCGAAGGCACCCAGACACAGCCGGCTGAGGGTCCTCACCCGTCCTGATCCTCTGGGGCTCCCTTGCCCCGGGCGACCCCGCCCACGCAAGCCCCGAGACGGCCTCCGGCGCGTTGCCGATGCAGCCGCTCCGAGCTGCTCACGTCGGCTCTGCCCGAGGGTCTTCGCGTCGCGCAATTGCCCTCAGGACGTCCATCGGGTCTCGACGTCCAGCGCCTTCGCAGCCTGCGAGCGACCGCTCGCGGCTACTGGAAGTACCCTTCGCAGTAGTAGGCGCCGAAGTAGACCCCGTGCGTGTCGACCAGCGCGCCCCTCTCTCCATGAATGGGCTCGTAGATCGCCGTGTCGGGCGCCTTCTCGCGGCCCAGCGAGGCGAGCCCCACCGGGACGTTCAGCAGGCCGTCGGTGAAGCGCATCACCGCAGCGACCGTGTTGAGCAGCACGCAGGACGGCACGTAGGCGACGCCCATGACCGGCGTCATGAGCGCCTTTTCCAGCACTGATTGCTTGCCGTTGATGTAGTACTTCCGTACGAAGGTCGAGCCCGCGGTGTACGGTGAGAGGGCGAGGTCGAGGGGCGTCCCGACGAGGTCCATCCCGGCGCGCGAGAGCGTGTCAGTTTCCGCCAGCGCAGGGCCCACCCATAGCAGTGCGGTTGCCAGCAGAGCTGCGGTTGCGGTCCGTCGTGCCGATCGCATCCCCATGGTCCCCCCTTTGTCGACGCCACTTCGTCGCGACGTCGACTGCCGCTACGGGTCGACTGTGTAGTCGGGAGGTGCGCGACTCGTCAAGTGGCGGTGGCGCCACGAACCGCCCGGCCGGGGGCGCGAGCGTTGCGCCACGGCCCGCCCTCTGGAAGAAGCCGCGCATGTCGCACGATCGCAGTGGTACCGCGGAGCCGAGGATGGTCGACCTCTCCGACGAGGAGGGCGTCAAGCGCGTCCTGTCGACGACCATCCTGGGCCTCTGGGACATCGTCAACAACCTCACGCGCCTGCGTCCGACGCGGCGTGATCGCTATCGCGTCGCCATCTTCGGCTCCGCGCGCGCGCAGCCGGGGACGTTCGTCTACGACGAGGTGAAGCGGGTCGCCACCGCGCTCACCGCGATGGGTTGCGACATCGTCACCGGCGGCGGGCCGGGGCTGATGCAGGCGGCCAACGAGGGTGCCGTCGCGGCCGGGATGCCAGAGCGCTCCACGGGGATCCGTGTCGAGCTACCCTTCGAGCAGGAGGTGAATCCGTTCGTCGAACAGGTCTTCGAGCACCGCACCTTCTTCACGCGCCTCCACCACTTCGTGCTCGCCTCCGACGCGTTCGTCGTCGTGCCCGGCGGGATCGGCACGGTCCTGGAGACGATGATGATCTGGCAGCTCCTGCAGGTGCGCCACGTGCAGGACGTCCCGTTGATTCTCGTCGGCCGGATGTGGGCTGGCCTGGTCGAGTGGGCGAGGACGAGCATGCTCGATCCACGCCTGCCGATGGCCAATGCCCAGGACTTCGACATTCCGCGCTGCCTCGAGACGGCCGACGAGGCGATCGCGGTGGTGCGGGACCTGCACGCGAAATGGCGCGCGGCGGAGCCGCGAAGCGCCTGCTAGGGGAACGCGACGATCTCGTCGTCGAGCGGCAGCTGATCCGCATGGGCGCCCGCCAGCGCGCCCCGATCGATCGTAGCCGGTTCGCCGTTCCACAGCGCGTCCTCGTTCGTCAGCCGACCCTCGCCGGTGAAGGACGCCAAGACGTACGGAAGCCCGTTGGCCACGAGCGGCGACGGTGCGTCCATGACGTGGAAATGGAGGTGTGGTGCGTCGGTGTTGCCGGAGTTTCCGAGCAGCCCGAGGGGCTGGCCGCGACGAACGTGATCCCCCTTGCGGACGCGAACGCTTCCGGGCTGGAGGTGTGCGTAGAGGGCGAAGCGGCCGTCGCCGATGTCGACGATGACGTGATTCCCCGCGGCGTTCGAGATGGTCGCATCGGGCGGGCGCGTGGCCGGTACCTGCTCGGGCAGCGCGTTCTCCGTCTCGACCACGATGCCGCGCGCGACCGAGAGGACTTCCACGCCGTAGAACGCGTAGCTCGAGAGCTGAGACTTGTCGCCCGTGAACAGCCGGCCGTCGCCGGCGAGCTGCACGAAGTCGATGGCGAAGCGCTCCGCGACGCGGATCGTGCCGTCGATGGGCAGGGTCGCGCCGCGATGGGCGGTGATGGGCGTGCAGCAGCCGTTCGCGACCAGCCAACGCGGGCCGCGGAGCGGGGAAGACAGCACGACCGCACGTCGTTGCGCGACGCCGACCGGCGCACCGACGAACGTGATCGCCTTCGCGGCCGGCGGCGACGGATCGCGGTCGCCCGGCTCTGGCGGCGGCGTCGCTCCCGGGGCCACGGTGATGGCAAAGCGGTGCGAGAGCGCGCGCGGCGCGCGAGCGCCCGCCGGCAACGACACGTCCATGAACAGGGTCGCCGACGCGCCGGCGCCGATCGCGGTGCCGCCGGCGCCCCCCGCGAGCCGGAGCATGCCTCCGAGATCCGGACCCTGCATGCGTGCGACGACCGTCTCCGTGGCGGCGTCCAGCGCCTCGACCGTGTCGAGGCTCACCTGCGAGCTGGCGAAGTTCATGATCAGCAGCTCGTAGGCGAGGTGCAGGCGGGCGTCCGCTCCCTGCACCGGGTCGACCGGTGCGACGGCGCGAACCACGAGCGGCGCGACGACGGCGGCGGCCGCAGCGGGCACCGACGCGGCGAGTGTGGCGAGAATCGGCAAAAGAAGGCGGACCGTCACGGGCACGTGTGTCGACTCCGCCGGGTGGCGCGGATGTCGTGCGCGGCGGCGGCGATGAACGATGGCGCCGCCTCGGTGGTCGAGACGGCGCCGCCGGAACGCGAGGGCTGAAGTCATGGGGCGGTCGCGACCGACGCCGCGGCGGGCGCCCCGATCTCGCGCTCGGGTGGAGACGGCGTGCCCGGTACGAGCGAGCCGAGCTCGAGCCCGACGGCCATCGACGCGACGAACACCAGGACGGCCGGCCATCCCGTCACCAGCGCGACCAGCGAGGGCCCAGGACAGTAGCCCGAGAGCCCCCAGCCGATCCCGAACAGCGCGGCGCCGCCCACGAGGCTCCCGGTGACGCGCTGGTGCTTCGGCAGCGAGAACCCGGGCGCAAGGATCGGCGCGGGACGTGCCAGAACCAGCCGGAACGAGACGAAGGTCACCGTCACCGCGGTCGTCATGACGAATGCCAGCGTGGGATCCCATGCTCCGGTGACGTCGAGGAAGCCCACGACCTTCGCCGGATTCGTCATGCCCGACAGACCGAGTCCGACCGCGAACAGCATCCCGAACGCGAACGCGCTGACGAAGGTCATGGGAGGGACGCTCCGACGACGTGCCTCACGACGTAGACCGTGAGAGCCCCGGTGGTCATGAAGGTCAGAGTGGCTGCGAGCGAGCGTCGTGAGCGGCGGGCAAGTCCGCACACGCCGTGACCGCTGGTGCAGCCGTTGCCGATCCGGGTTCCAACCCCGACCAGGAGCCCGGCCGCAGCGAGGCGGCCGACGGAGCGCGGGATCGTCGGGCCGAACGCGCCGGGATCGATCGACAGGACGAGCGCGCCGCCGGACAAGAGCCCCGCGACGAACGCCAGCCGCCAGGGCGTATCCTTTCCCCAGGGAGGAAGAAGGCCGCTGAAGATGCCGGCGATCCGACCGTTGAACAGGAGCAGCCCGGTCGCGGCCGCACCGATGAGCGCCCCGCCGATCACCGCCTTCACGATTGCGTCGGGTGGCATCGCAGCGACCGCGTCTTGTCATGTCGTCGAGGCGCACGCCAGCGGTCGTGCGCCCGCCGTGGCGGTACGTATCGGGTGCTCGATCCGCTGACCGACGGGTGGCACTACCGCCCCGACTCGGCGAAACTCGACCCGCGTGCCGAGACCCAAAGAACCCTACGATCCCGTCGACTACGAGGTCCGCGTCGTCGGGGCGCCGCGACGCCGCTGCGCGACTTCTACCACGCGCTGCTCCGGCTCTCCTGGCCGGCGACCATCGGCTTCATCGCGGCCGGCTACTGCGCGGCGAACCTCCTCTTCGCGTGCGCCTACCTCGCGATCGGCGGAGTCGAGCATGCACGGCCAGGCTCGCTCCGCGACGCCTTCTACTTCAGCGTCCAGACCATGGGCACGATCGGCTACGGCTCGATGTACCCCGCGACCGACGGGGCGAACCTGCTCGTCGTGGTCGAGTCGACGGTGGGGCTCGTGCTGACGGCGCTGGCCACCGGCCTCGTGTTCGCCAAGTTCTCGCGCCCGACGGCGCGCCTGATGTTCTCGCGCAACGTCGTGCTCTCGCCGATGAACGGCGTGCCGACGTTGGCGTTTCGCATCGGCAATCGCCGGACGAACCACATCTTCGAAGCGCACGTCCGGGTCTCGATCATGCGCACCGAGCGGACGACCGAAGGCCGCGACTTCTATCGCACGACCGACCTCACGCTCACGCGTGATCGTCTCGATCTCACGCGCTCGTGGAACGTCCTCCACGTGGTCGACGAGACGAGCCCACTCTTCCGGGACACGCCCGAGTCGCTGGAGAGCGCCGGGGCCGAGCTCCTCGTCGCGGTGAGCGGCACGGACGACACCTGGATGCAGACGATCCACGCGATGCATCGCTACTCGGCCCGCCAGGTCGTCTGGGGCTACCGCCTGACCGACGTCATGAGCGAGCAGGGCGACGTCACCACGATCGATCTCTCGAAGTTCCACGACATCGAGCCGACCCAGCCTCTGCCGGGGTTTCCGTACCCGCGAGCGTAGGTTTCGACCTCGCGCGGGGGTCGGCCTCTGCCGGGTGTGTCGCCTCGGCCGGACACCACGTCCACTGCGGTGGTCAGAGGGGTCCCCGCGAGCGACCGATTCCGAAGGACGGGACGCGGTCCGCCGTTTGCTCCGTGGCGGCGTCATGAGCGCGAACGATTTCACCAACCAGGACAGCAAGGACGGCTACTCCGTGAAGCTCTGGCGCGGCGAGCGGATGTGTCTGGTCGGCATGGACGTCGACCAGCCCGAGGCCGACCTCGTGGGTTTCGCCATCGAGTCGAAGGCGCCGGGCGCGGCCGACTTCCAGCCGCTCCCCAACCGCATCGCCTTCTCCTACGACAAGCCGACCGCCGTGGCGGTGACGGGCGCCAGGCTGTTCTCCTCGCTCGATGCGCCCTTCCAGAAGTTCCGCTGGGTGCACTTCCCGCACGATCCGAAGGCCGGCACCTACCGCTACCGCGTCACCAAGATGCACATGCCGCAGGACGACGTCTTGAAGAAGGGCACGGCGATCGAGCTCGACATCTCGCTCGACCCGGTGACGTACGACGGCTTCCTGGACGTCGGCTTCACCCGCAACTTCGCGTCCTCGCAGGCCTACGCCGAGCGTTTCGGCAACAATCCGAACGTCATCCCGGCCACGGTCTCGAAGGGCCTCGAGTTCCAGAAGCTCTCGGATCCCAAGATGAAGGACGTCTATCGGTGGCTGGGCTTCGAGGCGTACGACCTGCTCTTCGGGTTCCTCGACGAGGCGCTCGCCGATCCGACGGTGACGATCGACGTGTTCGCGTACGATCTGAACGAGCCCGACATCCTGGTCCGCTTGGAGCAGTTCGGGTCGCGGCTCCGCGCCATCATCGACGACTCGGGCGAGCACCGTCCCGCGACGAGCGCGGAGTCGAAGGCGGCCAAGCGCCTCAAGGCGTCGGCCGGCGCCGACCACGTCCACCGCACGCACTTCTCGAGCCTGCAGCACAACAAGGTCTTCCTCGTGCGCAAGAACGGGACGCCGGACCGCGTGCTCTTCGGCTCGACCAATTTCAGCTTCCGCGGCCTCTACATCCAGGCCAACAACGTGCTCGTCTGCCGGGCCGCGCCGGCCGCCGCGCTGTTCGGTCAGCTCTTCGACCTCGCCTTCGCGAACCCCGCCGGCTATTCGAAGACCGCCCTCGCCGCGAAGTGGAATCTGGCGAAGGTCGACGGCAAGCCGCCGCTCACGTTCGGCCTCTCTCCGCATCCGAGCGACGACCTCACACTGACGCCGCTCGGCGCCGCGATCGAGCAGGCGACCTCATCGGTCTTCTTCTCGATCGCCTTCCTCTCGCAGACCTCCGGCCCGGTGCGAACCGCGATCGACGCCCTCGCGACGAAGCCGCTCTTCAGCTACGGCGTCGTCAACACCACCGGGAAGCTGAACGTCCACAAACCCGACGGCTCGATCGGCACCGTCGACTTCGAGTACCTCGCCGACCACGCACCCGAGCCGTTCAAGGGCGAGTGGTCGGGCGGCAAGGGCATCAACATCCATCACAAGTTCGTGGTGACCGACTTCAGCCTGCCGACCGCCAAGGTCTACACCGGTTCCTCGAATCTCTCGAAGACGGCCGAGACCAAGAACGGCGACAATCTGGTGATGATCGAGGATTGTCGCGTGGCGACCGGCTACGCGATCGAGGCGGTGCGCGTGTTCGACCACCTCCACTTCCGCACGACCATGAAGGACGCGAAGAAGGCGGCGAAGGACAAGAAGAAGCCGCCGCCGCTCAAGCTGCGCAAGCCGAGGACGATCAGCGGTTTCCCGGCGTGGTTCGAGCGGTTCTACAAGCCGGGCACCCAGCTCGAGCACGACCGGAAGCTCTTCGCGCGCTGACGTCGTACCCGCCGTCTCGCTGGGCGGTCAGGCATACGTCGCGGCGCTCTTGGCGACCAACCCATCGTCGCCGAACACGACGGCGATGCGCGGAGGGTGGAAGACGTTCCACGCCGCGATCCATTCGCCAGCGAAGTGCAGCGCCCGTTGACGGTCGATCATGCGAGCCTTCGCCGTCCAGGGCTCACGGCGGGCAGGCGGCGTCGGCGGCGGTCGAATTCTTCGCCAGGTACTTCTTCCCGGCGGTGAACTCGATGCTGCCGCCGAATCCCATGCAGTACCGCGCACCACCCAGGCGAAGCTCGATCAGTACGGGCCGCGGATCCGACGCAAGCCCGATCCCGAGTGCAGAACCCTTGCCGACGATCTTGATCCCCTTGCCGGGCTTGATCGAGATGCTCTTGATGGGGTTGCCCTTGGCGAAGGTGTAGCCGTTGGCCGGCTTCTTCTTCGAGATGTAGCGCCACCCCGAGGTCGCCAGGGGGTAGGTCTCGTCGAAGCCGCCATCACCGGAGGCAACGACGCGCAACTGGCCCCCCTCCTCCGTGGGGTCGTCGGCGCTGCTCGGGCCGGCTCCCAGCGTGACCGAGCTGTCCTTCGAGAGCAGGTTCAAGAGGGTCGCCTTCAACAGTAGCTTCTTGCCCGAGAGAAGCTGCGCCGGCAGCGTCGTGGTGGTGCTCGCGGGGACGGTCGCCGTCGTGGTGGTCGACGTCGGCGCGCTCGTCGTGGTGCTCGTCGACGTGGACGTGCTGGTGCTGCTGCTCGTCGTCGTCGTACTGGTGCTGCTCGTCGTCGTCGGGACGAGCGTGGTCGTGCTGGTCGAGCTCGTGGTCGACGAGGTCGTCGAGGTGCTGCTCGTGGTCGAGGTCGTCGTCGTGGTCGGCGGCGGGATGGCCTCGTCGCATCCCAGATCGAACCCGGCGCCCAGCGGGCGCGAATCGCCGTCGATGTCGGTCGTGACACCGACGCCGGGGCCGGCGTCGATCGCCGCGGAGCCCGGCTGCAGATGATAGTCGTCGCTCATCGGATCGACGAAGAGCGGGGTGCCTGCGACGGGGTGGCCGTTCGTGATGCCGCCACCCTGCGTGTCGGACGTGTTGCCGTCGAAGAGGTTGTAGTCCGCCGTCACGGTGCCCGTGTCGTTGTTGAGACCGACGCCGTGCGAGGTGAGGATGCTGTCGAGCAGCGTGACGGCGCCGCTGCTCACGTAGATCGCCGACCCCGGCAGGGCGAGGCTCGACGCGAACGTCGAGTGCCGGATGCTGCCGCCGTTCCCGAGCCACAGTTGCTCGCCCTGGCCGCCGACGGCGTGGTTGCGGGCGAAGAGGGTGTTGTCGATCGTCCCACCGGCGAATTGGAGCAACCCGCCACCCGTGTTCGCCTGGTTGCCGACGAACGTCGCGCCGGAGATGGCGGTGGCGTTTGCGGCGATGGCGCCGCCGTTGACGTCGGCGGAGTTGGTGATGAACAGGGCGTCGTCGACGGTGACCGTGGGGCCACCGCAGTAGATGGCACCACCCCAACCGCCGAGCACGGCGCGGTTGCTCTCGAACCGACCACCCATCACCTGGATGGTGCCGCTCTGCGAGGCGAGCGCCCCACCGGCGTAGCGGCTCGTGTTGCGCAGGAACATGGTGTCGGTCGCGACCACCGCCAGTCCGCCGAACGAAGCGCCGCCCCAGTTGTTCTCGGCCGTGTTGCCGTCGAACGTGCTGCCGGTGAGGTGCGCATCGCCGAACGCCAGCACGCCGCCGGCCAGGTTCGAGGCGGTGTTGCGGAGATACTGGCAGCCCGTCACGGTCGCATCGGCACCCGCGCCGGTACCTCCCCCGCTGCCGGTCATCGTTTGATTGTCCGACACGATGGAATCGGTGATCGTGAGACTGGTCCCCGTATCGATCCCACCGCTGTTGCCGCCCATCAGGACGACGTTGAAGCTGACGAACGCGTTCGAGACGGTCGCGTTCAGCGGCGTCCAGGCCCCGCCGCCGTTGTTGCTGCGCGACGTGTTGCCGACGATCTGCGTGCCGTCGATCGTGATGTCGCCGTCGCTGTAGAGGCCACCGCCGCCGGCGCCCGAGTTCCGGAGCAGCCGACCGCCGTTCATTGTGACTCGGTTGTTCCCGGCGAATCCGCTGTATACGCCGCCCCCGCGGTACCCAGCGTAGTTGTCGGTCACTTCGACCGAATCGAGGACAGCCTGATACCACATGAAGAGCCCGCCTCCACCGCCCGACTGCGCGGTGTTGTTCGTGAACCGCACGTCGGTGAGCACCGTCGAGGTCGGCTGCACGCTCACGAAATCGGCGATGTACGCGCCCCCGCCCCAGTCGGCCGTCGTGTTGTGGATGAACTCGGTCGTGGAAATCGCAGTGACACCAAGCGCTATCAGGCCCCCGCCCCCGCGGTAGCCCTGCATCGTCGCGGTGGTGTTGTTCGCGAACCTGCTCCCCGTGATCGAGAGTGACCCGGCTGCATACAGACCGCCGCCGAACATGGCGGTGGCCGTGTTTCCGTCGAAGACGCTGTCGACGATCGTGACGTCCTGGGCGGCGAACACGCCGCCCCCGCTCTGGGCCGCCGTATTGCCCTGCAGCGTCACCCGCGTCAGCGTGAGCGGACCCGCGGCGTCGATGCCGCCGCCGGACCCGGCGCTGTGGGCGTTCCGGATCGTCAGGTCCGAAATGGCGACCGCCACGGCGCCCGTCTGGATCGCCTGCACGGTGGTCCCGCCATCGATGGCGAGGCTCGTCTGGCCCGGACCAACGATGGTCAGCGGATCGGTGATGCCGAGCGGCGTGGCGAGCGAGACGACGCAGGGACAACCGGCCAGGTTGAACGAGATCGTATCCGCGCCCGGCGCACCGTTGGCGCTGGTGATGGCATCTCGAAGTGAACCGACGCCGCTGTCACCCGTGGTCGTGACGACGAAATTGGCCGCTTGGGTCGACCAAGCGAACACGCAGACCGCGAACAGCGCCGCCCCACCACTCCGCATGCTCCACCCCACCACCGCATGACGCGCGGTTCGTCCCGGTTACTCCATTTTCCGCCGAGTGTCCAAGCGCGCCGGTGGCGCCACGAGCGTCAGTTGCAGTGCGCCGCCGCGACGAGCCCCACCCACTGCTCGAGCAGCATGTCCTCCGTGCCGCCCGGCGCGAACTGTGCGCCGCCGCCGTGCGGCACCAGGTCGAGCGGCTTCTGGACGATTCGCGACGCCGTCGGGTTGGCACTGTCGACGAATAGCGCGACCAGGCGGGCCGTCGCGCGCGGGTCGACCGCATCGATGTGCAAACGTGTCGCGGCCGCCTGGAAGCCGGGCGCATGGCAGGTCCCGCAGAGGCTGAAGACGCTCGTCATCAGTTGATCGTCGAAGAGCGTCTTGTTCTGATCGTAGACGGCGTCGCAGCTCGAGCCGTCGGTCGCGAAGGGCGGGTTCTGCGTGAAGGCGAGGCTGCCCACGAGCTTTCCACCCGGCGCCTTGATCTTGACGTTACCCTTGAGCGTCGTGCCCGAGATCTTCGCGGTCCAGCGCAGGAAGCCGCCCGTTCCACCGCCGCCGGAGACCTTGATGCGCTTCGGCGTCGCCTTGCCCTGCAAGAGGTAGGCGCCGCCGAACTTCGCGAGATCGATCGGCAGGGCGATCGTCCCCGTGACCTGGCTGCCCACCTGCGAGAACGTCGCCGACGCGGCGAGCGTCTGGGGAATCTTCTTTCCCGACAAGGTGCCGTCGAACGAGCCGGCGATCTGGGCCTGCGTCGGACGCAGCGGCAGCACCGCGAGCAAAAAGAAGGTGGCCGCTGCAATCCGTTCCGTGGTCGTCATCTCCCGATGTCCTCCTATGGTTTCATTCCGGTCGAGATCCAGCCTTTCACGAGGCCGAGGTCGCTGGGCGCGAGACCGCCGCCGGGCGGCATGCTGCCGCCCGCCATCCTCCCGAGCGCGACGCGCGCGTACCGCCGCACGCCGCCGTACGACGCCGCCCAGCCGTGGCAGGACGCGCACCGATGCGCGAAGAAGCTCCCCACGCCGTCGGCGCGGAAGGAGATCTCGTCGAGCCCGTTCGTGATCCGCAGCGACGTCGGCGCGACGCGCGGCACGAAGCGGGTGACTCTTCCCGACCAGCCGCTCGACCCGTCGGTCGGCGCGATCGTGAGGTGGTAGACGCCGGCGGCGGCCGTGGCCGTCGGTGCGAGCCGCGCGACGCGTCCGCGGGGCTCGATCGCCGCCGCGAGAATCGAAGCGCCGTCCGGATCCTCGAGCTGCGCCACCTGCGGCAGGCCGGACGCTCCCTGGGAGGCGCCGACCACGCAGCCGAGGCGCGAATTCGCCGGCATCGGAACGCCGACGATCTGCTCGCCCGTCCCCTGGATGGCGAGCGCGCGCGCCCATTTCTGCTTCGCGATCACGGTATAGAGTCCCTGCGATCCGTCCGTCGACGCGATCGCGAGCTCGTAGGTTCCCGTCTTCTGCACGGGAAGGTTCGTCCGCAGTCGGGAACCGCCCGGGAATGCGAGATCGAGGGGTGTGCCGTCGGGATCGGTGAGCGCGAGGCTCGCGACGAAGGCGGCGTGGAACGTGAGCTGCAACGTCGCGCCCTCGTCGAGATCGAGCGAGATGCGATCCGTCTCGCCCGCAGTCTTGGAGATGTCGCCGTGCGCCGTCCCTCCGCCGCCGAGACTGCCGGCGGCGTCGTCCGCGTGCGCGTGACGAGCGAGCGCCGCCACACCCATCGCGCTGATGCAGATCGAAATCACGAAGCGTCGAAGACTCATCCCACCTCTTCCGTGAGCACACCGATGACGCTGCAACCTGCTTGCACGGGAGGAATCGAGCAAGGGGTATGCCTTCATGCGGGCTTCACGTCGCGCGGGTAATCGTTGCATTTCGTCCCGCACGGGCACGACGGTTCACGCAGTCCGTTGCAGCGCGACTGCAAACGGTTGCAGTGATCGGAACGCGCCAGCCCGATGCGGTTGGCCAGTCCCGGCGAATCGGCGCGGCATCGTCCTTGCTCGTCATTGCCGGCATGTCGGTACGGAGTGCTCTTGCGGTCCGCGTCGCACGGTCGCTGGTTCTCGCGGTGGCGCTGGTCGCTCCGGCAGTCGCGGCGACGAGCCTCACCGGCTCGTACGCGGGCCAGCTCCGGGTGGCGCGGCCGTCGCAGACGTTCGACGTAGCCGCCGCGCTCACCGACGCGGCCGGGGTGCTGAGTGGCACCGTGGTGCTCGGCGCGACGGACCCGACGCTCGCCGGTACCTACCTCGTGCAGGGCAAGCTTCGCGGCACGCGCATTCGTCTCATCGGGAGCAGCTCGACCGGCGCCCGGCTCGTCGTACGCGGCACCCTCAACGCGAGCGGCGTCGCCGGCAGGGCCCGGGTGCGTGTCGCCGGAACGCGCGCGAAGGGCCGGCTCACGCTGACGCGCCGGGTGGCGACCGGCGACGGTTCGGCCTGCGATGCCGTCTTCACGCAGAATCAGCAGTTCTTCACCTCGCAGGTGATGGACCAGGTCCTCGTCCCCGTCTGCTCCGCATGCCACGCGGCGGGTGGACAGGCGCAGGCGACCCGCCTGCGCGTGGTGCGCGGCGATCCCGCCGCGACCGCGCGAGCCACGGTGCTGGTGATCGATCAGTCCGCTCCGACGTCCTCGCTGCTCCTCACCAAGCCGCTCGACGCCGTCCCGCACGGCGGTGGCCGTCAGCTCACCGCGGGCAGCACCCAGGCGCAGATCCTCGCGCAGTGGGTCGATCTCGTCGCGCAGGCGAATTGCTCGACGACGCCCACGGGGGGCGGGACGGGAGCCGACCTCTACGCCGCGCGCTGCGCCGGCTGTCACGGTGCGGATGGAGCCGGACTGGCGGGCGCGACCGACGTCCGCTGCACCGTGCGCAGCCTGCTCACCGACGCCGTCCGCAACGGCCGGGGCTCGGGGCCGAGCGCGATGCCCGCGTTCTCGACTACCGACCTTCCACAGGACCAGCTCACGACGATCGCCGACTACCTCCGCAGCCTGTGCAGCGGCAGCGGCGCGGACCTCTACGCCTCCAACTGCGCGAGCTGCCACGGCCCGACCGCGGGCGGCGGACGCAACGCCGACGGCGTCTTCGGTCCGAACGTCCGCTGCAGCGAGGGAGGCGATCTCGGCGAGGCCGTGCGCGGCGGCGCCGAAGGGATGCCGGCGTTCCCGTCGCTCGCGGGCTCGCAGCTCACCAAGCTCGGCCGATATCTGAGCAGCCTCTGCTCACTCGGCGGAGGTGGCGGCGACTGAAGACTCCGTTGCGCCGAGTACCCCCCGAGCCGTCGCGCCAACCCCCCGGCGGCTCACCGGCCGGCACCACCCCCTGGTGCCGGCCGGGCTCCCCGTTCACTCGAGCGGCAGCACGACGCGCACGGTTGCGTCGACGTCCGACGCCTCCAGATAGCCGATCGCCTTCGGGTCCGACGCCACGTAGCGCTTGATCGCGTCGCTCGACGACAGGACGGTCGGCGGAAAGACGCCGTGGAAATACTGCTCGTTCCAGTAGGCGGTGAGCTCGGCGCTGTCGGCGTGGAGCACGCGCTGCGAGAACCGCTCCCGGAGCGCGCTTCCCGACGGAAGGTTCAGCGCGACGATCGCGGATCCGTCGTCCCAGAAGCGCCGCTGGCCGAGATAGATGCGCCGGACGTCCTCGATCGCGAGCGTGTCCGTGCGGTCCGGATGGACGACCACGACCAACGCGGGGTCCCCCGAGCGTCCCGCCGCGATGCTCGCGAGCGCCAGTCCCACCACGAGGAGTGCAACCAGCCGCCGCATGTCAGAACAGGATCGCAATCGACGACTTGAAGCCGGGTGGCGACTCGTCGACGGGATGGTCGGCGGCCAGGTACTCGGCCTTCAGGACGAGCCACGGATAGGGCTTGTAGGCGAGGCCGCCGACGAAGAGGTCGCTCGCTCGTCCGCTGTCCCACGGATCCCAATGCTCGTAGCGTCCGACGACGTACAGATTCGGCAGCGTCTCGACGACGCCCTGGAGGTAGAGGCCCCACACCGCGTCGGTACGCTGCTCGCCGTCCTGGACGACGGCTTCCCCCATGACCTCGAAGCGATCGCGCTGGTAGAGCCCGTCGACGCCGCCGAGATAGCGCCACGCGCCGTGGTCCTCCGCCGCCAGGTACGACGCCCCGATGCTCCAGCCGGGCCATGCACTGTATTCGAGGCGCCCCCCGCCGCTGCGATCGGCGGGGTGCGACGTCGGCGTCGGATCGAGCTGGTTGGTGGCTTGGCCGTAAAGCTCGTAGGTGAGCGTGTTCGCGCCCGGGAACAGCGTGCCGAACACCATCGCGCCGGTCGTGTGCGGATCGAACGGCACCTCGGTGACGAGTGGACGCGACGTCGTCCACACGAGCGGCTGCGCGTGGATGACGTTCCAGCGCCCGACCGGCGTGAGGAACTTGCCGACGCGGATGCTGACCGCGTCCGACACGGCGAGGTCGCCGTAGAGCCGCTCGGCGGTGAATTGATAATCGGGGTTTCCCCACTGCCCGTCACCGTCGACCTGGACCAGGTCCTCGAACTCGAGCTCCGAGAAGATGTGCAGGCGCGCGAGCGGATCCCAGATGACGAAGAGGCTGAGATCGTCGAGCTTCAGCAGCGCCGGAGACCCCTCGTCGCGCACGAGGTTCACGTTCGAATAGCCGCCGAGCGTCAGGTGCGTGTCGCCGAGGTGCAGGCCCTGTCCCGGCAGGTAACGCACGTCTCCGATCGGCGTCGGCCAGCTGACGAGCGCGACGTCGGCTCCGGAGGCCGCGGCGGGCGGATCGGCCGCGTATACCGACGACGCCAGCAGGGCGACGAGCAGCACCGTGCCGGCTAGAGCGCGCCCGCTGACGCGGCGGCGTCCCTTGACTGCCTCGATGGACTCCAGCATCAGACGGTCGAGCGGCGAGGTGGCGCACCCTACGCGACGGGCGAACGACCCGCAACCGTTGACGCCGTGGTTCTCGCTGCGTTCGCTGCGCGGGAAGCTGCAGCTCTTCTCGCTCCTGCTCGTCCTCGTGCCCGGTGCGCTCATCGCGCTCATCACGCTCGATCGCGCGCGCGACGCGCTCGGGCGTGCGACCGGCCGGCAGCTCGCGGAGGTGGCGCACGACGCGCTCGAGGAGATCGCGACGGTGCTCGCCGACGCGCGCGCCAGCGTGCGCGGGTGGGCCCGCCAGGACGTCATGCGCGACGTGCTCGTCGGCGACGTCGACAAGCGGGTGACCCGCTTCTTCCTGGCGCTGCAGCACGAGGCGTCGCCCTACCGGGCGCTCGTGTGCACCGACCGCACCGGGCGCGTGGTCGCGGCGACCGACCCGAGCGAGATCGGCGGGATGCTGGCCGACCAGGCGTGGGTCCGCGCGGCGCTCGCGGGGGAGGAGTTCTTGGCGGGGCCGGGCCCGCTCGACGACGGATCCGACCAGACGGTCGAGATCGCCGTCCCGATCCGTGACGTCGCTGGCTCGGGGGCGCCCATCGGCGCGCTGCTGGCGCGGTACGACTGGGGAGACGCGATGAGCGTCGCCGACCGCATCCGGCGCACCCTCGTCCCGCACGGGCTGACGGTCGACCTCCTCCTGCTCGACCGCCACGGCACGATGCTGGGCGCGACGTGGCACGACGGGATCGATGCCCGCGAGCGCGACCTGCGACGCGCCGCGGGGCAGCGTCTCGCCGGGCAGATCCCCGCCGAGCGCGTTCGCGGGTTTCTCTCCCCGGAGGACGCGGCCGTGCTCGTCGGGTACGAGCGGGGCGACTACCTGAAGTTCGACTGGCTCGCGCTCGTGATGGAGCCGCTCGACGAGGCGTTCCGGCCGATCCGCGAGATGGAGCACCGGCTCGTCCTCGGCCTCGCCGCCGTGCTGCTCGGCGCCCTCGGCGTGGCGACGTATCTGGCCGGCCGGATGACCCGTCCGCTGCGCGAGCTCACGCAGGCCGCCGCCGAGATCGCACACGGCCGGTCACCGCACGCGCGCGTCGTCGCGCGATCGCGCGACGAGATCGGCCAGCTCGCGGCCACCTTCAACGGCATGGCAGCCGAGCTGCAGCGGGCACAGGAGGACCTCCTCACGGCCGCCAAGTTCGCGTTCGTCGGGGAGGTAGCGGCGGGCGTCGCCCACGAGGTGCGCACGCCCCTCGGCATCCTGCGCAGCTCGGCGCAGATGCTCGAGCGCTCGGTCCCGAAGGACCAGCCGCAGACCGTCGAGCTGGCGAGCATGATGATCGAGGAGGTCGACCGTCTCGACCGCGTGGTCGACGGGCTGCTCGAGCTCGCGCGCCCCCACGAACCGCTCGTCGAACCGACGTCGCTCCAGACGGTGCTCGAGCGCGCGCTCGAGTTCGTCGAGGCGCAGGCGCGCGAGAAGCGCATCGCGCTGGTTCGCGAGTTCGGCGCCGGGCCCGGCATGGCGCAGTGCGATCCCGAGCAGATCTATCAGGTCGCCCTCAACCTGATCGTGAACGCCCTCCAGATCCTGCCCGCCGGCGGCCACATCGCAGTGCGGACGCTGCCCCGACGGGGCAATCGGGTGGGGTTCGAGGTGAGCGACGACGGTCCCGGCATCGCGCCCGAGGTGCGGGATCGGATCTTTACACCCTTCTTCTCGCTGCGGGCCGGGGGAACGGGACTCGGCCTGGCCCTCGTCCAGCGTGTGGCGCACGAGCACCAGGGCACGGTATCCGTCGATAGCACCGTCGGGCGCGGCACGACCTTCCGGGTCGAGCTGCCGGCCGCGGAGGCCGGCGCATGACGAAAGCACTCGTGGTCGACGACGAACGGAAGATGCGCCGCATCCTCCAGATGGTGCTCGAGCGCATGAGCATCGATTCGGTCGTCGCCGAAACGGGAGCCGAAGCGCTCGAGCGCTTCGATCGCGAGCAGGTCGATCTCGTGCTCACCGATCTGAAGATGCCCGGGATGACGGGGATCGAGCTCCTGTCCGAGCTCCGCGTCCGCGACCCCGACCTGCCGGTCATCGTCCTCACCGCGTTCGGTACCGTGCAGACGGCGGTCGAAGCGATGAAGGCCGGCGCGTGCGACTACGTGCTGAAGCCGTTCGATCTCGACGCGATCGAGATCACCATCCGCAAGGCCCTCGACCTCAGCCGCTACCGGACCGAGAATCGCTACCTCCGCGAGCGCGAGGATCGGATCCCGGCGTTCGAGAACCTGGTCGGCGCCTCGCCGGCGATGCAGCAGGTCTACGAGCTGGTCCGTCGCCTGGGACCGACCCGGAGCACCGTCCTCGTCACCGGCGAGACCGGAACCGGGAAGGAGCTCGTCGCGCGCGCCATCCACGCCCTCAGCCCGCGACGCGAGCGCCTCTTCGTGCCGCTCAACTGCGCCGCGATCCCGGGTGAGCTGCTCGAGAGCGAGCTCTTCGGGCACACGCGGGGCGCGTTCACCGGGGCGCACGCGGATCGCGCGGGCAAGTTCGAGGTGGCCCATGGCGGGACGCTCTTCCTCGACGAGATCGGCGACATGCCGATCGCGCTGCAAGCGAAGCTTCTGCGCGTCCTGCAGGAGGGCGTGATCGAGCGCGTCGGCAGCAACAAGCCGATCGCGCTCGACGTCCGGATGATCTCGTCGACCCACCGCGATCTGCCGGCGCGGATCCGCGAGGGCACGTTCCGCGAGGATCTGTACTATCGCCTGAACGTGTTCAACGTCGCCCTGCCCCCGCTGCGGGATCGCCGCGAGGACATCGGGCACCTCGCCACCTTCCTCCTCACCCGCTTCGCCCGGGAGCTGGGACGCGAGATGCCGACCCTCACGGCCGAGGCGCTGGCGGCGCTCGAACGCTACGAGTGGCCGGGCAACGTCCGCGAGCTCCAGAACGTCATGGAGCGCGCCGCGGTGCTCGCGACCGGTCGTGAGATCGATCCCGCGGTCTTCCGGCAGCTCGGCCCCGCGGGCACCGGTCCCGCCCCCGAGCCCTCGCCCGAGAGCTTCGCGCTCGAGGCGGCGGTGGAGCAGTTCGAGCGCAAGCACATCCTGCGCGCCCTCGCCGCGGCCGGCGACAACAAGTCCCAGGCCGCGCGCCTGCTCGGGGTCAGCGAACGGACGCTCTGGTACAAGCTCAAGCGATACGGACTCTAGTGTCCTACTTCGCCTGCACCGACTCCAGGTGATCGAGGATCGCATCGAGCCGTCGCTGCGCGTAGGCGGCGGCGATGCCGGTTGCCGCCTGGCCCGCTGGCTCGAAGTGAAGCGCCCAGACCGGCATCTCGCGCGTCCCGTGGGACGCGACCGGATGCGCGCCGGTGACGACGGCGGCGACCTCGGCGCGCGGGAACTGCCCGCCGTGCGTGCGCGCGAGCTGGGTGAGGTCCGGTGGGGGCATCTTCAACGACGCGGCGACCGGACCACGCCCGCGCGCATCCGCGCCGTGACACGAGGCGCAGCACTCGAGATACGGATTCCCCGAGGGCGTTGTGCCGGCATCGGCCGCAGCGGCCCGGTCGGGCGCGTGCGACGCACAGCCCACCGCGCCTCCCAGCACCGCGATCATCGCCAGCGCGCGTCCGGTCCCCGTCATGCCCCCACCCCCTTCCCTCCTCTACACGGTTCCCGATCGGGATGCATGGCATCGCCTCGCGCCGCATGATCGACAGAGACGCGGGAGGGACCTGATGCGTGCTGAATGGCTGGTGGTCACGGGATGCTTTTGTCTCGGCGTGGCGCTCATCGAAGCGTGGTGCCTGACGGCGGTGCGGAACCTCCACGTCGCGGCGCTGAAACGCATCTTCCCCGACTCGCAGCAGCTCCTGCGGTCGCACATCGACTATCTGATGATGACCGGGCTGCTCTTCGTCTCGTACTTGATGTTCCGGCAGTTCGGCATCGTCCCGCCCGGCGTCCTGGTCGCAGCGGCCTGCGCGGGATCGATCATCAACCCCGGGGCGTTCCTGGCCATGGCGATCGCGCCGCAGCTCGGCAAGAAGCCTCCGGCGCTGTTCGGTGGCATCGTCTCGGTGAGCTTCGTGCTCACGACCAGCGGCTACCTCGGCTCCGGGTGGCTGATCGCGCGGGCCGCGCTCGCCGCCGGGTGACCTACGGGATCGCGAGCGTCGTGCGGTACGCCGGATACGTGTCGACCATGAGGTAGGCCCGCACGCTCGCGGGCACCGTCACGCCGGCGAGCGGCACGCTGACGCTCCGGACGAGACCTCCCGCGTCCGTCTGCCGGGTGGTGACGAAGCCGTAGTCGACGGCGACGGGCTTGCCGGTCACCGCGTCGAGCAGCAGCAGGCTCACGGCGTGCTCGTCCGCGCGCAGCGTCGTTCCCGTGAGCGTGGCGGTGACGGCGGTGGCGTCGCCGGTGATGTCGACGGTTCCGACGCCGGCGGGGGCCTGCTGCGTACCGCCCTCGAAGGTGTGCAGATCGGCGCCGCCGAAGACCGTGAGGACGTCCGTGTCGGGGTTGCAGAACCCGAGCTGGCGCAGGAACTGGCCGTAGAAGAAGATCCCCGAGCAGATCCCCGAAACGTTGATCGCCGGGCTGGTGAAGGTGGGGCCGCCGGACCCGACGTCGGCGCGCGTCGCGATACGGAAGAACTGGAACGGGATCCGGAACGCGTTGAAGGCGATCGCGAAGCCGGACTCGTTCACGAACGTGAGGGCGCCGTCGCGGTAGTCGACCTCCAGGGGGAAGAGCACCTTGGTCGCCGGCTCGATCACCGTCCGGTTCTCGCCCTCGGCGAGCTTCGCGCCCACGACCCACGCGAGCGACGTCCCGGGCGCGGTGCTCTCGACGAAGCCGAGCAGATAGTGGATCGAGTCGAAGCCGATCTGGTTGTAGCTCGGCAGGATGGTCGGCAGCGGCGCGGCGACGCGCGACAGCTCGAGCACCCCGGCCGGATCGCCCGGCATCGACGGAACCGGAAGCGGGAGCACGAGGTCGCCGGCATTCGGCGTGCCCACCTGGAACGTGAACGTCTGCGAGAAGGTCCCGCCGACGTCACCGCCGGAGAAGCGCAAGCCTTCGCGCATCGGGCGTACGAGGTACTGGCCGTCGATCGTGACGGAGAGCGGGCCCGTCCACGGCGCCAGCGGCACGACGGTGAGGAACTTGCGGTCGCCGGAGATCTCGGTGCGAACCGTAACCGGTGGGTCGACGGTGACCGTGGTGTGCATGGCGTCGATGTGGGCGATCACCGTGTCGCCGTGCTCGCGCACGAAGAGCGAGAAGGCGAGCGGCTGGTTCGCGTCGATCGGGTCGAAGGTCGGGCCGTCGATCTGTCGGCCGAAGCGGCTCGTATAGTAGAGCGCGGCGCCGTCGCTCGGCAGATCCTCGGCTCCACCCGCGCGGCAGCGAGGGTCGAGCTCGTTCCGTGGCAGCAGGCAGAAGTCGTACGGTAGGTCGAAGACCTGTCCGCTCTCGCCCGCGATGACGATCGCGTCGGCGCCGAGCGCCGGTGAGGCGTTCAAGTCGTCGCGGTCGGCGTCGATGAGACGGATCGACCAGCGCAGCGTCCCGTCGGGATTGAGGACGTAGAGCCGGCCGTCGCCGGCCCCGACGTACACGTTGCCCGCGCCATCGATCGCCGGCGACGAGCGAATGGCGTCACGCGTGTCGAACTGCCAGCGCACGGTGCCGGTGGCGGGATCGAGACCGTACACGCTGCCGTCGGCGGACGCCTGGACGATCGTACCGTCGGGCAGCTCGCCCGGGCTCGCGTAGATGTGGTCACGCGCGCCGAACGGCGCGGGCCACACCTCTGCCCCGGTCGTGCCGTCGTAGGCGCGCACGAAACCGTCGAAGCCGCCCACGACGACGTGTCCGTCGCGGGTCAGGAGCGGGCTCGCGGCGATGGTGCCGTCGGTCCCGTGGCTCCAGAGCTTCGCGCCGGTCGCGCCGTCGAGCGCGAAGGTGTTGTCGCCCAGGGCCGCGAGCAGGTTGTTGTTGCCGAGGAAGGCGCGCCCCGTGGCGGCGTCGACGGCGGGCAGCGACCACGTCTGGTCGGCGGTGCGAAAACGCCACGCGACCGCCGCGTCGTCGCGCGAGAGCGCGTAGGTGAAGAAGTTGTCGTTGGGGACGATCAGTCGCCCGTCGGCGCCGAGGGCGACGTTGCCCTCGAACCAGTCGATGAACGCCCCGGCCGACGGCGCGTCGGCGTCGAACGTCCACACCACGTCGCCCGTCTCGCGATCGAGCGCGTACAGCGTCCCGTCCCCGGACCCGAAGTAGACGCGGCCGCGGTCGTCGAGCAGCGCCGACGAGTCGACGATCTCGCCCGTGAGGCGCGACCATTTGAGCGTGCCGTCCTTCCGGATGGCGTAGAAGGTGCGATCCGCGGAGCCGACGTAGATCGTGCCGTCGCCGTCGATGACCGGCGAGCTGAAGATCCCCTTCCCCGTCTGGAAGGTCCAGCCGTCCCTGCCGGTGTCGGTCGGGATGGTGATCGGGCTGGCCCCGTCCTGACGCGCCGTGCGCCGGAACTTCGGCCACGGGCTCGTCGGATCGAGCGCGACGTCGTACTGGAAGGGCGCACGCGTGGCGCGCAGCTTGCGGATGCGCGGCTTCGATCCCGGGATCGTGACGATGCCCCGCAACGTGCGACACCCGCGGGCGGACAGGAGCGCACGCAGCTTCACGGCGCGCGGCGCGCCGTCGCACGACTTCCACGAGGCGCGGACGACGGTCCCGGCGCGCGTGGGGCGCACCTTGGCCGGCACCGGCGCGCATCCGGTCGTGATGGCGACCGTGCCGTCGTCGCCGATCACGACGGCTTCGGTCGCGGGCGCGGCGACGTCGGCAAGCAGATGCTTCCCGTCGGGCGTGAGGAAGCGGCCGAGCCCACACGGAGCGGGGCGCGAGCGTGCGAGGGCGGTCCCGGCTAGCAGGACGAGGATCAGGGCGAGGCGGCACATCGGGACAGGCCTACCGTCGCGGTACGTTTCGCGCCAGGGGCACTGCCACCGCGTGTGTCCGCCCTACCGCCGTCGCCGTCGTTCGGTGTATGACCTCCGCGTGAAGCCCTCCGAGAAGTGGGGACGGCTCGCCGAGGCGCTGCTCGGCGCGCCGGCGTTCACTGTGGCGGAGGTCGCCCAGGAGGCCGGCGTCGACCGGGCGCGGGCCGAGCGCCTGTGGCGCGCGCTCGGCTTTCCGCCGGCGGACGACGACGAGCGCGTGTTCACGCGCTCGGACGTCGAGGTCCTGCGCGCCGCCCATGCGCTCGTCGCGATGCAGGGAACCGATCCGGTCGAGCTGATCCAGTTGACGCGCGTCATCGGGCAGTCGCTCGCCCGCGTCGCCGACGCCCAGGTGACGGCGAGCGCCGAGCGACTCGCGCGGCTGCGCAGCGCGCCGACGTCGAGCGATGGCACCGTCGCCGAGCTCGTCGACCGCATCGAGGCGCTGGCGCCGAGCCTCGAGCAGTTCCTCGGCTACGTGTGGCGACGGCACCTGGTGGCGGCGCTGCGGCGCCTGTCGGCGCAGCCGTCCGCGGCCGATCGGACGCTCACGGTGGGCTTCGCCGATCTGGTCGGCTTCACGGCCATGAGCCAGGCGCTCGACGCCGGCGAGCTGGCGGCGATGGTCGATCGCTTCGAGGCGGTCGCCTACGAGCACATTCCCTCACGCGGCGGCCGGATCGTGAAGATGATCGGCGACGAGGTGATGTTCGCCGTCGACGAGGGCCCGTTCGCAGCCGACATCGGGATCGCCCTGGTCGAAGCACACGCGCGCGACGCGACGCTGCCCGAGTGCCGCGTCGGGCTCGCCACCGGGCCCACGCTCGCGTGGGAGGGCGATCTCTTCGGACCGACGGTGAATCTGGCGAGTCGCCTCGTGAACCTGGCGCGCCCCGGCACCGTGCTCCTGTCCGACGATCTGGGCGAAGGGTTGCAAGACGATCCCCGCTTCGAGCTGCGCCATCTGCGGCCGGTCGGCCTGCACGGCATCGGTCGCGTGCGTCCCTGGGTGCTGCGCCGCGCACGCGTATAGTCCAAGGAGGAATGACGTCATGAGCGACCAAGCATCGTCGTTGTTGGGCGGTCTCGTCACGGGAACGAATCGCGTCGGATGGGCGCTCGTGATCCTCGGCCTCGTCGCCGCGCTGGCGCCGATCGCCGCCGGCGCCGCGGTGATCGTCGTGATCGGGCTCGTGCTGCTCGTGGCCGCGGCGTTGATGGGGCTGTGGGGCATGCGCGCCCGGGAAGCGGGTCGCGGCAACGCGGGGCTCGTAGTCGCCGTGCTGGCCGCGATCGCGGGCCTCGTGCTGGTCTTCCAGCCGACGGCGGGCCTGTCGCTGGTACGCCTGCTGCTCGTCGCCTGGCTCGTGCTGAGCGGCGCGGCCGAGGTCGCGGCGGCGTGGGGGCTGCGCTCGGACGACGACTGGACCTCGATGCTGGCCTCGGGCGTCGTCTCGATCCTCATGGGAGCCGCCCTGTGGGCCGACTGGCCGATCTCCGGCGCCCGCGCGATCGGTCTCTTCGTCGGCGTGAAGCTCGCTTCGATCGGCGGAGCCGTGGTGCGGGTGTCGCGGCGCCTGGACGCCGCCGGCGATCGGGTCGCGGACGTCCGCACGCGCCTGCGGTCTACCTGATCTGCTTCAGATCGGCGCGCAGAAGACCGATCGGGTCGGTGATCTTCGCCCGGAAGGCGGCATCGGGGAAGGCCTTCTGTCCCTTGCGCGACTTCACGCGCTTGGCGAGCTTCCCGAGCAGCTTGCCCGTCTTCTTGAAGCCGGCGCGGCGCTGGCGCCCCGCCGGAAGCTGATCGGCTGCGACCGCCGTGGTGCGTGCCTTCGCGAGGCTCGCGACAAGCTTGTCGGTGAGCGGGCCTGCCGGAGCGCCCTCGAACACCTCGCCGATGTCGTCGATGCGGCAGACGACCGACGCGCCGGTCGCCTCGCGCGCGCAGACGAGCTGGTCGAGGCGTGCGAGTGCATCGTCCATCGTGATGCCCTCCCACGCCTCTACCCGGAGGCGCGCGCGGCCGCGGTCGATCGCGCCGGCGAGCGGCTTGCCCGCCAGCGGGCGGAGCGCATCGAGGAACGCCGCCAGCGCCTGGATCTGCGCGCTCGACACGGTGGCGGGCTGGCCTTCGTCCAGCATCTGCAGGCTCGGCTGCCAGGCGAGGATCGCCGCCTTGCCGAGATCGCGGAGGTTCGTGTCGCTCACGATCGCCCGCGTGATCTCGCCGGTGTGCTGATAGTAGAGCGCGATACCCTTGCGGCCGCCTTCGAGCTTTCGGAAGAAGAGATCGCGCAGGCGGTAGAAGAGGAAGAAGTCGAGCTCTGCCGGCACACCGCGCGGGAACTTGGGGGAGAAGGCGTCGTACATGTTGAAGCATGCGTCATCGCAGATTCCCGGCAGCAGGACGCAGAAGGCGGTCAACGCACAGCAGTCGACGCCGCTCAGCGGCATGGTGGTGGTGGTGACGGTGGACTCGATGCCCCTCGACACCGCGAAGGGAATGGTTCCGCCCAACCCCAGGCATTCGAACGCGGCGTCGAAGATCGTGCAGTCGTCGTCGGTGAGGTCGAAGGGGGTCTCGCCGCGGCTGATCACGGCCGTCACCGCACCCGTCACGCGCGCGTCCGTATAGAGGTCCCACTTGGGATCGGTGCCGGCGTTCACGCGCACGGCGAACATCAGCGTGCGCACCTCCCCCGGACCCAGGTCGCCGAGCGCGAACGTGCAGGTCGTGTCGTCGCCCGACCCCGTGCACGTCCAGCCGGGCGTGCTCTGCGCCGGCTCGAAGGTGGTGTTCACCGGGACGTACTCCGTGACGACGACGCTCGACACCGGTCCGACGAAGTCGAGGTTCGTGACCGTCACCTCGTACGGCACGACCGAGCTGTCGCCCCAGTACAGATTGTGGTCGGTGTTGTGGATCGCGAGGTCCGCTCGGGCCGTCGCGGCCAGCCCCAGGACGACGAGCGTCACGCCCAATGAACGCATCGCACACCCCCTGGCGGGGAGACTCCCACCCGCGAGGGGCGACGTGCAATAGCGCATCGGGCGTCGCGACGCCCGGGCGCGTCCAAGGATCGCGAGCGAGCCCGGCGTCAGTGCACGGCGACGCGGACGCCGCGCCGGGCGAGCGCGCCGGGGACGTCGCCTTCGAGGAGCTGGGCGGCGCCCTCGTGCGCCTTCAGCGTCGCGTCCATGTGCGCGAGGCCGAGACCGCGGATGCACAGGTAGGAGTGCTCGGGCGGGGAGAGCTCGCTGATCGGCGGCACGCGGCGGGCGGCCTCTTCGAAGGCGCCGGGTGGGGGCATCATGCGGAACATCTCGTGCACCTCGGCCGCCCGATCGCAGAAGTGCATGTGGTCGGTGTTCTCGATGACGACCATGCGCTTGCGCTGCGAGGGCGTACGCGCGAGCAGCTCGTGCATGCCGTCCAGCGGCAGGAGCGTGTCGCGGTCGGCGACCAGGAAGAGCGTCGGCACCTCGCGGCCCCACTCGAAGTCGAGCGCGGCGCGCAGCAGCTCCACCGGCATCCAGCTCGCCCCGCCCGCGGGCGCGAGCGGCAGCGCGGCGCGGATGCGATGGTCCCGCGAGGTGACGGCGAGCGTCGTCCAGCCGCCGAAGCTGTGGCCCATCATGCCGATGCGCTGGGCGTCGATGAGCGCGCGGAGCTCCGGCGCGGCGCCGTCCACGAGCTGATCGATCACGGTCACGACGTCGGCGGGGCGCGCCGCGATGAACTCGCCGACTATCTCGTCGGTGTCGGGGATCGGCGTACCCGATCGCGTCATCAGCGTCAGCTGCGCGACATCGAGGAGCGTGTTGCCGGTGTGATCGCAGGCGGCGACGACATAGCCGTGGCTGGCGAGGTGCGTGCAGAGGAACGTGCTCTGGCGCCGGTGCCCGCCGAACCCGTGCGAGAACATGACGAGCGGGTACGACCCCGGACGCGGCGCTGCGTCACGCACGGCCTCCTGCGTGACGGCGGGGAAACCGGGAAGCACCTCGTAGCTGTCCTGCGACGAGACCTCGAGATCCGCACCGCGGTGCGCGTCGGTCGCGGGGTACCACACCTCGAGGGGCAGCGGCCGCCCTCCTCGCGCGGGGTCGCTGAAATGGAGGGTGCGCACGCCCACGGGCGAGGGGCCGCGATCGAACGGGTCGTAGCTCACGAGGCGGCAGTTAGACCGGTCCGACCCGGTCACGTCAAGGATCGCGACGGCTACTGCTCCGGCTGGAGCGGCGGCGTGGACCTCGTCCGCTCGGTCCCGGTGGTGAACTATCCGGTCGCGGCGCGAACCACGGCTGCGGCGTCGCACAAGGCTGCGACCTCCTGCTCGACGGCATCCACGACGTCGTGCAGATCGGGCAAGACGTCCCAATCCGCGTTGAAGCCCCAGTGCACGCGGCCGTCGTAGCTGAAGAGCGCGACGCCGAGCCCCTGCCCCTGGAACAACGGCACCACCGGATAGCAGGCCAGCATCCGCGCGCCGCACACGTAGACCGGGAAGGACGGTCCGGGCACGTTCGTCACGACGATGTTGTAGGGCTGCGCCATCGCGGCGAGCCGCGCGAACTCGGTGAAGAGCGTCGTGAACGTGCGGTCGGACAGCTCCTCCAGCACCTGCATGCCGAGCGCCTGATGCGAACCCTTGGCACGCGTCGTCTCGGCGACGACGCGTGCGAGCCGCTCGCGCGGATCGCGGGCGGCGAGTGGAAGCCGCGCGACGATCATCGCGACACGGTTGCCCATGTGCTCGCCCGCGGCGCGAACGTTCACCGGCAGCATGGCGCGGAAGTCGAGCGAGGCCGGGTCGACGCCGCGGCGGTACAGGAACCGCGCCAGCGCCCCCGACAGCACCGCCAGCACGACGTCGTTGACGGTGCCGCCCAGCCGCCCCTTCACCTCGCGGATCGCGCCGAGGTCGGTCGCGGCCCAGTCGAAGCGCCGATGCGGTCCGATCTCGACGTTGAGCGGCGTCGGGGACGAGGCGCGGAAGCCCGCGCTGACGGCTTCGAAGACGCCGCTCGCACCCGCGCTCGCCCGCCGCAGCAGGGCACCCGGCGCCTGCGCCGCCTCGCGGATGGTGCGCGCGATGGCGGAAGGGGCCGCGGCACGGTGGCAGAGCTCGTTGAAGAACAGCTGCGCCGGTCCGGGCGCGGGGCGCGGGATCCAGCGCGGCGGCGGCTCGGCGAGGCGCGGATCCTCGTCCGGCGTGGGACGCATCACCGATCCCGTCAGCTCGACGCTGCCGACGCCGTCGATCATGCAGTGATGCACCTTGGTCACGATCGCGAAGCGATCGCCCTCGAGCCCCTCGACGACCCACATCTCCCAGAGGGGTTTTCCGCGATCGAGCTGCTGCGACATCAGCCGACCGGCGAGGCGCTTCAGGAGCCGCTCGTCGCCCGGGCGCGGCAGATGCGTGTGCCGGAGGTGGTAGGCGAGGTTGAAGCGGGTGTCGTCGACCCAGACGGGATGGCGGAAGACGGGGCTGTAGACGAGGCGCTGGCGGTAGCGCGGGATGCGATGGATGCCGGCCTCCATGAGCGTGCGGATCCGATCGACGTCGATCCCGCCGGCCGCGTTCCGCAGCGGCGCCGCCTCGAAGATCGCGACTGCACCGATGTGCATGTGGGAGGTCGCGTCCTCGATGGCGAGAAAGCTCTGGTCGAGAGCCGTCAGCCGTTCGGCATGTACGTAGGCCATGGTCATGCTCCGCGGGTCTGGCCCGCCATCCAATGGGCCGCGGTCTTGGCCCACTCCACGATCGTATCACCAACGCCGGGCGCGAGCGCGGCGAGCTTCTCGAGCGTCGCGGCGCCCGGTGGAACGGACACCTCTACCAGCCCGAAGCGCGCGGCGGCGAACACCGCCCACACGACCCACGACGGCGGCATGTTGAGCGCGCTCGGCCAGAGGTCGAGGAACTCCTGGTCGTGCGACACCTGCTCGACCATCGGCGTCTCGACCACGCCTGGGAGGACGAGCGCCACGTGGATCGGCTCGCCGTGCAGCTCGCCGCGCAGCGCTTCGGTGATGCCGACCAGCGCGAACTTCGTCGCGCAGTAGCCGCCGAGTGGCGAGTAGCCGCGCCGGCCCGCCAGCGACGCCACGTTGACGATCGTGCCGCCGCGCCCCTCCCGCATGCGGCGCACGGCCTCCTGCATGACGAAGAGGGCACCGAAGAGGTTCACGCGCAGCATCGCGTCGAGATCGGCGGGCGCGAGGTCGGTCACCAGCGACGGGATCAGGATGCCGGCGTTGTTCACGACCACGTCGATCGGTCCCCAGGCGCGCGCCACCGTGTCGAACGCGGCGGCGACCGCGGCGGGCTGCGTGACGTCGGCGGGGGCCGCGAGGGCGGTGCCGCCGTTTCGCGCGACGTCCGCGGCGACGTCGTCGAGCAACGCGCGCCGCCTGGCGACGAGCCCCACCCGGGCTCCCGCTGCGGCGAACGCCACCGCCGTCGCGCGGCCGATGCCGCTCGACGCCCCTGTCACCAGAACGACCTTGTCTCGAAAGCCTTGCAGCCACGCCACCGGATCCCCCTAGTGCGTACGGCCCGGGTGCATGGCGTACGAGCGCAACACCTTCAGGTAGTTCGCCCGCTCGAAGGCCGCGGGCTCGGCACAGTGCTGATGGCTCATGCTGCCGCGCATCTGCCGGATCGACACGTACTCGTGCGCCTCCATCCACGCCCGCAGATCGCGCTCGACGATCCGCAGGTGCTCGACCCCGTGCCGGAGCAGGGCGGAGGCCATCATGGCGATCGACGCGCCGGCCATCATGGCCTTCAATACGTCCGTCGCTTCGTGCACGCCACCCGTGACCGCGAGGTCGGCCTTCACGTGGCCGTAGAGGATCGCGACCCAGCGCAGCCGCAGGCGCAGCTCACCCGGATTCGACAGGGTCAGGTTCGGCACCACCTCGAGCTGCTCGAGGTCGATGTCGGGCTGGTAGAAGCGATTGAACAGCACCAGGCCGTCGGCGCCCGCGAGATCGAGCTGGTGCGCGACGTTCGCGATGGCGCTGAAGAAGTGCGGGAGCTTCACGGCGAGCGGGATGCCGACGTGAACGCGCACGTCGCGCACGAGATCCAGGTACATCCGCTCGACCTCGCCGCCGGCGAGGAGTGGGTCCGTCGGGACGAAGTAGCAGTTGAGCTCGAGCGCATCGGCTCCGGCCTGCTCGATGGCGCGCGAGAACTCGACCCATCCGCCGGAGGAGACGCCGTTCAGGCTCGCCACGACCGGAACGTCGACCGCCGCCTTCACGCGCCGGATGTGCTCCAGGTAGGCGTCCGGGCCGCGGGCGAACGCGCCCGGCTCCGGGAAGTACGTGAGCGCCTCGGCGACGCTGTAGGCGTGGTGCGAGAGGTGGTGGTCGAAGTCGTGGCTCTCGATCGCGAGCTGCTCCTCGAACAGCGAGTGGAGGACGACGGCCGCGACGCCCGCGTCCTCGGCGCGGCGAATGCTGTCGAGGTCCTCCGAGAGCGGCGACGCCGACAGGACGAGCGGCGAGCGCAGCTCGAAGCCCAGGTAGGAGGTCGAGAGGTCGATCATGCGCCACCCTCCGGGGCGGTCGCCAGACGTTCGTAGAGCCGCCAGCGTCGCTTCGCCTCCGCCTCGGCCTCCGCGAGGGCGGCCCGCGCCGCCTCGGGATTCGTGTGGGCGAGCATGGTGTAGCGGGTCTCGTTGTAGGCGAACTGCCGCAGCGGGATCGACGGCGCCTTCGCGTCGAGCTGGAAGGGATTCTCCCCGGCGGCCCGACGGCGGGGGTCGTAGCGGAACAGCGACCAGGCGCCCGAGCGCACCGCCGCGGCCTGCTGCGCGAGGCCGTGGACGAGGTCGTAGCCGTGCGCGATGCAGTGGCTGTACGCGACGACGAGCGAAGGACCGCGATACGACTCGGCTTCGCGGATGGCGCGCAGCGTGTGATTGTCGTCCGCTCCCATCGCGACCGTGGCCACGTAGATGGTGCCGTAGGTCGTCATGAGCAGCGCCAGGTCCTTCTTCGGCGCCGCCTTGCCGGCGGCGGCGAACTTCGCGACCGCTCCGCGCGGCGTCGCCTTCGACATCTGCCCGCCGGTGTTCGAGTAGACCTCGGTGTCGAGCACCAGGACGTTCACGTCGGCCCCCGAGGCGAGCACGTGGTCGAGCCCACCGAAGCCGATGTCGTACGCCCATCCGTCGCCCCCGACGATCCACACGGTCGTACGCACGAGCGCCTCGGCCACCGCGTCGAGCGCCCGGGCGGCGGGGTCGTCGATCGCCCGCAGCCGTTCGCGCAGCGCCGCCACGCGCGCGCGCTGCGCGCGGCGGCCCTCGTCGCTCGTCTGGTCGGCGTCGAGGAGCGGCGTGACGAGCGTGTCGCCGAGGCGCGGCGCGAGGCCGACCAGCAGGGTGCGCGCGAGCGCCGCTTGTTGGTCCACGGCGAGCCGCAGCCCGAAGCCGAATTCGGCATTGTCCTCGAACAGCGAGTTCGCCCAGGCCGGCCCGCGCCCTTCGGCATTCACCGTCCAGGGCGTCGTCGGCAGGTTGCCGCCGTAGATCGACGAGCATCCCGTGGCGTTCGCGATCAGCGCATGATCGCCGACGAGCTGCGAGACCAGCTTCAGGTACGGCGTCTCGCCGCATCCCGCGCACGCGCCCGAGAACTCGAAGAGCGGCTGCAGGAGCTGAACGTCCTTCACCTGGTGGAGCAGCAGGGGGCGGCGGTCGACCTCGGCGATCGTCCGGAAGAACTCCCAGCGCCGCTGTTCGTCTTCGCGCACCTCGGCGACCGGCGTCATGTTGATCGCCCGGCGGCGCGTCTGGGTCTTGTCCTTCACCGGGCACGCCTCGACGCACAGGGCGCAGCCGGTGCAGTCGTCCGGCGAGACCTGGAGCGTGTAGTGCTCGCCCGCGCGCTCGCGCCAGCGCGCGGGCGCCGACTTCCAGCCGGCCGGCGAGGTCGCGAGCGCGCCATCGCCGTAGACGTTGGCGCGGATCACGGCATGCGGACAGACGAGCACGCACTTGCCGCACTGGATGCACAGCTCGGTGTCCCACACCGGGACCGCATCGGCGATCTGACGCCGCTCCCACTGTGCCGTGCCGGTCGGCCAGGTGCCGTCGGTGGGCAGCGCGCTCACTGGGAGCCGATCGCCGTCGCCGGCGAGCAGCGTCGCGGTCACGTCGCGCACGAAGGCCGGCGCATCTGACGCGACCGGCGGACGGCGCTGTACCTCGCTCGTCACGGCCGCAGGGATGCTCACCTCGTGCAGGGCGGCGAGCGCGCTGTCGACGGCAGCCCAGTTCTTCCGCACGATCCCCTCGCCGCGCCGCCCGTAGGTCTTCTCGATGGAACGCTTGATGGCGGCGACGGCCTCGTCCTGCGGCAGCACGCCCGCCAGCGCGAGGAAGCAAGTCTGCATCACGGTGTTGACCCGGCCGCCCATCCCGGCGTCGGCGGCGACGCGGTCGCCGTCGATGACGAACAGACGCAGATGCCGCTCGAGAATCGTGTGCTGGACCTCCCGTGGGAGGCGATCCCACACGGCGGTGGGACCATACGGGCTGTTCAGCAGCACGGTGGCGTCCGGCAGGGCGGTCGCGAGCACGTCGAGCCGCTCGAGGAACGAGAACTGATGGACGCCGATGAAGTTCGCCTGCGAGACGAGATAGGGGGCACGAATGGGACGCGGGCCGAAACGCAGGTGCGACACGGTCGTCGAGCCCGACTTCTTGGAGTCGTATACGAAGTAGCCCTGCGCGAAGCGGTCGGTTTCTTCGCCGATGATCTTGATCGTGCTCTTGTTCGCGCTGACGGTGCCGTCGGATCCGAGGCCGTAGAAGACGGCGCGCACCGTGTCGGGGGTCTCGAGATCGAACGCCGGGTCGAACGCGAGGCTCGTGTGGGTCACGTCGTCGGTGATGCCCACCGTGAAGCCGCGCTTCGGCTGCGCCGTGTCGAGCTCGTCGAGGACCGCCTTCACCATCGCCGGCGTGAACTCCTTCGAGCCGAGGCCGTAGCGCCCGCCGACCACGCGGATGGGCCGGTCGTCCTCGGCGACCGCAGCGCACACGTCGAGGTAGAGCGGCTCGCCGATGGATCCCGGCTCCTTGGTCCGGTCGAGGACGGCGATCCGCCGCACCGTCGGCGGCAACACGTCGAGGAAGTGCCGGACCGAGAACGGCCGGTAGAGACGGACCGTGACCGCGCCCACCTTCTCGCCGCGCTGAGCGAGGCCGTGCACGGTCTCCGACGCGGTTTCGGCGCCCGATCCCATGAGCACGACCACGCGCTCGGCGTCGGGTGCGCCCGCGTAGTCGAAGAGCCCGTAGCGGCGGCCCGTGCGCGCGGCGAGCGCCGCCATCGCGTCCTCGACCAGGGCCGGACAGGCGAGGTAGTAGGGGTTCACGGCCTCGCGCCCCTGGAAGAAGACGTCGGGGTTCTGCGCGGTGCCACGGATCGTGGGGTGGGCGGGCGACAGCGCCCGCGCCCGGTGGGCCCGCACGAGCGCGTCGTCGACGAGCGCGCGGACGTCCTCCACGTCGAGGGGTGCGATCTTCGCGACCTCGTGCGAGGTGCGGAAGCCGTCGAAGAAGTGGACGAACGGCACTCGGGCGGCGAGCGTCGCCGCGTGGGCGACCAGCGCCAGGTCCATCGCCTCCTGCACCGAGCTCGAGGCGAGCATCGCGAATCCGGTCGCGCGCGTCGCCATCACGTCGCTGTGATCCCCGAAGATGGAGAGCGCCTGCGTCGCGACGGCGCGCGCGGCGACGTGGAGGACCGTCGGCGTGAGCTCGCCGGCGATCTTGTACATGTTGGGGATCATGAGGAGCAGGCCCTGCGAGGCGGTGAACGTGGTACCGAGCGCGCCACCCAGCAGCGCGCCGTGCAGCGTGCCGGCGGCGCCGGCCTCGCTCTGCAGCTCGACGACGCGCGGCGCGACGCCCCACAGGTTCGGCCGTCCCTCGCTCGCCCACTGGTCGGCCAGCTCGCCCATCGTGGACGACGGCGTGATCGGATAGATCGCGATGACCTCGCTCGCGAGGTAGGCGATGCGCGCGACGGCCTCGTTGCCGTCGATGGTCGTCCAGCGAGTGCCGTCCTCCACGCCGCGTTAGCAGGACCGATGCCGCCCGCCACGCCGCCCGGCCGCCCCCTCGAACACGACCCGGTTGGCAACCCTCGGAACGAACGCGTGCAGCGTCCCCGGCGGTGGGAATCTCCGGCCCGAACGCGCCTCGTCCCGGCCGCCCGTGGCGTCGCCCCTGGTACGGGTCCGCCGGTCCGCTATCCTCGCTGGATCGACACCCCCCACCATGCCACGCAGGGCCTCCTGCGGGACGGCACCTCCGTCCGCGTCCGGTCGATCCGACCCGACGACCGGGAGCGCCTGGCCGCGCTCTTCGGCCGGCTCTCGGCGCAGTCCGTCTACTATCGGTTCTTCGGCGCCAAGAAGCGGCTCTCGGACGACGAGCTCCGCCGGTTCACCGAGCTCGATGGAGTCGAGCGAGCCGCGGTCGTGGCGACGCTGCGGCGCGACGGCGACGAGCAGATCATCGGCGTCGCGCGCTACGCCGTCGGGGCGACGAGGACGCGCGGCGACGTCGCGTTCACCGTCGAGGACGCGTGGCAGGGCAAGGGCGTCGGCACGCTCCTGCTCGAACATCTCGCCGCATGGGCCCGCGCCAACGGCGTCACGGAGTTCGAGGCCGACGTCCTCGGCGAGAACAACCGCATGCTCCAGGTGTTCGGGGAGAGCGGCTTTCGGGTGAAGCGGTCGATCGAGGGCGGGATCTTCCACGTGCGCTTTCCGACCGACGACACGCCTGCGCTGCGCGAGGCGCACGACCGGCGCGAGCACCGCGCCGCCGCCGAGAGCGTGCGGCCGATCCTGGCGCCGCGCTCGGTCGTGCTGATCGGCGCCTCGCGACGTCCCGGCACGATCGGCGCCGCGCTGCTCGCCAACATGCGCGGCGCGGGGTTCACCGGCCCGCTCTACGTCGTGCATCCGAGCGGCGAGGAAATCGCCGGGATCCGCACCTACCGCAGCATCGCCGACATCGGCGCGCCCGTCGACCTCGCCGTCGTCGCGGTCCCCGCCCCCATGGTGGATGCGGTCGCGCGCGATTGCGCGCGCGCCGGCGTGCGGGGGCTCGTGGTCATCAGCGCGGGCTTCGCGGAGGCCTCGGCAGACGGGCGTGCGGCGCAGAAGCGGCTGGTCGAGTTCGTCCGGGGGGCGGGCATGCGGCTCGTGGGTCCGAACTGCCTCGGGGTCCTCAACACCGATCCCCAGGTGCGGCTCGACGCCACCTTCGCGCCGGGGTGGCCGCCCGCGGGCAACGTCGCCATGCTCTCGCAGAGCGGCGCGCTCGGCATCGCCATCCTCGACCACGTGCGCGAGCTCAACATCGGGATGGCGAGCTTCGTGTCGGTCGGCAACAAGGCCGACGTCTCGGGCAACGATCTTCTCGCCTATTGGGGCGAGGATCCTCGCACGAGCGTGATCCTGCTCTACCTCGAGAGCTTCGGGAATCCGCGGCGCTTCGCGCGGCTCGCGCCGCAGGTGGCGCGCGTGAAGCCGATCGTGGCGGTCAAGTCCGGCCGCTCCGCGGCCGGCACGCGGGCGGCGCAGAGCCACTCGGCGTCGCTGGCGAGCCTCGACGTCGCGGTCGAAGCGCTGTTCGAGCAGGCCGGCGTCATCCGCACCGACACGCTCGAAGGTCTCTTCGACGTGGCGGCTCTGCTGTCGACGCAGCCGGTGCCCGCCGGGCCGCGGGTCGGCGTCGTCACCAACGCCGGCGGCCCCGGCATCCTGTTCGCCGACGCGTGCGAAGCGCACGGCCTCGCCCTGCCGTCGCTCGCTCCCGAGACGCTCGCCTCCCTGCGGACCTTCCTGCCCCCGGCGGCGGGGTTGTCGAATCCGATCGACATGATCGCGTCGGCCACCCCCGACGCGTATGCGAGGACGATCGAAGTGGTCGGGCGCGATCCCGGCGTCGATGCGGTGGTGGTGATCTACGTACCGCCCATGGTGACGGACCCCGAGAGCATCGCAACCGCGATCGGCCGCGGGGCGGGCGAGGTGCCGGCCGACAAGCCGGTGCTCACGGTCTTCCTCTCGGCGCGCGGCGCACCGGCCGTGCTCGCCGGGGGACCGCGCGGGCCGCTTCCCACCTATGCCTTTCCGGAGAATGCGGCGGCGGCGCTCGCGGCCGCCGTCCGATACGGTCGATGGCGCGCCCGCCCCGAGGGGGCGGTGGTGCGTCTCGGGCCGTTCGCACGCGACGCCGTTCGTGCCGTCGTCGATCGCGTGCTCGAGAGCGCGACCGGCGCGGTCTGGCTCTCGCCGTCGGACCTCGCGAGCGTGCTGCTCGCTGCGGGCATTCGGCAGGCGGCCGCAGTCGAAGTCCCGCTCGACGAGGCGCTCGAGGCCGGGGAACGCCTCGGCTACCCGCTGGTGGCGAAGGGCATTGCGAAGGGGCTCCTGCACAAGACGGAGGCGGGCGCCGTCGTGCTCGACATCACGTCCCGCGCCGAGCTCGAGTCCGCGCTGACGGACCTGCGCTCGCGGGTCGCCGCAGCCGGCTATCACCTCGACGCGGTCCTGCTGCAGCGCTACGTGCCGGGCGGGATCGAATCGTTCGTCGGCGTCACGACCGATCCCACGTTCGGGCCGCTGCTCGTGTGCGGGCTCGGTGGCACGCTGGTCGAGCTCCTGCGCGACGTGGCCCACCACCTGGTACCCGTGAGCGACCGCGACGCCGAGGAGATGCTCGCCCATCTGCGCACGGAGCGGCTCCTGGACGGCTATCGCGGCGCCCCGCCCGGCGACCGCCCGGCGCTGGTCGAGGTGATCCAGCGTGTGTCCGCGCTCGTCGAGGCGGTGCCGGAGCTCCTGGAGCTCGACTTGAATCCGGTGAACGTGCGCCCGCCCGGCGAGGGGGCGATCGTCGTCGACGGGCGGATGCGGATCGCCCCCCTCCCGGCCTGATCGCCCTTCGGCGTGGGCTCTACCGCGCCCGCCGTCATTCTCGTAGGTTGTCGGCATGCCGATCGACGATGCCGTCTGGAAGCGCTGCAACACCTGCAAGCGGCCGATCGGCTTTCGGGCGCCCTACTTCGCGTGCAGCGTCTCGACCTGCAATCGCAAGGGCACGGACTTCGTCTTCTGCTCGGTCGACTGCTGGGACGCGCACGTGCCGGTCCTCCGACACCGCGACGCCTGGGCGGACGAGAAGACGTCGCCGACCATCGACGAATGGGTCCGTGAGCAACGGGACGAACCCGCGCGCGCCGCGCCGCGGTCCGGCGCCAGCGCGCCCGGCGACGCCGACGCAGTCGCGCGTGACGTGCTGGTCGTGGCGTCGAAGCTGAAGGCCTACGTTCGAGCCACGTCGGGCATGAACACGTCCGACGACGTCATCGGGGTGCTCTCGGATCGCCTGCGGCTGCTGTGCGACGACGCCGTCGAGCGGGCACGCTCGGACGGGCGGAAGACCGTGATGGCGCGCGACTTCCGACGTCCGACGTCGAGCTGAGCCGCGATCGCGCGTCAGCGCCCTGGCTGCGCCGCCGTGCCCACGAGCCGCTCCTTGGCGCGCGGGACGGGCTCGCGCGATGCTGCGGCGCGCGGCGCCTCGGGTCGCCTGCCGCGATCCTGCCGCTTCCCACGGTAGATCCCGCAGGCGATGAACGCGCCGTCGACCGCCTCGAAATACGTCGACTTCTGCTCGGTGCGCTTCGTCGCGGGGTTCTTCCAGGGATAGTCGCACCAGCCCTTCCCCCGCGTCTTCGCCGTCTCGACGATCTCCTGGATGAAGAGGCGGCCATCCGCGGCCTTCAGGTGGAAGTTGTTCTGGCCGCGCGCATCGGGCGCGGTGCCGTTGGCCAGGATGACGCCGTTGAAGTCGGCCGCCCAGATGTAGGCGTTGCCCTGACAGAAGGCGCCGCGTGGATCGTTGAAGTCGTCGCATGCGCGACGCAACCCCCGCTCGCGCACGTGCGCGACGGCCTTCTTCACGAGCTGGATCGCGCGCTCGCGCTCTTCGCCACGGTCGACCTTGAACGTCCCGACGGCCGCCACCAGCCGATCGGCCTCCTGCTCGAATGCGACCGCCCCGGCGGCGGTGCGTTCGACGAGCGCGGCGTTCAGTTGCGTGACGCCGTCCATCCGGGCGAGCGCCCGGCCGATCTCGTCGACGCCGATGATTTGCTCGGCGCAGGCCGATGCGACCCGGGAGATCAGGTCGGTCACCCGTCCGACGCTCGCGACCACCTCGGTCATCGTCCCGCCGGCGTCTTCGACCAGCGCCGCGCCCCGCGTCACGCGCACACCCGATCCCTCGATCAGCGCCTTCACCTCCTGCGCCGCCGCGGCGCTGCGCTGCGCGAGATCCCGCACCTCGTTGGCCACCACCGCGAAGCCACGTCCCTGCTCGCCCGCGCGCGCCGCCTCGACCGCGGCGTTGAGCGCGAGGATGTTCGTCTGGAAGGCGATGCTCTCGATCGCGCCGACGATCTCGGCCATCTGTCGCGAGCTGTCCGCGATCTCGGTCATGGTGCTCGTGATCTCACCCATGCGCTCGGCGGCACGACCGGCGACGGTGCGGGCCGACGTCGCGAGGTCGCTGGCGTGCCGGCAGCTGTCGGCGTTCTGGCGGACGTTGGCGGCGATCTGCTGCATGCCGGCCGCCGTCTGCTCGAGCGCCGTCGCCTGCTCCTGCGTGCGGTCGGACAGCGACGTGCTCCCCGCCGCCATCTCGCGTGCGAGCTCCACGATGGTGTCGGCGCTCGCGCCGACCTGCCGGACGATGTCGAGCAGGCTGCGGCTCATCCTCGCGACCGACGTCCCGAGTGAGCCACCGAGCGTGCTCGCCTCGCGCTCGTCCGATGCGCCGCCCGGCCGGCCGGTGAGATCGCCGCTCGCGATGCGCTGGGTCATCTCGTCGACCAGCGCCGCGTCGCTGGTCGTCCAGCGCGACAATGCCGCGAGGCCGTAGAACGCCACCGACGCGAGCAGCAGCGCCACCGCGGCGGGCGCGCGCTCGCCGGACACCGCGAGCAACCCCGCGCTCGGAACGAGCGCCGCGACGAAGACCAGGGCGACGGCGAGAAAGCTCCGCTGCGGAGTCGATCGCTTGAAGATGGCGAACGCCGGCGCGAATGGGCCCCTCATCTTCCCCTCCCCTCGATCCGCCGGCGGCCACCCGCCGACGATCGCCCGGACTATATCAGATGGAGTCGGGGTCCCGCATGCGACCCCGTCCGGGGCGGGGCGATCACGGTCGGAACGGCCAGGTCCTATGGCGCGACCGCGAATGCCGCGATCTGCATGAGCCACGTACCCGATCCGAGGGTTGCCGTGGCACCATAGCTGCCGGCCGACCCGGCGACGGCATCCGCGACGACGTCGCCGTCGGGCGCGGTGATCACGCGGGTGGTGAAGCCGGGGCCGGGAGCGGTGAACGTCGTGCCCGTCATGCCGGCCAGGAACAGGAGGTCCGAGGGGGCGGAGGTCATGACCGTACCGCCGTCCGCCAACGCGCCGTTCCCGGTGCGCGACGATCGGCACGCGGCCGCCACGACGAGTTTTGGGCCTATTTGCAGCTCGCGCTAGACCCCGACGTCGAGACCGTGCAGGTATCCGTGCCGTCCACGAAGCAGCGCGCGCCGACCTTGATCAACGCCGTGCCGTTGCCCGCCGTGAACGGGGGCTGATCGAGCCCCATCATCTTGAACGAGTACTTGACGGTGACCCCGTCGCTCGCGACCGAGAACTTCGCGACGCGGACGTGGGCCACGGACAGGGTCGCGTCGCTGAACTTGAAGCGCCGGCGCGAGCCGGACGTGATGAACTTGCCGGCCGGAATGACGCCCTCGTAGTACGTGCCGCCGGTGCCGTCGGTGAGCCGCAGCGTGACGGGTTGGGCGTCGGGCGCGATCGTCACGCCGACGGGCAGGATGAAGCTGCCCTTGGTCTGCGTGCGGTCGCGGGCCACGGTCGTGATGAGCCGAACCGCCGTCTTGCGCGTGAGCGCCGTGGACGTGTTGGCGGCGAGGCAGTAGACGCACCCCGGCTCGTCCGTCTGGCCGTTGCAATCCTCGTCGAGCCCGGTGCTGCACAGCTCGGTCGATGGGTCGCTGTCCCGGACGCACACGAGCGCTCCGCTCTGGCAATGCTGCGTTCCGGCGGCGCACACGCCGTCCTCGCCCGTATCGCATGGCACGCCGCCGCCGGGATCGCCGTCGTCGGTCTGGCCGTCGCAGTCGTTGTCGGCGCCGTCGCACACCTCGGGCGTCGCGGCGTTCGCGACGCACAGGAGGACGGCGCCGGAGCATTGCGTGGTGCCCGCGGCGCACACGCCCGCGAGCCCGGTGGTGCAGCTCGTGCCGCCGGTACCTTCGTCGACGCTGCCGTCGCAGTCGTCGTCGATGCCGTTGCAGGTCTCGGCGGTAGGCGCGGTGTTGGGCACGCAGACGAAGGTTCCGCCCTGGCAGTGCTCGTTGCCGGTGGCGCACACGCCCGGCTGGCCCGTGCTGCAGGTCGCGCCGCCACCCGGGTCGCCGTCGTCGATCTGCCCGTTGCAATCGTTGTCGATGCCGTCGCACACCTCCGGGGTGTTGTTGCCCGGGGTCGCGTTGCACTGGGTCCCGGTGCCGTCGGCGCGACAGACCTTCACGCCGGTCGCGGTGCAGGCACCCGTCCCGGCCGAGCACGGCGAGCCCAGATCGGTGAATGGCTCGTCGACGGCGCCGTTGCAGTTGTCGTCGAGGCCGTTGCACCGCTCGACGGTGGGCACGTTGGTCGGAACGCACGCGAGGCTCCCGCCCTGGCAGTGCTGCGTCCCCGCCGCGCACACGCCCGGCTGTCCCGTGCTGCACGCGCCGCCGCTGCCGGGATCGCCCTCGACGGTCTGCCCGTCGCAGTCGTTGTCGATCCCGTCGCACAGCTCGGCCGAAGGGCTGCCGGGGACCGCGTTGCACGTGGTCGACGTGCCGTCGACGCTGCACACCTTCGTCCCGGAGCGAACGCAGGCGCCGACACCCGCCGTGCAGGCGCTCCCGAGGTCCGTGAACGGCTCGTCGGCCTGGCCGTCGCAGTCGTCGTCGAGGCCGTTGCAGCGTTCGATCGTGGGCACGGCGTTCGGCACGCACGCGAGGCTGCCGCTCTGGCAATGCCGCGTGCCGGCCGCGCACACCCCGAGCTGCCCGGTGCTGCACGCCACGCCCCCACCCGGGTCGCCCTCGTCGGTCTGGCCGTCGCAGTCGTTGTCGATGCCGTCGCACACCTCGATCGACGGCGAGCCGGCGACCGCGCTGCACGTCGTTCCGGTTCCGTTGCCGAGGCAGACCCGCACGCCGGAGCGCAGGCACGCGCCGACCCCGACGGTGCACGCCGCGCCGAGGTCGGGGAACTGCTCGTCGACGAATCCGTCGCAGTTGTCGTCGAGGCCATTGCAGGTCTCGGCCGACGGCGCCGTGTTGCGCACGCAGACGAGCGACCCGCCGGTGCACTGCCGCGTGCCGGCCGCACAGACACCGAGCTGCCCCGTGCTGCACGCGCCGCCGCCGCCGGGATTGCCCTCGTCGGTCTGGCCGTCGCAGTCGTTGTCGTGGTTGTCGCAGACCTCGGTCGTGGGCGTGCCGGGCGTGGCGCCGCAGGTCGTGCCCGTCCCGTTGCCGAGGCAGACCCGCACGCCGGTCCGCGTGCAGTCGCCGACGCCGACGCTGCAGCTCGTGCCGAGGTCCGTGAAGGGCTCGTCGACCGAGCCGTCGCAGTCGTCGTCGATGCCGTTGCACACCTCGGTCGACGGCGAGCCGGCGAGCGCGTTGCACACCGTGCTCGTCCCCTCGCTGGCGCACACGCGCACGCCGGTCGCGGCGCAGGCCCCGACCCCCACGCTGCAGCTCGTGCCGAGGTCCGGGAACGGATCGTCATTCGTCCCGTTGCAGTCGTTGTCGAGCCCGTCGCAGAGCTCCGGCGCACCGGGGAACACGGCCGCGTTGTTGTTGTTGCAGTCGGCAGGCGGCGCCCAGCCGTCGCCGTCGGTGTCGCCGGGCACGGGGTAGCGCGCCTCCCAGCTGCCCGCGCTGGCCGGGAAGAATGCGTACTCGATCCCCTTCACGGTGCGGGTCGTGAACGCGACGGTCGAGCCGTTGCGCTTGATGGTGGCGAGGACGCCGCGGGCGGAATGCGTCGGCAGCATGCCCGTGAGGCCGTTGGCGGCCGTCGCGAGCCCGATCGTGAAGTCGAGCGTATCGACGCTCCACGTGATCCCGCCGAAGGCGGCGCCGTTGCGGCCGTCGAGCCACTCGAGCATCTGACGCGCCGACACGATCGGCACCCCGCGCGCCTGCGCCGAGTCGACGATCGCATCGGAGCCGCTCGAGGAGGCGCGGTCGGTGTGCATGTTCGCCGTGAAGACGCCGTAGTAGCCCTCGGCGCCGAGCGCGCGATCGAGGAGGGAGTCGATCGTGAACGGGAAGCTCTGACCCGACTCGTCGGTCATCTGCGTCACGGCCTGGTAAATGTCGATGAGCGTGCCGTCGGTGTCGGCGAAGCGCATCGGCATGCCCGAGCCGGTGAAGAGGCCGGGCCGGTCGAGGATCCAGCTCGGCGGCCAGTAGTAGTAGTTCGCGTCGAGCCGGATGCCGTGTGCCAGCTCGGTCTTCGGCTGCGTCGCCCAGTCGCTCCAAGCGATGCAGTGCGTGCGGTTGGTCGACGGCGCGGGGTTGCTCGGGAGCTGTGCGGCGAGCGCGTCCAGCTGGCTCGAGAAGAACGCTTCGAGCTGCGCCGGCGTCCAGTCGGCGCAGTTGGTGAGGACGTGGAGAGCCACCTCGAAGCCCTGCGCGGTGTAGGTGGCCGCATCGGAGTCGTCGAGCGGCGTGCCCGGATAAATGTAGGAGCTGCTACGGACGCACTCCCAGTCGGCGACCGAGCAGCCCGGCGGGCTCGCGGCGATGTAGTTGTCGAAACGGCCGGCCGTCCCGCCGTTGGCATGGTCGTCGCCGGTCATGAGCACGGCGGCATTGAGTCCGCGCGGCAGGTACCAGAACCGCGGGAGCGGCTTGCGATCGAGCGCCATCTGCAGGACGAGGTTCGCGAGCAGGCGCTGCTGCTCGTCGGCCTGCGGGATCGCGACCTTGTTCAGATTGATCCAGTCGGGCTGCGGATCGCCCGCAGCGGCGCCGAAGAACATGTCGTCCGAGCGCCGCGGCGAGACGCCGTCGCGCTCCTGGCCGGCCCACGCCGGATTGCCCTGCCGCGTGTAGACGACCGAGCGCGCGAGGTCGTAGGTGAAGGCGGCCGCTTGTCCGCCCATCGTGCCGACGCTACGCAACGAGACGGCGGGGCTCGTCGTCGCGGTCGAGACCGTCGAATACAGCGTTGCGACCGCTGTGGCGCCGCTCGTCGTGTAGCGGTCGGCCGCGCCGTGGAACTGGATCGTCTGGTTCACGATCCCCACTCCGGGACCGGACGCCGTGTTCACGAGCAGATAGGCGTCCGAGAGCGTCGTGCCGGACGACGTCAAGCCGAGCAGCGAGGCGAGCTGCCCATCGGGACGCATGGCGATCAGGTTGCCGCCCGCCGTGACCCAGCTCGTGAACATCGTCACCTGGGCCGCGGTGAGCGACATCGAGGCGAGGACCACGACGTCGTACGCCGCGAGCGTGGTCGACGTCACCGTCGTGATGTCGGCGACCGCGAACTGGTTCAGGCCCTCGGCACGCAGGATCTCGGCGTAGTAGCGACCGAAGGGATCGGCGGCGCGCGTGACGACGAGGATCGGACCGCCGGGGCCCTGGTTCGGATCCGGGAGCCCGCCGATGGTGACGGCGATCGGCGCGCTCGTCGCCCCGAGGTTGCCGCTGTCGTCGACGGCGCGCGCGAGCAGCGTCGCCGGTCCCGACTGGATCGGCACGACCCAGGAATAGCTCCACGTCTCGCGTCCCCCGGCCGGATGCCACGTGGCG
>Ga0335084_10000142_pt1 | contig 51291 bp, 38 predicted proteins | sample Lox_Sample_44_FD_206721 | JGI IMG/M metagenome (GOLD analysis project Ga0335084, IMG submission 206721) | Soil microbial communities from Loxahatchee National Wildlife Refuge, Florida, United States - Lox_Sample_4.4 | ecosystem: Environmental > Terrestrial > Soil > Wetlands | place: USA...
GGGACGAGGTCAAGGGATTTGAATTGGCAAGCACACGAGTCTTCGAGAATCGGTCCCGTCAGCTCAAAACCTATCAAGAGCGCCAGGAGAAGACCCTGTCCGCCTACTATGAAAGAGAAGCCAGGATGAGTGTGACGACGAAGGATATGGAGAGGTTCTTTGTCCCATTCTTTGCAAACCTCTGGATTGTGCTGCGCCTTCCGTTTCGAGGCCGGACGCTGTACGTTCGATCCGTGAATTCGGCCGGAAGTCAGGGTTGGAAGTTGGATCTTTGGAAAAAAACAATTGTCGAGTGTGGGGAGGATGAACTCTCCAGGGGGACCATTCAAATCACGTACCCCTCGATCGTGTTGAAGCAATGTTTGACCATGAACATGTTCAGCCACGCGGGGATCAGCAAGCGCGCCCACTACAGGGCCGAACGGCGCTCGATGAAATTACTTATCGCCTTTGAGCTCTACTTGAAGCTGCGTGAATACGAATATCTTCCTTTGAGGGAAATCTTGTCGTTCCGTAGCCTGTCCTGTTGGTTCCGACGTTGGAGAGAGGTGCTGGTGTTTAGTCAGGTGTTTTATCTCCGCTTCCTCAGGAAACGCTCGATGGTCGATATCGAACAACAAATGCTGGCCGGGAAGTATCGTCAGAAAGTTTCATGATCCATGCCGATTTGGGCGCCGACGAATGTTTCTTACTTGAGGACGGGCAGATGATCATTTCTAAACCCAGAGACGCGGACTCGTTGGGCCGGATCAGTTCGCGGATGGCCCATCGACCGGAGTTGGTCCGAATTGCGAACGGGACCGCTCTGGTTTTCACCGCGACCTTTTTCGGCCTGGGATTGAACTATGCGTACAATATCTTTCTTGCTCGATATCTTGGCGCCGGAAGTTTTGGTCTATACGCGTTGGGACTCGCCACGTTTAATCTGCTGGCGGTCATCTCGCTGGCCGGGCTCGATAGCGCGACGCTGAAGTTTGTGCCGGCGTCTGTGGCGACCGAGGATGAAAGGGGGATCCGGCGAACGGTCAGGACCCTCCTCGGGCTCTCCTTGGCGTTCGGTTGTCTGGTCGGCGCCGTCCTCCTGTTGGGATCCCACACGATCGCGATTGAGATTTTCCGGAAGCCGGAGATCGCGCGCGTGTTATGGATTCTCGCCCTGGGCATCCCTGCGTACGCGGCATCCTCGGTCCTCATCTGCACCCTCCAGGCATTTCAGGAAGTCCGTTGGCGGACCTTTGTGAAATACATATCCGAACCGGTCGTGAAAGTTATTCTCACGCTTGTGTTGCTCTGGGCCGGATGGGATCTCGACGCCGCGCTCGTCGCATTTGTCGCAGCGTTGGTCTTAAGCGTGGTGTTGGCGCTTGCTCCATTGCGGCGCATGTTGAGTCTGCGGCCGGTCGGGGTGCCGTCGTCGGTTTCCATCGGCGAAGTGTTGACCTATTCCATGCCGCTCCTATGGGCGGTCCTTGTGTCCAGCGTCGCAGTAAAAGCCGATGTTCTATTGTTGGGATATTGGCGGTCGGCCGGCGATGTCGGTGTGTACAGCGCCGCGTTTCAAACCTCCGCCATTATTGTGCTGGTTCTGCAATCGTTTGAATCGATTGCGAATCCTTTGCTGTCGGAAAGCATCGCCCGACGGGATCGGTCACAGCTCGAGAAACTGTACAAGATTCTTTTGCGGTGGGTCTTGACCCTTTCGTTTCCGATTTTTCTCGTGATAGCGCTTTTACCGAAAGAACTTCTCGCTCTATTCGGCGAGAAATTCGAAGGCGGCGCTCTGTGCCTGGTGATTTTGGCCATCGGACAAATCGTGAACGCCGGAACGGGGTCCGCCAATAACATCCTCCTGCTGGCCGGTCACACCCGCTTGGTGATGTGGAACACGTTGCTGGCCGGGATTCTTCAAATCGCGTTGAACCTAATTCTCATTCCCCGGTATGGAATCGTCGGCGCCGCCGTCGCGGCGGCCGCCAGCCTTGTCCTGGTCAATATCGTCAGGATCGTTGAAGGATTCCGGTTGCTGGGCATCCAACCCTATGAATGGAACGTCTGGAAGCCCGTCGCTGCAGGAATCGGAACGTCCGTGGTCGTCGTGTTGCTTAAGGAGGGGTTGCCGGTTCGGAATCTTTTCCTGTTGGTGTGCGTGGTCGCCGCGTCCTACTTCGCCCTCCTGTTCGCTCTGGGCCTGGGTGAAGAAGATATTGTTGTCCTTCGTGGGGTGAGACAGCGGATTCAACGGATGGTCGGGGTAGCGCAGTGAAAGATAAACAATCGCAGCGTGGGGTCGACAGGACGGTTTCCCCGGTCGGGACGACGGTCGCGATGGTGACCTACAACTGGCTGTCTTCAGGGGGCGGCGTGTCCAAGTATGTCTTCACTCTGACGAGCCGACTCCAGAGACAGGAGGGATTGCGGGTCACGGTGGTCGCGGCCGATCCTCGTGCAGCCGAAAGCGGAGTGGACGTCAGCAGCGAGGGGATCGGTCTGGCATGGAAGACGCTAAAGGCCCTCTGGAGGATTCGCCCCGACGTCATTCACTGTCACGGCCATATCTGGATGGGCACGGCTTCGGCTTTTTACAAATGGTTGAGAGGCCATCGGTCTGTTTTGATATACACTATGCATACAAAGCTCGATTCGCCAGAAAAGGAATTGTCACGATTGTCCTCTGTCCCTCGCTTGGTGATGCGGGTCCGCTTGGCGATACGTCGGGCACTGCATGCTGTGATCATACGGCAGTGCGATACGGTGACCGCTGTTTCGAAGGCGATGGCCGATGATCTGATGGTGATTGAGCGGGTAAAACCTCGCACGACGATCGAGATCATACCGCCCGGGGTGGAAATCAGCGAACCGCATCTGAAAGAGGTTCAATCGTTTCGCGAACAGCATCAGTTGATCGGGAAGTTTCCGATTATCGTATCGATCGGAATCTTTCACCACGATTGGAAGGTCGAGGGACACAAACGTCTCATTTCCGCCTTGGTGATTCTCCGAAAGCAGTACCCCTGCATTCGGTTGATCATCGTCGGGGACGGTCGGCTTCGTGAGCGGGTCGAGCGCTACGTGGCGGAGGTAGGTGCGTGCGACGAAGTCATCTTCACCGGCTATCTGGATTCCCCGGGGCTGGCTCTGGCCGTTGCCGATGTGTACGGACATCTTGCGTTGAACGAAGCGTTTGGCATCGCGATCGTCGAAGCCATGTTGTACCGGAAGCCGGTCGTGGCGGCCAATGCGGGAGGGATTCCGGAGGTGATCGAGCATCAGAAGACGGGCGTCCTCGTCGACCCGAAACCCGATGCGGTGGCCGGCGCGATTCAGTGGGTGCTGGAGGACGCGCGCCGGGGCAAGAGGCTCGGGGAACGTGCCCGGCGAGTTGCCTTGACGTCCTACACGTGGGCGTCGGCGGCCGACCGCTTCGTGGCGTTGTACCGGGGAACCGCAGCGGTCGCGGAAGAGCCGGCCCGGCGCGTCGGGTCAGTCCGATGAAGCTCGTCGTGTTGACCACCATCATGACCCCCTACCTCTCGCCGCTGTTTGCCGAGCTCGACACGCGGGTGGACCGCTTCGTCGCGTTGCTGATGGCGGAGCGGTCGGAGGATCGACATTGGGACTTGGCGCCATCCGGATTTGCCTCTCGCGTCTTGCCCGGCCTGCATTTCAGACCCCCCGGTCGTTCCGTATCGATCCACGTCAACTACCGCGTGATCAGAACGCTGCGGACCCTCGATCCCGATGTGGTCGTCAGCGGAGGGTTTGCCCCCGCGAACATCGCGGCGCTGCTCTATTGCAAATTATTTCGCAAGGTATTCATCGGCTGGGGGGAACTCACGTTGCAGGGTGAGGCGGAATCGTCGCGTCTAAGGCGATTGATCCGTCGAGGGTTTGGGGCATGGTCCGACGGGGCGATCGCCTCATCCGGCGCGGCGAGGGAAGCCTTCCGGCAGTATGGCGTCTCCGAGGACCGCATTCTCACCACCGTGATGCCCGTCGATGTAGACCATTTTCACGCCGTGGCGAGCGCGTTCCGAAGCACGCAGGAATTCGAGATGCTTCGAAGACGGTACCGCAACCCGATCCTCATATCCGTGGGCCAGATCATCCCCCGTAAGGGATACCGGGAGCTGTTTGAAATCTATCGGCGCCTCCTCGAGGCGGGCCACAAACCCTCGTTGCTGATCTTCGGGGAGGGCCCGGACCGCCCGTACTACGAAAGGCTTGCGCGCGACCTGGGCTGGGATCACGTGCATTTCCATGGTTTCGTGTCCCCTGAGGAGTTGCCCAAGTGGTTTGCCCTCGGAGATGTCTTTATCTTCCACACTCTCTTTGACCCCTTTGGGGCTGTGCTCGGTGAAGCGATGGCCGCTGGATTGCCGGTGGTATCCTCGATCCACGCCGCGGCGACCCACGAATTGGTAGAGGACGGCGTGACGGGGTTTTGTATCGACCCCAGAGAGGCGGACGCATCGGCCGCCGTGATCATCAAGGTGCTGACCCTGAGCTTGGAAGAACGGCTCGCCATGGGCAACGCGGCTTACACAAAGGTCAGGCGTTACGACCCCAGGACGTCAGCGATCGCGATCGTTCAGTTCCTGACATCCGTCCTCAATGGCGTAGGCAGGCCCCTGCGCGAGGGGACCGAGAACAGCCCGCCGGTCCGTCATGATTGAGGAGCGAAATCGCCCCAACGTCTTGATCATCGGACCCACGCCTCCGCCTTACCACGGCGTGGCGGTTGCGATGCAGGTGTTATTGGGTTCCGCATTGCGCGAGCAGTATGCCCTGACGCATTTGGATATCTCGGACCGACGCGGAATCCGCCACGTCGATCAACCGGATCTCCACGACGTCGTGCTGTTCTGCCGCCAGTGGAGCAATTTCATGGTATTGCTCCTCTGGGAGCGGCCGAAGCTGGTCTACCTACCGCTTTCCCAGTCCACTGTGGGATTTCTGCGTGACAGTTTCTTTCTCTGGCCTGCCGCTCTGCTGCGCTGCCGGATTCTTATCCACCTTCACGGCAGCCACTTCAGGCAATGGTATGAGCGCCTGGGGAATCCATTAAAAGCCTACGTCCGATGGACCCTTCGAACGGTCACTCGAGCGATCGTCTTGGGGGAGTCGCTGCGTGGCGTCTTTAAGGGGTTGGTTCCCGCGGACCGAATCTCCGTGGTGCCCAATGGTATTGAAGGCGGGAATGATCATCCACGCGGCAAGCGGGATCCGGCGCGCCAACGGTATCGGCTGCTGCATCTGAGCACCCTCAGCCGCCAGAAAGGGGCACTGGTTGTGCTCGCCGCCATTCCACTGGTAATTCAAAAAAGACGGGACGTCGAATTTATTCTGGCCGGGGACTGGCTGCGCGAGGAGGACCGGATGGCGGCCGAATCCCTGATTCAACGGGAAGCGTTGGAGGGGTATGTCAAGTATACGGGCCCGGTGGCCGGTGATCGAAAAGAGCGGCTCTATCAGTCGGCCGATTTGTTTCTCTTTCCGGGAATTCAGCCCGAGGGCCAGCCGCTGGTATTGCTCGAAGCGATGGCAGCGGGATTGCCGGTGTTGTTCACCAACCAGGGATGTATCGGAGAAACTGTGATCCAACGAGAGAACGGTCTTCAAGTGGAGGTCGATGATCCGGCGGACCTGGCATCAAAAATTCTCTGGTGTCTGGATCATCCTGAAGAAATGCAGGCGATGGGCGTTCGAGGCCGCATCCGATATGAAGCCCACTACACCGACGAACAGTTCAAAAAACGGATGGCGGATGTCGTCTGGAAGACGCTGGCGGATGAACGATGAACACCCGTGACTCGGTGCGGGATTATTTCGATCGTGTAGCCGACCATTTTGCCGCGAATTATCGCAAGGAAGATGCGTTTGAAGAACGTCGACGTATCTGGCATTGCATGATAGAAGAAAACCTTTCCCGTCTCAAGGATGGAGGGCTTTGTTTCGACATGGGATGTGGAGACGGATCGCTGAGTCGTCCGGTGGTCGCTCTCGGGTATCAAACGATCGGCATTGATCAAAGCGAGAACATGCTAGCCCTGGCCCGGCGCCAGTGTGAGGGGAACGGGCCGGTCCCATCTTATATTCAGGCGTCTCTTCCCCTTCCCCAGGATCTTTTGGAGAAATATCGCGATACGGCCGGACTGATTCTCTGCTCGAGCCTCCTTGAATATCTTGATGATTATGAGCGAGCATTGATGCAGTTTCATGGAATTTTACGAAAAGGCGGCCGGTTGATCCTTTCCGTTCCAAACAAGGATGCTCTCTACCGGATGGGGGAACGAGTCCTTCGGTTCGTCCTCACGTCCCGAAATTCGTACCTGAAATATCAGAGGCACCAATTTCGTCCCGCCTCTCTCCGATCGACGATGGGGCGTCTTGGTTACACCCTGGTGCACGAGCAGTATTTCGCACTGCCGATACAGAGGTACAGTTCGAAATTATTTGGAAATTTCCGGGGTAGACGGCTGGCCACGCTGTATCTTCTGGTGGTTGAAAAATAACCTTTTAAATTTAAAAGAGTTAACAGAGATTTTACATGACCTTGATTAAGCCGTGATTGACAACATGTTAAACCTTTTCTACAAATGGCGTGTTGCAGCCGAAAGTCCGGTTTCCCGGGCACATCGTGATTGATAGGACCCTATGAAGCAGATCGTTCAAAATTACAGAACCGGCCTGTTGAAGGTCGATCAGCTTCCCGCTCCGGCGTTGCGTCCCGGAGGCGTTTTGGTGGCCAATCGTTTTTCTCTGATCAGCGCCGGAACGGAGAAATCCACCGTACAAATGGCGCAAAAAAGCTTGGTGGGAAAGGCCGTCGAGCGGCCGGAATTGGTTCGAAAGATGCTGAATCAAGTCCGGAAAAACGGCCTGGTCGAAACGGTGCGGATGGCCTTCGATCGGCTCGATTCTCCGGCCGCGCTCGGGTACAGCTGTGCCGGTGTTGTACTCGGGGTGGGGGAAAATCTGAACGGGTTTTCGGTGGGCGAGGGCGTGGCCTGCGCGGGACAGAATTATGCCTCGCATGCCGAGGTCGTTTACGTGCCCAAAAAACTCTGCGTTAAAATTCCGTCCGGAGTTGATTTTGAGGACGCCTCTTTTGTGGCCCTGGGTGCGATCGCGCTTCAGGGAATCCGCCAAGCTGAGCCATGTTTGGGTGATCGGGTGGCGGTGATCGGTCTTGGGCTTTTAGGTCAGATCACCGTCCAGATGTTAAAAGCTTCGGGTTGTCTCGTGCTGGCTTCGGATCCGGATTGGAAGAAACTTGAGATGGCCAAGACATTCGGTGCGGACGCAGTGGCGGTTCCCGAAGAGTTGGACGAAGCCGCGGCCGCTTTTTCATGCGGATATGGCGTCGATATCGTGCTGATCACGGCCGCCACGAAGGAGAACGGTCCGATCGAGGTCGCCGGAGAGATTTCTCGAAAGAAAGGCCGCGTGGTGGTGGTGGGGGCGGTCGGGATGTCTATTCCGCGTGAGCCTTACTACCGGAAGGAGCTGGAATTGCGCTTCTCAACTTCGTACGGACCGGGGCGCTACGATGATCGCTACGAAGAAAAGGGTCACGACTATCCCTACGGCTATGTTCGGTGGACCGAAAACCGGAACATGGAGGCCTTTTTATCGCTGCTTCAGCAAGGGAGACTCCGTGTCAAGGACCTGGTGACGCACCGCTATCCGATTGATGAAGCCGGGCGGGCTTATGAACTGATGATGGAAAATCAGGAGCCTTATCTTGGAATCTTAATCTCCTACCCTCCGGATACGCCGTTGACGAGCAACCGCGTCATTGAAGCAAGTCCGTCGCTGCCCTTAGAAAAGCTCAACTTGGGGATCATCGGCGCGGGCCGCCACGTAAGGGATCGACTGCTCCCGGAACTTCTCAAGATGAAAGAGCTCCGGCTACGCGGGATCTGTACGGCCTCCGGAATCCATGCCAAGGCCCTGGCCGAGAAGACGAAAGCGGCTTACAGCACCACCGATTACTACGAAGTGTTGAAAGATCCTTCGGTGAACGCGGTCCTGATCGGGACGCGTCATGATCTCCATGGGACGTTGGTGGTCGAGGCGCTCGAAGCAGGAAAGCATGTTTTCGTCGAAAAGCCCCTCTGCCTTACGGAAGAAGAGCTGGACAGAATCGGTTCCATTTATGAAGTGAAGGCTTCTATGGGTTTGCATCTGGCGGTGGGATTTAACCGACGCTTCTCTCCCCACGCGGATCGGGCCAGGGAATTCTTTAAGGATCGCAAAAATCCCTTGGTGATGGTGTATCGGGTGAATGCCGGTTTCCTCCCCGCGGAGCACTGGGCCCAGGATCCTGATATCGGGGGCGGCCGCATTGTGGGTGAAGCCTGTCATTTTGTGGACTATATGCAATCCTTGTGCGGTGCCCCCCCTGTCTCCGTTCACGCACGAAGAATCGGCCGTCACGACTCTGGAACAACGGATGACCAGTCTATTCTTTCCTTCACGTTTGAAGATGGATCGATAGGCACCGTTGTATATACCGCAGGGGGAAATACATTGCTGGCCAAGGAACGCTTTGAGGTCTTCGGCGGTGGGAAGTCTCTCGTCATGGACGACTTTATGCGTTCGGATTTCTACGCTGACGGAAAAAAGACGAGCTTTAAATCGGGCGGGCAGGACAAAGGATTCCATGCTGAAATGATCCGGTGGGTCCAGAGCGTGGTTCGGGGCGAAGCTCCCGTGATGTCCTTCGGTCAGATCCAGGCGGTCACGCGCGCCTGTTTCCTGGCCGTGAGAAGTCTTCGGACGGGGCAGGTCTACGATGTTTAAGAGCGATGCGATGCCTTCGGGGGAAGATTTCCGGTGGTACGTCAAGCGGCTTAAGGTGATGAGCCCGTTCGAGATCGTGTCCCGGATCGCCGAGCAGTGTTCACTGAAGGCGATGGAGGTGAAATACAAGATGCGGCCGGCACACGCGCATCCCTTTCGTTACGACATTCATCGCTTCGGTTTCTGCACCGGATCCGAGCCCAGACTTCCGGAGCTTCCCTGGTCGTTTCCACAGGATGATTCTACAATCCAGGATCTTCTGGCCGGATCGTGCAAGGCGCTGGGTTATCCATGGACCTGGAGGCCGGATCCGTCGGTCTGGCACGAAGCGCCGGACACGGGAAAACGGTGGCCTCAGATTTTTTTCGGTTCCATCCCCTACCGAAACGGAAACCCATACGGGGATGTTCGCGTGGCCTGGGAGCCTTCCCGACTGCAGCAGTTGGTTTTGTTGGGCCTGTTGGCCGGGAAGAACGATGGAGCGCTTGGGGAACGGGCCGCTGTTCGGTTAGAAGAACAACTCCTGTCCTGGGTTGAGGCGAATCCGACACAGCAAGGCATTCATTACATCTCCGCCATGGAATGTGCCCTCCGGATCCTGGCTGTTTGTTATGCGGTGGACCTTGCGCGAAAAAAACTGGCCGGGTCATCGCGAATCTGGAAGGCCGTGTTGGTTCTGGTCAACGGCCATGCCGATTTTATCAATCGTCGGCTCTCTCTGTATTCTTCAGCGGGCAACCACACCATTGCGGAGTCCGCCGGACTGGTTTACGCGGGAACGCTCTTCCCGGAGTTGGACGGAGCGGAGGGTTGGAAAAACCTGGGACTGGCACAGTTGGACCGGGAAGCGAGCCGGCAGATCGCGTTGGACGGGGGCGGATCGGAACAGGCCTTTGGGTATCTCCAGTTTATTGTCGATCTATACGGCCTGGTGGTTGCGTTGATGGATCATCACCACGACCCTGTCCCGCCCGCCGTCCGATACGCCCACACCCGGGGGAGGCAATTTTTAAACGCGTTCGGGAATTCTCCGGAAGAATGTCCTTCCATCGGGGATTCCGACACCGGTTACGCCCTTTCTCCGTTTCTCCGTCTGTCCCGGGATGATTCCCCGGCCCGTCAAGCCCTCTTGACCTTCGAGGATTCCGGGTATTCGATGATCCGGGACGGAAACAACGGGGAGATCACGCTCATTTTTGATCACGGTCCTTTGGGGATGGCGCCTTCCTACGGGCACGGCCATGCCGATGCGCTATCCGTCTTCTTTCGGGCGGGGAGGGAAGAAATCCTGATCGATTCCGGTACCTACACCTATGCCGGGGATCCGCGCTGGAGGTCGTATTTTCGGGGCACGCCGGCCCACAATACCGTAACGGTAGATGGGTCGGATCAGGCGGTTCAGGAAACGCCGTTCATGTGGTCTCGCCCTTTTCAGACTCGAATCATCCGTCGCGAGGAAGCCTGGGACGGGGAAATTCGTCTCTTGGCCTATCACGACGGCTACACACGATTGAAGCCGGGGGTTGAACATTGGCGTGCGGTGATCTATCGTCCGCCGGGCCTGTGGCTGATCTTCGACCGTCTGGCCGGTGAAGGCCTTCACACACTGGACCTCCACTGGCATTGCGGGGTTTCGCCCGTCCGGAACGGCGAGGCGTTTCTTTTACGCGCCCGCGATCGGGACTTTAATCTCGTCGTCCAGGGCGGGGAGCTTTCCCTTCATTCCGGGGAGGAGAGTCCGATCCTGGGGTGGAGGTCGCGTCGATACGGATTCAAAGAACCGGTCACGATGCTTCGGGCGCGATACCACGGAAAGCTTCCCCACCGATTCGTGACGCAGATCCGGACCGGCGATGGGGCGACGAAGATATCGGATACGGAATGTTCCGGGATCCAGGGGTGGATGGATGAGGCCCAAGCGAATCGAGCTGCTCGGTGTGCCGCTGGACTGTGTTGACCTCCCGCTGGCCTTGAGCGCCGTTGAAGAGATGATGCGGGACGATCGGCCCGGCATGGTGATCGCGGTGAACCCCGAAAAGGTGATCAAGGCGATCAAGAGTCCGGTGCTCTTGGACCCGCTTCGGGAGGCCCGCCTGTTGATTCCGGACGGGATCGGCGTCGTGATGGCGGCCCGCCTCCTGGGGTTGGGGAGGATGAAAAGGGTCCCGGGGTCGGAGCTGATGCCGGCCATCTGTGAGCGGGCCGCGCGGAAAGGATATCGGGTCTTTCTTTTCGGGGGCGGTCCGGAGGTGAATCGCGATACGATGGATGCCCTGCGGCGGCGTTTCCCGGGCATTCAAATCGTGGGGGGGCAACACGGTTATCTCAAAGAGGAAGAGATGCCCGGCCTGATCGACCGCATCAATGCCTCGAAAGCGGAGGTGCTTTTTGTCGCATTGGGTAGTCCGAAGCAGGAGATTTGGATGAAGCGGTATCTCCCGCGGCTGAACATCAAGGTTTGCCAAGGCGTGGGTGGGACATTCGATGTGCTCGCCGGACGGGTGAAGCGCGCTCCGGCGGTCATCCGGAAGGTCCACCTCGAATGGCTTTATCGCCTCCTCTCCGAACCGAGGCGTCTGGTCCGGCAGACCGCGCTGCCCCGATTCGCCGTGCGGGTGTTGCGGCAATTCGTGATCGGCTGAAGACGGATCGATGGAATTCGAATCGATGGGCGTTATGGAAATCCTGTACAAACGTTGGTTCTGGCAGATGGCGGTTCTTCCCGTCCTGCTCTTGGCGATCATCTATTACCCGGGAATGGCCTACATGGTAAAGTCATGGTACACGGATGAGAATTACGGCTACGGCTTCTTTGTCCCGTTGATCTCTCTCTATCTGATTTGGCAACGGCGCGAGAGGCTGAAGGCGATCGACCGGGGCGGAACCTGGTGGGGTTTCCCGGTCGTGTCGGTCGGTTTGGGACTTTATTTCATCGGAGAGCTTTCCACCCTGTATGTCCTGATTCACCTTTCGCTCCTTGTGGTCGTGACCGGCCTGTTGCTCTCGGTCATCGGGACACGCGGCCTGAGGGAGATCGCCTTTCCCGTTTTCTTTCTTCTCACCATGATTCCCCTTCCCGATTTTCTGTATCAGGGATTTTCGGCCAGGATGCAACTGATTTCCTCCGAACTCGGCGTCGGCTTCTTGAAGCTGGTCGGGGTGACGGCCTTTCGGGAAGGGAACGTGATCGACCTCGGGCCGATTCAACTTCAGGTGGCGGAGGCCTGCAGCGGATTACGATACCTCTTTCCCTTATCGACACTGGCGTTGATCTGCGCTTATCTTTACCGGGAGGACCTTTGGAAGCGGGCGGCCCTTTTTCTGTCGAGTTTTCCGATCGCGATTTTTCTCAACGGGTTTCGAATCGGCGTGACCGGATTCCTGGTCGACCGCTACGGCCGGGTGACCGCGGAGGGATTTTTCCACGCTTTTTCGGGATGGCTGTTGTTCGTCTGTAGCCTCCTGATGCTGGTCGGCGAAATGTGGGTCCTCGGGCGGATCGGCGCGCGGGGGAGACGGCGGTCCTTGTCGGAAATGTTCGGTCCCGCCCCGGCCGCGACAGCGGATGAGGGGGAGGGCTCGGGGGTCCGGAAATCGGGATCGGTTTTGTCCCCTCCGGCCTATTTCGTTTCCCTGGCCCTTTTCGTTCCGGTGATCATCGCCTCGACCCATGTCGTCTCGGGTGAGGAAATCCCGCCGGCCCGGCCGACGTTTGCCGAGTTTCCGATGAATGTGGGGGCTTGGACGGGGAGGAGTTTTCCGATGGAGGAGGAGTACGTGAAAACGCTCCAGTTCGACGACTACCTCCTGGCGGACTATCGCGGCCCGGGCGATTCCCCGATCAACTTCTATGTCGCTTACTACCAGTCCCAGAGGAAGGGTCAGTCGGCCCACTCCCCCCGAACCTGTATTCCGGGCGGGGGGTGGGAGATTACCTCCCTGGAAGAGAAAAAGATTGGTCCGGAGGCCGGGTTTCCTCTGACGGTGAACCGGGCCGTGATTCAGAAAGGAACCGACGAACGGGTCGTCTATTACTGGTTTCAGCAGCGGGGAAGGATCTTAACCAACGAGTATCTGGTCAAGTTTTATCTTTTCTGGGATGCCTTGACCAAAAACCGAACCGACGGGGCCCTGGTCCGCCTGACGGCCCCCGTGCCCAAGGGGAAAAGCGCCGCCGACGTCGACCGCCGACTCGTCGAATTCGCGGGCGAGGTCCGTCCCATTTTGGCGCGTTTCATACCGCATTAAATATGGATATGACCCTCTTTTACGCGTTTGTATGTTCCTTGCTGATCTGCATCGCGCTGATCCCTCCGTTGATGCGATGGGCGGGACCTCTTCGTCTCCTGGACATGCCCGGCGAGCGGAAAATGCACGCCGTCCCGGTCGTCCGGGTGGGAGGAATCGCGATGGCCGCCGGGGCGTTGGCGTCGATCCTGTTATTTGCGCCGATGGACCGGGAGGTTTCATCCTATCTGATCGGCGCGGGAATCATTCTGTTTTTCGGGGTGTGGGACGACCGCTCGAGCCTCGACTTCAAGTCGAAATTTATGGCGCAAGTGTTGGCGATTCTGATCGTGACGGGGTACGGAGGGATCCGTTTGAAGAGCCTGCCCTTCCTCGACGGGACGGATTGGGGTCCATGGTTGGCGACCCCGGTGACCCTTCTGGTCCTGCTCGGAATCACGAACGCCGTCAACCTGTCGGACGGACTGGACGGACTGGCCGGCGGGCTTTGTTTGCTCAGCTTCGCCGGGCTGGCCTACCTGGCCACACTGTCGGGAGACCCTATTGTGATGATCCTGTCGTTCTCGGTGCTGGGGGGTGTTTTCGGATTTTTGCGTTTTAACACCTATCCGGCGAAGGTTTTCATGGGGGACAGCGGGAGTCAATTTCTCGGGTATTCCGCGGCCGTTTCGGCCGTGATCCTGAGCGATCCCGCTCGATCGCCTTTCAGTCCGATCCTGGCCCTTCTCGTGATCGGCCTGCCGGTGCTGGATACGCTCATGGTGATGGGCCAGCGCCTCCGGGAGCGCCGGTCCCCTTTTCTCGCGGATAAAAATCATATCCACCACAAGCTCTTATCGGTCGGTTTTTTCCATCACGAAGCCGTCGTGATTATTTATCTCATTCAGGCCGCGATGATCGGCCTGGCCTATCTGATGCGCTGGCATGAGGATGGGGAGCTGTTGGCCGTGTACACCTTGTTCGCGGGGGCGGTTCTTATCTTTTCCGTTCTGGTCGCGGGGGGCCGATTGCGATGGCGACGGGCCGACCGCGGCCGATCGCTCTCGGCGGTTCTGATGCGACGGATCAAGGAATCGGGGCGTCTTTCGGAGATTCCATTCTGGATTTTGGGAATGGGGATGCTGCTGTTTTTGGGGTTGGGCGCCTTCGTTCCCTATCAGATCCCGGCCGATTTCGGGATTTTCGCGGTCTTGCTGTTCGGCATTCTGCTCGGCGGCTTCGTGATCTTTCGTCGGGCGATCCCGCTTCTGGTCCGTCTGGGCTTGTACGTAGTGGGTGCATTTCTAATTTACCTGAGCGAGGGGGGATTCCGGGACGCCGGAGGGCCCATCCATTTGATGTTGAACCTGTTCTTCGTCCTGATGGCGGTGGTGGTTCTGATCGCCATCCAACTGAACCGGGATAATTCCTTCCGGGTCACCCCCCTCGATTTTCTCGTCTTGCTGGTTGCGATGATTGTCCCGAGCCTTTCGGAGATCCGCCTGGGAGAAATACCGCTGGGCCTGCTCGTGTTGAAATTGATCGTGCTGTTTTTCGCCTACGAGCTGATTCTCGTCAGGCTTTCGAACCGGTGGGTCCCGTTGGGGATGGTGGTGCTTTGGGCCTTGATGATTCTTGGGGTCCGGGCTTGGGCGGCCTGAGGGTCTATCGGAAAACGAGGAGGCGGCTATGGAACGGATGAAAATCTGGATGGTGATCCCGTTGATGATCCTGACGGGTGTCATCGGGTGCAGCAGCCCGCAGGACCGAAAAGCCGAATACACGGAGCGGGCGAGGCAGTACATGCAGGAAGGGAACTGGCCGAAGGCCCGCGTGGCGCTGCGCAACGTCTTAAAGATCGATCCCAAAGATCCCGAGGCCTATTTCATGTACGCCCAGGTGGAGGAAAAGGAAAAGAACTGGCAGGAGGCCTTTGGCCACTACTTGAGGGTCGTCGAAATCAATCCGGATTACCGGGAGGCCTTGATCCAACTGGGCCGGTATTATCTGGATGCCGGAATGTCCGACAAGGTCGCGGAGATGGCGGACAGGGTTTTGAGTCAACATCCCGGCGATGCCCAGGCCGAGATTCTGAAAGCCGCCCTCCTGGTCCGGGACGGTCGAGTCCGGGAGGCGATCCAAAAGGCCGAAGGCGTGATGCGGCGTCATCCCCAGGAGCCGGACGCGGCCAGCCTGCTGGCGGCGCTCTACGTACGTGAACAGCGGCCGGGCGATGCCGAAAAAGTTTTGAGAGAGGCGGTTGGAGCGAATCCCGACAACATCGTACTGCTCAGCAACCTTGGAAACCTCCTGGTTCGCCTGGAGAAAAAGGAGGAGGCGGAGCCGCTCTTTCAAAAAATGGTCCAGGTGGAACCGCATGTCTTTGATCATCGATTAAGACTGGCCGGGTTCTACGAGCATTACCACGAGTTGGACAAGGCCGAAACGACACTCAGGGAAGCGATCCAACAGGAACCCGACAACGATCGGGGATGGCTGGGTCTCGCCGAGTTTGTGACCGCCCACAAAGGGATCCGGGAGGGGGAGGCGGTTTTGTTGGAAGCCGTTAAGAAATCGGACAATGCCGCCCAGTTTCAGTTCGCCTTGGGGCAACTCTACCAGAAGGCCAAGAAAACGGAGGAGGCCCGGAGAGTATACGAGAAGATCGTGAACGAGGAAGAGGACCGCCCCCAGGGTTTGAACGCCCGGGTGAAATTGGCCGAGATGGATTTCGCCGAAGGGAATCGGGAATCGGCCGAGAAGCGCCTGCAGGAAGTCTTGAAGAAAAATCCCCGCTCCTCGGACGCACTGCTCGTCCAGGGCAAGATCTGGCTGCTCGATGGAGAAGGCCAGGATGCCGTCGGGGCCTTCCGGTCCGTGCTCAAGGATCAGCCCGAAAGGGCGGACGTCCATTCCCTTTTGGGCCAGGCCTATCTGGCGACGGGTGAGGGCCCCCTGGCCCGCGAGAGTCTGGAGAAGGCCGTGGCGCTGGACCCTCGACAGTTCGATGCCCGTCGGGTTCTCGCCCGGTTGGACGCCGCGGATGGAAAACCGGAGGCCGCCCGCGGCCGCCTGGAAGCGATCCTGAGGGAAACGCCGAACGATGTTGAGACCTTGGGCGCCCTGTTGACGCTTAATATGGCGGATCGGGATTGGCGCGGGGCCGAGGCGGCGCTCACCCGTGTTCAGGCGGCCGGCGCCGATCCGGTCGTGGCGGACATGGCGGAGGGAAGCCTCGGTCAAGCCCGCAGGCAATGGGAGAGGGCGACCCGGGCCTATGATCGCGCGATGGACCTTCGGCCGGATGCCCCCGCTCCTCTGTTTGGGCTGATGCAGGTGGAGCTGGCGCAGGGAAAAAAAGAAGAAGCGAGCGGTCGGCTTCGAAAGCTCATCTCCGCTCGCCCCGAACACCCTTACGCCCATGGAATGCTGGGCGAGGTCCTGGTGGTGCAGGGGGATCGGGCCGGGGCGGAACACGAGTTTTTGGAAGCGATCCGACTCAAGCCGGATTGGGTCACCCCTTGGATCGATCTGTCCAATTTGAAGCTCCTGCAGGAAAAGCCATCCGATGCAGCGGCGGTGTTGGAAAAAGGGCTTCGGGCGAACCCGAAATCCGAAGAGCTCCAGGTGCTTTTGGCGGCGGCTCAAACGCAGATCGGACAAACCGATCAGGCGATCCAGCTCTACGAAAAAGTCCTGGATAAAAACCCCAATGTCCTGTTGGCCGCCAACAACCTGGCCTCCTTGTTGACGGAACACAGGGGAGATCCACAGAGCCTGGAACGCGCGCTCGCCTTGAGCCGGGATTTCGAAAAGACGGCCCCCAATCCCTTGTTCCTGGACACACTGGGATGGGTCTACGTGAAAATGGGCCGGTTTGAGGACGGGGTGCGGGTGTTCCAGAAGATCGAATCGAAGGTGCCCGACCGTCCGATCCTGTATTACCATCTCGGGATGGCCTATTACAAGGTGGGAAATGAAATCAAAGCCAGGCGTTACCTGGGGCGGGCGGTTCAGGCCTCCAAGCCTTTCCCCGGCATCGAGGATGCCCGGGCCGCGCTGGCTCAGATCGCTCAGGTCAAAGGATGATGGAAGGGAAGGAGACCGTCGCGTGAAAGGGTTTGAGACCGCATGGGCCATTGTGGCATCGGCGGCGTTGTGCCTTCTGCCGGTTCCGGTCGGTGCGATAACGGATGGAACACCCACGGATCTCGGATACCGCCTGGGACCGGAGGACGTTTTGCAGATCTCGGTTTGGAAGGACGATAGCCTGACCCGCGAGGTGCTGGTCCGTCCGGACGGAATGATTTCATTCCCGCTGATCGGGGAGGTCCAGGCCGAGGGGAGAACCGCCGAGGAACTCCGAAAGGATATCCGGCAGCGCCTATCGCCGTTCATCCCCGAACCGACCGTATCGGTCGCGGTGACGAAAGTGAACAGCTATAAGATTTACGTGATCGGGAAAGTGAACCGTCCGGGCGAATATCTCGTCGGCCATTACTCCAACGTCATGCAGGCGCTGAGCCTCGCCGGCGGGATGACGCCGTACGCCTCCGAAAACGGGATCAAGGTGCTGCGTTGGGAGCAGGGCAACCAACGGACCTATCCGTTTCGCTACGGCGATGTGAAAAAGGGGAACCACCTGGAACAGAACATCCTCCTTCAACGGGGGGACGTGATCGTGGTTCCATGAAGAACTCGGGGCGAAGATCGGACAGAACAACGGCCGGTTTCTGATTCATCATGGGGCCGTTCTTGAGAAGAACCGGGGCATGGACCGTCGGAATTTTACTGGTCCTTTCCCAAGGGGCGGCCGCAACCGAATGGTCGCTGGAACCCTCGATGAGCGTGAAGGGCCAATACGAGGATAACCCGACCTTCGTCGCCGAACATCATCCGGCGGCCGGGGTCACCTTTTCCCCCGATTTGAAGTTCGAAGCGCGGGCGGAACGATTGGACCTTCAGGGGAGTCTCCTGGTGAATATCATCCGCTATCCGACGGAGCAGACCCTGAACCGAACGGATCAGTACTACACCGTCTCGGGGCTTTATACCCTGGAGCGGGACAGCTTGGGATTGGACACTTTATACACGCAGGATCAGACCTTGACGAGCGAATTGAATCAGACCGGGAAACCCCTGGTTTGGGCGCGACGGGATTACCTCAAACTGGAACCCAAATGGACCCATACGCTGAGCGAAAAGGCCGTCCTCCAGGCCGACTATACCTTTTCCGCCGCGCACTATTTCGATCCGACCCTCATCAACTACCAGGACCAGCAGGGGACGGTCCAGATGAGATACAAGCTCTCCGAGCGGGATCAATCCACCTTGGGCGCTTATTATTCTTCCTACCGGGCGCTGACGGTGGTCTCCCGGTCGTTCGAATACGGCGCCCGGATCGGTCTGGCGCACGATTTTTCCGAAACGTTTCACGCGGACGCGAGCGCGGGAACGCGCAACACGACTTCGAAAATTCAGACGGCCCTTTACGAATTTCATGATCGAGGGCAGGGTTGGGTCGGGGACCTGAAAATGGAGAAGGCGTTTGAAACCGTCCTGGTCCGAGGCGGACTCACACGGGAAACCGAACCGAGCGGTTCCGGGTACGTCATCCTGGTCAATCATCCTTATTTATTCCTTCAAAAAACGATGACGACGACCCTGTCCGCCTCGTTGATTTTCGACCTCTTCCTCGATCATCCGGTGGCGACGGGGGGAAAGATTCCCGACAGCCGGTTCGTTCGTGTCGAACAGCATTGGGACTGGAAATGGAACGAACGCTGGTCGCTGGGGGCCTCCTATCTTTATCAGGAACAGCGCCAATACCATACCCCCGTTCGGCCGTTCTCCAACACCGTCTATTTGATCACGACCTATACCGGCTCGAAAATGGCGATGTCGCGGTGAAGAGGCGATGGTAAAACGCTCAGGCGAAAATCCGATTCAAGGGGCCGGCTTCGATGGATGACGGGAAAAAAGACTTCAGGGAATATCTGGATCTCATTCGGAGGAGGAAGGTTCAGATTTTATTGCCCGCGGCCGGGCTCTTTATCGCCGGAATCCTGGTGTCCTTCCTCCTGCCGCCGTCCTATCGTTCGACGGCCACCATTTTGATCGAGGAGCAGGAAGTGCCTCCGGATCTGGTGCGGTCCACCGTCACCAGCTATGCCGATCAGCGAATCGAAACGATCAAGCACCAGGTCATGACCCGCTCAAACCTTTGGAAAATCGTCGAGCAATACGGGCTTTACGCCGGCGAGCGGCGCCGCGAAACCACGGAAGAAGTCCTGGTGCGCTTCGTGAACGACATCAAGCTCGAGGTAATCAGCGCGGAGGTCGTGGATCACCGCACCGGCCAGCCGACGCACGCCACCATCGCCTTCACCCTGGCGTACGACGGGGAAACTCCGGAACGGGCCCAGAAAGTCGCCAACGAGCTGACCAGTCTTTTCCTGTCGGAGAATCTTAGAACCCGCGAACGTAACGCCCAGGAAACCACGGTGTTCCTCAAAAGCCAGGCCCAACGACTTTCCGGCCATATCCGGGATCTGGAAAAAAAGATTTCGGCGTTCAAGGAGCACGCCAAGGGGGCCCTGCCCGAACTGACCCAGTTGAACATGCAGTTGTTAAACCAGGTCGACCAGGAGCTGATCGGCGTGGACCAACAGGTCCGCGCCCTGGAGGAAAAAAAAATCTCTCTCGAAGGCCAATTGGCGACGCTGAAGCCCAACACGCCGATCATCACCACCTCCGGGGAGCGGATCCTGGACCAGGAGGAGCGGCTCAAGGCCCTCCGGGCCCAGTACGCGAGCAGCGCGTCCTACTTGTCGGCGCAGCATCCCGATGTGATCAAGATGAAGCGGGAGATCGACGCGCTTGAGAAGGATGTCGGGGAGGCGGACGACACGGATGAACTTTCGAAACAGCTCACCGCCGCCCGGGCGAACCTGGACGGCCTTTTGGAGCGGTATGGGGAAGACCATCCCGATGTCATCCGGACCCGGAAGGTCATCGCATCCCTTGAACACGCGATCGCCCGGGCCCGGCCGGGTGCGGGAGAACCCGCGCCGGTCAAGCCGGAAAATCCGGCGTATATTATGACCCAATCGCAGCTCGCGTCGGCCCGCAACGATTTAAAGGCGATGAAGGCCACGCGGGCCGAAATGAAAGCCCGCGCCGACGAACTCGCCCTTCGGCTGGAAAAAACCCCGATGATCGAGCAGGAATACCTGGACTTGACTCGCGACCGGGATAATTCCGCTGAGAAATATAGGGAAATCCGGTCCAAACTGGTGGAGGCCCAGGTTTCCGAGGTTTTGGAAGCCCAGCGCAAAGGGGAGCGCTTTTCCCTGATCGATCCCCCGGCCCTTCCCGAAAAACCGGAAAAGCCGAAACGGGGCATCCTCGTTTTTCTCAGCCTCGTTCTGGCCGCCGCCGGCGGCATCGGCTCCGGGGCGGCGGCGGAAAATTTGGACCATTCCGTCCATACCGCACGGGCCCTCGGCCTGCTCAGCCAGGCGCCTCCCCTGGCGGTGATCCCCTACATGCCCAACGAGGAAGACCGGAAGCGGTCCGTCCGGATGAAAAGGAGACTCATCGGGGGCGGCGTCGGTCTCCTCATCGTCTCTTTGATGGCGGTCCACTTCCTGTGGCTTCCGCTCGATGTCATTTGGTTCATGATTCTGAGAAAAATCGGCTTGGGGTGAAGGCCAATGAAAGGGACGAACCATGGATAGGCTCCGGATCGCACTCGATCGGGCGAAAGGGAATCGGGAACCCCAGGAGATCCCGACCCTTTCCCGCCGCCCGGATTCGCGCGGAGGTCCGCCCGGAAGCATCATTTATAAACAGACCCGTTCGGTGGAAGCGCCGCTTTCCCACATGCGGGAACATCGGATCATTGCGGCCTTTGAGGAAAATGAGTTTGGCCACGCATATAAAATCCTCCGGACGCAGGTCCTTCACCGCATGCGGGAAAACGGGTGGAACCTGCTCGGGGTGACGAGCCCCGGCGAAAAGGAAGGGAAGACCGTCACCGCCGTAAACCTGGCGATCAGCCTGGCGATGGAGGAGGGTCAGACGGTTCTCCTGGTCGACGCGGATTTGCCGAACCCGGGGGTCCATCGTGTCCTTGGAATCGGGACGAACCCGGGGCTGGCCGAATACCTGACGGAGGATCGATCCCTCGGTTCCCTTCTGGTCCACCCGGGCCTGGGACGTCTGGTCCTGCTTCCGGGGGGACGACCCTTGGGACGTTCCGCGGAACGGCTCACGTCGCCGAAGATGGTCGCCATGACCGAGGAGATGAAGCACCGTTATCCGGCCCGGATGGTGCTCTTCGATCTCCCCCCGCTATTTTATTCGGCCGATGTCCTGGCTTTTTCCCCCCATCTGGACGCCCTGCTGCTGGTGGTGGAAGCGGGACGGACCAAACGGGAAGAGATCGAGAAGGCCCTCCAGGTCCTCCGGGCGGTTCCTCTCGTCGGGGTGGTACTGAACAAAGAACGGGGAAAAGGAACGGCGCCGCAAACCAAGCCATCCAGTTAGGGGAAAGTCGATGTATGAATCGTATTACGGTTTCCGTGAAAAACCGTTTTCTCTGCTTCCGGATCCGGATTTTTTTTACAAGAGCTCCATACACGCTGCGGCATTGAACGTACTCGCATACGGTCTGTTCAATCGATCCGGATTCGTGGTCATCACCGGTGAGATCGGAACGGGCAAAAGCCTTCTGTTGCGAAAAATGATCGTGGAAGCCGGGCGGGAACTCACGGTCGGAATGATCTCCAATACCCACGCGCAGGTCCAGAGTTTGATGCCATGGATACCGCCGGTTTTCAAACTGCGTTCCAAGAGCCAGGATCCGGTGGTCGCCTACCGCCACTTCTCGGATTTCCTGGAGCGGGAGCAGGCCGAAAAGCGCCGGGTGGTGTTGGCGGTGGACGAGGCGCAGAATCTTACTCCGGCGATGCTGGAGGAACTGAGGCTCCTGTCGAACCTGAACTCCGGAAAAGATCCGGTTCTTCAAATCGTGCTCTCCGGCCAGCCCGGTCTGAGGGATCTCTTACGTCGGCCCGACATGGTCCAGTTCGCCCAGCGGATTGACGCGGAGTATCACCTGGAACCGATGAATGCGGAGGAAACGACCCAGTATATCCGGCACCGCCTCAAAACGGCCGGGGGGGAGTTCCCTCTTTTCGAGGATGCGGTCTTTCCCCTGATTTATCGTCTTACGGGCGGCATTCCCCGGTTGATCAATCAGGTCTGCGAACGATCTCTCGTTTACGGATTCGCCGAATCGGCCCGGAACATTTCGGCCAGGGTGGTCGCGGAGGCGGCTTCGGACCGGGTCGCGGGGGGGATCGTTCCCTTTGACGAGAACGTCGATCTGACTCCATACCTTCGGGAAAGGGAAACGAAAATAGGAGTCCATGGCGCCAACGGCAACGGGTCCCACCGGGAGGAACGGCATCGTCCGGCCGGGGGATCGGGAGAGGTCCCGGATTCGGCTTACCGGAAAGGGATGGAATTGCGACAGGACGGGCAATACGATGAAGCGATCCGATTCTTCGAAAAAGCGGCTCAGGCTCCGGGGTATTGGCTGAAGGCTCATTTCCAGGCCGGCCTCTGCCACCGGGACGCGGGCCGGATCGAAGAGGGGCTGCGTTCTTTCCGGACCGCCTTGTCGGACCATTCCGCTCCGGATCGGGAGACGGTCCGGGTTCGTTATGAAACGGCGCTGGCTCTGGAAATCCGGGGAAAATTTCGGGAAGCCGCGGATGTCTACCGAAGGATCCAACTCATGGATCCCGGACATGGCGATGTCGATGACCGCCTAAAACGGATCACCGCTTCCTTCGCGCTCCGCCGACCCTGGATCGGCCGGATCCGCGGACGCTTGATTCGATTGGGGCCGCTCCGGCTCGTGCGATCCTTCAAGCGAGTTTACAGGAATTTAATCGATTCTTGAGGTTCAGATAACCTGAGAAGAACAAGATCCAACGATTGATCATTTCCAAATTAACAAGCGGAGGTCGGGAATGTTATCGTTTTGGGTGAAGCGGCCGGGCGACCGTGCGGTTCGTTTCACCGGCCCAACAGTCCTCGCCGCATTTAAAATCACCGCTTTTCCGACATTGGTTGCCGGCCTCCTGAGTTGCGGCCCGGGAGACCCGGTTCCATCCGGCTCCGGAGTTTCTCATATTCCCCCCCCCGCGGCCAAGAAGACGAGCCAGACCGCTCCGAGTCAAGACTTGCCGATTTCTTCCTCTCCGGAGATCGACCGGATCGTTACTCGCCACGCGCTGTATCTTTCGGACCTGAAAGATCCACGGGGCGATCTTGATCCGGATGAACAAAAAGAACGATACCAGCGGCAGGAAGTCTTGAATCGGATATTAAGCGAACCGGATCCCGAGACTCGCCATATCCTGATCACCTGGTTGACGCCCGTGGTCGAGGCGGATTCCGAGGCGATGCAGATTCTCAAGGAACTGCAAGAAAATGATAATCCTCCAAACCCAAAGGCAGAGCCTTCCGACGGTTTAACGGAACCTCCCGGGCAGGATGCTTCCGCCGGAGAGCCCGGGGATTGAACGGTCTCCTGCCGATTATTCTGTTTCTTTGTTTTTTCTTCTCCGGTTCGATTCCGGCGTTGTACGCGGAGGCTCAGACGGAGGGAGCGGCGGAGGCGCCTCAAAAAACCGCCGAACCGGCGGAAGGGTCCCCGGGAGAGGCGCCGAAAGAAGCGACGACACCCGCCCCCGCGGTCCAGAATCCGGCGGAAATCACCTTTGCCATAAGCGATTATCAGGTGGAGGGAAATACGGTTCTGACTCCGGACAGGGTCAAAGAGATCGTTTCGAAATATCAGGGTCCGCAAAAGCATATGAAGGACGTCGATCAGGCCCGTTCCGCGCTGGAGAAGGCCTACCGCGAGGCCGGCTACCCCACGGTTCTGGTGATCGTCCCGCAGCAGACAATCGAAAACGGGGTCGTGCGCCTCACGGTCGTCGAAAGCCGGCTGGGGGAGGTTCGGGTTACGGGAAACCGCTATTTTTCAAAACGGGACATCCTGGCGAGACTGCCTTCCCTGAAAGAGGATTTCTTGATTTACGAACCAAGCTTCCTTAAGGAACTGAACCAGGCCAACAGCAATCCGGACCTGGAGATCGACCCGGTCCTCGCGCTGGGTCAAAAGCCCGGAACGGTGGATCTCGAACTATCCATTAAGGATCGTCTTCCGCTTCATGCGAGCCTGGAATGGAATAACCAGGGCACTCCGGACACGCCAAAGCAACGCCTGAACGGGTCAATCCAGTACACCAATCTCTTCAACCGGGATCAGCTCCTCACCTTCCAGACGACTCAAACGCCCGAGGATTGGGGACAGGTCCAGGTCTATGGATTGAGCTACGTCGTTCCCCTGAAAACGTCGGGTCGAACAGCCGTTTTTTATGGGGCACTCTCCCAGAGCAATTCGCAGTTATCCGTCGGCGCAATATCGACCTCCTCGGGGAACGTGAACATCCCCGGGAACGCCGATATCGGGGGGGCCCGGTATGTCATCCCGCTCGATACCGGCACGAAATTGTCTCAACAGATCCTGCTTGGTCTTGATTATAAACATTTGGATAAAAGCACGGCCACCTTTCCCGGCGGGCTGGGGACAGAGGTCGTGAGCGATAGGGTCAATTACATGCCCCTATCGATCAACGATACGCTACTTTATCAGGACCGAGTGGGGACGACGAAAATTTCCGCCACCGCCAAAGGTTATGTGGCAGGGATGGTGCCGGGCGGGGACAAGGAGGATTTCGGCGGGGATCCCTCGGATCCCATCAACCATCCCGGAAACCGCCACGGATCGACGGGGACCTTTCTAATCCTCCAGGGAGGCCTGGAGCGGCTGCAGGACCTTCCGAAGGGATCCGCTCTGTCTCTAAAGGCCGACGGGCAGTGGGCGAGCGAGCCCCTGATCCCGGCCGAGGAATATTTTGCGGGAGGCGTCGATTCGGTCCGGGGCTATTTGGAAAGCGAGGCCTTGGGCGACAACGCCTTCCATTGGACCCTGGAATTATTTTCTCCGACAATTCCAACGGTCCACTCCGATCCTTTGAAGGAGAGCGTTCAGATTACCGTGTTCTACGATGCGGCCTACCTCCGGACCCGGCAGGCGCTCCCCGGTCAGATCGACCATCAACGGCTCGACGGAGCGGGTTGGGGGGTGCGATTGAAACTGACCGACTATTTTCAGGGACGAGTGGATTTTGCGTGGGCGATGAAGGATGCCGCGATCACTCAGGCCGGGGATTTCTTTGTTCATTTCTCCATGAAAGCCATGTTTTAAAAAGAGGAGACTTCGCAATGAGGGGAATGCAAGGTGTCAATGGAGATCGGATGGCAGCGTCCGGAAACTGGATCCCGGTCTTCCTTCTGTGCGCGGGCCTGATCTTTCCCGAAACGTCTCTTGGAAATCCATCGGGCCCGACCGTGGTGAGCGGCGGGGCCACGGTCTCGGGCGTCGGGACATCGGTCGTGACCGTCAATCAGACGACCCCGAAAGCGATTCTGAGCTGGCAGCAGTTTAACATCGCCCCGAACGAAGTCACCCGGTTTATCCAGCCCGGCACCCGTTCGATCGCGTTGAACCGGATTTTCGATGCCAATCCCAGCCAGATCTTCGGGTCGCTTCAGGCGAACGGGTCGGTCATCCTGATCAATCCGAACGGCGTTTTTTTCGGCCCAAGCGCCCAGGTCAATGTCGGCGGGCTCATTGCGTCCTCCCTCAATCTGACGGATGATAATTTCCTGAAAGGGCAGTATGTCTTCCAAGGGGACGCCGCCGGCGGTGCGGTCAAGAATGCCGGAACGATCCAGACCGGTTCCGGGGGGTACGTCTTTCTTTTCGCGCCGAACGTCGAGAACAGCGGTCTCATCAAGAGTCCCGAGGGGCAGATCCTTTTGGCGGCCGGGACATCCGCCTACCTGACGGACCGGCCGGACGGTCAAGGATTTCTGGTCGAGGTCAACAATCCGAACGGCGAAGCGACCAATCTCAAAGACCTGATCGCCGACGGCGGAAGCGTCAACATCTACGCCCGCGTCATCAATCAGGAGGGACTCGTCCAGGCCGACAGTGTCCGTGAGAAGGACGGACGGATCGAACTTTTTGCAAGCGAGGATTTGAACCTGGCCAACGGAAGTGTCCTGTCCGCTCGGGGAGACGGCGAAGGGACATCCAATGGGGGGACGATCGTTGCGACGTCGGACAAGGCGACGGGTACAACGCGGTTCGATCCGGGCGCGGTCATCGACGTTTCCGGGGGCGCCCAAGGAGGATGGGGCGGCTCGGTCGAGCTGAGCGGTCATGACGTGACGCTTGGGGGAACGGTTCGCGGCGGGGCGAATGCGGGATATACCGGCGGAAGGCTGCTCCTGGACCCGTATGATCTGACCGTGACCCAGGACGACTTCGACCCGTCCAGCGGCCTTTCCGAACTCGATTTCCAGGCCGATCACGACATCACCGTGACGGGGGCCCTCACGGACCTGAGCGCTTGGACCGTCCCCTTCGGGTCGCGGGGAAAAATCACCTTCACGGCGGGGAACGACATTCTATTTAATGATACGTTTATCATCAATGATATTTACGGTCTGAACGGCGGGGCTCCTTGGGACATCGTGGCGACGGCGGGACGGGATTTTGTCCTTTCCAACTCGACCCTGGGGACGGGAAACGGCGGCAACATGACGATTCAGGCGGGGCGGAACATCACCGCTCCGAGCGCCTTCGACAACGCAATCCAGTTGTATAACGGCTTGCGGTTGGATACGAACGCGCCCGGAATTTTGACCATCAACGCCGGCGGAGATTTTCTGGGCGGTTTTCTCGTTTCAAACGGCCGGGCCCATGTCACGGTCGGGGGGAATTTCGGTTCGGCCGACAACAATGTGAATTTGACGCTCGGATCAGGCCAACTGGATGTGAGCGCGGGCCAGTCCGTTTATCTCGGACTTGTCCAGGACAAGGGCCTGGCCGAAGGGGTCAATTCGATCTACGGGAACCGGGAGTTAACGGCCGATCCGGGCAATGCGGTGAGCCTCACCGCGACGAACGGGGACATTCACCTGGGGCCCCTCGTCCCCGACGGAGAAAAAAGCCCGGAAATGGCTCAGTTAAGGCAATATTACCCGGCCTCCTTCAGCGCCAGCGCGCCTCATGGGAGCATTTTTATCGAGGCCAATCTCGCGTTCTGGCCTTCTCCGACCGGCCGCCTTGATTTCTTCGCACAGGATGCGATTCAGGGGACCCTGGTCAACGGAGTTCCTCCCACCCTGAAACTCATTCCGGCCGATCCGGATTCGCTGGTCGGCGTGTCGATCGACACCGATTTTTCGAGATTGTTGAATAATCCGGCCGGGACGATTTCGAACAGCGTCATTCCGGTCAGCTTCCGGACGGTCGCCGGTAACATCGGCAACCTCGACCTCCAACTGTACAGTCCGACCCTTCGAAAACAGGTGACGGTCCAATCCGGGGCCGATATCACCAATTTCTCGGCGACGATCTCGGTTCCCGACGGCGTGCAGGGAACGGTCGGCGCGGCGGGGAATATCGACATGACCCCGACCCGGGCGAGCACCAGCGGAATCCTTTTTGTCGGCACGGGCGACGGGTTGGTCTCGACGGGCGGGGACCTCAATCTGGCCGACAGTCGGGGCATCGGTCAGCGGTTCACCGCCATCCCGACAGACGACATCGTTCCCGAAGGGCTGCTCGAGATCGCGGTGGGCGGAAATTTGGAAATGACGCAGTCCACCATCGTCACCTACAACGGGGCGGCGATCCGGATCCACGGACTTGACGGGCCGGACAGCCCCGTCGGAGGGAGCGTCGACATCGGGACCAATCGGTCCACCGGGGTATCTCAATTCGGTACCTATTTGGGCATCATGACCCTCCGGGGCGGGGAGATCGATATCACGGCGACGGGCGATGTCAATGTCAATAAATCCAGAGTGGCCACCTTCGGCGGCGGCGACATTCGGATCAGCTCCACGGAGGGAAACATCAATGCCGGAAGCGGCGGCAAGGATGAACTGGTGCAGTTCATCTTTGTGGATCAAGTTACAAATGACCAGGGTAACGTCATCACCACATACCTGCCCGCGAGTGTTCCCGGGAGCGGCATCTTTACCTTCCATCCGAACGATCCGGACCCGCTGCCCGATTACCCGCCTCCGCCCCCGTTCCAATTGACGCCGGAATTGCAGGCGCTTCAAAATGAGATCATAAAACGGCGGTTCCTCGGACGCGATACCCAGGCGCTGGAGAACCAGTTTAAGGCCGGGCTGGCGGAGGCCTTGACGGCTGCGAGCGAACAGTACGACCAGATCAAGGCCGAGTTCAGCGGGGATTGGAAACTCGGGAACATCTACCTCACCGCTCCCGCGGGGGACGTGGTGGTTCCCCCGGCCGGGATCCGCGGGAAGACGGTTTCGATCACGGCCGAAAACCTGGACCTTCAGGGGGGGGCGGTCGAGGGGAACGTGGTGATCGACGTGGATAAAATCACCGGGGATCAATCGGCCATCACCGGGCCGCTGAGCGGAAGCATCGGGGGAAGCATCTCGATTCCCATCTCGGCCCCCTCCTCCGCCGGTACCGGCCTGGGAGGGCTCAGCGGAACCACGGGGTCCGTCTCGACGAGTACCGCGGCCACGTCGTCGGCGGTCCAATCCGCCCAGGACACCGTGGCGGAGGCCGCGGCCCCCGAGGAAGCGCAAGCGGACGGGGACACCGGCAAGAAGCAGGCCGATCGTTCGAAGGGGAAAAGGAATCGAAAAACGTTCGAGAGCCTTAATTTCAAGAAGGGTGTGACGATCGAAGTGGACGTGACGGAAAATCCGGGTTGATATCAAAGCGACCGAAACTTTTAACGTTCGATGAGGAGACGTGGGTATGGGACAGCTGGGAGGCCTTGCATATTCGTTGAGACACTCGACGCTCGAGGGTCAGATCATCATGATCGCCCTCCTGATTTTCTCGCTGGTCAGTTGGACGGTGATCATCACAAAGTTCCGCCAACTGAGAAAGACCCGAAAACAAAACGGGAAGTTCTTGTCCCTTTACTCCGCGGGCAATTCGCCCCTGGATCTTTTCAAGCAAGGGGCCTCCCTCGAGGGGTCCTCTTTATTCCAGGTTTACCAGGATGCGTGCGAGGAGCTCAAACAACAGATGGCCAAGTACGGAAAAAAGATTTCCCGCCATGGGATGAACGCGGTTCGCATTGCGATCGAACGGGGCATGGGGGAAAGCACCGTCAACCTCGAATCGGGCATGATCATTCTGGCGACCGCGATCAGCGGGGGCCCCTTCGTCGGGCTGCTCGGAACGGTTTGGGGCGTCATGGACACTTTTTCGGGCATCGCCCGAAGCCAGCAGGCCAGCCTGACCGCCATGGCCCCCGGCGTGGCGGCCGCGCTGATCAATACGGTGGTCGGCCTTTCGGTCGCGATTCCCTCGCTCTTCTGCTACAACTACCTGATCACCAAGATCCGTGAAGTCACGATCGAGATGGAGAATTTTGCCGCGCATCTGGACAACGTGTTTGCCGCCGAGTACGTGAAAGAGGGGGGCGCGAACGGATCGTCCAACCCGGATGCCGAGCCGGGCGAGGGTTCGGAATTGGGCCTCCGGGCCTCCTATCCCATGACCGAGTCTGCGCAACCGGGAACCTAGCGTCCCCGCGATCAAACGAGGAGGATGGACCCTATGAGACGATTGTCAAAATCCACGCATGGCGCGGTGGCCTCGTTGAACATCACTCCGCTTCTGGACCTGGCCTGGGTGTTGCTGGTGGTGTTCATCCTGACCACGACGGCGGCGCTTCAGGGGATCGAGGTCCAGCTCCCGGAGTCCTCGCCGAACGAGACGACCATCGACGAACACAAGGTCCGGGCGATCTCGATCAAAAAATCGGGGGACGTTTTTCTCGACGATCAAAAAGTGGAGGTCCGGGAGCTCGAAGGCATTTTGAGGGACCTCAAGAAGGCCAAGGGAGCGGAATTTCCCGTGATCATCCGCGGGGACGAGCATGTCGAGTACCGGTACGTCGTGGCCGTGCTGGACGCGCTGCAAAAGGTGCCGATCGAGGATGTGGGGCTGGCGACCAAACTCTTGAGCGACGAGGGGAGTTAGTCCCGATGCCGGGATACGTCGGCTTCAAGAAGAAAAAAAGCAAGGTGGGGACTACCCTGCTGATCGTGGCCGTACTGCACCTCGCGGCGGCCGGCTTTCTGGTCTGGCTCGCCACCACATCGATCGGCCAGGAATTCCTGGCCTATTACAAGATCAATATCCGGAACGTGAAGGAACCGGAGCCGCCCAAGCCGAAGCCGCCGGAACCGGAACCGCCGAAGCCCGAACCGCCGCCCCCGGCCCCCGAGCCCGAGGCGGCTCCGCCGCCGGTCGAGGACGTGAAGAGCGCCCCGCCTCCCCCGGCCACGCCCGCTCCGGTCGAACTCCCCGGATTCGGGAATCCATTCGCGTCGGGAGCCGGAGGAGGAAAATATTCGGGTTACATCGACCTCGTGACGACCGAGATCCAGCGCCTGTATAAACAGCCGCAGGATCTGCCGGAAAACATCTCCCTCTCGGTCGTTTTACAGCTTCAGGTGGACGAGGCGGGAACGCTCCTCGACTATCAGCTCGTGGGTTCCTCCGGCAATCCCAAATTCGATCAATCCGCGCTTCGGGCCATCTCGGAGCTCAAGAAACTTCGTCCTCCCCCTGCGGGCATGTCCAGGAAAATCGTCGTCAAATTTATCCCCCCGTCGTAATTCATGGACGAGGGGGCTCTTCCCGCGCTGCCGGGCTTGATTGGTTCCGAAATCCTCAGAATGGGAGGGAATTGACACGCATCAATAGAATCATTAGAATGCTGACAATGGTTCGATCTTAGATGAAAATCGGGGAACCCGGCCCCCATTCGATGCCCCCTGAAAATATTCCAGTTCAAAACCATACTCTCCCGGCCGGGGATTCAAATCCCTCCGCCGCTATCTTCTTGGCCTGGCTCCTCCTGTTCGGGTTCTTGGTCTTCAAGGCCGGTCCTGTAATCGCCGATGACCCGGGGCTCTTCGTCCAAGGGGTCATCCAACAACAATTGAAAGCTTTTAACGCGGATGACTATCCGGCCGCATACCGTTTTGCCTCCAAACATATTCAATCCGAGTTCTCGTCGGATGAATTCAAGGCGATGGTCCAGACGGGGTATCCCCAGATCGCCCGATCGAAGCGGACTTCCTTCGGCGATATCGCCTTCTCGGAAGGAGGGACTCGTGCGGTGGTCCGTGTCGACGTGACCGGCGTCGATCTTGTGACGGTTCGGGCGCAGTATCGAATGGTCCTGGAAAACGGGAGCTGGAAAATCGACGGCGTGATAATATACGACCGGACCGCGCCGATTTAGACGCTCACGAATTAACAACGATGGGAATGGCCGGCGGTCTTCGAAGGGGCCGATTTCTCTCTCAAGATGCCAATCGGGGATTGGTGGCTTTTCCCCCCGGCCGATGGTTTTTTTCCCGCAGGAGCTTTTCGAGGGCCTCGATCGGAACGGGCGGGCTGAACAAGTTGCCTTGAATTTCATCGCACCCTTCCTCGCGTAAAAATACAAGCTGCTGCTCATTCTCCACGCCTTCCGCGAGAACCTTCAGTTTCAGACTATGGGCCATCGCAATGATGGCTTTAATGAGTGCGACGTTATCGGAGTTCACCGGGATATTTTCCACGAACGATTTGTCGATCTTTAGCGTGTCCACCGGGAACCGGTTCAAATAACTCAGCGATGAATAGCCGGTGCCAAAATCATCCAACGAGACCTGAATTCCCATCTCCCGCAACGCATGCAAGGTGTTGAGGACGGTTTTCTGGTTCTGTATCAGAATACTTTCGGTGAGCTCCACCTCCAGGTATTTAGGGTCGAGACCGGTGTCTTTCAAGATTCGAGCCACGGTCTCCGGAAGCTGCGGATCCAGGATTTGTCGTCCGGAGAGATTCACCGACACACGCATCGGAGGAAGACCGGCCGCTTGCAGGGCCTTGTTTTGTTCACAGGCCGCGTTCAATGCCCATTGTCCTATCGGGACGACCAGGCCCGTTTCTTCGGATAAGGGAATGAATTCCCCCGGTGGTATCAACCTTCTGTCCGGGTGCAGCCAGCGAATGAGCGCCTCCATCCCGGGAATTTTTCCCGTGCGGAGGTCCATTTGCGCTTGGTAGTGAAGAACAAATTCCCGGCGCTCCAGCGCCTTCCGGAGGTCGTTTTCGAGGCTGAGCCGTTTCATGACGGCCGCGTTCATGGAGGACGTGAAAAATTGGTAATTGTTCCTTCCCTTGTCCTTGGCATGATACATGGCCGTGTCCGCGTTTTTGAGGAGGGTGTCCCCGTCTTGGCCGTCCGAGGGGAATACGGTTATGCCGATGCTGGCCGTGATGAACACCTCGTTGGTGTCCAGCATGAAAGGCTTGGAAAGCACATCGAGAATGCGTTGGGCCACGGCGGCGGCGTCCTGGACCCGGGTGATATCGGCAAGGTATAATGTGAATTCATCTCCCCCCAGGCGGGATACGATGGTGTTTTCCTCGTTGGCGCGGGAAGGGTAATCGCTCGACCGTATCCATTGCAGCAAGCGGTTCGTCACTTCTCGCAACAACCTGTCGCCCAGATCGTGACCCAGCGTGTCATTGATCTGCTTGAAATTGTCCAGGTCCAGAAAGAGGATGGCCACCCGTTGGTCGCTGCGCTTGGCCAACTGGAGCAGCCGGTTCAACTGTTCCTTGAACATCACCCGGTTCGGCAACCCGGTCAAACCGTCGTAGTAGGCCAGGACATGGATTTGTTCGACCATCCGGGCGTTGGAGAGCGCCACCGCGACCTGATCGACCAGGCGACTGATATGGAGCAGGTCATCCGGATTGTACTGGTGTCGGGTCGAATGGCCGAGGGTGATTATGGCCGCCAGTTTCTCTTTCAAAAAAACGGGCAGGATTAAAAATGATTTCATGCCGCGTTGGACCAGGGGGGCCAGGTAAGACGGCAGATGCGGGTCCGTGGCCTTAATAATATTCACCGAGCCTTGACGAAGCCGCTCGGCATCCTTCGGCGGGATCCGCACGGCCGTTTCCAGCTCCCCGGTTGCCCCGTCGCTGGAGCGGATATAGGCGCGGGTCGAATCCGGGGTTTTGGAATCGAGCAGGGCCACCATGACCCAATCGCAGGAAATTATCTCTCTCATGCCGGTGAGAAGGGCTTCCACAATTTGTTTGGTGTCCAGCGTTGAGAGAATGGCCCGGTCGATTTTAGCCGCGCCGGCGAGGGCCCCGATTTGTTTCCCCAATCGGCCCGCCATCGCGTTAAAGGAAACGGCCAATTCCTCGAATTCGTCTCCACTATTGATGGTCACCGGGACGTCAAATTCCCCGCCCGCGATGCGGCGGATGGCTTCTTGTAGTCGTTCAATCGGCCCTAAATTCCTTCGGATCAGGCCGATGCTCAAAAGCAAGACCACCCACAGGGTCATCAGGGAGACAAGGACGAAGGTTTTTTTAAAGTGGATCAGGGGCGTCAGCACATCGGATTTCGATTTGCTTACCACCACGGTCCACTTCGGCATAAAAAAATTGCTTTTTAGAAAAATAGACCAGTAGCTTGAAATGTATTCTTTTCCATCGGAGAGCCACTCGAACTGGCCCGAGGAGGATTGGGCCAGCAGGGACGCGGTCGGCTCCGTCAAGAGGGCCTTCCCCGGAAGGGAGGAGATCGGCACGATGTGGGATTGATCCGACAAGAAGACCTCGACCGCGGTTTGCGCGGATCCCTCCTCGGAATTCCCCCAAAGATAAGCTGGATTAATCTCGGCCACGAGAAGACCCTTCTCCGGGTGTTGTGGCTCCAGCATACGACTCATATATAAAGGCAAGGGGAGACCGGACTTCTTTCGAATCGATACAAGGGTTTTTCCGGCTTTCAGGTGATCCCTTTCTTGGGGGTTGGGGGCCGGCGGATTTTGAATCGAACCAAAGTGAACCACTGGATGCGCCGTGTCGGCGACAATCATCATGGACTTGAAATATCGCCCTAAGACCTGATTAAATTCTTCGGACGAAGGGCCGGCGCCTGACTTTACTTTGGACGCCACTTCCTTCATTTGCCCTTCAAGAAATTGCAGACGCTCGAAGAGAGAAAACGCCGTTTCCTTGCTGACTCTATGCAGACGCTCCTGCGTCTGCGTGGTCAGCTGTCTCACCACCAGGCTGTAGGAGATTATGGCGAGCGTCACTGTGGGGAGGAGGGCACACAGGATAAACAGCATGAAAATTCGGCGGGCGACTTTGCTTTGAAGGAATTTCCTATCGAATTTCATGATTAAAGTACACCCCTAAAACATCGCGGCCAGATCGACGAAGGCTCCGTCGTTGGCGCGAAGGATGTCGTCCTGGCTCATCTTGGTGGTGAGGGGTGGTTTACTTTGCCCGTCTTTCCCTTTGCTGTATAGATCGTAGGTCGAGTTCAAGGGAACGAGAAACTTGTCTTTCCGGGCTTTTCCCTTCCACCCAGGGCCCGCGGCCGAAAAATTCAGGTATTGATAGGGATGGCCCCAGGGATCCGGCTGCTCCCAGTTCAGGTCGGAAAGGCTGTCCGGAAGTTTCCCCTCCTCCTCCATGTAGACCTGTATCTTGAGCTGCAAAACCTGAATATCGGATATGGCTGCCGTGTTCCTCGCCCGGTCCAGGTAGGACTGATATATCGGGATCGCAATGGCGGCCAACGTGGCCAGCATCGCGACAGAGATAAGCATTTCGATCAAGGTAAATCCCCGGCACCACGCAGCGCACCCTTGAAATTCGGATGTCATAGCCGCTTGACGCCATCGTGTGCCCGGTAGATCCGTATTGATCATCTCTGAGGAATAACGAGACATCTAATGGTGCTCCCTCTGGAGAGCCCGATTCAGTCTTTTGTTCCGATATCTTTTTTCCATTCGATATTTTCTTGATTCTTGAGTTTAATCACACCGCCGCCTGGATCGTAGAAAAAGGAAAGGGCGTACTCTCCTCCGTCTTCATCCAGATAGGTGACCGTGTATAAGTCCTGTTGGTCTTGACGGAGCATTTTGACATTTTTGATGGATTGGATGCTTTGGTCCCCGTCGCCTGTTCCAAAGATCAATACGTCTTTTTTAAACTCCATAAAACGATCCTTATACTTCGCCGCCGAGGTTTCCCAAACCCCCACCATATCATCCGGGATATTGGTCGTTTGGCCCGATTCGCACCCCGCACCTGTGATTAGAAGGACAAAGACCGCCAAGATAGTACGCGTAAATATCCGGATATATCCCTTGTCATGGCTTGATACGGTCATCGATAAACCTGCGGTACGGACACCGTTTATAAAAGAAGGCGGACCGTTGAGGACAAGATTCTCAAAAAGACCCCGAATTTTCTCGAAGGGTTGATACGCAATTATCCTTAATATAAGGATAACTTGGAACCGCAGGTTGTCAAGAAAAGAGGAGGGAGGGTGTGGATTTGGATTGGGCCGCGATCTTCGTTTTGGCCGAAGCGGACTGAGTAGAAAGCGGCCTTTTGGCGGCGTCGTTGATCGGAAGCGGGGCCTTGCGGAGGAAATTCCGGAGGTGGGCCGGTGTGCTTGAGCGGCCGGCCGCTACTCCACGCTGTGCAAATCATGAGGGGATCGGACCATGATTTTTGCGACAATCCCGGAACGGGTGTTCGTCCTAAGTTTCCTCATGATGTGTTTAATATGATCTTTGACCGTATGGATGCCGATTTCGAGGTCCGCCGCGATCTCCTTGTTCGTGAAACCCCGGCTGATTAACCTGGCGATGGCCCCTTCCCGCGCCGTGAATTCGGAAAACCGTTTATTGAAGGTGGGCGAAACCTCGGTTTCTTCCGGTAGGACCTCGATCAATACCATCACCAACCCTTGATCCTCGCCCACACCGGCCAGGTGGATTCCTTTGCAGGAAAAAGTCGTTCCGCGGAAGCGAAAGATCTCCGAGGGAGGTGTGGCGCTCCCGTTTTGTTCGGCCGGGTCGGTGTGTTTTAAGACCCGGGATCTGAGCTCACGAAGTTTTCGAAAAAACTTCTCCTCGGAGGTTCGGGAGAGATGTTCCTTCCCGCTCTGTATATTCGAAAGAAGGGTCTTGGCCTCATGATTCATCAGGCCGATCTCGTTCTCTTTGCCCAAGATGATCACGCCCGGTTCCGCGTGTTGGGCGATTAACCTGAAGATTTCCGGTTTTTCCCAATCATCCTCCGTCGATTCGGTACGGCTCAGAATGGTGGCGCACGAACGGGAAGCGTGCTCGAGGAATAAGCTGTCCCGACCGGAGAAATCATAACGGTGGTTGGATCTCCAGAGGACGATCAATCCGATCGGCTGTTTTTTCTGATCGACACAAGCCCCCACAAGAAAAAATTTAAGCCCCAGCGGATGAATGACGTCTTGATAAAAAGGATCCTTCATCCAGACTTCGGTTTCAACGAGATCGGACCCCCTCTTTGCGATATATCCGTCATGACGCATCTGATGAATCGTGGGTATGGGAGTTTTGGTATAGAAGCGATCGAGATATTTTGAAAAAGCTTCCTGGCTGAATTGGTGAAGGTGGATATCCGAGATGTTCAGGGACCCGGGATCGAACTTTAGAACCCAGGCGGCGTCAAATTGAATCGAGCGTTGCAGTACCTCCAGGAGTTTATGACCCGCCGCGGCGACACTGCCTTGTTTTTCTTCATGTAAAGCCAGCTTTTGGAAGTTGTTCAGCGTTAACAAATGATGCTTTCCGAGTACCATGGGATCGCCTTTTGGTTCTTGCAGAGGTTTTTATTCCAGCTTTGTTTATTTAAATGTAACAGATCTTAATTCTTTTACAGTAAAGATGTCAAATAAAAAACCCAATAAACCCCCCCAGAAAAGGGGGTTGACTCTATAAATGTATGATAGTAGGATGGCACGACCATTTCGAAGGTCTCTGGAAAGTTAAAAATTGGCTTGATTTTTAGGTATTTATGGGCTTCTGCGGGAGTGGTGATCGGATCTAGGAAAGGTCAACCCCCGCGTGCTTTGATCATTCATGTTTCCTCAGACCGGCCTGCCGCTCAACCCGGTTTGATACGTGAGAAATCCCATGCCTGAAAAATCGCAGGAACTTCCCAGGGCCAGCGCAAGGTTTTCCTCCAACCTTCGCGTGGAATTCCATCGCGCGGTCGGTTCCTCGACTGAAAATCAAAAACAGCCTGGGCTTGACGGTGTGCTTCAGAACATCAGCAGCGGCGGGGCCTGCATCATGACAACGGATCCACTGAAGGTTGCGGAAGTGTTAAAGATTTCATTTCCCGTTCAACAGATTTTCACGCCGCGCACCTTGGCCGAGGTCCGGTGGACCCATCCTCTTCCCGAAGGCAAGTTTGCCGCGGGCTTGCGGTTTTTACTCTAGGAAGATCTTCGATTCCGGTAGGTGGTCTTTCCCGAATTAATTGGAACCACCCGCTCTTGCAATACTTTCCTCATCCATAATGCCGATGGAATGTCGAAGGGTGGCCCGGGCGATCTGGGCCGTGAAATGGGCTCTCAGATCGGCAAGCTCCGCTTGGGACAACACCGCCTCCGCCTCGATCAGGTCCGTGATAGTCTTCACTCCTCCATGATACCCCAATTCAACCACGCGAAGGTCCTCCTTGGCGTGTTCCACGGCGCTGGCGGCAACTTGAATTTGCTTTTCGGATTCGTCAAGCTTCAACCAGGCCTGGTGAACATCAAGCTGGATCCGATCCGAAAGCTGTTGTACCTCGAAGTCAGCACGCCGTAAATTGGCATTCGCCTGTTCCACCCGTTGATTGGTCCCTCCCCATTCCCACACATTCCAGTCCGCTGTAAGGAAGATCAGCCAACGTTGCTGGTCAACCTGACTGGGGGATACATCCTGCCGATACCACTTGGCTCCGGTATTAACCTGGGGATAATAGGAGGACTCTGCAACCCGCCGGGAAAAACCGGCGGCGTTAAATGACGCGAGCGCCTCCTGCAAATCCGGACGGTGGGATTGCGCCAGGGATAATGCCCCGATCAGATCGATGGCCACGGGCGGAAGATCCGGAACGGGCTCAAGTGAAGCGGAGGCATCGACGGGACGAACGATCAGAAGGTTGAATTGGCCGTTCTTAATCTGAACCTCGCTCGTCGCCGATAAGAGATTTTGTTCGGACTTGGCCTCTTTGAGCTCCACCTTCAATACATCATCCAGCGTATTTCGTCCGGCCTTGAATTTCTGTTCGACATCGGAACGCAGCTTTTTGAAATATTCGAGATCCTTTTCCGCGACTTTTTTTTCGGCCACGGCCTGAAGGACACCCAGATAAGCCTTCTCAACATCAAAAAGGAGATCATTCACGGCCTGTTTTTCATTCCAATTGGCCTCCTCTTCCATGGCCTGGGACTGCCGGAATCCGAAGTACAATCGCCCTCCCGCAAAGACCGGTTGTTCCAGGGAGGGGCCGAATTGATAGGTGGTTCGGTTTGTGATCGAGATCAGCGTGTCCTCCGCAGGAAATGAGAAGGTGTTCCCGAGGAGGTTTGATGTTGAAAACTCCCCCTGAGATAAGAGAAACTCTGAGGGTTTATTGTAACTTGTCAGATTACCATCGAGGTTGAGCTTTGGGAAAAGATCGGTGAAATGTTCTTTTCGCTCCGACTCCGCCTCGATGAACTGTTCATGGGCGATTTTAACCCCCCAATAGGCCTTGACGGCCTCTTCTCGTGCCTCCTGTAGGGTAAGTCCCAAGGCAGATGGAGACGGCACGATAAGACCTATCGAGATGAACAAACATAGAATTGATGAAACGATCCACTTCATCCAGCCACTCTCATCCCAACCATTGAACGCAGTTAAAACAGGCCCAAGATCTTGCAAACAAAAAGCAAACAGCCTCGAATACTAACAATCTTTAGCTGGAATTGTCAACCGCCTAAAAGGGGGGGATTGAGCCATTTCCGTACTCAGGAAATGCAAGATCGATTAGGAATGAGGGTTTGCCTTTAAATATTCCAGCATAGGGACTTCCCAGTCGTCTCCGCCGGTTCCGTCCAGTTTGCCATTAGGCCATCGAAGATGGGCATCGGTTCCTGTGATAAAATCGTCCGCGGTGGGCGGGGGGGGATGTGCCGGATCACAGGCACTTGCGGCGGTGGTCTGAAGATTGATAAGTTGAATTTGTACGGCGGAATCATTTACTACGGCGGAATTTTGCAGTTGACCGAACCAATCTACTGCGCTATGTCCGGGCGGGAGGCCGAATAGCGTCTCCTGATCCGCATCGCAGGCGGTTAAGGCGTCGAAAGTGCGGTTGGCCAAGTAGAGAGGCACCGCGGAAGTGGGATACGTATTCAGCTCGCACGAGGGCGTCTGGGTCCATGAAATGTTTGCAAACGGATTCGCGAAGGCATAGACAGCCGCGGCCGCCACATTATTCTGGCCCGGTGTCTTTGTCTGAAATCTTGCCATCGCATAGAACTGCGCGAAGGTCGCCCCGTTCGACCAGCCCATGACATAAATACGAGCGGGGTCGACAATCCCTTGCCCAACAAGAGTATCGATCAGATGATCGACATTCGCAACGTCCGGGTTTGTGGAGGGGGAACCCATGTCACGGTAATAATAATCGTGATGCCTTCCCGGTGAATCGGTGGTAGGCCAGTGGAGATTTCGCCCCTGAACCGAGGCGAGAATAAAGCCAGGACGATTGGTATCCCCGGTCAGGTCGTAGTCAATCGCCTTGACACGGATGCCGGTGTAGTTATACGCATCGCTGGCATGACCTCCGGAGCCGTGGAAAAAAATAAGTAAGGGTCTATTGGAAGCCGGCGACGCGCCGGACGGTTTGAACAGGCAGGAATATCGCCTGACTCCGTCCGGATCCGTCCAGGTCATTGGGGGTCCATCGTTTATCAATCCGTTACTGGTCTTGCAGGCAGGGGCATTGCTTGCCGTGTTCACGGTCTGGTAAGAGAACCCTCCGTTTCCAAAAACGATCGCGTGGTTGCATGGCTGCGCTCCGCTGCAAACCGGAAGCGGCTGGGTGAGGCCGGTGGTTGTGCCGTCGCACGCATACACGATCGGCGGAGCTTGCGTCGAGGACGACGAATGCTTTGATCCGCATCCCCAGAAGGCAAGGCATAGAACCGTGAGCCACCAAACCCTTCTGGAGAGGGCGGGAACCCGCTCGAGGTCCAGCACGGAGTTCAAGTTCATGGCCGATGCGCCAAGGCCCCGCTCAGAGATTCTTCTTTAATGTGCTTCCCTCTGGTTTGGCCGATCCATTCCCGGGAATCCCGGCCGCAGGTCCGGGGATATACCGAAGGGCTATCAGGCCATCCAGGATCTTCTGGAGGCTTTCTTCGGGGGATTCACGATCCGTGTAGACCGTGATTTCGGATCGGGTCGGCGGTTCATAAGGATCCGAGACCCCCGTGAAGTTCTGAACCTTGCCTTGGATGGCCTTCGCGTAAAGTCCCTTTACATCCCGCCGGATGCATTCCTCCACGGGACAGTTGATGTATACCTCCACAAAGTGTTCAATATCGGATCGGGCCTGATCCCTGGACTTTTGATAGGGAGAGATGGCGGCGGTGATGGCCACGGCCCCCACACGGCTCAACAACTTCGCCACATAGGAGATGCGCCGGAGATTCTCCTCACGATCCTCTTTTGAAAAACCGAGGCCCTGGTTCAATCGTTGACGCACTTCATCCCCGTCCAATATCTCGACGGGAAATCCGAGCTCAAGAAGTTTTTTCTGAAGCATTCCCGCCAGAGTGCTCTTCCCGGAACTTGGAAGTCCCGTAAACCAGACCGTAAATCCTTGTCGTCTCATTCCTTCTTTCCCTTCTCTCCTTTCCGAGTGGCGCCTCGTCGTCAACCCGGATTGATATGTTTCCTGCTGACGCTTATTTCGAGGCCGCCCGTCCCCAAAACGACTTCTTTTCCGAGGCCGTTCCTTCCGACGGATTCACGATCTTTTCCGTTTGTGCTTTCTCCGTTTTCGCTTGTGAAGCCGGAACTCCGGCCTGACGGATCGACTCGACATTCGGCTCCGAAGTCTCCAATTTTTCTAACTGGCTCCGTGTCACGCGAAGCTGCGTCTCGAGCGACTGGATCCTCCGTTCAAGTTCCTTTCTCTGACTCTCCTTATCCCGCCCTGGGTTAGGTAGTGCCCTTTGCCCGAAAGCTGGCGCGGCCTGCCCCATCCCGGCCATTCCTTGTCTTTGACCTTGAAACCCTCCTGGCTGCATTCCCTGACCCTGTCCTTGGAAGCCGCCCGGCTGCATTCCCGGCGCTCCCTGGCCTCGGCCACGGAAACCTTGCCACATTCCCCGGAACCGCTGTCCCATCCCGGGTTGTCCCTGTCTCTGACCTTGAAAGCCTCCCGGCTGCATTCCCTGACCCTGTCCCTGAAAGCCGCCTTGTTGCATTCCCGGCGTTCCCTGGCCTCGGCCACGGAAACCCTGCCACATTCCCCGGAACCGTTGTCCCATCCCGGGCTGTCCCTGTCTCTGACCTTGAAAACCGCCCGGCTGCATTCCCTGACCTTGCCCTTGAAAGCCGCCCTGTTGCATTCCCGGCGCTCCCTGGCCTCGGCCACGGAGACCCTGCCACATACCCCGGAACCGTTGTCCCATCCCGGGTTGTCCCTGTCTTTGACCTTGAAACCCTCCCGGCTGCATTCCCTGACCTTGTCCCTGGCGCCGGAAACCCTGCCCCATACCGGGACCTCCCTGACCGGGACCTTGAAACCCTCTTTGTCCCATCCCTGGACTTGGTCCGCGAGCGGGTTGGCCCGGTCTAGTCATTCCCTGCTGTTGTCCTTCCGCTTTGTCTTCCTTTTTGTCCTGGTCGCCCATATGATCCTCTCTTTCGTTGGTTAGTTCTCGGTTTAGTTTCACTATGACTTAAATAAATCCGATTCGTTCAACTCCTACTGCGAACGCTTCCATTTGATACTTTTCCCTTTCGGACCGGTGAGGGTCATATCATTGTCACCGACTTCAACCTTCATATCGACCCACTGGTCTTTCTTGGCCTGCATCTTTGCCGTTCCATTGTTGTAATCCTTAAGAACCATAGCACCGGCATGTTTGCCCTCCGCAACCTTGCAATCTGTATCGCTGCACTGGAACATTCCTCCCTTGGGCCCGGTCCACTTGCCGGACAGACCGGCCGCTTCGACACCCGTTGCCACCAAGAAGAACATTAGAACGAACAACCCGACTCGCAATGTCATTGCATCCTCCTTTTGTTGTATGTAATGGCCCTGGTTGAAAACTTACTTTACAAACCATAAAAGCTTAGAACCGGTGAAGCTTGCCGGGTTGGGAGCACTGGCGGTGACCTTGTCCAGATAGATCCGTTCCGTGATCATGAACGGATTATACTGAGACACACCGTTGGTTCCCCATGGAACCTCCAGACAGTAGGGCTCCGTCCCGCAGCTTCTGGAAATCTTCATGGCGAATACCGTGGATGGATCCACTCCGGTGTCTCCCAAATACGACACGGAAGAACCAGCCGTGTCCAGGTCGATGAAGGTTACCACCCCGGCCAAATCGGTGTAGCGGGTGACCGCATATGAAAAATAAGTATTAAGCGTGTCATCCGAAAACGCATGATGGTTTACACCGGCGACGATCAGAAAACCCTGATTGTCGGGCAGGCGGGTCAGACACGTGCTGGTCCCGCCGTTGGAATCGGGACAGTAAAATCGCGCATACAAGGCATCGGGGGCGTCGAAATTACAGGGCTGATATACATCCCGGCACTGAGCCTGAGGATCGACATGTTGGAGATTCTCTTCTCCGACGGCCGCGAGGGTGTATCCTTCGGCCTGGTATTTGCTGATGATCTGGTCGACCAGGGTCGCGAGGCCGCTTCCCGCTCCGGCGTCCGCTTCGGAGGCGTCGGTCCGGAGAGTGTCTTTCCAATTCGGGAGATCCTTGTCCATGACGTCTCCCGATTGGCCGGGACCGTCAAAGAACAGGATTTGCATGTTGGACGGCGACTGGGCGATGTAGTCCTTAATCATTTGCAGCTCACCAGGGGTTCGCTGGGTTAAGCGAAGCACAAAACCGAGCTGGTCGGGAAAAGGCAGGCTTCTATTGGCGAATCGTGCCGGGAAGAGGAGATGACTGATCGTCCCCTCCGGAACCCCGGCCTCAAGCAGCGCTTGATGAACGGCATAGGCCGCCTTAAAGTCGGCCGCGACAATCAGTGCAAAAAAGGTGTTGTTCGGCCCTCCCAACGAATTGAGATTCTCTTGGTTAAGGCTTAAACCGATACTGGACGCCGTGTTAAAATATTGACCGGTGACGGGGTTGTACTGGCTATACTGGTTTATCGTGAAACTGTAGTAGGTGATCGGAGGCGGCGTCGTCCCGTATACCACAAAAGCATCATCTCCGTCCAAGGGGAAGGACGTGGGCGTCGGTGTGCCCGTCGGCATATAGGCTTCACCATACCGTGTAATCGGATTATTGACGTAGCGAATACACCCCGGGTCCGCCGGGGGGCAACTTACCGGCCAGATCATCTTGGCGGCCTGAAGGGCGTATCCCGCGCGAATCAGAGAGGCCGTGGCCTGCGTATTGCTGACACGCGATAATAGCGTTGAGGGATCGAAAACCGCTGAAACGGCGGATCGGATAATATAGGTTCCGGTCGATAGGGTATTGACGATAAGCCCCGTCACCTCGTTTCCCCCGGCGGCATAGCGGAATTGAGCCGGCTGTCCGGCTGTTCCATTTCCCGGGGCGGGCGATCCGGTCCCGTTGAGTGCCAGGGGGAAACACCAGACCGGGCGAGCGATCACGGGGCCTTTGGCCGGAAGCGCGAAGGCGCCCAAATATCCGTAGGTCTGGGAATCGGACTGGGTTATCTGGAAATTCGTGGCGGCCACTATTTCGTTCGTCCCCTGGTCGTAAGCGATGGCGAAGGGACTGCCGACCCTGGCCGTGGCAGCTCCATTGTTCATCCCGCATCGGATGAGGTCCGAATTGGAAAGCGGAAGGGGCGGGGGGACATCTCCGGAAAGGGTGTCGACGTCCCGAAAGACGTAAATTCCGAAGGTCGTGCCGACCAATAGCGTGCGGCTCTTCGAATCAAACCCGGGGGCGGCATGGATGTCGTCGCCGACGACGAAATTGATCACGGACCGCCACTGCCGGCTTAGGGTGCCATGGTCATCGACGACAGCCGCGATGGCGGGCCAGAGCTTTCCGTTCAGAAAAGCGTCCGCGTCGGTAAAAATAAGAGGCTTTCCATCGGGCTGCACCCAAGCAACCGGTGAGGCTGCGGGGGCATTGATTCCGATCATGGCCCGGTCCGGGGTGGGATCGGACGGGGAGAGGGGAGTGATGATCGCCTTGATCTTCGTCTCCATGCCGGGAACGTCAGGCTGTGTTAATTCAATTCGCACGACATGGACCGGGCTCTGCTTGGGGTCCAGCGGATTGGAGGCATCGGCCTGGAAAGTAGTCACCAAATAGAGAACATTACCGAGGATGGCCGGGGAGTTGTTGGTGATCATGATGCCATGATAGAGAGCCCCGTTTACCACGACGTTGGTACTCATTTGATAGGCATCGATCACGCTGCCGTTCACCGGATTCAACTTAATGATCCAGCCCGTGTTTGTGACGGTCACGATCTCCTTGGCGTCGTCGAAGCTCAGGGAGACCGGCATCCCCACCCCGCTGGGGGCCGCGGTGGTGATTTGTGTTGTGGGCGTTTTCCAGACCCGCACCCCGTTCGCCACATAGGCTACGAACTCGGCCGGGTTGGCCGCGAAGACCCAGTGTCGGACCGGGTCGCCATTGATCCCCATCTTGGCCAGTAGAAGCCCGGCGGGAACCCGGTGCGTGGTTCCGGGGAGGTCCTCCGGAGGGCTCTTCCAGATCACGCCGCCGCTTTGATAGTCGAAGGCCGCCAGGGCGGGGTAGTTGGGCATATCGTAGGCGCACACCGCCATCGATTCTCCTGAGACGCAACCCAAGACCCGACTGGCGCCGGGAGAGACGGTAGGGTCAAGGATTTTTTGCGAAGACCCCAGCGAGAGGATGGGGGGAAGATCCTGATACGAGTTGTCGTTGCGATTGCAGTGGGCCATGGGACACCAGACCCCGTCCGCCTCCAGACTGTCGATGGTCGAGGTCTGAGCGTACAAAGCGGTCGGCTCGACCGTCAGGCCGGTGAGGGTCAAAACTGCAAAGGTGATGAACTGTCGAATCGTCATGATTTTCCCGCCTAAATCAGATCGGCGTTTACGGTTTCTCCGGCATCGGATGTTTTTGGAAAAAGGTCAACAGCATATCGGTCGCCGAAAGATCCATGTTGCCGGGACCGAGTGCCCGGGCCAGGCGCGGAGGAAACCGAATAATAAATCCCGGCCATTGATGACCCATTCCTTCAATGGTACAGAAGGTCACCTCCGAACCCTGACTGCAGTGAGGATGCGTTTCGCAGGAGGCCGCTCCTTTCTTGTAGGTCACGCTTGTGTCATTTGTGCACCCATCCCATTTCACCCAGTGATCGATCGTTTCGGGGGCTCCGAGCTTATAATAGTCATATTGCGTAACCCCTTTTCCCCCCGAGTAGGGATGGAAGGTATCCGACGTACCGTGAAAGTGAAGGATCGGAACCGGGCGTTTGGGACTGCAATTTTTCAAACTCAAAGAACTGGCGTTGATCGCTACGGCCGCAATCCGATCAGACAGTTCGCAGGCCAGGCGATAGGTCATGTTTCCGCCGTTCGAAAATCCGGTAGCGAAAATGCGCCGGTTATCGATGTTCACGACGGCCGCCAAATCGTCAAGGACAGCCCGGACAAAGGCCACGTCGTCGAGGTTCTCTTTATAGGGAGGGCCGCAGCAATCATCTCCAGCATGCCAAAAGTGCTCATAGCCGGCGGGATAGGCGATCACAAAGCCGTCCTGATTTCCTCCCAGCTCATCCAATCGGGTCACCTTGGCGAACTGCTCCGGAGTCGAACTGCCCCCGTGAAAGGCCAGGATCGCGGGAGCCGGTTTCGTCCGATTCATACTCTTCGGGATGTAAAGCCGGTAGTAACGTTGCTTTCCCTGTACGGTCAGTGTTCGGATCGATACCCCCACCGGTACAGTCTCGGCCGCTTGGACCCCATCACCGACGCCAATCGTCCTAGAGCAGGACGAGAAATCGCCCATTAATAACAACAGAGCTCCGGCCATGATCACCGTTTTCATTCCATGCATTACAACCCTCCTTTGATCCCGTTGCGTCCGAACGTTTTCCTGAAACAAACGGCGGCGCGACGCCGGATCGCCTTATTTTTTGGTTCCGGAAGCGACCACATAAAACTCGAAGTAGGTTTCAAGACGATTCAGCCAGGATGAGACCGCCGCATGGTTTCGGTCGTCCAAAGTGCCGTTCTGCTTTCCCTCGTCCAGATAGGCCCGGAGGTGTTCGGAGAACCCGCCCCAGCTCTCCCGGGTCGTGTCCACCGCGATGACATCCCTGAAACCCGCCTGCTTCAATGCCTCACCGAACTCCTCCGCGTTGCGGACGTAATTGACCTCCTGCTGAGTTCGTTCCTGCGGGGTCTGTGCCCGCGGGGTGAAGATTGCATCGCATAGGACCAGTTTACCCCCCGGTTTGAGAACGCGGTGGGCCTCCCGGAGAAACATATCACGAGTGTCAAAGTGTCCGGCGGCTTCGACGCAAAGGACGTTGTCGAAATGCTCATTTGGAAATTCCAGATTCACCGCGTTCATCAGCCGGAAATCCACGCCGGGCGCGTTTCTCCGGCAGATCTCGAGTTGTTTCTCGGAGATATTGATCCCGATGATGTTCTCCGGCTTGTAGTAGTTGAGCAACAGGCGTGTCGAGGCTCCCTTGCCGCAGGCCACATCCAGTATATTCCCTTTTTTCTCGGGAATGTACGCCAGCAGTTTTTCCACCAGATTCTCGCAGGCTTCCCGTTGGTTCTTCGTTCCGGCGTCCCAGTAGCCGAAGTCCCAGAAATCGCTGTTATCATAAAAACCATTCAGCAGGTTGAAGTCCAACCGGAAGTCGTACGCCTGTGCGATCCTGGCGGCGGACCTTCCTATCGCCGATGGAGTATATGGGACACCCATCCCCCCGGCCATCATCTCCGCCAAACCTTCCGGGAGCGTGATTTGAGACTTAAAACCAAGAATCATCTCGGCCTTTGTGGTGTCGTATCGTTGATACCCCTTCAACTGTCCCAGGAAGCGGCCCGGCAGCGGCATCCCGCGATTGATTCGAAACATTGCCGCCCGGAGCATCCGGTTCATTTCGTCAACAGACGCAACCTCCGGCCCGGCAATGTTGAACTCCCGCCCGACCGCCTCCGGACGCTTTCCAGCCAGGATAACCGACTCGGCTGCGTCCCGGACATGCACCATCTGGAGACCCACCTGATTGCCCTGGCCCGCGCGGCGATTCGGACCCTGCATGGCCTGCTGGACCATTCGGTCGGACATGGGAGACCCTGCGCCGTACACGATGGAGGGGCGGAGGATGACGTATTCGAATCCCGACTCCTTGGCCGTCTGACGTATCATGTTCTCGATGGTGCGCTTGGGTTCGATATAGTTCAAAGAATATTCGCCGCCATAAGAACCCTCCAACGGCGCTTCCTCGTTGACCGGCCATTTGTTCATGTCGGATGAAGACCCGTAGACCGCCACCGTACTGGTGTAAATAAAGCGACGTATACGATGCTCCGCGCAGGCCTTGAGTAGATTCGAGGTGGTTTCGATATTGATCCGAGCGATGTCCTCGCCGTCCCCCGATCGACCTTTGGCGATGCCGCGTTTCGACTGCCAGGCGAGATGGTAAACGATTTCCGTCCCTTCAACGGCATCGGTCAGGACCTTTACATCGGTCAGGGCCCCCGGAATGACCTCGACCCCTTCCATTTTCTGAAGTTCCCGGCCGTGGTCTGATTGTGCGAGCGTTTCCGGCCGCACGAGCACCCGGACCTGGTCGCCCTGTGCCAACAGCCGCTTGAGTACTTCCCAACCGATGAAACCGGTTGCTCCTGTCAGTAGAACTTTCAATGGACACTCCTTCTGCTTAAGGGTTTAAACTCATCGAACCGGCCCGTTCCGTCACACATATCCGAATTGTCGGGCCAACGCCTGAACCTCCGGTCTGAATTTCATTCCGTCCTTGCGCCATGGGACCGGAGCGTCGAGACTCAGCGTCGCCGACTTTCCGGCCCTCAGGGCGGGTTTCTGAAGAAAATTCGGGTCATTTCCCAGATGGGCGTTGGGCGGCCCGAAGCACGCGTACGGCGACCGTTCCGGATGCTTCATTTGCTCGATCGCTTCCGGGTCCGTTCTAAATCCCAGCCAGCTTGCGATGTCCCGAAGATGGAGATCCGGGTCGGCCATCAGGTCCTCCCCGCGAATCTGCATCCACTGCCAGGGAGGGAGCGCGGACAAGAAATGACGTATATTTGTTTGAAGCTTGTACCAGCGCATCTGCGGATCAAGGGTCGGCGGATCGGTGCTATAGTCATATAGCCCGTCGTCCGACCGGCTCGACGAGGGTGCCCCTCCGATTCCGGGTCTAGGCCTGACGGGCCGTGCTCCCTCCGAATTCCCAAGCCCTCGCGGCAACGCGCCGAATTGATCGAACTCCTCGAATGCCTTCAGGACCGATTGCCCGTGTCCCAACGGATGGCGCAGCAGATGAAGAAATTTTGCGCGTGGAAAGACGCGGCGGGCCCGTTCCATGTACTCGACACGGTAAACGGTGGTCGGGCTTTTTTCCACCACGGCCAGAGGATCGACCTGCTCCGCGATCTCCCGGAAGATCGAACCGGTGTCACGGTTGAGTCTCTGTCTCAGCCAGTTCCAGGCCTCCCGGATGGTCTGCTCCGTCTGCTCCTGGCCGTAAATTTCCGCGACGACCCGAAGCGGCCCGTGAACGCCGATCGCGGTGCCTTGCCGGAACATCGCCCACCATTCGGACATGTTTTCGGCGACAAATAGATTCATCTCAGGCAAGCCGTACATTTGAGGATGCTGCCCAAGCATGGCGGAGACCACGCTGGTATAGGAGCGATGAGGCGCCAAGATTATTAAAGGATCCGCAACCGGCATTGCAACACCTTTTCAGTACAGTGGCATCATGGGTTGATCGGCGGCCGTCACGGTCGAACCGTGTGTGTCGAACGCGGCCGCCATTTCTGCAAAACCTTCCTGCATGGCCGTCCCCGGGACGAAGCCGAGGAGTCGTTCGGCCTTCGTCATTTCGTAGATGAGAACATACCGTCGCCAGACCTGAGACGGGTCCGGCCACGGCGAAACCCATTCCGTACGGCCTCCGAGCCTCCGGATCAGGGACACGACATCCCGATACGTGGCCACCTCGATCCCGGCCAGGTTAAAGGCTTCGTGGGCCGCTTCGGGTAAGGTTCCCGCCCGCACAATCCCCTCCGCCAGGTCACGGACATGGATGAGCTGCATGGTGACCTGGGAACCGGGACCGCTTCCCGCCCTTGGATCGGTCAGGGCACGCTGGACCATCGCCTCAGCGGAAGGACTCCCCACCCCGTAGCAGGTGGAGGGGCGGAGTATCACGGGCTCAAACCCCAAGTCCTTCGCATACCGCCGCACCAGGCTTTCGGCCGCCACCTTGGACCGGCCGTAATTACGCAAATCTTCGGTTCCCCTCGGGTTGGTCGGGGTGTCCTCGTTGATCGGCCATTCGTTCGGAGAAAAGGCCCCGCCGTATACCGCAACGGAACTCGTAAAGACAAAGCGGCGTATCCCGCCTGCCCGGCCGCAGGCCCGAAGGAGGTTTTCCGTCCCGTGTACGTTGATCTTCATCAGGTCGACGTGCGAACTTCCGGGCAGAAGAGCGGCCATATGGTAAACCATCTCCACGCCCCGAACCGCCTCGGTCAGAAGCGCCTCATCCGTCACGCTTCCGGCCACCACCTCGACCCGGTCCGGTTGTCGAAGATCCTTGATCGTTTCCGGCAAGGCCAACACACGGACCCGGCCCTCCTGCATCAGAACCCGATCCAGGACATGAGAACCGATAAAGCCGGTGGCGCCGGTTAAAAGCACGCGAGGATTATCCCCGCTCCCTCCGCCGGACATCGAAGGTCGATCCGAAGCCTTGCTCGGGGCAGAGGGCTTCTGATCACTGCGTGATTGGTTTTTAGCCTTCATCGTTTCACGATTCGCCATAACTTTACCCCTTTACCCCCGTTGATGCGGCGGGTTCGGAAACCAATTCTTCGGATGGCCGACGGCGTTTTCGGCCCAGCCACACCTCAGCGCCCCCGTCCGGATTCGGGATATATTTCCACCCGGTCGCCGTCTTGACCGCCACCTCCGGACCAAACGGGTTCGCGGTCCCCAGCAGAAATCCATACGGACTGGACAGAAAGGTCCTTGCGCCGTAATTGTAGGGATTGCCCATCCCGTTTCGGGTGACGGGGACCCACTGGATCCCGTCTTCGCTCCGCCAAAGCTCGAACCCACCCCCCATGCGGATGAGGTGATCCGCGCCGAACCCGCGCATCAGGTCTTTGTACAGCCCCTCGACCCGTGTGGCATACGGCAGGAACACGCTCCAATCGAAGGTGGAGAGATAGATCCATCCGTCGTGGACGCCCATCCGCCATTTATAACCGGCGAAGACGTTGTCAAAACCCGGTCCCATTCCGGAGAGGGGATACCGCATGCCTTCCGGTGTTTGACGGGGGGTGCCGACGACCAGGTCCCAGGAGTTGTCCGGATAGATCCGGACCACTTCGCCGGCCGCCGGGCCGATAATGTTCCAACGGTCATACCCGCCGTTTTGTATCCCACTACCGACATAAATGGCGTCTTTGAAGGCGCAAAGGCTCATGGCCATCTCGTTGAGGCTCCCCCGATAGGCGCCGTGCCCGAGGGCTTTCGTCCAACGGCAGGGGGCATCGCCCGTCGCCGGCGTTTTCCAGACCTGATAACCCTCGATATGATTAAAGGTCCCGGCATAGAGATGGTCGTCGAAGACCGCCAGCTCAAAGATCCCGGTGTTGTTCGGATCGCCGAAGCCGGGCTCGCAGGCCAGCTCCCATTCCTTATGGAGCGGGTCTGCGCAGCGAAA